>Ga0307312_10001229_pt1 | contig 12980 bp, 9 predicted proteins | sample ER_DNA_202_FD_194489 | JGI IMG/M metagenome (GOLD analysis project Ga0307312, IMG submission 194489) | Bulk soil microbial communities from the East River watershed near Crested Butte, Colorado, United States - ER_DNA_202 | ecosystem: Environmental > Terrestrial > Soil > Floodplain | place: USA...
GAGGGCCATCGGGTGGCCCCCCGGCCAGCAGACCGAGACGCTGGTCTCCCAGTACGCCGCCTTCCTCGACGGGCGCATCCAGGAGGTCGCGCTCGACTACTACGCCCAGGCCGACGACGGATCGGTCTGGTACTTCGGCGAGGACGTCGCCGACTACAACCCGCAGGGGCTGATCGCCTTCACGACCGACAGCTGGCTAGCCGGCAAGGACGGCCCCCCGGCGATGATCATGCCCGGCGATCCCAAGCTCGGCAACGCGTTCCGGACTGAGAACATCCCCGGCGTCGTGTTCGAGGAGGTCACCGTGAAGACGCTCGACAAGACGGTGAACGGTCCGCCAGGCCCGGTCCATGGCGCGATGGTCGGCCAGGAGCTCCACGACGACGGGATGAAGAGCAACAAGACGTTCGCCCCCGGCTACGGCGAGTTCCTCACGCGCGACACCGACGGGGTCGAGGCGATGGCCCTGGCGGTGCCCACCGACGCCCTCCAGGAGCCTCCGCCGCCTGAGCTGAAGACCCTTTCGAGGGCCGCGAACCGGGCCTTCGACGCGGTGCAGTCCGAGAACTGGAAGTCGGCTACGGCCAGCCTCCGCACGGCGACCGCCGCCTGGCAGCACTACCAGCGGGCGGACCAGGTTCCGCCAAGGCTGAAGCCTCCGATGAACCGCGCGATCACGGCACTCGACTCGGCGGTGGGCGCCCGTAATCAAGAGCGGGCGGGCACCGCGGCCATCGACGTCGCCCAGGCGGCGCTCGATCTCGAGCTGCGCTACCGGCCTCCGGCCGAGATAGACCTGGCCCGATTCGAGCAGTGGAACCGCCAGCTGATCGTCGATGCCCGCGCCGGCCATCTGGGCGCCGCCCGCGGTGACCTGGTCACCATGGAGTGGACCCGGGACCGGTTCGCGGATACGATCGGCGCCGCCGATGGTACGCGGATCGACACCGCCCTCCTCAAGCTCAGCGAAGGCGTCACTGACAACGATTTCGCCGCCGTGAGATCGGAGGCGGCAAGCCTCGGTGACACCCTCGCCGGCCTCACGACCGCGAACTGAGGCTCGGCCACCAGGCTGCCATTACAGAGCGGGAAGGCTGAAGTTGTTGAAGTACCAGAGCGCGCTCGTGTACCAGAGCACGGCTACCAGGACGACCAGGGTGCCGCCCGCCAGCGGCAACGCCCAGCCGGGCAACCGCCGGGAGCGGACGATGGTCAGCTTGGCGACGACCGCGCCGTAGAAGAAGCAGCCGGCCAGCGAGTGGATGGCGATCCGAGCGTCGATGTTCGTCTTCACGCCGTAGGCGAAGGCGCAGTGGTAGGCGATAGGCAGCGTGAGCAGCAACGCGGCGACCCCGACTGCGCGATGGACGTTGCCTATCGCCGCCCTGGCTGAGTCGATACCCGGGAGCCTGCCGTACATCCAGAGGGCCAGTCCGAACTGTGCGGCGGCAAGCGCCAGCAGGCCGGTCGCGAGCCAGGACTTGAACGGCAGGGTATCCGCCGCGGTGCGCCCGAACAAGGCAGTACCCGAGTAGTCGGGGGCGTGCTCCGTGCCGAAGACGTAGAGGCCGGCGGCGATCGCCAGCGCAAGCCCCGCCAAGAGCCCCAATCGGATCGCGACTCCAATCGGAGTGGCATCGCGCCCCGCCGAGGCCTCCTCGGGGGTACTCACCGGTGGCTGCGGCATGTGAATGTCGCGCGTTACCCGCGGACCGGCGAGCTACTTGACCGTCAGGGCCCCGGTCATCCCCTGTTGCTTGTGCGAATCGAAGGGACAATAGAACTCATACGTGCCGGGCTTCAGGTTCACGCTGACCGTCGAGGTCCCGCCCGGTTGGACGATCTGACCGTCTTGATCGACGCCGTTACCCTCGACCGCAATCCCGTGTTCGACGCCCGAGGAGGACGGATTGGTCATCTGAATCGTGACCTTCCCGGACTTCGCGGTCAGCGACGTCTGGGTGAACTTGAGGGCGCCGTTGGGATCGGCGCTCAGCTTCTCTATCTGCCCGCCACCTGATGCCGGCTGTGTTGCGGCCGCCCCGGTCGAAGTGGTGGAACTGTTCGACGAGCCGCCGCAGCCGGCGACGGCAAGCGCCAGAAGAGCGACAGAAGCAGCGATCGCGCACACGAGGCGTGGCTGGGTCATGGATCAGCTCCTATCCGGCAGGCGAACATCCAGCGGTGGCGCCTGGCAATCGACATTGGTCCTACATGGGTGGTTACGGGCCGCGCGATCCCAGGGTTCACATGGCCACCCCCCTTGGCGCCGTCAACCGTTGAAGACCGGGCGGACCACGCAAGGCCGTAAGCTGCCCAGTCCTGCCTCCGGCATGGGCGAAAAGGCCTGCGCAAATGGAGTTTCCGCTTTCCGGGCCCGAGCCGGCGCACCGCCTGCTCGCCGGCGCTAGGCTGGCTTCAGCTTCGTGGCAGGAGGTGTCTGTAAGTTCCCGTTCTTGGTCTGCGCGCTTGTGTTGGTGATCACGGCAGCTGCGCAGGCAAGCGGTGCTGCGACTGGAGGAGGGAATGTCTCCGAGGCGCAGCTCCGCGACACGGAGGCCCTGCTCTTGGGCCGCGAGCACGCCGCCGAGCATGCCCGCGAGCGGGCCGCCCAAGCCGACGAAATGCGCCGTTGGAAGCGGTTGTCGCCGAGCGACCAGCGGCAGACCGCGAAACAAGACCGGCGCGAGGCCGAACAGTTCGCGGAGCTCACAGAGAGCACCGGCACGCCGAGCGAGGTCGGCAGCTGGACGCATGCTCCATTCCAGATCCCCCATGCCGCCGTCAACGCCGCAGTGCTACCGACCGGCAAGGTGATGTTCTGGGGGACGGCATTCCCGAACGAGCCCCGCAACCGCGGCAACGCGGCCCTCTGGGATCCATCGAAGGGCTACGGAAGTATTGCGTTCACCGAGGTCCCGCCGCCCCGCATTGACCCGGATGGGCCCGGCCCCCAGGGGACGGATACGGCGCCCCTCGTCTGCTCCGGGTTGTCGATGCTTGCCAGCGGGGAGGTCCTGGTTACCGGCGGCAACGTCGTCTGGCCTGACCAGTACAGCGACGACCCGTACACGGACTTCGCGGGACTCAACCGGGTCTTCACCTTCAACCCCTGGACGAGGGGGTGGACCGAACAGCCCCGGATGCACGCCGGCCGCTGGTACCCGGGGCAGGTCGAGCTCTCCGATGGCCGGACGGTGGTTCTCGGCGGATTCACCCACCAGGCGCCCGGCGGCATCTTCAACCGCGATCTCGAGGTCTTCACGCCCGCCCAGCAGCCCGGCGGGGTCGGGTCGCTGACCCTCAAGGCGTCGGCCCAACGCAAGACCTCTCTGTATCCGCACCTCTTCACTCTCCCCGACTCCAGCGTCCTGCTCGCCGGCCCCGGGCGGTACGACTCCGCCGCGCTCCGGACCGCCAGCTTCACCTGGGTGGAATTCCCTCGCCTTTCCCGGGAGCGGGTCGGCGGCAACGCCGTCCTCGACCCCGGCCCGCCATGGGGCTCCTGGCAGGTCACCGAGATCGGCGGTTACGACTGGAACGTCAAGGGCGCCCAGGGCAGCCGCCCGGCCACCGCCTCGACGACGACGCTCCACGTGCAGCACCCGTGGACAACAGGAGGGTGGAAGAGCGGCCCGTCCCTGAACGTCCCCCGCTCCTTCCAAAACACGGTCCTGCTGCCGAACCGCTCAATGGTCACCGTGGGTGGGGGCACCGGATTCACCCTCGCCGACGGTAACTACGCGGTCGACCCCAACGGCCGGCAACGGCAGGTCGAGCTGTACAGCCCCGTGACCAAGAAGTGGCGCCTGGGCCCGGCCGAGACAGAGGATCGCGGCTATCACTCGACGGCGCTCCTGCTGCCCGACGGACGGGTGTGGTCGGCCGGCGACCAGATGCATCCACGCGGGCCGGATGGCGGCTGGTCGCTCACAGACACCGCGGAGATCTACTCGCCGCCCTACCTGTTCAAGGGCCCGCGACCGACGATCGTCTCGGCGCCCACCCAAGTGCGCTGGGGCGACGTGTTCGAAGTACGCGTTGGAACCCGCGTCCCCGCCACGTCGGCCGTCTTGGTCGCGCCCGGCGCGACGACGCACGGCGTCGACTCGAGCCAGCGTTTAGTCAGCCTCAAGGCGAACCCCTACGCAGGCGGCATCGACCTCGTCGCGCCGCCAAAGCCAGGTGTCGCGCCGCCCGGCTATTACATGCTCTTCGTTCTCCACGAGGGCGTGCCGTCGGTCGCCTCATGGGTCAAGCTCACCCCGGGCGCGCCTGACGCGCCCCCGTAGCCGGTCTCCGTAGCCTCAGCCCGTGAGCAGGTAGGGACCGCAGGGGGTGCTGCCGTCGGAGTCGAGAAGGATGTTGCCGTCCTCGTCCTTGTACTCCACCTTGAGCTTGTCCCTCGTGACGGTCACCTCGGCGTAGCTGTTCTCGCCGCCCTGGGCGCAGGCCATTCCCATGCCGCCCCCGGGCGAGTTTCCGTTCGCCGGCGGCTTGAAGAAAATATTCGAGATCTGGTGGCCGCTGCCGTTGACGCCTGTCGCTTCGTCGATCTCCTGCCAGAAGGGCGTCGTCGCGACCGGGCCGATGACGAAGTCCTGATAGGGCGTGTCGACCGGTGCGGTCGCGGGCGCGTTTGAGGGTGCCACGTCCCCGGTCAGCGTCCGCTCGCGGACGACGTTGGCGAGTGCCGCGTGGGTGTCGGTGGTCAGGAAGACGAGGTGGTCGACGTTCGCGTTCTGCAGCGCGTTCAGCAGCTGGAGGCGCTCGTACGCGTAGCCCTCCCAGCGGTCGTAAGGCAGCGCATAGAACTGCTGGATCGGGTCCTCATTCATGACCACCTTCCACGTCGCCGTCGAGCTCTTGACGTCGTCGAGGAACCGGTTCAGCTGCGGCTTGCCGAGGAAGGTCCGAGTCGGGTTGTTGATCTTGTTCTTGCAGGCCTGCGAGACGGGCTGGCCGAAGGAGGGAACGAGTATGGAGAAGAAGTTGCGGGTGCTCTGCGGCGCCGTCGGCGCCAGGTCCGGCTCGCCCGTATCCGGGTTGTCACAGGTGCCGTTCGCCGATGCCTTGGCGCTCCGGAACGAGCGCTCGTCCAGGAAGAACAGCTCCAGGTTCTTGCCCCAGCGGAAGCTCCGGTAGATGCCGCGCTCGTCGCTGAACGTGACCGGCTCGTAGTTGTGGAACGCTCGCACGCCCCGGTTGTACAGCGGGCGTCCGTTCTCGGGAATCGAGAAGTCGTTGATGAACTCGTGGTCGTCCCAGTGGTTGTAGAGCCCGGTGGCGGAGCGGACCTTCCGCATGTTCGGGATCGCGAGCTTCTTCCGATACATGGCCCACTTTTCCGCCACCGTGAGAGCGGTGGGCGCACCCGGAACCTCCGGGTCAGAGTAGATCGTGTCGCCGAAGTCGATGTTGAAGAAGTTGTTCTCGGCCACCATCGACTGGAAGGCCTTGAAGTTCCCCCAGTACGGGTTGGGGTCCCCCGTTTGCTTGACGCCCGTCTCGTCACCCGAGAACGCGAACCTGATCGGCGTGCGGAGGGAGAGCGGCGGAGCGGTCCGGAACGTGCCCACGGAGCTGCAGCCGCTCCCGCCCGGAACGCAGAAGCGGTAGTGATAGGCGCGGCCGGCCTGGAGCCCGCCGATCCTGGTCTGGAAGGTGTTGTCGTTGCTGGCGTCCGCCTGAAGGATTCGCTGTACGACGATGTCCTGGAAGGAGGCATCTCTGGCGACCTGGGCCCTCACCGATCCCGGGTCGGCGGCGCGACCCCAGATGATCGCCGACTGGTTGGTGATCTCGCCCGCGGTTACCCCGCTGTTGAAGCTCTGAGCGAGCGCCGAGGCCGGCAACAAGAGCGCCACGGCTGTGGTGGCCGCGGCGATACGTCCAAAGTGACACCGGCTCCTCCCCACAAACACGGAGTCTAGTCGAAAACGCGCTCGCGCAGGCCGCGTCCCACGAGGCGGAGTCCAGCGCGAAGGAATCCGATCCGATGGCGGAGGTTGCCCGCCGCTGCAACCGGCTACATTGAAGAGCGCAGGGCCGTGCTCGCAGCACAGGGCCGTACTCATGGAGGAGCGTGGCAGTCTCGGACCCCCCAGCGGTTGACGTAGCTCAGGCGGCGGAACTCACCGGTGTCTCGACGGATGCGATTCGCGCCCGCATCAAGCGCGGCGACTGGGCGTCGGACTTTCGCAATGGCCGTCACAGGATTCCCCTCGCGGAGTTGCAGCGGCACGACCTCCTCGTGGCGGGCGGCCGTTACAGATCCTTGCTCAAGCGAGCCGAAGCTCTGGAGGCCCAGTTGCGCACCGCGCTCGAGTCCGGTGAGCGCGCACAGCATGACCTGCAGGAGGAGCACGAAAAGGTCCGAATGATGTGGAGCATGGCCCAGAAGAGAGATTGGGAGCTACAGGTCGCCCGGAAGAAACGGTCACGTATCCGCTGGCCCTTCCGACGGGGCTCGAGCGGCGGCGCAGCGTCCTGATCTGAGACCGCTAAGAGAGGTCGAGGTAATCCTCGGCGCTCGGGACGTAGAGCCCCGACAGGATGAACCGCTCTCGGCTGTAGGCTCGGCCGCCTGAGCGGATCGGAGCGAGCGACGTCGATGGGCCTGGTCATGGGCGCGGTGCTGTCCGTGCAGGTGGGCGCCGCGGTGGCGACGACGCTGTTCGACGAGCTGGGCCCGTCGGGAACCGTGCTCCTGCGCACCGGCTTCGCGGCCGTGATCCTGGTGACGATCTGGCGCCCGAAGGTGCCGCGGGGCGCCAGCGGGGCGCTGCGCGACGCAGTCCTGCTGGGGATCGCGCTCGCCGGCATGAACCTGAGCTTCTATGCGGCGCTCGACCGGATCCCGCTGGGGATCGCGGTGACCTTCGAGTTCACGGGGCCGTTCGCGGTCGCGGTCGCTGGATCGCGTCGGGCCAGCGACCTGCTGTGGGTGGCGCTGGCGGCGGGCGGGATCGTCCTCCTCTCCCCCGGCGTGCAGGGCTCATTCGACGGCCTGGGGGTCGCCCTCGCGCTGCTCGCGGGCGGCTTCTGGGCCGCCTACATCGTGCTTGCGGCCCGGGTCGGGCGGGGGTTCAGCGGCGGCCAGGGCCTGGCGCTGGCGATGGCGGTGGCGGCGGTGGTGCTGGTCCCAGTCGGTGTCGCCGGCGGCGGCGGTGCGCTAGGGCATCCGGGGCTGCTTGCCGTCGGCCTCGCGGTCGCCGTGCTCAGCTCCGCGATCCCCTACTCGCTCGAGCTGGAGGCGCTGCGGCGACTCCAGAAGGGGACCTTCGGCGTGCTGATGAGCCTCGAGCCCGCTGTAGCGGCGCTGGTCGGCTTGGCGGTGCTCGGGCAAGGCGTCAGCGCCACCGAGCTGGTCGCGATCGCCCTGGTGGTAGCCGCGAGCGCGGGTGCGCTGGGCGCAGCACGGGCACCGGCTCCGGCCGAGGCTTAGCGCATTACGCGGGCTCCTGGCGGTCTCGTCGCGGCTCGTGGCCACGGCACTTGGTGACCGGCAGGCGGGGGTAGCGCGGATAGGCGGGGTCGGTTCGCGAGCGCTCGCAGAGCGAGAAGCTCGAGCCGCGCGTCGTGCGGACGATTCGCTGGTGGACACAGGAGTCGCAGAGGCCGGCGGGCGGACGCGGCATGTCCGAAGTATCGCGACGCTCGACGGCGACGAAGCGGACGGGCGGGGATCAGCAGTAGTCGTCCGGGTGGGTACCGACGGCGGCGGGCATCGCGCCACCCGTGCATTCGACGTACCGGTCCCGACGGTAGACGATGCTGATCGGGAGCTGCGCCTGGCCGGCGCGATCGTCGTTGAGGAACTTTGCGTTCCCGCCGAGCGTGAGCGTCTTTCCGGCAACCGCCCCGTAGTAGGTGGTGCTCCCCCACAGCTCGACGTCGGTCTGGGGAGCGTAGACCGTCATCTCGCTCCCGGAGTTGCCGGTGAAGTGGGCCTTGGTGGGTATCGATCCCGAGCCCGCCATGACGAGGCGGAGGTCGTAGGGGTTGCCGCTCGTGGTGACGAACTGGGTGTTGCCGGTCATGTTTACCTGCGTGACCGGATTGCCGGTCTGTCCGCAGGTCTCGGGCGAGTGGAAGATGATCGTGACCACGGCTCCCTGGGCAACGATGAGCTGGCTGTTGCCCGACATGTCGAGCTTGCAGAAGCTGTAGGGCGCGATGCTGGCGCCGAGCGTGACTCTTCCGCCTCCGGTCATGGTCAGCGTCCGCGTTGTGCCGTCCCAGGTCACGTTGCCCTTCTTCGGATCCTGGGCGAAGAAGCGGCCGTTGGAGTTGATGGTCCATGCGGTCCCCGGATCGACAGGAGGCAGCGCGAGAGGCTCCTCGAAGACCTGGTAGCCGGGGCACTGAGTGCCGCTGAACCCCTGGCCCAGACCGTGCTTGGCATCGCCACAGAGGTAGCCGCTGCCCAGCGTCGTGATGTTCCCGTTGGTCGCCGCGTTGGTCCCCGTGGTCGAGTTGCCGATGTTGCTGCTGCTGTTGATCGTCACGCCATCGACGCCTACCGCGCTGAAGTCGCCGAAGACGCCGCTGCCGTCCTTTGCAGTGGCGACGACGTCGACCCTGCGGCTGACGTTGTCGGCGCTGCCTACGGAGACGACGGAGAGCTGTCGCTTGACGCCCGTCTGCGTGGTCCCGATGGTGCTCCAGGGTTTGACGCGGTAGGTATAGGAGCGGCCGCCGACCGTGCCAGTCCACGCGGGGCACCAGCCATCGACAAGCGCCGGTCCCGGAACCAGGTTGCTGCCCGACCCGGGCACGACGCAGGGCAGAGCGCTGGAGGTGGCGATCTTGTTCTGGCGGTATAGGGCGAGCTGCACGCCGGCGTCGGCGGCCGCGAGCGCGTCCTTTGAGTCCTCGTCGCGGACGCTGCCGCTCTGCGTATGGATCGAGGCAACCACCGTCGCGCCCCCAAGCCCAAGGGCGGCGATGATGATCATCAGCACCGTGGGCAGGGCGAAGCCGCGTTCGGAACGCCACAAGCGGCCTAGCGCCGCGCGCATGGTCGACTGCCGGCGCATCGCGTCTGCACTCCAATCGGCCTGCTAGCGGGGGCGCTTGAGGCACGCTCCGCCGGGATCGGCCCTTCGTTGACCCTGCACGCACTTCACTTTGTATAGTCAAACACCGTGACCACCTTCTGGCGGCTGCTCGGTTTCCTTCGCCCCTACCGTCGCGCGGTGGTCGGATCGCTCGTCTTCGCCTGGCTGGCGATGGGGATGACGGTGCTGATCCCGTGGCTGGTCGGCAACGCCGTCGACGCGATCGACAACCAGCAACGCCCGGACATGCTGCCGCTGGCTGGGGCGATCGTCGGTGCCGGCGTGCTGCGGCTCGGGTTGACCGTGATCCGGCGGCTGATCGCGGGCAAGGTCTCGGTGGCGGTCGAGTTCGACCTGCGGGAGCGGATCTACTCCCACCTTCAGGCGCTCGAGCTGGGGTTCTTCGACTCGCAGCAAACCGGGCAGCTGATGTCGAGGGCGACCGTCGACCTCCAGTCGATCCGCTTCTTCCTCGGCTACGGGCTGATCTTCCTGACCCAGAACGCGCTCACGCTCTTGCTGGCCGGCGCCGTCATGTTCGCGATCAAGCCCTGGCTGGCGGCGCTGGCGCTGCTGCCGGTGCCGTTCGTCGTCCTCACGGCCACCCGCTTCAACCGTCTCTCCCGCCCAGCGGTGCAGGAGGTGCAGCAGCGAATCGCCGAGCTCACCGCCGAGGCGGAGGAGAGCGTCTCGGGCATCCGGATCGTGAAGGCGTTCGCCCGCGAGCAGCACATGCTGGGGCGCTTTCGCCGTTCGGTGGCCCGGGTGTTCGACCAGAACGTCTACTCCACCCGCCTGCGCGCGTACTACTCGCCGATGCTCGGCTTCATCCCCAGCCTCGGGCTCGCGGTGGTGCTGCTGATCGGCGGTCGCCAGGTGATCGCCGGGGGGATGACGCTGGGTGAGTTCACCGCCTTCTACACCTACCTGGTGATGCTCGTGGGGCCGATGCGAATGTTGGGCATGGCGCTGGGGATGGCGCAGCGGGCGGTCGCCTCAGGCAACCGGATGTTCGAGATCCTCGACCGCCCACCAAGGATCGCCAGTCCGCCGGATGCCGACCCCCTTCCCAGGGGAGCGGGGCGGGTGGAGCTCCACGGCGTCACCCTGCGCTACAACGGCTCCGAGCCGGCCCTCACGGATGTGAACCTCGAGGTCGAGGCGGGCCGAACCGTCGCCTTGGTCGGCCCGACCGGGTCGGGGAAGACGAGCCTGGTGGCGCTGATCGCGCGTCTGTACGACCCTAGCGAGGGAGAGGTGGTGGTCGACGGCGCCGACGTGCGCTCGGTCGACCTCCGCTCGCTGCGCCGGGCGATCGCGTTTGTGGCCGACGACAGCTTCCTGTTCTCGGCGTCGGTGAGCGAGAACATCGCCTACGCCCGTCCCGACGCGAGTCGGGAAGAGGTCGAGCACGCGGCGCGGCGTGCCCAGGCGCACGGGTTCATAGAGCGGCTGCCGGAGGGCTATGAGACGCTCGTCGGCGAGCGTGGGCTGACGCTCTCGGGCGGACAGAGACAACGGATCGCGATCGCCCGGGCGCTGGTCGCGGACCCGCGGATCCTGATCCTCGACGATGCGACCTCGTCGGTCGATGCGACCACCGAGGCCGAGATCAAGCGCGGCCTGGCGGAGGCGATGGAGGGCAGGACCACCCTCGTGGTCGCCCACCGGCTGTCGACGATCTCGCTCGCCGATGAGATCGTGGTCATGGACGGCGGTCGGATCGTCGACCGGGGCACGCACGACGAGCTCCTCGGCCGCTCCCCGCTCTATGCCGAGATCGCCGAGTTCGGCTACGAGGACGTGCTCTTCCTGCAGCGCGACCTTGAGGAGCGCGAGGAGGCGGCGCGGCTGTGAACCGGATCAGCGAGTTCCGCGGCGGTCGCCGTGGGCGTCCCGGCCGCAACGATGAGGATCCGACGATGGTGGATCCCGAGGCGCAGGGATCGGACGTCGCCGAGGACACCGAGGACCAGGCGAACCAACCCGGGCGGTTCGCGGGCACGCTCTTGCTGGTACGCGACCTCTGGCGCCTGATCAGGGGCGAGGACCAGCGCGGGCGCAAGCTGCGCTGGTTGCTCGGCCTGCTGCGCCCCTACCGGATCCAGGTGGTGCTGATGATGGTCGCGCTGTTGATCGCCACCGCGGCGGCGCTGGCACCGCCCTACCTGGCCGGGCAGGCGATCGACAACGGCATCCGTGCCGACGACGCCGGCGCGCTGACCCTGATCGTGGTCATCTTCCTCGCCTCTGTGGTCGTGCTGTGGGCGGCGACCTACGCGCAGACCTACCTCGTCGGTTGGGTGGGGCAGCGGGCGTTGCAGGACCTGCGCGAACGGATCTACACCCATCTTCAGGGGATGTCGATCGGGTTCTTCACCCGCAACAAGCCCGGGGTGCTGATCTCGCGATTGACCAACGACGTGCAGGCGCTCGACAGCCTGGTGACCGACGGCGTGGTGACGTTGTTCTCGAGCACGCTGACCTTGCTCGGCGTGATCGTGATCCTGCTCGCGCTCGACGTGCCGCTGGCGCTGGTCACCTTCCTCACCTTTCCGCTGCTGGCGATCGGCAGCGTGATCTTCCGGATCGTCTCCGCCGGCGCGTACCGGTTGACGCGCGAGAAGATCGCCAACATCACCGCCTACCTCCAGGAGACGCTCTCCGGGGTGCGGGTCGTGCGGAGCTTCGGCCGCGAGGACCGGCATCTGGAGCGGATGTCGGAGCTCAACGAGGAGAACCGGGTCGCGAACATGGCCACGGTCTACCTCAACGCCTCCTACTTCCCGGCGGTCGAGTTGCTGTCGGCAATCGGGACCGCGGCGATCATCCTCTACGGTGGCTACCAGGCGCTCGCCGGCAACGTCGAGATCGGCGTCTTGGTCGCCTTCATCGGCTACCTCCAGCTGTTCTTCGACCCGATCCAGCAGATCTCGCAGCTGTACACGACGTACCAGCAGGGGATGGCGGCGCTGGACAAGATCTTCGACCTGCTCGACACCCGACCCGACATAGTCGACAAGCCCGATGCGGTCGACCCGGCGAGGCTGCGGGGCGAGGTCCAACTCGACGACGTCTGGTTCTCGTACGCGGGCGGTGGCGACGCGCCGGACGCGGACGGTGATTGGGCGCTGGCGGGGATCGACCTGCGCATCCCCGCAGGCCAAACCGTGGCACTGGTCGGCCAGACGGGAGCGGGAAAGTCGACGCTGGCGAAGCTCGTGGCGCGGTTCTACGACCCGCAGCGCGGGCGCGTGCTGGTGGACGGCCGTGACCTGCGGGATCTGCGCGCGGGGTCGCTCCGCAGCCAGCTCGGGATCGTGCCCCAGGAGGGCTTCCTGTTCTCGGGCACGATTCGCGACAACATCGCCTTCGGCCGTCCCGATGCCTCCGAGGAGGAGATCCGCTCCGCCGCGGAGGCGGTTGGTGCCGACACTTTCGTAGACCGGCTCGCCGACGGCTTCGCGACCGAGGTTGGCGAGCGCGGAGTCCACCTCTCAGCCGGCCAACGGCAATTGGTCGCGTTCGCTCGGGCGCTGCTGGCCGAGCCGCGCATCCTGATCCTCGACGAGGCGACCTCGAACGTGGACGTGCGGACCGAGCGGATCATCGAGCGCGGGCTGGAGCGGCTGCTGTTGGGGCGGACGGCGATCGTGATCGCGCACCGGCTATCGACGATCAGGCGGGCGGGACGGATCGTGGTGCTTGAACAGGGCAAGATCGTCGAGACCGGCACGCACGAAGAGCTGATCAAGGCGGGCGGGGCTTACTCCCGCCTCTACGGAGACTGGGTCGAGCAGGCGGCGTAACGCGTCCGCATAGCCGACGCAAGTCGGCCACCGACGGGACTACGGTGAGACCCCCCCGCCTCCCGTGCCTCCGGTGCCGCCCCCGCCCGTGCCGCCCCCGCTCCCCGTG
>Ga0307312_10001230_pt1 | contig 12976 bp, 9 predicted proteins | sample ER_DNA_202_FD_194489 | JGI IMG/M metagenome (GOLD analysis project Ga0307312, IMG submission 194489) | Bulk soil microbial communities from the East River watershed near Crested Butte, Colorado, United States - ER_DNA_202 | ecosystem: Environmental > Terrestrial > Soil > Floodplain | place: USA...
GGCGACGGCCGACGTCCACTATCTGCACCGCGAGGACTACTCGAACCACGCGGCGCTTCTCTGCGTGCAGACCAAGTCCACCATCGAGCAACCGAAGCTGCGCTTCGAGACCAACGAGTTCTTCCTCAAGAGCCCCGCGGAGATGACCGAGTCGTTCTCGCGCTGGCCGGAGGCGGTGGCGACCACGCTGGAGGTCGCCGAGCGCTGCGAGGTCGAGATCGAGCTCGGGCAGCTGCTCTTGCCTCGCTTCCCGACCCCCGACGGCGAGGAGCCCGCCGCGATGCTGCGCCGGCTCGCCACCGAGGGCCTGCGCCGCCGCTACGGGGATCCGGCTCCGGCGGAGGCCCTCGAGAGACTCGAGTTCGAGCTCTCGGTGATCGCGGAGATGGGGTTCGACTCGTACTTCCTGATCGTCTGGGACTTCGTCAGGTATGCCAAGGACAGCGGCATCGCCGTCGGCCCGGGACGTGGTTCCGCGGCGGGCTCGATCGTCGCCTACAGCCTCAACATCACCGACCTCGATCCGCTTGCCAACCAGCTGCTCTTCGAGCGCTTCCTCAACCCCGCGCGCAAGTCGATGCCGGACATCGACATCGACTTCTCAGTCCGCGGTCGCGAGCGGATGATCCGCTACGTGGGCGAGAAATACGGCCGCGAATCGGTCGCCCAGATCATCACCTTCGGCAAGATGGCGCCGCGCGCGGCGACCCGCGACGCCGCCCGCGTGCTCGGCTTCGACTACGCGACCGGCGACCGGATCGCCAAGCAGATTCCCGAGCCCGTGCTCGGTCGGAACCCGAGCTTCAAGGACTGCCTCGCCGATGGCGAGGAGCTCAAGCACACCTATGACTCCGATCCCGACGCGCGGCGCATCCTCGACGTCGCCCGCGGGCTCGAGGGGATCGTCCGCAACAACTCGATTCACGCCGCTGCGGTTGTGATCGCCGACCGGCCTCTGGCCGAGATCGTGCCGCTACAGCTGGCGGAGGATCGCGGCGGCCCCGCCGACCGGGACGCGAATGCGTTCGGCCCACAGAACGGCGGCCGCGCCGAGCGCTCGTACAAGATCGTCACCCAATACTCGATGGGGCCGATCGAGGAGATGGGCCTCTTGAAGATGGACTTCCTGGGGCTTCGCAACCTGGACGTGATCGAGGACGCGGTCGAGATCATCAAGCGCTCGCGGGAGGTGGAGATCGAGATCGAGGCGATCCCCCTCGACGACGCCAAGACCTTCGAGATGCTCTCCGGTGGGGACTCCATCGGCGTCTTCCAGCTCGAGTCCGACGGGATGCGCGACGCGCTACGCCGGGTGCGGCCCACCGACTTCAACGACATCGTCGCGCTGGTCTCGCTGTACAGGCCAGGCGCGATGCGGTTCATCGATGACTACGCGAGCGGCAAGCTCGACCCCGCGTCCGTTCGCTACGCGGATCCCCGCCTGCGCCCGATCACCGAGTCCACCTACGGCTGCTGCATCTACCAGGAGCAGCTGATGGAGATCGCCAAGCGGATGGCCGGGTTCAGCCCCGCCGAAGCGGACGACCTGCGCGCTGCGGTGGGGAAGAAGAAGCGTGACCTGATGGCGCAGATGAGGGACAAGTTCCTGGCCGGACTAGCCGAGTCGGGCACCGATCGGCGGGTCGCCCAGGATCTGTGGTCGCTGATGACGGCCGCGGCTGATTACAGCTTCAACCGAAGCCACGCGGCCTGCTACGCGCTGATCGCCTACCGGACCGCCTACCTGCGGGCCAACTACCCGGCTGACTACATGGCCGCTGTGATCTCCTCGGTGATGTCGACCAAGGACAAGGTGCCTTTCTTCGTCAATCGCTGCGAGGAGATGGGGATCGAGGTACTGCCCCCAGACGTCAACTCATCCGCACACGGATTCGTGGTCAGCGGCAAGTCGATCCGCTTCGGGCTCGACGCGGTCAAGAACGTCGGCCACCAGGCGGTCAGGGCGATCATTGAGGCGCGGGAGGGCGGCGCCCCCTTCTCGTCGATCTGGGACTTCTGCGACCGGGTTGACGCCCGGGCGGTCAACAAGCGGGCGACCGAGTGCCTGATCAAGTGCGGGGCGCTCGACTCGACCGGCGGCAGCCGCAAGGGCATGCTCGAGGTGCTGTCGCAGGCCCAGGCGAGCGCCTCGAAGTCACAGGAGGACGCGCGGCGGGGCCAGGGCTCGATCTTCGACCTCGGCGATAAGCCGGCAGCCGACGTGGGGCCGTCGGCGAGCGGGGGGCAGCGGCCGCCTGTCCCGAGCGACGAGTTCGACCAGCGTGAGCTGCTGCGGCTTGAGAAGGAGACCCTGGGGACATTCCTCTCCGCGCACCCGCTGGCCGAGGTTCGCGACGCGCTTCGCGAACGGGTCGACTGCTCGCTCGGGGAGGTGGCCCGCAAGGAAGACGGCGCCTGGGTCACCGTGGGCGGGATCGTGAGCGAGCGCAAGCGCGTGCGCACGCGCAGCGGCGCCTATGTGATGTTTGCGACCCTCGACGACCTGGAGGGCCGCGTCGAGCTGTTCGTCCGCGACGCGGCCTCAGAGTCGGCGGATCGGATCGAGCTCGATCGCGTGGTCCTGTTGAGAGGCCGAGTCGATCACAAGGGCCGCGGGGAAACGAGCCTCGTGGTCGCCGAGGCGGAGCCGTTCGAGCCGGGCGAAGACGAGCTGGTGGCGGCGCGGGCGAAGGCAAAGGCTCGCCACCCGGATCGGATCCTGCTGCGTGTCAGCGCCGCTGAGTTTGGGGCCCAGGTGGTGGAGGAGTTGAAGTCGGTGTTCCAGAGCTTCCCGGGCGAGTGCGAGGTGGTGCTCGAGATGGAGACCCGCGAGGGCGCCCGGCGGCTCCGCTTCGGCTCCGACTATTGCGTCACCCCGTCCCACGCCCTCCGCGCCGAGCTCGACCACCTGCTCGGCCCGAGGGCTTTGGCAGCTTGAATAACTCCGGCGGAAGCCTCGGCTTCGCCTACGTTTCCGCCGGGTTAGGGCGCCGGCCTGACCCGGCAGGTCCGCACGCCGTTACCGGGACTTCGTCCCTAGCCCGGGCGGGGCAGGTCTAGACTTCTCGCATGCCGCTCAAGCAACGAGAAGGGGAGGGCGTCCGGGCCGGCGAGTGCCGCCAGTGCCGAACCTTCTGCGACCGGCTCGTGGATCCTCGCGGCTGTCTCGAGCTTCGCTGCCGGTATCTCTACAGCTACGTCGATCCGCTGAGCGGCGGCCACTACATGGGTTGCATGCGCAAGGTCTTTCGCGCCGAGATCGACCTGGCGATGTTCGAGGCGGAGGAGCGAAACGGCGGCTATGGTGGCATCAAGATGACCGGCGAGCCGCTGCCTCAGTGCCAGTTCCGGGTCGAGCCGGCCTACGAGCACGTCGGCCCCGCCCACGAGTGCGTCAACCCGGGCTTCTTCGACTGTGGCGACACGGGTGCCGGCCAGCCGCGCGCATTCGACCTGCGCGACGCGCTTACATAAATAACTCCGACGGCGGCTCGCCTTCGGCTGCGCCGCCGCCGGATCAGGTCCACACGCAGCTGTCGGGATCTAGCGCCGGCGGGCGAGTCCCTCCTTGCGGAGGCGCTTCGCGGTCCGCACCTCCTTGCGATCCGGGCCCTTGCCATCGGGTCCCGGAGTCTCGATCAGCGCCGGCAGTTCCTCGAACCGGGGCTCGGAGAGGAAGGGGCGAAGGCCCCTGCGTCCCAGCTCCCCCTCGCCGAGGTTGGCGTGTCGGTCGCGGTTGGAGCCCAGCGGCACCTTGGAGTCGTTGACGTGAAGGCAGCGCAGCCGGTCGAGCCCCACCTTGGCGTCGAAGTCGTCCACCACCTCGGCGAGCGCTGCGGGCGAGCGGATCTCGAACCCCGAGGCCAGCAGGTGGCAGCAGTCGAGGCAGGCGCCAAGACGCTTGCCGCCTCCGGCGGCGTCGATCAGCTCGGCGAGCTCGTCGAAGTTGCGGCCGAGGGGGCCCTGTGTGCCGGCGGTGTTCTCCAGCAGAAGCGGAGAGCGCTCCGAGCTTCCGAGCGCCTCGCGGATCGCCTTGCCGGCCCGTCTCACCGAAGGTCCCTGAGGCTCTCCCTTGCGTGCCCCAGCGTGAAGGACGACCCCGGCTGCGCCGATTCCATCGCCGATCCGCAGCGCGTGCTCGAGCGAGGTCAGCGACTTGCGCCGGATCTCGCGCTCCTTGCTGGCGCAGTTGATCAGATAGACAGCGTGGATCACGACGGCTTGGAGCGGTGAGTCCGCGATCGCCTCGCGAAACGCTTCGAAGTCCTCGTCGGTGTAGGCCGTCGGCCGCCACATCCGCGGGCTCTGATGGAAGATCTGGATCGCATCGCAGTCGCGCTCGACCCCGCGCTCGACGGCGTTTGCCAGCCCACCAGCGGTGGAAACATGGGCTCCGATCAGCACTGCGAACCGCCTTTCGTGCCTCCTAGAGCGGTTTGCGCCGGCTCCGGCCCGGGCGCCAGTATGTGCGGATGTGCGCCGATTAAGAGGATTAAGGCAGACGGAGGGGACCTTGCGCCTTTTCGCCCGGCTGCGTCCCCAGGCACACCTGCTCCCGATCATCCATGGCGCAAGGCTGTGACAAAGCCCGCTCCGGTATCGCTGCGAGCCGAGCGGGGAGTCGGAGGTTCGTGCCCCTCCCCGATCTGAGGTAAATCTACCCGGTAGCCCTACCAGAAAGCAGGTAGATAGGGGTTGCGCCAGGCAAGCCCGCACCTTACCTTTCGCCCTCCTCCAAGGATGGAGGGACAAGGGCTAAGAAGGCGGGGGAACGGACTGTGTCAGGGAGGATCACGACTGTCTCAGGGAGGGCGGATTACGCACGCCCTGGCGCGGGGCTCGACGGGACCCGCGAAACGGCATCCACAACAAGGGGTCAAGCGCCCAACCTCAGGAAAGCCTGGAAGCACGCCAGCTGGATGCGATCGCGCCGTGTCTTCCTACTCAACGCGTTGCTCACGGTCACGGCCGCCGCGCTCTTCGTTCTCGGACCGGCCCGGCTGGAGCAGCTGTCCGCCCCCGTCGAGCTGCCGTGGCCGCTGATCGCGCTCGCCGTCTGCGCGTGCGAGGTGATGGCGGTCACCGCCTACCGCGCCTACAGGCGCGGGCGTCGCAGCCGCGAGCAAAGCGAGCGGCTAGCGAGCGCGACCCGCGCGATCTGCGAGGCACCCGACGGCGAGCACGCGATCGCCGCGCTGCTCGATCACGCCCACGCAATGTTCGGCGCGCGCAGAGCCGAGCTCGTGTTGCTCTCACACCAACAGCCCACGAGCGCCCTGCGAGCGAGCCTGGCGCCCGGCCGGCCGGTCACTCGTCCACGCGCGATCGACCCCAGCAGCGATGCCGTGTGGAATGCGGTGGCAGGCCTCCGCCGAGCCGTGCATCTGCCCGAGGCGGCGAGCCCCAAGGTGCAGGAGGGGCTGCGTGCGGAGGGCATCCACCAGGCGATCGCCGCTCCGATCGTTCATGGCGCCGGCTTCAAGGGTGCGGTGCTCGTCGCCGATCCCGTCAACGAGCTGGAGGGCTTCTCAAGCGACGACGTAGCGCTCGTCGAGCTGCTCGCCGCCCACGCTGGGGCAACGCTCGAGGTCGACCGGCTCAGCGAGTCCTTCACGGAGCTCCGACGCCTCGAACGTCAGCTCAGGCACCACTCTCTGCATGATGATCTGACCGGTCTCGCCAACCGCGTTCTGTTCATCGAACGGCTCGAGCATGCGTTGACCCGGCGCTCGCAGGCGCCGCTCGCGGTCCTGTTCATCGACCTCGACGACTTCAAGTCGGTAAATGACACGCACGGTCACGCCGCCGGCGACCAGCTACTGATCCGCGTGGCGAGCCGGATCCAGGGCTGTCTGCGTCCGCACGACACGGGGGCCCGGCTCGGGGGCGACGAGTTCGGCGTCCTGCTCGAGGACGTTTCTGGCGAGGCGGAGGCCGAGCAGGTCGCCGAGCGCATCGCCCACGCCGTGCGCGAGGAGCGCTCGAACGGCCGCGGCACCCGGATCAGCGTTGGCATCGCGATGGCGCGACCCGGGATAGCGGACGCGGCGGAGCTGCTGCGCCACGCCGACCTCGCCATGTATGCGGCAAAGGACGGGGGCAAGGACCGCAAGGCTCTCTTCCGGCTCTCGATGTACGAGCAGGCGGCGCTTCGATACAACCTCGGCGCGGAGTTGCCGGCGGCCATCCGCAACGACCAGCTGATCGTCCATTACCAGCCCATCCTGGCACTGGATGGGCGCCGGATAGCGGGCCACGAGGCGCTCGTTCGCTGGCGCCATCCCAATCGTGGCCAGCTGGCGCCGCCCGACTTCCTGCCGGTAGCCGAGGTATCCGGCGTGATGCCCGACCTGTTTCGCTGGACGCTCGGCCGGGCGCTTGCAGATTGCTCCGAGCAAGGCCAGCTTGACCAAGGCTTCGTCTGCGTGAACGTCTCGTCGAGCCAGCTCGAGTATCCGCACTTCGTCAAGGACCTCGACCGCGCGCTCGCCGACTCCGGGGTCCCGCCGGATCGTCTGGTCCTCGAGGTCGTCGAGACCGAGCTGATGGATGGGCTGACCTTTGCGACCACCCGGCTCGAGGCGGTCCGCCGCCTCGGTGTGCGGGTGGCAATCGACGACTTCGGCACCGGGCACTCCTCCCTCGAGCACCTCGTGCGACTGCCGGTGGACATCCTCAAGATCCCGCGTGCCCTGACCACGGACAGCGCCCGCGACCGACGCGTCACGGTGCTCCTGGACGCGGTTCGTTCAATGGCGGACGAGCTCGACCTCACGGTGGTGGCGGAGGGCCTCGAGGAAGAGGACCAGCTACAGACGCTGACGGAGATCGGGATCCCGTACGGACAGGGTTTCCTGCTCGGTCGCCCCGCGCCGCTCGCTTGCGCAACTGACAGCCCTGCAAAGGGTTACAAGGCTGACCTGCCGATATGACGTTGATTCTGGAGGCCACATTGGACAAGCTGACTTCACCAAACGCCGCACGGCAGGGTCGCCTGCGCCTCCCCGCTCGAGGCCGGAAGCTGATCGTGTCGGCCGTAGTGACCGCTGCGCTCCTCGTTGCCCTTCCGGGGGCGGCCGCGGCGCAGGCCTCCAGCCCCGCATCGGCTCAGTACGACACCACCAATAATCAGATTGCGGCCGGCGGCGGCGGCGGGCCCTCGGGCGGCAACGACCCCGTCATCAGCGGACTTCCGTTCACCGGCGTCGATCTCGTGCTCCTGGGAATCGTGGCCCTGTCGCTCGGCGGCGCCGGGGTCGCCATTCACAGACTGAGCAGGACCGCCGAGTCCAATGAGCGCACCTGAGCAGTCTCGCTTCTGGCACCTGGGCACCCTGGACGCACTTCGCGTACTGGACCTGGTCGCCCTCGGGGTCGCGCCTGCCGCCGTAGCTGGCCTACTCGCCTTCGGGCACACCAACCGTCCCTCCTGGGGGGTGATCGTCGCGATCTCGATCCTGGCCGTGAGCCAGCTCATTAGCCGGACGAGGTATCCCCTCCATCTGATGCCGATCGCGAGGCTCGCCATATGCGCCCTGGGCCCGTTGCTGGGGGCCGTCGTGGCGTGGGTGGCCTTCCTCTTCGTGGGGGTGGGCTCGCTGGGCGACTCCCTGATCCCCGCGGTCATGGGCGCTCTGCCAGTGGCGGCAGTCGGGTGCCTGGTCAAGGCGCACTTCGACAGGCGCGTGTCCGTGCGGATCGCGGTCATCGGCGACCCCGAGGTGGCGGAAGGGCTCAACAGGGAGATCGCCGTGGCAAAGATTCACGGTTACCAGCTCCTCGGGTGGATCTCCGTCGGCGGCGAACCTGCGATCGAGCTTGCCCCCGGCGTCTCCCACCTCGGGTCGATCGAGGAGCTGCGCCGGATCGTCCGCACCTTCCGGATCGAGTTGCTCGTCCACACGCAGGGCTCTTCCGGGGAGGTCTCTCGCCTCGACATCTTCGAGGGCGTGGGCGCCGCGTGTCTAGATCTCCCGGTGAGGTTGATCGAGGCAAGCCAGTTCTATGAGGAGCTGTTCGGACACGTTCCGGTCGGTCAGATCAACGCCGCCTGGTTCCAGTACCTGATGCACCCTCGTTACCGGCGCACCCCGCCGCTCTCAAAGCGGCTCTTCGACATCGCGATCGGCAGCGCGGCGCTGGTTGTCGCCGCACCGCTGATTGCCCTATTCGCGATCGCGATCAAGCTCTCGGACGGCGGGGCCGTGTTCTACCGACAGCGGAGGGTCGGCGAGGGTGGCCGGGAGTTCGAGATGATCAAACTACGCTCGATGCGCCCGGGAGCACAGGCGGATGGCGCACAGTGGTCGAGCCGCGACGACGATCGCGTTCTTCGCGTCGGCCGGTTGACGCGCAAGCTGCACATCGATGAGCTCCCGCAGCTGTGGAACGTGCTGCGTGGCGATATGACGCTGGTCGGCCCGCGGCCGGAGCAGCCGGAGCTCGTCTCGGAGCTCGAGCGCCACTTTCCCCACTACGAGCGCCGCAGCCTGGTGAAGCCCGGCATCACTGGCTGGGCCCAGGTGCGCTGCGGCTACGCGGGGACGAAGGAAGGTTCCGCCTGGAAGCTCTGTCACGACCTCTACTACCTGAAGCACCGCTCGCTGCTCGCTGATCTGATGATCATCTGCGAGACCTCGCGGGCGCTCGGACAGCGAGCCCAGTTCAACCTGGAGCCGCCTGACGAGCAGTTCATACTCTTGGGTGAGCCGGGCTCCGCGGTCGGTGTTCCCGCACCGGTGCTCGCCTCCCAGGCATCCGCCCTCGTGGAAGAGCCACGATGACCGCTGTCGCGCCGGCGATCGAGCCGGCCCAACAGCGCGGTGCGGACCGCGCCGCGATCAACCCACTGCACCCCTAGTCTCACGGCGTAGATCGCAACACGCAAAGGGAAGCAGCACGCCTGCTGTGGAACACGCGCGCCGATCAGCATGATGAGTTGCCCTTCGCCGCCTCGCCTTCGCTTCGCCCCCTCGCCGACGGGAGCACTGCACATCGGTGGCGCCCGCACGGCGCTCTACAACTGGCTTCTCGCCAGGCACTCGGGGGGCACGCTCGTGCTGCGGATCGAGGACACCGACCGCGAGCGCTCCGTGCCGGAGAACGTCGGGCAGATCCTCGACGCTCTGCGGTGGCTGGAGCTCGACTGGGACGACGGCCCGCTGAGCCAGTACGAACGCCGCCACCGCCACCGCGAGCGGGTGGAAGAGCTGGTCGAAGGCGGTCACGCTTACCCCGACCCGGCCACCGCCGAGGACGTTCGCTCCTGGAAGCAGGCCCACAGCGGCGCCGGCTACCGGGGCGAGCCCCGCGACGAGCCCGGCGCAGCAGTCCGCCTGCGCGTGCCGGATGAGGGGGTGACCGTGGTCGAGGACCTGATACGCGGCCCGGTGCGGTTCCAGAACCGGGCCCAGGACGACTTCGTGATCGCGCGGGGCGACGGCACCCCGCTGTACAACCTCGCGGTCGCGGTCGACGATGCCGACATGGGAATCACCGACGTGGTTCGCGGCGACGACCACCTATCGAACACGCCGAAGCAGTTGCTGGTCCTGAGCGCCCTCGACGCCGCCGCCCCCCGGTACGCGCACCTGCCGCTTCTGCACGGGCCGGACGGGCGCAAGCTGTCGAAGCGACACGGCGCCGCCTCGGTGCAGGAGTTGCGTCAGCGGGGCTACCTGCCGGCTGCCGTTCGCAACTACCTCGCCCTGCTCGGCTGGGGGACCGAGGACGATACGACGATCCTCAGCACTGACGAGTTGATCGAGCGCTTCTCGATCGACCGGGTGGGGCGCTCGTCGGCGATCTTCGACGAGCGCAAGCTTCGCTGGCTGAACGGCCGCTTCATGCGCGAACTGCCGCTGGACGAGTACGAACGGCGACTGGTCGCTCACCTGCGACTCGGCGGCGAGGCGGAGGCGGAGGCTTTCGGTTCCGCCGAGCCCGAGCGACGGCGCGCGGCATGCGAGATCGTTCAGGACAAGGCCCAGACGCTCGACGAGGTCTGGCCCTTGGTCCGGTTCCTGTTCGCTGGACCGGCCGACGACGCGGCCGCCTGGGAGCGGGTGATGACGCGGGAGGCACGCCCCGCGCTGGTCGACGCCCTCGAGGCCCTCCGTTCCGCGGATGGCTTCGACCCGGCCTCGATCGAGGCGGCGCTAAGCCCGGTCGTGGAGCGCTCCGGCCGCAGCGCGAAGGACGTCTATCAGCCGATCCGCGTTGCGATCACCGGAACCACGGTCTCACCGGGAATCTTCGACTCGCTCGCCGCCTTGGGGCGGAACGAATCCCTGCTCAGGATCGAGGCGGCGCTGAAGCGGCTCGGGTGAGCGCGAATAGGGGCTCCCCCCAGGTGCGAATCAGGGCACGATTTTGACGGCGAGCTAAATATGGGAGGCCACCTTGCCGATCATGGAAACGGGTAAGGATGCCCGTGACTCAGGTTGCCACCAAGCAGCGGCGCGCGCCAGTGCCGCAGAAGCGGGCCGCGAGGCCCCCCCGGAAGCCCGCGCGGCCGCAGGCGCTCACCAAGGCGCGGAAGACCAAGGCGCGCAAGACGAACGGTGCCGTGTCCAAGCCAGCCGGGACCAGCGAGCCCGGAAGCGCGGCGGGCGGCCGCCGGCTCGCCACGGCGTTCGACGCCGCCTCCCGCCTGCCGGCGCTGGCCGAGTCCCGCCGGCGCCTCCTTCGCGCCTCGGAGCGCGAGGCCTCATCGCCCGGCGAGCTTGCCGAGGCGATCGAGTCGGATGTCGCTCTGACGATCGCCGTCATGCGCGCGGCTGGTGACGCCCCCGACGCCAAGGGGAGAACCGGCGGGGTGCGGCAGGCGGTCGAAGCGCTGAGCGCATCGGGCGTGCGAGAGATTGTCGCCTCGATCGACATCTACGATTCGTTCGATTCGCCGAGCCCTGCGGCCGACCGGTACGAGCGCTTCCGGCGTCACGCGGTGGCCACCCGCCATGCCGCCGACCGGATCGGCGAGCTGGCACGCCTTGGCGAGCGAGACGAGCTGGCGGTCGCGGCCCTTGTTCACGACATCGGGCGTTTGGTGCTTTCGGAGATGTACGGGCAGTTCGAGCAGCTGGACGACCGGAGGATGGGGCCCGACGCGCGGGTGCGATGCGAGCGCCGGGAGCTCGGCATCGACCACGCCCTGGTCGGGGCCGTTCTCGTCCGGCGCTGGGGCTTCCCCGGCGGTGTCGCCGCGGCGGTCGAGCGCCACCACACCCCGAAGGCCGGCGGGCACGCGGCGGCGATCCGGCTCGCCGACCTGGTCGTCCACCACGCGCAGGGCGACGCTGCTCCCGCCGACGCGATGGTCGATGCGGCCTCGAAGCTCGGCCTGGAGCGCAAGCGACTGGCGCCGCTCCTGTACGAGTTTCCCCACTCGGGCGAGGCACGCCCACGCTCCTCGGACCCGTGTCCGCTGTCCGTGCGCGAGGTTGACGCGCTGCGCGGGCTCGCCGAGGGCAAGGTCTACAAGCAGATCGCCTCCGAGCTGTCGCTTTCGGTGAGCACGATTCGCACGCACCTGCACAACGTCTATCGCAAGATCGACGCCGTCGATCGCGCACAGGCGGTCCTGATGGCGCGCGACCGCGGCTGGATCTAGGGAACCAATCCGGCGGAAGCCTCCGGCTTCGCCTACGTTTCCGCCGGGTTAGGGCGCTCACCTGACCCGGCAGGCCCGCACGCTGCTACCGGGACTGCGTCCCTAGCCCCAACGAGGGACTGCGTCCCTAGCCCCAACGAGCTTGTGGCTATTCGATGAGTGAGCTGCGTAGAGCGATCGCTACGGCATGGGCGCGATCACGCGCGCCCAGTCGGGAGAGGATCGCCTTCGTGTGCGTACGGACGGTCTCGGCGCTGAGGCCGAGGCGCTTTGCGACCCGCGCCGTCGACTGGCCGTCGGCGTAGAGCTGAAGGATCTGGCGCTGGCGGCGGGTCAGCGCAGACCCGCCTCCGGAGCGACCGGCCGCCGGGTCGACGAACGGCTCGGACTCCACGGCGGCGTCCACGGCCCGGTTCAGCTCCTCGACCGGCGAGCTCTTGACCACGTAGGCGGTGGCGCCTGCCCTGATCGCCTCGGTGGCGGCGTGGTGCTGAGCCTGGGGCCCATGCGCGACGATCCCGAGGCCCGGCTGTGCTTTACGCAGAGCGCGGATTGCCGCCATTCCTGAGAGATCGTCCCCTCGCTCGCTGCCGTTGGCGCGACCCAGGTCCACGATCGCGACGTCGAAATCGCCGATCGAGGTGAGCAGCTCGAGGGCGCTGTTTCCGTTCTCGGCCTCCTCCACCTCATACCGGCGTCCGAGCACCTCGCGCACCCCCTGGCGCACGATGGGCTGGGCGTCTATGACCATGCAGCGTCGGTCCTCGCTCACGACTCTCACTCCGGCCACGGCTCCGCGGCAGGGCCGCGGTCGCTCCCCGAGAGCACGACACCGGCCATCCGGGCCGGCGCGTCGCATCCTAGCGGCGGTCGCCGGACCGTGCCGGCAGCCGAGCGGAAACAGCGGCCTTTTTCGACGCCGCCGATTCCGGTACAAAGACCTCGGATGATCTCCGTCACCTCGAAGTCTCGCTACGCGGTGGTCGCCCTCGCCGAGTTGGCGCGCTCCGGGGAGCGGCCGGTCCCGATCGCCCAGATCGCCGAGCGGCGAGACATGCCGGTGCAGTTCCTCGAGCAGCTGTTCACGACCCTGCGGCGCGATGGGCTGCTACAGAGCCACCGCGGCGTCAAGGGCGGCTACACGCTCGCCCGACCCGCCCCCCAGATCACCGTGCTCGAGGTCGTGCAATCGCTCGACGGCAAGGTGGGGGAGGAAGGCAAGGAGGCCGGTGGCATCTGGGAGCAGGGGGTGGAGGCGCTTCGTGACGTCTTCCGAAGCACCACGATCGCCGACATCGCCCGCCGCGAGGCCGAGGAGGCCGGGGCGGGGATGTACCACATCTAGGGGGCGCGGGCTATCGAGCA
>Ga0307312_10001232_pt1 | contig 12974 bp, 18 predicted proteins | sample ER_DNA_202_FD_194489 | JGI IMG/M metagenome (GOLD analysis project Ga0307312, IMG submission 194489) | Bulk soil microbial communities from the East River watershed near Crested Butte, Colorado, United States - ER_DNA_202 | ecosystem: Environmental > Terrestrial > Soil > Floodplain | place...
AGAGGATTTGGAGGTCGCCTCCGGCTCCGCGCTGCACAGCGAGCGCGCCCGAAGCGCTGCTCGGCGTCGGGCTGCGGGTGTCGCCTTGCGGCAGCACGCATGCGGTGGCGATGACGGCGGCGACGAACGCGATCCCGAGCGCCTCGAAACGCCGTCGAGCTATCAAGCGCTAGAGCGCGCCGATCCCGACGAGCAGGCCGCCCTTCTTGATGGCGGGACTCGTGACGGCGAAAAGAACGACGCCGCTCACGGGTGCGGTGAGCGCCGCGATCGGTTCGCCGACGAGGTCGGTCATCTCGCCGACGAGCTCGCGAGCCTTCACCACCTGATCGACCCGGACGCGACAGTGGAAGATCCCCTCGACCGGCGAGCGCAGCCACTCGAAGCTCTTCACGACCGTCGGCGGGTCGACACGATCCGGGCGGCCGCTGATCGCACCGATCGTGCGCAGGATGTTCGTGACGCCGGTGACGTGACGCGCGACATCCTCTTCGATGAGCTGTCCACGGCCGCCGGACTCCGCGAGCATCGCCGCGATGCCGTTCAGGGCCGCCACGGCCATCAAGGTGCCGGGTCGCTCACCGGTGGGCGCGCTCTTGACGGCCCACCGCGCGCCGTACGCGTTCGCCATCGCCTGGATCCGCTCGTCGAGCGCGGCATTCTGCGTCTCGCGATAGATCACGAACGGAACCAAGTCCTCGATGAGATCACCTGCGTGCAGGTCGATCGCGTTGTCGCACTTGCTGATGATCTCGGTGAGAAGGCGATGCGCGAATCGCTCGCCCCACGTTCCGTCCGCTTTGCCTGGGAAGAGCCGGTTCAGGTTGTCGTTGTCCTCCGGATTCACGTAGATGCTGCGCTCGTAGAAGCCGGGCCGGTTGAGGAGCGGAATGATGAGGATGGTCCCGCGGACGGCCTCCGGAGAGATCGTTCGTCCGAGACGAATGGCCGCCTCGATCCCGGTGTATTCGGCCGCGTGGATCCCCGCGGTGATCAACACGGTCGGGCCGGACATCAGGCCCGCGATCGCGATGTACGGCCATTCGTATTTCGCGAGGCCCTCGTCCCCGCCGAAAGTGAACGTCCCCGTCTTGCGCTCGCCCGCCGGCGGGATCTCGATGGGACCGATCTTCACAGCGATCGCCGAAATGCTTCCATGCCGACCACCTCCCCGTGAATGCGAGCGCGTTCGGCGGCGAACGCCATCAGGTGGCTCGCGACCGCTTCCCGCGCCGACGTGAGCACGCTCGCGCGATCCCCTTGGATGGCGCCGACGAACGCGCGCATCAACCCCTCGTCCCCGCCGCCGTGGCCGCCGACCCCTTTTTGTTTGGCGATCCGCTCGGCCTGCCCGGTGCGATGATCGTGTATCTCCATTTCGCCACGGGCCTCATTGGCGAGAAGGGTCGCGCGGGTCCCGTCGATGCGGATGGTGCGGCCCTCGAGATGCGACGACCCCTGCATCGTCAGGCTCACCGATAACCCGCTCGCGAAGCGCATGAGCACGACCTGATGGTCGACGGCGTCGTTGTCGCAGCGGTACACGCACCGACCATACGGCCCGGTCTGGAGCGCGCGCATGACACCCTCGGGTGTGCGGTCGAGCGTGACCGCGGCGACCGCGAAGCTCGAGGGATTCGCACGCAGGCGATCGAGATACACGCGCGGCGCAAAGTATGGGCACGCTTCGGCGATCGGACAGCCGTCGGTGCAGCGTTCGGGTATTTCAGGACCGACCACGTCTTTCGTGAAATGCGTGAGCGAGCCCGACGACGAGAGCTGCTCGCACCGGCCGAACATCCACACGAGAAGATCGAGGTCGTGACAGCACTTGGTGAGGATCATCGGGCTCGAGCGCGTCGTGTTGCCCCAGTTCCCGCGAACGTAGCTGTGCGCGAAGTGCCAGTAGACGAGGTTCTCTCGCCAATCGACCGAGACGATCGCGCCGAGACGATCCGACGTGATGACCTCGCGAACCGCGAGAAAGAACGGCGCGTAGCGCAGCACGTGGGCGACCTGGAGCAGCCGTCCGCGCGACTCGGCCGCGGTCGCGATCTCGAGACATTCGCCGGCCGTGGGCGCGATCGGCTTTTCGAGGAGCATGTCGTAGCCGGCCGCGAGGAGCGCGAGCGTGCTCGCCCGATGGTCCCGCTCGAGCGTGGCATTGATCAGCGCGGCCGCGAGCGGTGAGCGGCCTGCGATCTCCTCCCAGCTCCGAAACTGGCGTTCGGCGGGTATCCCATGCGCGTTCGCGAACCGCGCGCGGCGCGCGTCGTCCGGCTCAACGACGGCGATGAATTTGGCGAGGTCGGGATTTCGCTCGGCGAATGCGCCGTAGGCAAGATGGCCACGATTGCCCGCCCCGACCATTACGAGCTCGACCGGCCGCATAGCCCGAAGGCTAGCGGGTGCGGGTCATTCGACCTTGGCGATGGTCTGGCCGTCCTCCGAAAGCGTCAGGACGTACCAGACGTCCTTGGGTCCGTGGCGCAGGACGAACACGAATTGCGAATCGTTTACTGATCCGAGATAGCGAACGCTCGTGCAGTCCAGTCCGTTCTCGTGCATCCGCTGGAACTGCGCCTCGATGTCTTGCTGGGTGACTCCGAGCGCCGCGTCGGTCCGTTCCACGAGAAAGGCGGAGTCGGCCGAGCAGAGCGCGCCCGCGTACTGATTCACCCACGCCGGGGCGGCGCTCCCGCGCCCATGCCGGAGATCAGCGACCTCGCCGCGCATCTGCGCCATCTCGTCGCGGTTCGCGAACAGGTTGCCCATCGAGTCCTTGAGCGGCCCGGGTCCGCTCGCTCCCGTGAGCAACACGAGCCCGAAGACGGCGGGAATGAGGAGTTTCATGGTTCGAGGCGAAGCAAGGGCACGCCGTGTGCCAGAGCGTCCGTCTAGCATCCGGACCATCAGTACCGCCCTCCACCTCGACGATTTGGTCGCCAATCGAACAATGTCGCGCGAGGTCGCCGAGACGCTGCGCCGGATCGGGCGCGACAGACGGTCGTTGATCGTGCTCGCCGTGCCGCGCCTAGCCGGGAAGAGCACGGTACTGCGAGCGATCCTCGCGGAGCGCCCGCCCACGTCGCCGGTGATGACGCTCGCGGAGGACGGTCAGGACGTCGACGAGCTGGTAAAGAAAAGTATCGGCGGCTATCTGGTCATCCCCGAGATCACGCAGAGCGCGGCGATGCCCGGCTACATCTGGGGCGATGACGTGCGGCGCATCTTCAAGGCGGCGAAGACGGGCGTCTCGCTTGCCGCAACTCTTCACGCCGACGGCCCGGAGGACGCCTTCACCCAGATCTGCCAGGGTTGCGCGGTCCCCGACGCCGACGCCTCCAAGATCGCGTTCTCGGTTCATCTGCGTTCGATCGGCCGCTGGGAGGAACCGACACGCCGTGTGGTCCAGGCGGTTCACGCGATCGAAGGCGTCGAGGGCGGTAAGCCACGGCTGAAGCCTCTCCATCGGTGGGACGAGGAACACGACCGCTTCATCTAGAACCGCTTGATCGACATCGCACCGCTCCGCGAATCGCGCTCTTTCCGACTCCTTTGGTTCGGCCAGCTCGTGTCCCTCTCGGGGACGCAGCTACGCCTCGTGGCCATCCCCTACCAGATCTATCTGCTCACGGGCTCGTCGCTCGATGTGGGTCTCATTGGGCTCTTCCAAGCGATTCCGTTGATATCGCTCGCTCTATTTGGTGGGGTCGTCGCCGATCGCGTCGACCGGCGTCGGCTGCTCATCGTCACGCAGATCGGTCTCGCGGCGTGCTCGGCCGGGCTCGCGATCGGAACGCAGCTCGGGTTCGCGAGCGTGCTCTATCTCTACGCGTTCACCGCCATCGGCGCGGGTTTCTCTGCTCTCGACGGTCCGGCCCGCGGGGCGCTCACGCCGAGTCTCGTGCAACGCCAGCACCTACCCGCCGCGATGGCGTTGAACCAGGTGCTCTTCCAGACCGCCGCCATCGCGGGTCCCGCTCTTGCCGGCGTCGTGATCCTCACCTTTGGTGTCGCCGGCGCGTACTGGATCGATGTCGCGTCGTTCGTCGTGGCCATCGTGGCCGTGACCGCACTCGTCGCGCCGCCGCGCGAGGTCCGCGTCCATCTGCCCGTCGGTCGTGCCCTTCTCGAAGGACTCGCGCATTTCCGAGCCAATCGCATTCTCTTCGGGACCATGCTGCTGGACTTCCTCGCGACCTTCTTCGGCTCGCCTCGGGCGCTCTTCCCCTTCTATGCCGACCGGATCTTCGCGGTCGGGCCGCAGGGCCTCGGGCTTCTCTTCGCCGCTCCCGGCGTCGGCTCGCTCATCGCCGCGCTCACGTCGGGATGGACGAAGCGTGTGCGGCGACAGGGGGTCGCGGTGCTACTCGCGGTCGCTGCGTGGGGCTTCGCCATCGCGGCCTTCGGCCTCATGAACGATGGCCTCTTCATCCCCGCGCTCGTGTTCATCGCCATCGCGCAGGGCGCGGACACCATCAGCGCGATCTTCCGGAGCACCATCTTGCTCACCGTCGTGCCCGACCATTTGCGCGGGCGCCTCGTCGCGATCAGCTCGATGTTCTTCCTGGGCGGCCCGTATCTCGGTCAGGTGGAATCAGGAGTGGCGGCGGATCTGGTGTCGCCGATGTTCTCGGTCGTCTCGGGCGGACTCGTGACGTTGCTCAGCGTCGTCGGGGTCGCACTCTGGGCGCCGGAGGTCGTCTCCTACCGGACTCCGGCGCCCGAGCCACAAGGTGCTTAGCCGCGACGCGTGAGCGCGCGAAGGTTCGTGAGCGCGAGGAAGCCGAACGCTGCGGCGGCCGCAATGCCGACCATCAATACGGCACTCCCTGTCGAGAGCCAGTCGCCGGAGCGATCCGTCCCGATCAGCCGCGCCGTCACGCCTGCGGTCGCGATCGCCGTGGAGTAGTACGCGAGCGCGAGTCCCATGATCGCGAAGCCAATGAACGCCAAGGCTTTGGGCCACGTGGGGTTCTTCATGACGTGCATTCAATTTGGGCGGCACCTTTGGGTCAATGTCGCGACGGTACCAGCTGTGGTCCGCAACGGAATCGATCCTCCGCCGTTGTGTTTATGCGGCCGGATTGCGTCGGGAGTAGGCTGCTTTTCTCCATGAAGACGCAAGCCTCTTCGGCGACTCTGGCCGATCGCGTCGGCGAGGACATGTCGCGCATCCGCGCTGACCTTGAGACCCTCGTCCGAATTCCCTCGATCAGCCACCCTGGCCACGATCCGTCACAGCTCGGACGTTCGGCCGAAGCCACCGCGAAGATCCTTCGCGACGCGGGCTGCGAGACGAAGATCGTCGAGATCGAGGGTGTGCCCGCGGTGATCGGACACGTCGCGGCGCCGGCCGGCGCTCCGACCGTTCTCCTGTATGCGCATCACGACGTTCAGCCCACGGGCGGCCGCGACCTTTGGCACTCCGATCCGTTCGATCCGATCGAAAAGAACGGCCGGCTCTACGGCCGCGGCACGTCCGACGACAAGTGCGGCATCGTGATGCACGCGGGCGCGCTTCGCGCGCACGACTCGCGGCCTCCGATCGGCGTGACCGTGTTCGTCGAAGGCGAGGAAGAATGGGGCTCACCCAACCTCGGGAAGTTCCTCAATGAGTACGGCAGCGAGCTGCGCGCCGATGCCGTGATCCTCGCGGACTCGGGCAACTGGCGGACGGGCCAGCCGGGACTCACGATCTCGCTGCGCGGGATCGTCGCGTGCGACATCGAGGTGCGCACGCTCGATCACGCGGTCCATTCGGGCGAGTTCGGCGGGCCGGTGCCCGATGCGCTCACCGTGCTCGCGAAGACGCTCGCGACTCTGCACGACGATCGCGGCAACGTCGCGGTCGCGGGAATCGCGCGCGGGAAGGCCGACCCGCTCGACCTCGAGGAAGCCGAGCTCCGCAAACAGGTCGGCTTGCGGCCCGGCACGAAGCTCATCGGCGAAGGCGGGATCACCGACCGCATGTGGATGAAGCCTTCGATCTCGATACTCGGGATCGACGCGCCCAGGCTCACCGAATCTACAAACCAGCTCGTGCCTTCGGCGAAGGCTCGCGTCTCCATGCGCATCCCGCCCGGACAGGACGCGGATGCCGCTCTCAAAGCACTCGAAGACCATCTTCGGAGCCACGTGCCGTGGGGCGCGGAGGTGTCGATCACCCCGCGCGGGTCGGGCAAGCCATACAAGCTCGAGGGCAAGGGAGCCGCGTACGACGCGATGCGCCGCGCGATGAAGGAAGCGTTCGATCGCGACCCGGTTTTCATGGGCGCGGGCGGGACGATCCCGTTCGTCGCCGACTTCGCGAAGGCGTTCCCGAAGGCCACGCTTCTTCTCACCGGAGCAGGCGACCCCTTCTCGAACGCTCATTCCGAGGATGAGAGCGTCGACCTCAAAGACCTCGAGCGCTCGACGCTCGCGGAGGCGCTCTTCTTCGAGTACCTCAGCACCAAGTAGCCCTTTCCGGCACGCGTCCTGCGGCGTCAGCCCGTCATGAAAGATCGCCAGGACATAGACGACATCCCCGACTCCGAGATCGAGATCGAGCCGTTCGCAAAGCCGGTCGAGACTGACCCCACCGAAGCCGTCGAGGACGCGGAGCCCTACTTTCCCCCGACCGACCCGGTCGTTCGGGTCGACGACAAGGGCGAGACCAGGATCGCGGGCGGTTTTGGCACGGGCGAAGCGCTTGAGCGACACCCCACCGCGACGACCGGGAACGTCCCATCCGACGAGGCGCTCGAGGATCTTGTGCATCGCGCCCTGCGCCTCGACGCGAGCACGGCGCAGCTCCACTTGAAGGTGGGCGTGGTGCAGGGCGTCGTCCGCCTGCAAGGAACGATCGAGGACGAGTCCGACGCCGAGAGCGCGCTAGCGGTCGCGGGTGACGTCCCCGGCGTTGTCGATGTGATCGACGAGCTGACGCGTCCCGAGTAGCCGAATCATCGCGGCACACGTCGAGCACGCGGCTATGAGGGTGACCGCGGCGATGACGCTCTCACCGCCGCGGAGAGCCACGAGCGCGAAGCTGCATCCGAGAGCGAAGAGCGCGGACGCGAGGAGGGGCCGCATCTAGCCCCTCATTCCGAGGACGGTCTTGCAGGTCTGCGTGAAGGTCCTGAGCGCCGCTTCGAAGGTCCGTGGGTCGCCGGTCTTCAGTGTCTTCAGTGCCTCGTATTTGGCGAGGCATTCCCTGACTTCTGGGTCGGCCGTATTGAGCTGTGGCGTGGTTGTCGGCTTTGGCGTGGTTGTCGGCTTCGGGGACTCGGTCTTGGCGGGCGGGACCAGGAGCGACCGGTACGTGGCAACGAACGCCTCGGTGGAGAGCCCACTCGCCGCGATCGCACGATCGCACGCGTCCTTGGTGTTGGTCGCGCCACGCTTGTACCGGGCTACGCACTCACTCAGCAGCGCCTCGAACGAGACCGTCGTTGGGGTCGTCGTCTTCGTGGTCTTCGGAGTCGCTGTCGGCGCGGGTTTCTCGGTTTTCTGCGCCGGCGGCACAAGGAGCGAGCGGTACTTCGCGGCGAAGGCGTCAGCGGACAGTCCGCTCGCGGCGATCGCCAGTTCGCAGGCTTCCTTGGTGTTGCTCGCGCCTCGCTTGTAGCGAGAGACGCATTCGCTGAGAAGCGCGTCGAACGAAAGCGTGGTTTCGGGTCTTGCGCTTTCGCGCGCCGGTAGGTTTGGCGTGCGGGACTCCGCGTAAGCGAGGCTGCCGGCAGCGCCGTACGCACTCGCGATGATGCCCAGCGCGAGCACCGGCTTACCCAGCGCCGCGACACCGAGTACGTGTAAGAACATTCGTTAGGCCCCTTTCATCGATCCCTCACAGATCGCGCTGATTGGGGAACGCGAAGGTCGCGGCGGTCCGTGCATCCCTCTCAGGTCATCCCCCGAGTGGGGCGTCGCGCCGGCTAGCGAAGCGTGATGGTGCCGAGGGCTACCTCGGGTCCGCCCACGGTCACGGTGACCTTGCCGTGCAGGGTGCCGCCGCGCGCGGCGTCGTAGTTCCGGACATAGAGCGTGATGGACTGGCCCTTCTTCGCGGTGAACTGCAGGTCGATCCTTCCCTTGATGGAGCCTGCGACGCAGGTCCCGTCGAGCGAGGTCGAAACACACGCGCCGTCCACCGGCGATCCGTCCGCGTACAGCACGTAGCCGTAGGCGTGAACGGCCATCGGGGTCGGCGTCGGAGTCGGCGACGGCTTCGTCGTCGTCGTGGTCGGCTTCGGCGTCGGTGTGGGCGACGGCGTGGCGGGTTTGGGGGTCGGCGTGCGCACCGTCGTCGGCCGCGGCGACGCGGTGGGGGTCGGAGTCGGTGACTCGGTCGGGGCCACGGTGGTCTCGGGCGTCGGACTTGGGCTCGGCAGCGTGATCGACGTGCTCGCCGAGGGCTCGGGCGACTCGTTCGGCTCGGGCGAGATCTGATTCAACAGGCGCAGTGCTTCGGTCTGCGCGCTCCGTGCGCGCGACGCGGCGAGCGCGTTGCCGGTCGCTTCGAATCTGGCCGCTTCCTCGAGGCGCTCGGTGTAAAGCTGGCTCAGGTAGTCGACGGGGTCGGACTGGAACGCAACGAGCGAATCCTCGACCGCGACCCGCGCGCCGTACAGCGGGTTGTCGGCCTCCGCACGCATCGTGGCGAACGCGACCAACACAACGAGGGCCGCCACCGCGAACGCGCGAGCAAAACCGGGGACTCCCAAGCGCGAGCGGCCGCGTTTCGCGCGCTCGCCCCACGCCGACTCGAGCCGCTTGCGGACTCCGTCCGCGGCGACGTCGTCCAAGCGCGCGCCCTTGAGGGTGCCGAGTGCGCGGGCGAGGGAGTCCTGCATCATTCCGCGGCGTCCGCGCCTGACCAGCGTTCGAACAAAGACAGCTCACCGGATCGCTCGAGCTCTTTGCGCAGGCGATCGAGCGCGCGGTGCTGCAGCGTGCGCACCGCACCTTCGCTACGACCGGTCATGCGTCCCACGTCCGCGGCGCCATACCCCTCGACAAAACGCAGGAGGAGCACCTCGCGGTAGTCGGGCTTCAGCTTTGACATCGCCTTGAAGAGCGTGTCCCGCTCGATGGAGCGAACCGCGTCCGCCTCGACGTTCTGACCGGACTCCGGATGATTGACGAGCTCGTCGATCGACATGTCCGGCCTCGTCTTGCGGCTGCGGTCGATCGCGGCGTTGCGCGCGATCCGGAATAGGAACGCGACGAACGGAAGGCCACGGTCCTCGTACCTGTCGAGCGCTTGCATCGCTCGGATAAACACGTCGGCTACCAGGTCCTCCGCCTCGTGTTTCGCGCCGGTCCTCGACAAGCAATACCGAAAGACCGGGTCGCGATAGCGTTCGTAGAGCTGCCCGAACGCTGAAGCATCTCCGGCCTGGGCGGCTTTGACGAGCGCGGCGTCGATACCGCGCTGCTGCGTGCTTCTTGCCGTCTCACCGGTGATGCCGGCGTCCTGGACGATCTACGGGCTCCGGGGCATCTGGTTTGAGAACGACGCTAGTCAGAAATCAATACACCCCCGTGTGGGCGAGGTCTCAGCGGTCGTTCCGGGTCTTTTCTCATGACCGCCGGCGACGACTGGCGCAAACTCCGACATGTGACTTCCACCGAATGGGGGATCCTCATCTGGCTCGCGATCGGGGCGGGGATCGCCGGAGGAGTCTTCCTCGTCGCTCGGTCCGCCGTCCAGATCGGCAGCGTCGCGTATCGCGTGATGGAGAAGCAGCTCTCGAGTCAAGCCGCGACGCGCCAGGCCGCGCTCCTGTCACTCGCGATGATCGCTGCGCTCCTCGTGACGGCACTGATCGCGGGCTACGCGATCTTCGCGATCTTCGGGCAGCTCCTCGAAACGACGGGATCGATCAACACGCTCAACAACGGCTCGTAGATACGAAGAGCGCCGGCCAACACCGGCGCTCTTACGTCATCACGTGTATTCAATTGTCGTATCGCGGGAACTACGCCGGAGGCTGCCTGACGTCGCCACCCTTGTCGGGTATGTCAGTGGGCTCGTCAATGCTCGGGTTATCGAGCGGAGCTCCACCTTTCTTGCCGACGTCATCCGGGCCGTATTCGCCCGGACGCTTGGGCAAATCCTTCGACTGCATTAGTACTTCTTCTCGGTGCCGGGCTGTGCGGGCTTCTCGCTGCCGACGTCGCCGCTGCCGCCCTTCTTGCCGACGTCGCCCTGGCCACCCTGCTTGCCCGTCTCGTCACCGGGGAAAGGCTTCTGCTGTCCCATGTCGCCCTGACCTGGTTCCTTCTTCTCCTGCATTCGATGGCCTCCGCTTGGATGTCGCCTTTCAAGAAGGCGCACCGAACGATCGAGCATTCGCCGTGCCGACCGCCATCGACGTAACGAATTTGCGCCGGGACTGAAGATCAACCGAGTCGTGCCGCGAGCGACCTCACTCTCTTCTGGATTCCGTCGCGGACCGAGCGAAACGCCGCGAGGCGCTCTTCATCGTTCGCGCCGGCGAGAGCCGGATCGGGGAAGGACCACCGCAGCTTCAAACCGGAGCGCGGCGGGATCGGGCAGTTCGCGTCGCACACCGTGACGACGACGTCCCAGCCATCGCCGATGTCGTCGACCGATTTACTTGATTGACCGGAGATGTCGATCCCAACTTCGCGCATCGCGCGGACAGCGAAAGGATGGATCGCGGTGGCTTTCGTGCCCGCGCTCTGGACGGTGAATCGGTCGCCGGCGTACGCACGAAGAAAACCCTCGGCCATCTGCGAACGTGCGGCGTTATGCGAGCAGAGGAACAGGACGCGCTTCATGCTCTAAGCATGGCGATGGCGCCGAGCGGATGCCCGGCGCCACCACTTTGCAGAACGCGTGTTGCGGTCAGGCGATGGACAGCATGTCCAGGAAGGACTTCGTGTTCGTCCCCGAGTTGAAGATCTGGGGACCGGCGTAGAAGATGAGAACGAGGACGATGAGGATGAGCAGGATGATCCCGATGATCATTCCAGCGCCAAATCCACCGTCGTTCGTCACGACCGGCCCGCCACTCGGGGGATTCACGTTTACCTGGCCCATTTAGAACCTCCTCGTGCTAAGTCGGTCGTGACTCTCGCAAGCAGCGTGCCGCGACCCGCGCTCGTTCGTATGCTCGCTGGGTATGCGGCTCGGCCCGCTCCGCCACCCGTGGTTCGCCGCCTTTTCGGGTTCCGTTGGACTCGGCGGACTCGGTGATGAAGTCGCGCGTCTCGCATTGCCGCTCCTCATCCTTGACCTGACGCACTCGATCGCGGCGGCGGCCGCACTTCGTCTCGTGCAGGCGCTTCCGTACGTGTTCTTCGGCGGCATCCTCGGCGTTCTCATCGATCGCGCGGATAAACGAAAGCTCCTCATCGCCTGCGACGCGCTCAGCGTTGCGCTCACGCTCACCATCCCGATCTCGGTCGCGGTCGGCGTCTTCAGCCTCAACCTCCTGTACTTCATCGGCTTCCTGCTCGGGACGGTCGAGGTCGCGTGGGGCGTGACGACGGACTTCAGCGTGATCCCGGCGCTCGTCGAGCCCGACGAGCTCACGAGCGCGAACGCCGCCTACTTCGGGATCGACCGGACAGCACGCATCCTCGGGCCCACGATCGGCGGCCTTGCGATCGCGGCGTTCGGCACCGCGAACGCGATGTACATCGCATCCCTCGCCTTCGTGCCGACGCTCTTCGTCTTCTTCCTCATGCCGCCGATCTACGACCTCCACCGCCCGACCGCGGCGATCACCGCGCGCAACATCACGAGCGAGATGGCCGACGGCTTTCGATTCGTGTTCCGGAACAAGATCCTCCGCTGGCTTCTCGTGCTCATGTTCATCGCGAACCTCGGCCAGCAGGGCATCCAGACGCTCGTCCTCTACGTCCTCCGTGAAGAGAACGGGCTCGACGAGGTCACCATCGGACTCGCGCTGTCCCTCGCTGGCGCGGTCACCGTGCTCGCGAGCTTCATCGCGCCGCGCCTCGCGCGCGGGCGGCCGCTCGGCCACACGCTCCTGGGTTCCGCTGCCGCAGCCGGCGTCATCGTCTCGTTGACGGCCCTTGCGCGCGACTGGCGCTGGATCGTCGCGGGGTTCGCGGCCCGGGAGACCGCGTGGATGGGCTTCATCATCTACGCGTTCGTGCCGCGGCAACGCGAAGTGCCGGCGAACATCCGCGGTCGGGCGAACGGGGCGTTCCGCACACTCGTGCTCATCTCGAACAGCTTCTCCGCACCGTTCCTCTCATTCATCGTCGCGATCGCGAGCTCGTCCGCCGCGTTCGCGGTGGCCGGCGCATCGGCGCTGCTGGCCGTCGCCGTCACCTACTTCACGCCGCTGCGCGATTACAACCTGAACGAGCCACACGACCGGGAGGACGACGTCGTGGAGCCGACCGCCGCCGAATGAGGTCGTACATCTGCCTGACCTGCGCGGTCCAGCAGCCGCCGACCGAGGCGCCACCGAGGCACTGTCCGATCTGCGAGGACGAGCGGCAATACGTGCGGCAGGGTGGTCAGGCATGGACGACGGTCGACGAGCTCCGTCTGATGGACCATCGGATCGAGCTCCGCGAGCTCGAACCCGGACTGGTCGGCGTCGGCGTGACTCCGGCGCTCGGCATCGGACAGCGCGCCCTCCTCGTCCAGACCGCGAAAGGAAACATCCTCTGGGATTGCGTCGGCTACATCGACGACGCCGCGGTCGCGGCGATCGGTGCGCGCGGCGGCATCGGCGGCATCGCGTTCTCGCACCCGCACTTCTATGGAGCCATGGTCGAGTGGAGCCGCGCGTTCGGTGGAGCACCGATCTACGTCCCGCTCGCCGATCGCGAGTGGGTCCAGCGCGACGATCCTGCGATCGTGACCTGGCGCGGGACACGCGAGCTTTTGCCCGGCGTCACGCTCGTTCAATGCGGTGGTCACTTCGATGGCAGCGCGGCGCTCCATTGGGCGGATGGCGCGGACGGGCGCGGCGCGC
>Ga0307312_10001233_pt1 | contig 12964 bp, 13 predicted proteins | sample ER_DNA_202_FD_194489 | JGI IMG/M metagenome (GOLD analysis project Ga0307312, IMG submission 194489) | Bulk soil microbial communities from the East River watershed near Crested Butte, Colorado, United States - ER_DNA_202 | ecosystem: Environmental > Terrestrial > Soil > Floodplain | place...
CGGCTGCATGGTGGCGCCAAGCAGTACCATCATGATGAAGTCGGGACGAACTCCCGGCTCGACACGCTGCAGGCCGCGGTCCTGCTCGCCAAGCTGCCGCACCTCGCGCAGTGGTCGGCCAAGCGGCGCGAACATGCGGCGTATTATTCCAAGGCGCTGACGGACGTGCCGCAGGTTACGCCACCCGTCGTGGATCCGGCCAACGAACATATCTTCCATCAGTACACGCTCCGCGCCGAGCGCCGGGACGGGCTGCAGGCGCACCTCAAGAAGGAAGGGATCGGCCATGCCGTGTACTATCCGATCCCGCTGCACCGCCAGCCCTGTTTCGCGCACCTCGGATACACAGACGGCAGCCTGCCGCAGGCGGAGCAGGCGTCCCGCGAGGTTATTTCGCTGCCGATCTACCCCGAGCTCACACGCACCCAGCTGGACCGGGTGATCGATGCGATCCGCGGATTCTATCGGTGACGCGACTGAAGATCGGCGTCGTCGGCGCCGGGACGTGGGGGCGCAACCACGTCCGGACGGTCGCCGGCTTGGCGGACGCGGAGCTGGCCGCGGTGTGCGACACGGACCCGAAAGTTCGCGAGCGGGTGGCGCGCCAGTATCCTGCGACACTGGTAACGGACGACGTCGCGGCGCTCCTGGGGGTGGTGGATGCCGTCGTCGTAGCCTCGCCGGCCGCCACACATGCGGCGGTGGCACGACAGGTGGTGGAGGCGGGTAAGGCGGTGCTGGTCGAGAAGCCCTTCGCCCTGAGCGTCCGGGATGCCGAAGTCGTGGCCAGGCAGGCAGCGCAGCGGGGGGTGCCGGTACTGGCCGGCCATCTCCTGGTCTACCATCCCGCCGTGGAACGGCTGCGGGAGATGGTGCAGAAGGGCGAGCTCGGGAAGGTATTCTATCTATATGGACTGCGGGTCAACCTCGGGCAGGTACGGAAGGACGAGAACGCGCTGTGGAGCTTTGGGCCGCATGATGTGTCTGTGGCACTTTACTTGCTTAATGAGCAGCCCGTACGAGTCGCTGCACACGGCAAGAGCTATCTGCAGCCCGCGATCGAGGACGTCGTGTTTCTGACGATGGAGTTCGCGAGCGGGGTGCTGGCGCATGTCCAGATGTCGTGGCTCGATCCCCACAAAGAACGGAAGCTGACGGTGGTGGGCGCCAAGAAAATGGTGGTATTTGACGATATGGAACCGCGTGAGAAACTGCGGATCTACGATAAGGGCGTCGACCGCCCGCCCGAGTACGGGTCGTTCGGCGAGAGCCTGGCGATTCGGGAGGGCGACATATTCATTCCCCGCATACCGACCGTGGAACCGCTGGCGGCCGAGTTGGCGCATTTTGTTCGCGTCGCGCAAGGCCGTGAAGCGCCGCGCGCGAGCGCCGAGGACGGCGTCCGCGTCGTCCGCGTGTTAGAGGCCGCCTCCCGCTCGCTCGCGCGCGGCGGCGCTCCGGAGACCCCATGACTGCGACGGTCGCTGCACCCACTATGGTCGATACGCTCCTCGCGAAAGCGAAGGATCGCACCGCCGTCTTCGGCATCGTCGGCCTCGGCTATGTCGGACTGCCGCTCGCGATGGAGATCGTGCGCGCGGGCTACCGCGTGATCGGCTTCGACGTCAACTCGCGTGTCGTCGATTCCCTGAACGCGGGGCGCTCTCACATTCAGGACGTGCCGGCCGCCACGGTCACGGATGCGGTGCAGGTGAAGCGGTTCTCCGCGACCACCGACCTCACGCGGCTGAAAGAGCCTGACATCATCTCGATCAGCGTCCCGACGCCGCTGTCCAAGACCAAGGACCCCGACGTCAGCTACGTGCTCGCGGCCACCGAGTCGGTGAAGCGCGCGCTGCGCAAGGGACAGCTGGTGGTGCTGGAGTCCACGACCTATCCCGGTACGACACGCGAGCTGATGCTTCCCGCGCTGGTGTCGACGGGCCTGAAGGTCGGGGAGGATTTCTTCCTGGCGTTCTCGCCGGAACGCGTCGATCCCGGCAACGAGCGCTTCAACACCCGCAACACGCCCAAGGTGATCGGCGGCATTACCCCCGCCTGCCTCAAGGTGGCCATGGCCCTGTATCAGGGTGCCATCGACACGCTCGTACCGGTCTCGTCGCCCGAGGCGGCGGAGCTGGTAAAGATCCTCGAGAACACGTTCCGTAGCGTCAACATCGGGCTCGTCAACGAAATGGCGATCGTGTGCGACAAGCTCGGCGTCGATGTGTGGGAAGTGATCGAAGCCGCGTCGACAAAGCCGTTCGGGTTCATGAAATTCACGCCGGGTCCCGGTGTGGGCGGCCACTGCATTCCGCTCGATCCGCACTACCTCGCGTGGAAGATGCGGACCCTCAATTACAAGACCCGGTTCATCGAGCTGGCGGGCGAGCTCAATGCCGAAATGCCGGAGTTCTGGGTCGGCAAGCTCGTGGACGCGCTCAACGAGCAGGGCAAGGCCGTGCGCGGGAGTCGCGTCATGCTGATCGGCGTGGCCTACAAGAAGAACATCGACGACATCCGTGAGAGTCCGGCGCTGGACGTGATCCGCCTGCTCCATCTGCGCGGCGCCGACGTGTCCTACCACGATCCGCACGTGCCCGTCGTAAAGGAAGACACCATCGCGCTCAATTCCGTGCCGCTGACCGCGGAGACGCTCAAGCAGGCCGACTGCGTCATCATCGTCACCGATCACGCCGCGATCGACTACCCGTTGATCGCGCGGCACGCGCGCGCGGTGGTGGATACGCGGCATGTGTTGCCCCCCCGCAAGGCCGGTCCGCGCGCGTGAAGGTCGCCGTCGTCGGCACCGGGTATGTAGGTCTGGTCGTGGGTGCCTGTCTCGCCGAGACGGGCAATGACGTCGTGTGTGCCGACGTCGACGCGGCCAAGATCAAGAATCTGAAGGCGAGCAAACTCCCGATTTACGAGCCCGGCCTCGAGCCGATCGTCCTTCGCAATCAGCGCGAGGGCCGGCTCACATTCACGACGGACGTCGGCAACGCCGTCGAGCGCGCCGAGGTTGTGTTCATCGCGGTGGGGACGCCGCCCGACGAAGACGGATCGGCGGACCTGCAACACGTCCTCGCGGTCGCCACGACGATCGGCAAGCATATGAACACGCCCAAGGTGGTCGTCACCAAAAGCACCGTCCCGGTCGGCACGGCCAAGAAGGTGCGGGCGCAGATCGCGCGTGAGACGACGACCCCGTTTCACGTCTGCTCGAATCCGGAGTTCCTCAAGGAAGGCGCGGCGGTCGAAGACTTCATGAAGCCCGACCGCGTCGTCGTCGGCGTCGACTCGCCCGAGGCGGCCCGGGTGATCGAAGAGCTCTATACGCCGTTCGTGCGCACGGGCAATCCGTTGATCGTGATGGATATTCCTTCGGCGGAGATGACCAAGTACGCCGCCAATGCCATGCTCGCAACACGTATTTCCTTCATGAATCAGATTGCGCAGCTGTGTGAGACCGTGGGGGCCGACGTCACACAGGTGCGGCGCGGTATCGGCTCGGACCGGCGCATCGGCCAGGCGTTCCTGTTTCCCGGTCCCGGCTACGGCGGATCGTGCTTTCCCAAGGACGTGAAGGCCCTGATCCGAACCGGCACGGAGAACAAGCTCCCGCTCGACATTCTCTCCGCGGTCGAAGCGGCGAATCACCGCCAGAAAAAACTGCTGTTCGAAAAGCTCAAACGGCACCTCGGATCACTCAGCGGCAAAGTGATCGCCGTGTGGGGGCTCGCGTTCAAGGCCGAGACGGACGACGTCCGCGAGAGCCCGGCGCTCGTGCTGATCGAGGAGCTGCTCGCCGCGGGCGCTACGGTGCAAGCGCACGACCCCGCCGCCATGGAAACAGCGGCGCAGCACCTCGGCAAGCGGGTGACGTATGCCGGCCATGGCTTCGACGCGCTGAACGGCGCCGACGCGCTCGCGATCGTGACGGAGTGGTTGGAGTATCGCAATCCAGACTTCGCGAGAATGAAGCAGCTCTTGAAGCGGCCGCTGATCGTCGATGCGCGCAATTTGTACGATCCGCAAAAGCTCGGCCGGCTGGGATTCACCTACGACAGCATCGGCCGCCCGCTCGGATGCGCGTCCTCGTAACGGGGGCGGCGGGTTTTTTAGGATCGCATCTCGTCGACCGCTTCCTGACCGCGGGGCACCGGGTCCTGGGGATGGACAACCAGCTGACCGGGAATCCCGCCAACCTCGCACACGTCGCCGACAATCCCAAATTCGACTTCCAGCGCCAGGACGTCACGACGTTCATCGAGGTCGAGGGCGCGCTCGACGGCGTCCTCCATTTCGCGAGCCCGGCGAGTCCCGTCGATTACCTCGAGCTTCCCATCCAGACGCTCAAGGTCGGCGCGCTCGGTACGCACAAGGCGCTGGGACTCGCGATGGCGAAACGGGCGCGGTTTCTGCTCGCGTCGACCTCCGAGGTCTACGGCGATCCGCTGGTGCATCCGCAACCGGAGTCATATTGGGGCAACGTAAATCCGGTCGGCCCGCGCGGCGTCTACGACGAGGCCAAGCGATTCGCGGAGGCGCTGACGATGGCCTATCATCGCTACCACCGCCTCGACACCCGGATCGTGCGGATATTCAATACCTACGGGCCGCGCATGCGCCCGCACGACGGGCGGGTCGTGTCGAACTTCATCGTGCAGGCGCTGCGCGGCGAGCCGCTCACCGTCTACGGCGACGGCTCGCAGACGCGCTCGTTCTGCTATGTGGACGATCTGATCGAGGGCATCATGCGGCTGTTCGAGCGAGGCAGTGCGGAGCCGACCAATATCGGCAACCCGCACGAGTTCACGGTGCGGCAGCTGGCGGAGCGCGTGCTGGCGCTCACGGGTAGCAAGAGCAAGATCGTCGAGCGGCCGCTGCCGGTGGACGATCCGCAGGTGCGTCAGCCCGACATCACGCACGTCCGTACGACACTGGGATGGGAGCCGAAGGTGTCGCTCGACGAGGGACTGCGCCGCACCATCGAGTATTTTCGGGGAGTCGTAGCGCGCGAGGGAGCACACGAGTCGTGACGCACAAGTTTCTCGTCACCGGGGCCGCCGGATTCATCGGATCGCACCTGAGCGAGGCGCTCATCCGGCGCGGTCACGAGGTGATCGGTGTCGATAACTTCGATCCGTTCTACCCCCGCGACGTCAAAGAACGCAACCTCTCCGGCCTCCGGAAACTGGCCGGGTTTGAGTTCGTCGAGGCCGACGTCGTCCGCGATCCCATGCCTCTGGATGGCGTCGAGGCGGTCATCCACCTGGCGGGCAAGCCCGGGGTTCGTCCCTCGCTGGAGGACCCGGGGGCCTACATGGAGGCGAACGTCACGGCGACCGCGCGTCTGATCGACGCGGCTCGGCGGTTAGGGTTGTCCCGGATCGTCTTCGGATCTTCGTCGTCCGTGTACGGCAACGCCACACCCGCGCCCTTCGCCGAAGACAAACCGGCCGTGCTGCCGATCTCACCGTACGCAGCCAGCAAACGGGCGGGGGAGCTGCTCGCACATGCCTTCGCGCACCTCTATCCGCTGAAGATCATCTGCCTGCGGTTCTTCACGGTGTATGGGCCGCGCCAGCGGCCCGATCTCGCGATCCACAAGTTCACCGATCTGATCGCCCGCGGGCGTCCCGTGCGGATGCATGGGGATGGGTCGAGTGAGCGCGACTATACCTATATTACCGACTGCCTGGACGGCATCCTCGCCGCGCTCGACTGGACCGCGACGGCGGCGCCCGGCACGGTCGAGACGGTCAATCTTGGCGGCGGCGAGCGCGTGCGACTCGACCGGCTGATCGCGCTCATCGCGAACGCGCTGGGTCAGGACGCGCGCATCGAGCGCCATCCCGAGCAGCCGGGCGACGTGCGGTTGACGGATGCCGATCTCGTTCACGCGGGACGCGTCCTCGGCTTCAAGCCGCGTGTCGGCATCGAAGAAGGCATCCGCAAGTTCGTTGACTGGTACGAGGAGATTCATGGACGTCAGTCCCGAGCGTCTGGTCGAGCAGGCTAACGAGCGGTTTCAATTGCAGGACTACTACGGCGCGATTCACCTCCTCGAGGAGGTCATCGCGACCGGCCGCGCATTTGCGGACGCGCATCATCTGCTCGGCCTCTCCTATTCGCTCGCGGGACAGCCTGACAAGGCGCTGGAACAGCTCGATCGGGCTCTGGCGCTCAATCCCAATTACATCGAAGCGTTGATTCATCGCGCCCTGGTCCTGAACGAGCTCGGTCGCGAAGAGGAAGCGAACGCGGCGTTGCGGCGCGCCCGGCAGGCCAGCTCGGAGCGGCGGGCGGGATTTCACGGGCATGTCGCCGCGAAGCTCGCGAACCAGCACGCCGCGCTCGCACAGGCCTATTACGAAGCGGGCGGCCTGAACGAAGCGATCGCGCAGTACGAGGCGGCGCTGGAACTGGGCCCCGGCTTCCACGACCTGCGGTACAAGCTGGGCCGGGTGCTGCTCGAGGCCGGTCGTGCGTTGGACGCGCACGAGCACTTCCAAACCATCGTGCGCGAGCGGCCGTCGTTCCTCGACGCCGCCGCGATGCTGGGTCTGGCCTGCTACCTGGCGGGGGATGGGCTCGCGGCGCGCGCGGTCTGGGAAGAGCTGCGCGCACGCCGGCCCGAAGATCCCAGGGTCGAGGCCTACCTGGCATTGCTGTCCCGCTCGGACGTAACGCCGGTCGGCGCCGGTGCCGGGAAACCGGATCGAAAGAAGAAAAAGAAGTGAAGCGTCTCCTGATGATGCCGCTGGTCCTCCTGATGGCCTGCACGCGTTCCGCCGCGAACCACGAGGACTTGGGCGATCGCGCCTATGCCGCGGGCTCCTATCCCGACGCGCTCGCGGAATACGAGCTGGGTCGCAAAACGAACGCCGGCAGCGCCGTTCTGCTGGCGAAGGTGGGCGCGGCGGCGATGCACGCCGAGGACTACGAGCTCGCGGCTGATGCGTACCGCTCGCTCGCCAAGCGGGACCGCTCGCGCGCCGACGAAGCGGCCGACGGGCTGGAGCGGGTCGCGCGAGCGGCTCTCGCAGCCAACGACCGCACGGCGCTGGCGAGCGCGCTCACGGGACTGCGGGAGGTCTCCCCGCGGCGGCCGCTCGGGCGCTATGTCGTGCTGGCCGCGATGGACGCCGTCGATCGCGGTGATACGGCCGAAGCACGGGCCCTGTTGCCGGTTGCAGCGGCCTCGGCGGTCGACGCCGCCCGGGCCGACTCGCTACTGTTCGTGTTCGGAATGACGCTGGTCCGGGTCCGCGACTGCAGCACGGCGGTGCGCGTCTTTGAGGGTGTCGTCCGCAGGGATCGGGCGGCGTCGGTCGTCGAGCAGGCGCGCGAAGGCCTCGGGCTCTGCGCGCTGGTCGAAGGCCAGGTTGCCCTCGAGCAGGGCCACCCCGCCGACGCGGAAGGGTGGTTCCGGCGCGCGACCGCACCGGGCGCGTCGCCCGACGTCGTGCGCGGCGCCTTCCTCGGACTCGGCGATGTGCGTCTCGCCGAGGGCGATGTGGCCGGCGCGATGGAGAGCTATCAACAGGCCCTCGCCGGCGGAACGCCCGGCGACACGATTTCGCAGCGTGCGCAGGAAAAGCTCAACCGGTTAGGAAAGGCTGAACCGGAATGACGATGCAACGGACGATCGGGATGCTGGCATTCGCTCTGGCCCTCGGTGGAATAGCCGCGTGTCATCGTGGCCGTGCCCCGCAGGCCACGCCGGCGGTAGCGCCCGACGTCGATATGCGCCGGGCCATGGATCGCTTTCATCACGGGGACTATCGCCGAGCGCAGGTGATTCTGCAGCGCGTGAGCTTCGCGCTGACGCCCGGCACCCCGGAGCTGGCAGAGGTGCGGTACTACCTCGCCGAATGCTTGTTCCAGGTTGCCGACTACGTGCAGGCGGCGAGTGAATTCCGGAAGGTCGCCGACGAATTCTCGACCAGCGAGTACGCGCCGCTGGCCCTGTTGCGCGCGGGCGACGCCAACTTGCGTCTCTGGCGCCGGCCCGAGCTCGACCCGACGTACGGGGAGACGGCGCTGGCGATTTATCAGGAGCTGGCGGGTCGCTTCCCCGAGAGCGATGCGGCGGCGCGCGCGCGACTGCATGTGCGTCGTCTCGAGAATCAGTTTGCCGAGAAAACGTACAAGAACGGCATGTTCTATATCCGCCGCAAAGCCTTCGACTCCGCGATCATCTACTTCAAGGACGTGATCGCGAATTATCCCACCACCGACCGGGCGCCCGACGCGCTGCTGCGGTTGGTGGACAGCTATCGCGCGATTGGATACAAGCAGGAGCTGCAGGAGACCTGCGAGCACCTGCGGCGCTTCTATCCCAAGGCTCTGGGGCTCGACCGCACCTGCCCCGCGCCTGCCGATTCCAGCGCGACCCCGTCGACGCCCTCCACACCCTGAACGGCCTGCCGGGTGGCCGTGGCGCGGAGGCGCTGTTCGGCGGCTCGTTCGACCCCGTACATGTCGCACATCTGATCGTGGCAGAAACGGCGGCGGACGCGCTCGGGTGCAACGTCCGCTTTCTGCCCGCACGCGCGCAGCCCCTCAAGCATGCGGCGCGGACGGGTCATCAGGCGACGCCGGAGCAGCGGGCGGAGATGCTGGACCTCGCCGTCGCTGGGAACCCCCGGTTCGCGGTCGAGCGTGTGGAGCTGGGACTGCCGACGCCATCGTATACCGTCCGGACGCTGCGCGCGTTGGGGGAGCGGGAGACGAGGAAGCCAGGGGAACCGGGGAACCGATTCACGTTATTGCTAGGAGCGGACGCTGCCCGCGATCTTGTTGAGTGGTGGGAAGTCGAAGCGCTTCCGGAACTTGCCGACATCGTCGTCTTTGCCCGCCCCGGCGCGAGCGTCGTACGTCATCCGCTGATCAAACGGGTCATCCCCGTGCCTATGATCGACCTCTCCGCCACGAAGGTGCGGGAGCGCGTCAGACAGGGGCTTTCCATTCGATATTTAGTGCCCGATGCGGTGCGCGACTACATCGGAACACACGGGCTGTATCGCTAGGAGTGTAATGGCCAACCGTTGGTTTACGAGAATCTTCGGGACGCGATTCAACCGCGAGCTGAAACGCATCCAGCCGATCGTGGATGCGATTCACAAGCATGAAGAGCGCCTCACAGACATCAGCGAGAGCGCGCTGCAGGCGCAAACCGCCAAGTTCCGCGCGGTACTCGCGGAGCGCACCGGCGCGGTGCACGCCGAGGTCGAGCGCCTGAAAAAGGCGAAGCACGACTGTCCCGACCCCGAGGAGCGCGCCAATCTCAACGATCAGCTGCGGAAGGCGGAGCAGGAGTTCGTGGCCGAGCTGCAGCGCACGCTCGACGATCTGCTGCCGGAAGCGTTTGCGACCGTTCGCGAAGCATCGCGCCGCCTGCTCGGCAGCGAGGTGATGGTCACCGGGCATCCGATGAAGTGGGATATGGTGCCCTACGACGTGCAGCTCATCGGCGGCATCGTGCTGCACCAGGGCAAGATCGCCGAGATGGCGACCGGCGAGGGCAAGACCCTCGTCGCGACGCTGCCGCTCTACCTCAACGCGCTGGCAGGCCGGGGTACACACCTGGTCACGGTGAACAACTACCTGGCGCGGCGCGACTCCCAGTGGATGGGGCATCTCTTTCAGTGGCTGGGCCTGACGGTCGGGTGCATCGACGACACGCAGCCCGGAACGCCGGAGCGCCGGGCTGCCTACCAGTGCGATCTCACGTACGGCACGAACAACGAATTCGGGTTCGACTACCTGCGCGACAACATGGTGGGAAACCTGGACCAGCGCGTGCAGCGCGGGCACGTCTACGCGATCATCGACGAGGTCGACTCGATTCTGATCGATGAGGCTCGGACGCCGCTCATCATCTCGGGTGCCGTCGGCGCCGAATCGGATGAGAAGTACGCGCTGTTCAACGCGCAGGTCGTCCAGCTCGTCCGCAAGCAGACGGCAATCGCGAACGACCTGATCGGGAAGGCCGAGCCGCTGCTCGCGAATAAGGACACGAACTACGAGGGCGCCAAGCTGCTGTACAAAGCGCAGCTCGGCATGCCGAAGAACAAGAAGCTGCTGAAGCTGCTGAACGAGCAAGGCGTGAAGCAGCAAGTGCAGCGGGTCGAACTCGATCGCCTCGCCGACCGCAAGCTGCCGGGGCGCGACCAGAAGATGCGCGACATCGAGGATGATCTGTACTTCGTCATGGATGAGCGCGGCCGGTCGGTACACCTGACCGACCAGGGCGTGGAGACGATGTCGCCGCAGGATCCCACGCTCTTCCTCGTTCCCGATATCTCACATGCCGTCCATGAGCTGGAGCACGACACCGAGCTGTCGCCGGCCGAGAAGATCGAGCGCCGGCGCGCGGTGGAGGCGGAGTACGCGACCAAGAGCGAGACGCTGCACATCATCCACAAGCTGTTGCAGGCGCACGCGCTGTACGAAAAAGACGTCGAATACGTCGTGCAGGACGGTCAGGTCTTCATCGTGGACGAGTTCACGGGACGCCTGATGCCGGGGCGGCGCTGGTCCGACGGGTTGCACCAGGCCGTGGAGGCGAAGGAAGGTGTGGCGGTGCGCGAGGAATCGCAGACGCTCGCCACGATCACGATCCAGAACTACTTCCGCATGTACGAGAAGCTCGCGGGCATGACCGGTACCGCGGAAGGAGAAGTACGACGCGATCATGGAAGAGGTCGAGCGGCAGCATAAGCGCGGCCTGCCGGTCCTGGTAGGGACGACCAACGTCGAAGTATCGGAGACGCTGGCTCGGCTGCTAAAGCGGCGCGGCCTCAAGCACGAAGTGCTGAACGCCAAGTACCACCAGCGCGAGGCCGAGATCGTCGCGCAGGCGGGGCAGCCGGGCGCCATCACCATCGCGACCAACATGGCCGGCCGCGGCACCGACATCAAACTCGGCCCCGGCGTCAAGCAGTGTCAGGTCTGCGGCATCAAGGCACGGGAAGCGCCGTTCGGCCAGAAGATCGAGCCGCCCGATCTGACGCCCGCGGAGCTCAAGGAACGCCGCTGCAACGAGGATCCTCCCAGCGGGCTCGTCATCATCGGGACCGAGCGCCACGAGGCGCGCCGCATCGACCGCCAGCTGCGCGGTCGCTCGGGACGGCAGGGCGATCCGGGCCAGAGCATTTTCTACCTCTCGCTCGAAGACGACCTCATGCGACTGTTCGGCTCCGATCGGATCGCCCGCATCATGGATCGCACCGGCGCCGAAGAGGGCGAGGTCATCACGCACCCGTGGGTGACGGCGGCGATCGGGCAGGCGCAAAAGCGCGTCGAGCTCCAGAACTTCCAGGCCCGCAAGAAGCTGCTCCAGTTCGACGACGTCATGAACCAGCAGCGCGAAGTCATCTATTCCCAGCGCCTGTACGCGCTCGAGGGCGGGGAAGAGCTGAAGGCGGAAGCGCAGCGGATGATCGACGCGGCATTCGAGCAGCACGCCGATAGCCTCATCGTGGACTACGATGACGCGGCGCAGTGGGACCGCGCGCTGATCGAGACCGAATTCCTGCAGAAATTCCTCACGTCGATCCCGGGCGTCACCGATCCCGCCGTGATCCGGACGCGCGACGAGCTCGTCCGGGCCGCACAGAAGGCGGGACGAGACGCGTTCCAGCAGAAGCTCGGCTATCTGCGCGAGGTCGAAGCCAAAGTCGGCGCAGTGAACCTCTCCGAGCAGGCGCTGTCGCACGTGACGCTCGGCGTGATCGACGAGAAATGGAAGGATCACCTCTACGATCTCGACCAGCTGCGCGAAGGCATCTACTACCGCGCGTGGGGACAGAAAGACCCGCTCGTCGAGTACAAGCAGGAAGCCTACGAAATGTTCGTCGGCTTGATGCACGATTTGCAGACCACGTTCGCGGAACGGTGGCTCAGGCTGCAGATCGAGATTGGGCCACCCCCAGGGGCGGGTGGCTCGGAGCGGCCGCCAAGCCGTGGTGTCACCGGGCCGGCCGGCGGACTCCCCGGTCCGAGTCGTCGCCAGACACCGATGGTCGCTTCGAAACCGGCCGCCGATGGTCTGGTCACGAGCGGGGAGCCGCCGCCCCCTTCAGTCCAGCGCGGGAGGCCGGGCGTCGCCGAGCCTGCGTTCGTTGCGAACCCGTATGCCGGCGTAGGGCGGAACGATCCGTGTCCCTGCGGCAGTGGCAAGAAGTTCAAGAAGTGCCACGGAGCGGGTGGCTAAGAAAAAAGTAGGGGCGCAGCACGCTGCGCCCCTCTGTTCTTCCACCGCACTACTGGATCACGACGAACTGGTAGCAGGCGCTTTCCAGGACCACCGCGTGGGTGGTCTGATCGATTACGCGAAAATGAATGTCGAATGTCGATCCGATGGCGGTCGTCCCGAGATTGCGAGACAGGTCTTCACGGCCTGTGCCGCGCCAGTCGGTCGTAATCGATTGCGGAACTGTCCCCTTACCTAACGTAAGCCAGTTCGTGCCCGTGCAATCGTCGTTCACGTTCGCGTCGGTCGCGCGCTGCAGCTGATAGCTTGTATTAGGTTCGAGGTCTCGAACCCACGTGTCGAGATTTACGATCCGATCTTCGTCCTTCGGATGCCGGAACTTGACGTGCCCGAATCCCCCCGCGCCGGTGACGTCCCGCAGAATGATTTCGTCGTTGAATGGCGGCGTCGCGGGTCCCGACGTGCTCGCGGTGATCCCCGTTGGGACGACGGCGTCCGTAGCGAGCGAGGGCGAGACGGGATCGTGGCGGTCTGAGACGCACGCCATGAGGGCTGCGGTCAAGACAAGCATGGGGATGGCGGTCGGGACTCGCATGCTTCCTCCACGAGCAGGGTGGGAGAGCGTTGGAAACGCGTCGCCTCGTGGATGCGTGCGCAAGGCACGGGGTGGCACCGCAATGATCGCTTCACAATGGACCGGCCGTTAGGTGCCGGACGGCGTAATTCTGGCTATGCCGG
>Ga0307312_10001237_pt1 | contig 12959 bp, 8 predicted proteins | sample ER_DNA_202_FD_194489 | JGI IMG/M metagenome (GOLD analysis project Ga0307312, IMG submission 194489) | Bulk soil microbial communities from the East River watershed near Crested Butte, Colorado, United States - ER_DNA_202 | ecosystem: Environmental > Terrestrial > Soil > Floodplain | place: USA...
TCTAGTAGTTACAAGTGTGTAAGTCATCCACAGGTTGGGGTAAACTGTCCACAGATCGGATCGCGGCGTCCACAACGTGATCCACATCCTGTCCCCACAGCCGCCCACGGCTGCGCGGCAGGTGCTACTGATCGACCGAGGCAGAGGAGGCTTCGATGCGATGTCCATACTGTCGGCACCCCGACTCCCGTGTCGTTGACTCCCGCGAGCAGGACGAAGGCCAGGTCATCCGCCGCCGACGCAGCTGCCTGGACTGTGGCCGTCGGTTCACGACGGTCGAGGAGGCCACCCTGGCCGTCATCAAGCGAAGCGGTGTCACCGAGCCGTTCAGCCGTACCAAGGTCATCAACGGTGTCCGGCGGGCCTGTCAGGGTCGCCCGGTCGATGAGGATCAGCTGGCCCAGCTAGCCCAGTCCGTGGAGGACGCGGTGCGTGCGACGGGTGCCGCCGAGGTGCCAAGCGACGAGGTTGGCCTAGCGATCCTTGGTCCGTTGCGGCAGCTCGACGAGGTGGCCTACCTCCGCTTCGCGAGCGTCTACCAGGCGTTCAGTTCGATCGAGGACTTCGAGAAGGCCATCGCCGACCTGCGTACTGGCGACGGCAAGCCATCACCGACCGGCCGAGCGTGACCGAACGCGCACCGTCGGGCGCAATCACTGACCAGCACATCGTTGAGGAGAGGAACCCAGCGGCCATGACCGAAGCTGTACAGCGCACCGGTGGAAACGGCGTCCCCGGCGGATCACCGGCGAAAGGTCGCGAGTCCGACCCGACCCCGCGCTTTCCGAGCAACGGCCTGACGATCGAGCGGGTGTACACGACGGCCGGCGTGCACCCGTATGACGAGGTGAGCTGGGAGCACCGGGATGTGGTGATGACCAACTGGCGGGACGGCTCGGTGAACTTCGAGCAGCGGGGCGTCGAGTTTCCTGATTTCTGGTCGGTCAACGCGGCGAACATCGTGACCACCAAGTACTTCCGGGGGGCCGTGGGTACCGACGCCCGTGAGTGGTCGCTGCGCCAGCTCATCGACCGGGTGGTGCACAAGTACCGCTGGGCCGGCGAGATCTACGGCTATTTCGCCTCGACCGCAGACGCCGAGGCATTCGAGCACGAACTCGCGTGGATGTTGCTGCACCAGGTGTTCAGCTTCAACTCGCCGGTGTGGTTCAACGTCGGCACCAGCTCACCACAACAGGTCTCGGCCTGCTTCATCCTGGCGGTCGAGGACACGATGGACTCGATCCTGAACTGGTACCGAGAGGAAGGCCTGATCTTCAAGGGTGGTTCGGGGGCCGGGCTGAACCTGTCCCGTATCCGCTCGTCCAAGGAGCTGCTTTCCTCCGGCGGCACTGCCTCCGGACCGGTGAGCTTCATGCGGGGGGCGGACGCGTCCGCCGGCACGATCAAATCTGGCGGTGCGACCCGCCGGGCCGCCAAGATGGTCGTGCTCGATATCGACCACCCGGATGTCGTCGAGTTCATCGAGACCAAGGCCAAGGAAGAAAACAAGATCCGGGTGCTTCGCGACGCCGGATTCGACATGGACCTCGGCGGCAGCGATATCACCTCCGTGCAATACCAGAACGCGAACAACTCGGTCCGGGTGTCAGACGCGTTCATGCGCGCCGTCGAAGAGGGCGCGACGTTTGGGTTGCGCGCCCGCAAGTCGAATGAGGTGGTCGAGACCGTCGACGCCAAAGGGTTGTTCGGTCAGATAGCCAAGGCAGCGTGGGAATGCGCCGACCCCGGCGTCCAGTACGACGACACGATCAACGACTGGCACACGAACCCCGAGACCGGCCGGATCACGGCATCGAACCCGTGCTCGGAATACATGAGCTTGGACAACACGTCCTGCAACCTGGCCTCGCTCAACCTGTTGAAGTTCTTGCGAGACGACAACACGTTCGACGCAGACCGGTTCGTCAAGGCGACCGAGTTGATCATCACAGCCATGGACATCTCGATCTGCTTCGCCGACTTTCCGACTGAGGCGATCGCCGTCAACACCCGCGCCTACCGGCAACTGGGCATCGGTTACGCCAACTTGGGCGCCCTACTCATGGCGTCCGGCCTGGCCTACGACTCGGATGGTGGTCGGGCGCTGGCCGGTGCAATCACATCGCTCATGACCGGCGTCTCCTATCGCCGGTCGGCGGAGTTGGCCGGAGTCGTCGGTCCCTACGAAGGCCATGCGCGCAACGCGGCGGCGCACGCCCGGGTGATGCGTAAGCACGCCGCGGCGAACGACGCTGCTCGTCCACTGCACGACACCGACCGTGGTCTGTATGCCCTCGCGGCCGAGGAGTGGACCATCGGTAACCGGCTGGGTGAGAAGCAGGGCTGGCGCAATGCACAGGCCTCAGTGCTCGCGCCGACCGGAACGATCGGACTGATGATGGACTGCGACACGACCGGTATCGAGCCTGACCTGGCGCTGGTGAAGTTCAAGAAGCTGGTCGGTGGCGGCTCGATGCAGATTGTCAACCAGACCGTGCCGCGGGCCCTACGGGTGCTCGGATATCAAGAGGAGCAGGTCGAGGCGGTCGTCGAGTACATCGCCGAGCACGGGTATGCCGTCGACGCTCCCGGCCTCCGTCCAGAGCACTACGAGGTGTTCGACTGCGCGATGGGCACACGGGCGATCAAGCCAATGGGACACGTGCGGATGATGGCTGCGGCGCAGCCGTTCCTGTCCGGGGCGATCTCCAAAACGGTGAACCTGCCAGAGACGGCGACCATCGCCGACATCGAGGATGTCTACTTCCAGGGTTGGAAGCTCGGTCTGAAGGCCCTCGCGGTCTACCGCGACAACTGCAAGGTCGGCCAACCCCTTTCCGCCGGCACGTCGGCATCCAGCACGGCAACCGCCGCGGCGGACCCGATCGTGGAGAAGGTCGTCGAGTATCGGCCTACTCGAACCCGGCTGCCGAAGTCCCGTCCGTCGCGTACCACCTCGTTCACCGTCGGTGGCGCCGAGGGATACATGACTGCTGGCTCCTACCCGGATGACGGGCTGGGAGAGGTGTTCTTGAAGCTCGGCAAGCAAGGCTCGACGCTGGCCGGTGTAATGGATGCATTCTCGATCGCGATCTCGATCGCTCTGCAGTACGGCGTGCCGCTCGAGACCTACGTTCAGAAGTTCACCAACATGCGGTTCGAGCCTGCGGGCCTGACCGACGACCCGGATATCCGGATGGCGCAGTCCGTGCTGGACTACATCTTCCGCAGGCTGACCCTCGACTATCTGCCGTTCGAGGCGCGCTCGTCCCTCGGCATCTACACCGCCGCTGAGCGCACCAGGGCGCTGGCCACGGGCAGCTACGAAGGTCAGCCAGACGAGGAAGACTTCGAGTCGCTGGCCCAGTCCGCGCCGGTGAATCCAACGGGTTCCGCGCTGGCGAACCAGGTGCACGACGAGATCGTCGTGGACACCGCGCACGAAGTACCGCCGACTGCGCACAGCTCGACCGAGCTTGTCGAGTCGATCATCGGCACGTCAGCGGATGCGCCGCTCTGTATGAACTGTGGGACGAAGATGCGCCCGGCCGGCAGCTGCTTCGTCTGCGAGGGCTGCGGTAGCACCAGCGGCTGCAGCTGACCGCATCGCCGACTGATCGGTTGGCATCGCACGCGGCTGGGGTCACGAAATCTGCATACACACCGGTGGAGGGGGTCCCGGGAACTGCCCGTCCACGGCGCGGCTAACCCAATGTGAAGCTCTATCGCTGCCGGCGAACACGACCGGGAACATCCGGGCCGCATCATGCATTGAGTCTCGTGAACTCAACTTTCGGAGTGGTTTACGTGACTGAAACTTTGCGCCTGCCGGTCCTGTCGCTGACGGACCAGGTGGTGCTTCCCGGCATGGTCGTGCCCGTGGAGTTGGACGAAGCGGCCCAAGCAGCCATCGACGCTGCGCGGGCGGGTGCAGAGGGGCAACTGCTGCTCGCGCCGCGCCTGGACGACCGCTACCCCTCGTTCGGGGCAGTGGCCACGATCGAACAGCTCGGCCGCCTGCCCGGCGGGAAGCCGGCCGCGGTGCTGCGCGCCGAGGCTCGCGCCCGGATCGGGTCCGGTGTGACCGGACCCGGCGCCGCGCTGTGGGTGGCGGCCGAGGTCGTCGAGCCGCCGGCGCCAACGGAGCGGGCGGTGGAGCTTGCCGCCGAATACAAGGCGCTCGTCATCGCGACCTTGCAGCGCCGCAACGCCTGGCAGATCATCGACACCGTCGAGTCCATCACGGATCCCTCGACGCTCGTCGATACCGCGGGATGGGCCGCCTATCTAACCCTGGCTCAGAAGCGCCAGCTGCTCGAGACGCCCGACATCGAGGAGCGGCTCGCGGCGGCTATCGCCTGGACGCGTGACCACCTCGCCGAGGTCGAGGTGGCCGACAAGATCCGGGACGACGTTCGCGACGGCATGGAGAAGAACCAGCGCGAGTTCCTGCTCCGCCAGCAGCTCGCCGCCATCCGTAAGGAGCTCGGCGAGGACGAGCCGGATGGCGCCCAGGACTACCGTGCGCGGGTCGAGGCCGCCTCGCTGCCCGACAACGTGCGCGAGGCCGCGCTGCGCGAGGTGGGTCGTCTGGAGCGGGCCAGCGATCAGAGTCCGGAATCGGGCTGGATCCGCACATGGTTGGACACCGTCCTGGAGCTTCCGTGGAATCAGCGAACCCAGGACAGTACCGACGTCCGCGCGGCTCGCGGCGTCCTTGACGCCGATCACCACGGACTGCAGGACGTCAAGGATCGCATTGTCGAGTATTTGGCCGTGCGGGCCCGCCGGGTGCAGCGGGGACTAGAGGTCGTCGGCGGTCGCGGTTCCGGCGCTGTCCTGGTGCTGGTTGGACCTCCGGGAGTGGGTAAGACCTCGCTCGGTGAGAGTGTCGCGCGCGCCCTCGGGCGCAAGTTCGTCCGGGTTTCTCTCGGCGGTGTTCGCGACGAGGCCGAGATCCGGGGACACCGTCGGACGTACGTTGGCGCGCTGCCAGGGCGGATCGTGCGGGCAATCGGCGAGGCTGGCTCGATGAATCCAGTGCTGCTGCTCGACGAGATCGACAAGGTTGGCGCCGATTACCGGGGTGACCCGGCCGCGGCATTGCTCGAGGTACTAGACCCGGCGCAGAACCACACCTTCCGTGACCACTACCTGGATCTGGACCTCGATCTGTCCGATGTGCTGTTCATCGCTACGGCGAACGTCATCGACACGATCCCAAGCGCACTGCTCGACCGCATGGAGATGGTGGCCCTCGACGGGTACACCGAAGACGACAAGGTCGCGATCGCTCGTCAGTACCTGCTGCCCCGCCAGCTGCAGCGCGCTGCCCTGACGGCGGACGAGGTACAGATCACGGACGAAGCGTTGCGCGAGATGGCTGCCGACTACACCCGTGAGGCCGGCGTCCGCCAGCTCGAACGGGCGATCGCGAAGGCCTTGCGGAAGGTGGCGACTCGCCTGGCCGACGGATCGGACGGGACGAGGCCGCTGATCATCGATCAGCCGGACCTGCGCGACTACCTGGGCCGGCCGCGGTTTACGCCCGAGACGGCCGAGCGGACGGCGGTGCCGGGCGTGGCTACCGGTCTGGCCGTGACTGGACAAGGTGGCGATGTGCTGTTCATCGAGGCAAACGCGACCGACGGCCGCGCTGGTCTGACGCTGACCGGGCAGCTCGGTGACGTCATGAAGGAGTCCGCGCAGATCGCGCTGTCGTACGTGCGGTCGCACGCCGGTGAGCTCGGCATTGATCCCGCGACACTCGATCGCAGTGTGCACGTGCATGTTCCTGCGGGCGCGGTTCCCAAGGACGGTCCGTCGGCCGGGGTCACCATGGTCACGGCGCTCACCTCTCTCGCGTCCGGACGACCTGTGCGCAGCGACGTCGGAATGACTGGCGAGGTGACCCTTAACGGTCGGGTGCTGCCGATTGGGGGCGTCAAGCAAAAGCTGCTCGCCGCCCAGCGGGCAGGGCTCCGCGAGGTCTTCCTGCCCCGGCGCAACGAGCCCGACCTGGACGACGTGCCGGCCGAGGTTCTGCAGACGCTGCAGGTCCATTTGGTGGGCGACGTTGCCGAGATCTTGGCGACGGCGCTCGAGACAAACGGCGCAACCGAACAGCGGCCCGCCGCCTGACCTAGCCGCGTTTCCGCGAGGACTCGCCACCTGGCGAGTCCTCGCGGCGTGCGGGTCAGTCCGGGTGGGGGCCCAGCGTGTCGCCGAGAGCATCCTCCTCGCTCTCGTGGCTGATCACGTGGAGCACGGCGTTGATCAACGCTAGGTGGGTGAACGCCTGCGGGAAATTGCCTAACTGATGTCCGGTGTGCGGATCGATCTCTTCCGCGTAGAGCTCGAGTGGTCCAGCGAACGACAGCAGCTTCGCGCACAGCTCCCGCGCCCGCTCATGCTCGCCGATCTCCGACAGAGCCGACACCAGCCAGAACGAGCAGATCGTGAACGAACCCTCCTCGCCGCTGAAGCCATCGTCGATCTCGTCCACCTTGTAGCGGAGCACGAAGCCATCGACGGTTAACTCGTCAGCGATCGCGATGACCGTGTTGCGGCAGATCGGATCATCCGGCGGCAGGAAGCGCAGCAACGGGGCCAGCAACGAGGAGGCGTCGAGGGCCGTCGTCTCGTAGTGCTGCGTGAGCACACCACGCTCGTCGACGCCGTGTGCCAGGATGTCGGCCTTGATCTCGTCGGCATGCATCTGCCACTCCGACGCCATAGCGTCCTGCCCGATGAGGGCGGCTAACTTCGCCCCCCGATCCAGGGCGACCCAACACATGATCTTCGACGACGTGAAGTGCCGTAGGGGGCCGCGCACCTCCCAGATTCCGGCATCGGGTTCTCGCCAGTGTTTGAGTGCTGCGTTGATCTGCTTGGACAGAATCGGCCAGATGCGGCCGTCGAGGTGATCGGCATTCTTCGCGTGTAGGTACACCGAATCCAGCAATGCACCCCAGACGTCGTGCTGGTGTTGCGCGTAAGCGGCGTTGCCGATGCGAACCGGGCGCGAGTTCGCGTAGCCGCCGAGGTGGTCGAGCTCGTGTTCGACGAGCTCTCGTTCGCCCGCTACCCCGTACATGATCTGCAGGTCTTCGTCGCCGGTGGCCACATCGGCGATGAAGGAGAGGAAGTCGATCGCTTCCCAGTCGAAGCCGAGGGAGTACATCGCCCACAGGGCGAACGTGGTGTCACGGATCCAGGTGTAGCGATAGTCGTAGTTGCGCTCGCCGCCGAGGGTCTCCGGGAGCGACGTCGTGGCGGCCGCGGCGATGGCCCCAGTCGGCGCGAAGGTGAGTCCTTTGAGCGTCAAGGCGCTTCGCTGTAAGTAGCTCCGCCATGGGTGGTCCGGGAACTGCCCGCGTGCGAGCCAGTGTTGCCAGTGGTGGGCCGTCCATACCTGCCGCCGGTACGCCTCGTCATGGTCCAGCGGAGGCTCCTTGCCTCCCCACGACAAGGCGAGGTATCGGACGTCGCCCTCCTTCAGCAAGGTACGGGTTGCCGCTCGTCCGCCTTCGAAACCAAGCCGCATGTCCGTGGTCAGAGTGAGCTTGATGTCCGAACCGATCCACTCGCTTACGCCCTGGTGGTAGACGTGCTCGGTGTAGGACCAGTTAGCCGTTTGGCGGCCGTAGTCGTAGACCGGTTCGCATTCGCTGATCGTCTGCACTTCGCCGGAGACGCAGCGGATCGTGCGTAGCAGGATGTGCTCGGCGTCGTAGTCGGTCGGTGTGCGGCGGTGCGTGTGCGAGAGCTCCGTCTCATGGCGCCATGGACCGACCAGCAGCGCGTCGCGCACGATGATCCACCCGGTGGCCGTCCCCCAGCTGGTCTCGAGAATCATCGTCCCCGGCAGGTAACGCCGAGCGGCCGGAACCGTGACGTCGGCCGGCGCTACTCGGAAGCTGCCCGCGTGGCGGCCGAGAAGCCCGCCAAACACGCTCGGGGAGTCCAGTCGTGGCAGGCACATCCAGTGCACGGACCCCCCGGGTGACACGAGAGCGAGCGCCTCGCCGTCGGAGAGGAAGCCGTAGTCGCCGATCGGGACCGTCTTCGGTGCGGTCGTGATCGAGCGCGCGCTCCGGCCGTTATATCCGTCCATGATCGCCAGCATGAGGCACGCGGACCCTAGCGACAAGCTTCCCTGGCGTCGATGGCACCTCAGTCAAATGTGGCGGTCGCGGGCTCGCGATCTAGACTCGTGACCGGGATTTGGGCACGGCGCACCGATAGGTAGCGGCCCAGCCGAATCGCTCGGTCCTGGAGGACGAGCACGAAGCCGAGCAGCGCGGACGCGACGATTCCGTCCAGCCAGAAGTGGTTCGCGGTGGCGACCACGACGAACACCGTCGCGACCGCGTGTCCCACGCCGAGCCAGCGCCAACGGCTGGTGGTGAGCGTCCAGGCCGCGATGGCGACGAGCACGGCCCAGCCAACGTGCACCGACGGCATGGCCGATAGCTGGTCCGGACCTACGGCGCTCAAGGCGGCATACACCGACTGGCCGTACTCGGCGGCGGTGTCGACGAATCCGAACTCCGGTAGTAGACGTGGCGGGGCGACAGGCAGGAGTTGGACGAGCAGGCACGACGCGGTGAGCAAGACGATCGTCGTGCGCCAGTACGCGTAGCGATCTCGGTGGCGAAGGAACATCCACACCAGCAGGACGAACAATGCCGCGAAGTGCATGGTCGCGTAGTAGAGGTTGATCATCTCAACCAGCCAAGGATGCCCGGTGATCAGATCCTGGGCTCGAATCTCGCTAGGTAGATGCCAGTCCCGCTCTACGCGCACTATCCACCGGGCCCGCGCGAAAGCTCCCTCCGTATGCTGCAGCGAGGTGGTGCCCGCGAACTGCCAGAGGGCGTACAGCCCGGCCAGGACGGCTATCTCGCGCGCAACCGGAGCGACCGACTTGAGCACGCCGGCGCGAGACGATCGGAACAGCAGCGTCAGCCCGAACAGAACTGCGCTCAGGATGGCCGCTTCGCGCCAGGACAGCGCGATGTTGGCCATACGCTCACTATGCCTGGTGTGCCGCTAAGGCGCTCCGGCACCGGTGAGTCGGGTCAGCAGCCACCTTGGGGACACGGCGGAGACGCCCGGATCCAGCTGATCTCGTAACTGTCGGTCGGCGCTCACCACGACAACTTGCTCGCCGCGCGACCGGCTTTGCGCGGCCAGCCGGACGACGTCGGTATCGGCGTCGCGCGCGCTGGCGTGAATGCCCAACGAGGCGATCCACCATGGAGGTGCGTCGCCAACGGGATCATCCTTGACCCGACGCGCCTCGCCCTCGACGACGAGCGTGACCCGCGGAAGCAAGACGGGGAATCGCCCGGCGTCGGCTCCGGTTGGCAGCTCGTGCGCCGGAAGACCGTCCCTGACAAGTGATGTGAGTTCATCACGCAGCCGCCGTGTCGCACCTAGCCGGTCACGCCACCATCCATCAGGTCTAGATCCCACGACGTTCGCCGCATCGATAATCAAGGTGAGTGGGCGAACCGGATGACGCACTTGAGGCCATGTGCGGGCGAATCCGGGGTGCAGGGGTAAGTGATCGATGCCGGTCTCAGGCCACCACCGGATCTCCGTACTCTCCGCATTCACCGAACGCGGGTCGATGGAGGTCCGCGGGCGTGCGGCAACCGTTGTGTACGACCATCCGCCGTGATCGTCGACCGTCAACGCCACGGGCGCCACGGACGTGTCGTCGATATCTGCTTCTTCCTTGGCCTCACGCAGGGCCGACGTGACAACATCCTCGTGGCTGTCCCGGGCGCCGCCGGGCAGCCCCCAGGTGCCGCCTTCGTGGGTCCAGGGCGCCCGGTGCTGGAGGACGAAGTCGCGGTCGGCGTTGACGAGCAGGCCAGCAGCGCCGAACCGCCCCCAATGGCGGTGACCCAGCGCACACTGCACCCAGCCATCGCCGTCGCCCATGTGCGGTCCCTGCTGCTGCAGCTTGCTCGAAGGCGGCGCCGACCCGCCAGGTCGCCTCACGGCGAAGGGCCGCTCGCAGCGGCGATTGTGGGACCGGGGGCCATGGATCGGGCCGACGCCGTATTCCACGTTACGCGAGGTGAGACGGGCATGCGCTTCGAGTCGCCGTCATGGATGTTGGCTGCCTATCGTGGTTGCGTGAAGCGACACGAGCACGGGGCCGCCGAGCGCCGGGACCCGGTGGTCGGACGGGCGCACCGTCCTGTCCTCCTTGCCGACATCACGGCCCTGATCGATGCGGCGAGCGGTACGAACTCCTCGTCGCACGAAGAGGTCGCCCACGCGACGGCGATGGCCGTCGTGTCGGCCGGCGTTGCGCAGCCGTCGGATTCGGCGAAATCGCTCATTACGCTCGCCGATGTCGTGGGCCTGGACACGTTAGCCGCTTTGTGGAGCGATGCTGAGCCGGTGAGCCTGCCCGGCGCCCTGTGGTCGTTGTACCTGTTACGGGAGTGGTGCCAAAGCCAACCTGACGCGGTCTGTCGGTTGTGGCGGGCCGGAGCGCCGCGCGCTGCCGTTGACGCTGTGATTGCCGGCTGCGTGGCGGACGCCGATGAGCAGGACGTACGCCGGACCGTTGACGATATCCTCGCCGGAATCTGCGAGAGCGATGCCGCGCTCGCCCTCGACCGGGCGAGCGCGTTCTATCGGGTGATCGCGGAAGGGCGTCGAGAGCGGACGGCCGACGACACGGTGTGCTGGCTGGATATGGATTCCCGCCCGCCCGACCTACGACATCTGGCTGACCGGAACGACGCCACTGCGGCCAACCTTGCCGCGGCAGCACGGCTGTGGCGGATGGGCACGCTCGCTTAGCACAACCGGCCGACTGTTTGCGCTCGCGCTGTCAACAGCTACGCCCTCCGTCCACAGGGCAGCTGATTCGCCCCATCGGCTGAGCGCTGCACCCGACACTCGGTTCATGCCGCCTGCCACCGAGCCGCAAACCGTCTTCCGCGTTCGAAGCCCCGGGGACCTGATCGATCTGATCCCCTATCTGCTCGGCTTTCATCCGCGGTCGAGCCTGGTCCTCATCGGGCTGCATGAGGGACGGGTTGCGGCGACCGCTCGCGCCGACCTAGCCGACATCGCCGCCAGTCAGGTCCAGCTTTCCGAAACGATCCAGCTCGTCATCAGGAGCAAGGCCGATCAGCTGATAGCTGCGATCTACGACGATCGGGCACGAATTGGCCCGAATGACTCCACGACCACCCATCGCGACACCATTCACGCGCTGGGCCGGCTGGCGGAGAGCGCCAGCCTTCGGCTGGCTGATGCGTTGCTCGTTGCGCGCGGGCGATGGCGGTCATATCTCTGCGACGACGAGCAGTGCTGCCCGCCGGACGGCACCGCTCTGGCCGGCGATGCATCCGTCTCGGCCGCGACAGCCACCTATGCCGGATTAGTGGCGCTTCCGGACCGTTCCGATGTAACGGCCTTCCTGGATCCGTTGCCCGTCGAGCAGCGCGACGCCCTCGAGCCCCTCATCGCGCATTACGAGAATTCCGCGGCAGCGGCCATTCTGGACGGGTGTTCGCCGCGCCATCAGCGGTCGGTCAAGCGCGCACTGTTCGCCGCTGCCCGCGATGGCGACCGTGCGCTGTTCCCGGGCCAGTCCGGCTTTGTGCCGGACCAGGATGTGTGCCGCTTCGCCGTCGCGTTGGTCGACACGCCCATTCGTGACGCCGTGTGGCTCGCAACCGAGCGGCGCCAGCTCGACGGCAGGGCGCTCTGGCGCGAGATCGCCCGGCGCGCGCCGCAACCGTACGATGCCGCCCCGCTGTTTCTGTATGGCTGGGTCTGCTGGCGCGACGGAAATGGCGTATTGGCTGCCCTGGCGGCGGAGCGAGCGTTGGCAAGCGACCCGGGCTACCGAGCCGCCGATCTGTTACTCGGCGCGGTCAGGCACGGTCTTGACCCGCGCCGGACGCCACGGCTCCGACTACCCAGGCCAGCATGACGACCGCGCGTGCCGCCAGCGCGGCGAGAGCATCACAGCGGGCGGATCGTCGCGTTGGCCCGGACTGGCTGAGGCAGGTCGGACCCGCCCATCAGTGCGGCATCCACTGCGGCAGCGCAGGCTCGGCCTTCGGCGATGGCCCAGACCACAAGACTGGCCCCGCGGGTCGCGTCTCCACACGCGTACACGCCGTCGGCGGTGGTGCGCCAGCCGTCGTCGATCGTGATGGTCCCGCGGCGTGGTTCGGTCGCCGTGCCGAGCTCGGCGAGCAGCTGCGGAACGTCGGTTCCGACAAATCCCGCTGCCAGGAGAACGAGTTCCGCCGGAAGCTCCGCTCGCGAACCGGGGACCGGGCGGAACTCCCGACGACCGTCCACCCGCAGGATCTCTACTTCCTCCACCAGCACCGCGCGCACCGAGCCCGATTCGTCCGGGAGAAACTCGACCACCTCACGGGCCCAGGCCTCATGCACACCCTCGTCGTGGGCCGGAGAGATGCCCCGGCTGCTTGGCGCGGCCGGCCAGATCGGATTCACCAGGCTGGACCGCGGCGCCGGCCGGGGATTGTGGTCGAGAACGGTCACCGTGACGGCACCTTGCCGGTTCGCTGTGCCGAGGCAATCGGCCGCCGTGTCCCCACCGCCGATGATGATTACGTGCTTACCGACCGCGTCGATGTCCGGCTTGGCGATGTCGCCCGCCTGCACGCGATTGCCCAAAGGCAGGTACGCCATGGCCTGATGGATGCCGGCCAGGTCCCGACCGGGGATGGTCAGCTCGCGCTGCCGCAACGCCCCGACCGCGAGCACCACCGCGTCATAGTCGCGGCGGAGGCTGGGCACGTCTGTCGGCTGTATGTCGGTCTCGGGTTGGAAAACCGTGCCCTCGGCGACCATCTGCTGGAGCCGCCGATCGATGATGTCTTTGGGCATCTTGAAGTCGGGGATGCCGTATCGAAGCAGTCCGCCGATCCGATCGTCGC
>Ga0307312_10001243_pt1 | contig 12951 bp, 13 predicted proteins | sample ER_DNA_202_FD_194489 | JGI IMG/M metagenome (GOLD analysis project Ga0307312, IMG submission 194489) | Bulk soil microbial communities from the East River watershed near Crested Butte, Colorado, United States - ER_DNA_202 | ecosystem: Environmental > Terrestrial > Soil > Floodplain | place...
CGCGCTGCACGGCCATGCTTACGATGGATCGAGAGCCGCACGAGAGCTCGGCCTTGTCTACACGCCGGTCGAGGAGACCCTTCGCCGGACGATCGACTGGTTCAGGGAGCAGGGCCTCGTGCGCAGGTCAGCGTCTGACGGCGCTGCATCGTAGAATCGAGCGACCTCCTCGATCGCATGCGCGACCTCATCCTCGTTACCGCCGGCTATCTAATCGGAAGCATTCCGTGGGGGTACGTCGTCGCGAAGCTTCTGCGTGGTGTCGACATCCGCACGGTCGGCAGCGGAAACCTCGGCGCCGCGAACGTCTGGCGCGCACTCGGGTTCAAGGCCGGTCTCGCCGTCGCCGTCCTGGACGTCGGAAAGGGCTTCGCGGCCGCGCTGCTCGGCCTGTGGGCTGGCGACGAGCTCACTGGTCTTCTCGCAGGAATCGCGGCGATGGTCGGCCATTGGCGTCCGCTCTTCATGGGCCTCCGCAAGGGAGGGAAGATCGTCGCGACGACGGGCGGCGTTGCACTCGCGCTCGCCCCGCTCGCCTCTCTGGCCACCGCGGTCGTCTGGGTAGTCGCGTTTCTCATCACGCGCTATACGTCGGTTGCGTCGATGCTGGCCGCTCTCGCACTGCCTCTGTTCGCGCTCGCCTTCGGCTCCTCAGTCCTGGTCGTGGTCTTCTCCGCAGGTGCTGCTCTCGCGATCCTGCTCCTCCACCGGGCGAACATCGGTCGACTACTGTCCGGGACCGAGAATCGCTTCGAGCTCAGCCGCCGGCCCGGCGACTCACCCGAGAGAGCGACGACCGCACCGGCGCCTGCGCCTCGTGGGCGTGTACGCAGGGCCTTTCGGCGCCTAGTTCCAGGCGAGGGCAGCTCGGGCTGACCAGTACTCAGCCGGCTCCTCGCTGAGTGTCGCGAGTCCGTGGTCGAGCTCGTCACCGCAGTCGAGGCCCAGAGCGGCCAGGTTGCTCAGGAGTTGATCGGAGGTCGTTGCTCCGGAGAGGACGACGTCCGCCGTGGTCGAGCCGGTGCGGCGGCGAGTATTCCAGCTTCGCCCTCGTCGTCCGCCCCCTGGCCGAGGTATCTGGCCTCAAGCTTCGCCCGCGGCGCGCCGATGTCCGAGCCCATGGGCGCCATGCGGCTCCTGCGGATCCCTCTGCTCGCGAGTCTCCTGCTCGCCGCCTCCGGCTGCGGTACGGCCAAGCAGGCAACCTCGACTCCCGAGGGCGCGGACTTCGCACCTGCGAGCACCGCCGTCTACGTGACCGGCGTCACGGATCCGGCCTCGAGCCAGTGGGCAAAGGCCGACGAGCTGCTCGGCCACTTTCCGGGACGGGAGAAGCTGCTCGCCGAGGCCCGCAAGGACTTGCTCGACGATGGTCTGACCTGGGAGCGCGACGTGAAGCCCGCCCTCGGCGCCGAGCTCGACCTAGCGCTGCTCGACTTCAACGACGCCGAGCACAACTACGTCTTCTTCACGAAGCCGAAGGACCAGGCCAAGTTCGACCACCTGCTCGAGACCGGCGACGACCCGCAGGTGCACCGCGAGATCGACGGCTGGACCGTCTTCGCCGACAACCCTCAGGCGCTCGACAACTTCGAGCAGGCGCGCGAGTCCGGCGACACGCTCGCCGACGAGCCGGCGTTCCAGGACGCGATGAGTCACCAGCCCGACGACGCAGTCCTGCGCGGCTATGTCAGCGGGCAGCGTCTCTACCAGCTGATCGAGCAGGAAGCCGCGAAGAGCCCCGACGCGCGTGGTCTCGAGCGGTTCTCGGAGAGCTTCGGCAAGCTCGAGTCCGTCTCGTTCTCCGCCGGCGCCGAGGACGACGGAGTCGCTGTCCAGGCCGCGTACAAGAGCAAGGGTCAGCCGACGACCGGCAGCTTCACGCCGCAGCTGGACCAGGTCCTTCCGGCGGACGCGCTCGCGTACGTCGCGTTCGGCAACCTCGAGGACGCATTCGACAACGCCCTGCTCTCGAGCGACGCGAACCTCCCCGGTGTGAAGACGAACATCACGGAGCTCGAGCAGGCGCTCGGCTTCTCGATCAAGTCCGACCTCCTCCCGCTCTTCTCGAAGGAGGGCGCGATCGCCGTCTACCGGGGCGGGGCGGAGACCCCGAACGTGCTCGTCGTGCTCCAGGTTCCGGACGAGGCGAAGGCGCGCAAGATCGTCGACCGCTTCGCCGCGCTCGCGTCACTCGGCGGCCAGCACGTGCGACCGGTAATGATCCACGGCGTCGAGGGCAAGCAGATCCTCCTCGAGGGCCTCTCGATCACGGTCGTCGTCGCAGACGGAAAGCTGGTCCTCTCGAATGACGAGGCGCTCGTCAACCAGGCGCTCGGGAACGGCGAGAAGCTCGCCATGGATTCCGTCTACCAGGAGGCGCTCGACACGTCGGGCGCTCCACGGGAGATGTCGTCGCTCGTCTACCTGAACCTCAAGTCGGGCATCCCCTACGTCTTCCATCTCGTCGGATCGGGCTCGGTTCCGCCGGACGTGCGCGCCAACACCGCGCCGCTCCACTCGACGGTTCTCTACTCGAAGCAGGACGGCGACCGGACGACCATTTCGGGCTTCTTGACGATCAAGTAGCCTCTCGCGGGATGTCGTCCCGCGAGTTTCTGTTCACGTCGGAGTCCGTCACCGAGGGGCATCCGGACAAGATCGCCGACCAGGTTTCGGACTCGGTACTCGATGCCGTTCTCCGGGACGACGTCAACGGCCGCGTTGCCTGCGAGACGCTGATCACGACCGGGCTCGTCGTCGTCGCCGGCGAGATCTCGACCGAGACCTATGTCGACGTCGCGCACATCGTCCGCGAGAAGATCTCCGAGATCGGCTACACCCACTCGGAGTGGGGCTTCGACGCGACGACGTGCGGCGTCGTGGTCGCGATCGACGAGCAGTCGCCGGACATCGCGCAGGGCGTGGACTCGTCGTACGAGGTGCAGCACGACCCGGGCGACGACGACCCGCTCGACAAGCTTGGGGCGGGCGACCAGGGGATGATGTTCGGGTACGCGACGAACGAGACGAAGGAGCTGATGCCCCTTCCGATCATGCTCGCGCACAAGATCTGCAAGCGGCTCGCCGAGGTGCGCAAGGCGGGCGACCTGCCGTACCTGCGGCCCGACGGCAAGGCGCAGGTCACCGTCCGCTACGAAGTCGACGAGCACGGGTCTCAGAAGCCGGTCGAGCTCGAGCGCATCCTGGTCTCGACGCAGCACTCGGACGGGATCAGCTCGGAGGACCTGATCAAGCCGGACATCATCGATCGCGTCCTGCGTCCGATCCTGCCCGGGCACCTTTACGACGAGAAGCGCCTCCACGAGCGCGACTTCGTCTACGTGAACCCGACGGGGAAGTTCGTGCTCGGCGGGCCGATGGGCGACACCGGGCTCACCGGCCGGAAGATCATCGTCGACACGTACGGGGGCGCTGCACGGCACGGCGGCGGCGCTTTCTCCGGCAAGGATCCGACCAAGGTCGACCGCTCGGCGGCGTATGCGGCCCGCTATGTGGCGAAGAACCTCGTCGCGGCCGGGCTCGCCGACCGCTGCGAGGTCAACGTCGCCTACGCGATCGGCGTTGCGCGGCCGGTCTCGATCGCCGTGCGGACGTTCGGCTCGGAGAAGATCCCGGCCTCACGCATGGAGGAGCTCGTCGAGGAGCACTTCGACCTGCGGCCGGGCGCGATCATTCGCGACCTCGACCTGCGGCGGCCGATCTACTCGAAGACGGCTGCGTACGGGCACTTCGGACGCGACGACCACGACTTCACGTGGGAGCGGACCGACAAGGCCGAGGCGCTGCGCGAGGCCGCCGGCATCAGCGAGCCTGCAACCGCCTAGCGGTCTGTTGACCTCGCGTTAAGCGTCGTCCGCGCTGACAATCCGCGCGCCTCTCGCACGCGTATTTCCCGGTGACGAGCCCCACGGAAGATCCACTCGGAGGCTCGGCACTCACTCTCTAGGAGGGCCCAATGCGCAATGCGAAACTGATCGTGCCCGTGATCCTCGTGCTAGCCGTGGCAGCGCTGATCGGTGCGCTCGCCGCGCGGTCGATGAGCGACAGCCACAAGCAGGCCGTCGTCAAGACGAGGATGGTCTCGGGGAAGACGCTTCTGGTCAACCGTCGCGGCCTGACGCTCTATCACCTGAGCGTCGAGCGGAAAGGGCACTTCATCTGCAAGAGCTCGGCGTGCCTCGCGCTGTGGCACCCGCTCGTCGTCGCCAACGGCGTGACACCGACCGGCGCCAAGTCGCTCGGCACCGTCAGGCGTCCCGACGGCCGGTCGCAGGTGGCCTACAAGGGCGGCCCGCTGTACACGTTCGTCCAGGACAAGAAGCCCGGCGACATGAAGGGCAACGGCTTCAAGGATGTCGGCACGTGGCAGGTCGTCACGGTGTCCGGCAAGGCCGCACCGACCAGTCCACCGCCGTCGTCCGGCGGCGGGTATGGAGGCGGCGGCTACTAACCCCCACCCGGTCTGGGGGGACCTCCTGGGTCTCCCCAGACCCTCCCCACGACCCGATCCTCGATGCGTCGGGCGAACCTCCCGGTTCCCCCAAACCCCTTCCACTGGTCCGCTGCGCGGACAGGCCGCTTACGCGGCCGGCTTGACGAAGAGGCCGGCAGCGGCCTTCTCGTCAATCGCCCGCTCGCGGCCGTCGACCTTCACCGTGAACTGGCCGGCGGCGGGCTGCGCGTCGCTGAGCTCGATCTTCGTCCCGGGCACGTAGCCCTCGTCGTAGAACCAGTGCAGGAGCTCGCCGTCATGCTCTGCGAGCCGCACGATCGTCGCCTTCGCGGGCGCCTCGAGCGCCGCGAGCGGTGCCAGTTCGTTGTTCTCCGCCTGCTCGAAGTCCGGGTCGACGGGCCAGCCGTGCGGGCAGCGCTCCGGGTAGCCGAGCTTCTCCTCCATCCGCTCGACCATGTCGTCGGAGAACGTCTCGCCGATGTCGTCTGCGTACACGTGCGCCTCCGCGGCCGTGTAGCCCATGAAGTCGGTCAGCAGCCGCTCGACGATGCGGTGCTTGCGGACGACCTTCTCCGCGCGTTTCCGGCCCGCGGGCGTGAGCAGCGCCTCCTTGTGCTCGCCGCGCCTGACGAGGCCCTCCTTCTCGAGCCGCTTCAGCATCTCGCCGGCCGAGGCGCGCGAGACGCTGAGCATCTCGGCCACACGCGATGCGAGCGTGGGGGAGGAACTGCTCGCCGGGCTGTACTCGCCGATCGGGAACGCGAGGAAGTAGATCGTCTCCAGGTACTCGTCGACTGAGTGGCGCGCGGCCATCGGCCTTCGAATATAGTGCAACCGCTTGTAAGGTTCGCCTTACAAACCGAAGAAGGAGCCCCAGACCAAGCATGTCCACAACTCAGCTGCTCGTCCTCGGCGCGCTCGCCGGCTTCACGATCTTCCTCGGTCTTCCGATCGGACGGATCAAGAGCGCGAGCACGCGGCTGAAGGCTGGGCTGAGCGCGATGGCGACGGGAATCCTGCTCTTCCTGCTCTGGGACGTGCTCGTCCACGGCATCGAGCCCGTCGAGGCGGCTCTGACGTCTGCAACCGACGAAGGGGGGTCGTGGCTCGACTTCGTCCAGCTCGCGGTGACGTTCGCGGCCGGCGCCACGATCGGCATGATGAGCCTCGTCTACTACGACCGGTGGTTCGGCCGCCAGCGCAGCAAGGCGATGCTCGGGCCGGGCGCCGCGTCAGCGGCGGAGTTCGAGCGCTCGTGGGTGGCCGGTCTCTCGCCCGCCGCATGGCTCGCGCTGCTGATCGCGACGGGAATCGGGCTGCACAACTTCTCGGAGGGGCTCGCGATCGGGCAGTCCGCGGCCCAGGACCAGGTCACGCTCGCGCTCGTCCTCATCATCGGCTTCGGCCTCCACAACGCGACCGAGGGCTTCGGCATCGTCGCGCCGCTCTCCGGCTCCGAGACGCGGCCCACGTGGAAGTTCCTGTTCCTGCTCGGGCTGATCGGCGGCGGTCCGACCTTCGTCGGGACGATGCTCGGCCACGTCTGGGTGAACGAGACCGTGTCGGTCGCCTTCCTCGCGCTCGCAGCCGGCTCGATCCTCTACGTCGTGATTCAGCTGATGAACGTCAACCAGAAGCTCGGGTACAAGACGCTCGTCGCCTGGATGCTGCTCGCGGGGCTGTTCCTCGGCTTCGCGACCGACTTCATCATCGAAGCCGCCGGAGTCTGACCCTCGGCGTAGCCTGCGGGGCGTGACGCACTACGCCTCGGTCTATCCGCTCGTGACGACGCGTGCTCTGGCACGCCCGTTCACGTACGAGGTGCCCGAGGATGTCGTTCGCGGGGACGTCGTCTCGGTCAGGCTCGGCGGGGCTCGTCAACGAGGGGTTGTGATCGATCTCGAGGACTCGCCCCCGTCGGGGATCGAGGCGGCGCCGATCGAGCGCGTGATCGAGTCGCTTCCGGCTCCGCTCGTCGAGCTCGCGCTCTGGGTCGCCGACTACTACGGCTCGACGCCCGGCCGCGCGCTCGCGCTCGTCGCCCCGCCGAAGCGCGTGCGCCGCAAGGTGCTGCCGCAGCCGGCCGAGCGGGACGCTCTGGAAGGCGAGCCGGAGCCGCAGGCGCTGACGGCCGCGCAGGAGCGTGCGCTCGTCCGGCTCGCGCGCGCGTACGACGAGACTGGCGGCCATTTCCTCCTCTACGGCGCCACCGGCAGCGGGAAGACCGAGGTCTACCTGCAGGCCGCGGCGACGGCGCTCGCCCGCAACCTCGGCGTGATCGTCCTCGTGCCCGAGATCGCGCTCGCACCGCAGACCGTTGGCCGCTTCCGAGCCCGCTTCGGCGACCGCGTGGCGATCCTGCACTCGTCGCTCAGCGAGGCGGAGCGGCGCGACGAGCGCGAGCGCATCGCGTCAGGGGCGGCGCCGATTGTGATCGGTGCGCGCTCGGCCGTGTTCGCCCCACTTCCGCGGCTCGGCCTGATCTGCGTCGACGAAGAGCACGACGCCGGCTACAAGCAGGAGTCCGACCCTCGCTACGACGCGCGCACGGTGGCTGCGAAGCGTGCCTCGCTGGAAGGCGCCGTTGCGATTTACGGAAGCGCGACGCCGCGTCCCGAGAGCTGGGACCGGCTCGAGCGCCTCGACCTGGGCGAGCGAATCGGGGTCCGCGGTCCGACGGTGCGCACGATCGACCTGCGCGGCGAGGCCGGCTACCCGCTGTCCGCGCCGCTGCTCGCGGAGCTGGGGAAGCTCGCCGAGGGCGGGGGCAAAGCGATCCTGCTGCTCAACCGCCGCGGCGTCGCGCCTGCGCTGCACTGCCGTGCGTGCGGCGAGACGAGGCGCTGCCCGAATTGCGACGTCGCACTCGTCCTGCACCGCGACGAGGCGCTGCACTGCCACCACTGCGGCTTCGCGGCGCAGTCGCCCGACAGCTGCCCCGCCTGCGGCTCGGTCGAGCTCGCGCGGATCGGCGCCGGGACGCAACGGCTCGAGCGAGAACTGGAGGCGCACGTTCCCGAGCTCGAGCGCTTTCGGCTCGACGCCGACGCGACCGAGAAGCCCGACGAGCCGGCGGCGACGCTGAGGCGGTTCGCCGCCGCCGAGCGCGCGGTGCTGGTCGGGACGCAGATGGTCGCCAAGGGCCACCACTTCGCGAACGTCTCGCTCGCGGCCGTGATCGACGCCGACACGGGTCTCGGCGTGCCGGACTTCCGCGCCGAGGAGCGCACCTTCCAGCTCGTCACGCAACTTGCCGGACGCAGCGGCCGGGACGCGCCCGGACGCGTTCTCGTCCAGACGTTCCAGCCCGAGTCGCGGGCCGTGGCGCTCGCCGCGCGCCAGGACGTCGAAGGCTTCCTCGCGGGCGAGCTCGAGCGCAGGCGCGAACTGGGCTATCCGCCTTACCGGCACCTGGTTCGCATCCTGGTCTCGGGGCCGGAACGGGAGGACGCGATGCGTGCGCTGACGGAGGTCGCCGACGGGCTCGCGGATGCTCCGGGCGAGCTCCTCGGTCCGGCCGCGCTGTTCCGGCTCCGGGGACGGCACCGCGCGCAGCTCGTTGCGAAGACGGAGAGCCCGCGGGAGATTGCGTCGCGGGCTGCAAGGTTGCTGGCGTCCGCGGCCCGGGCGATGCGCGAGGCCGATCTGACAGCAGTCGTCGACGTTGACCCCCAGAGCCTCTGACTACACTCGAAGCCATGGCTGAGCAGGGACAAGTCAAGACCGACGACGCGCTCGACGCGCAGGCCACGGCGACGAGGCGGCTCGCGCTCGCGCAGATCCGCCAGTACCCGGATCCGGTGCTCCGGCTCGAGGCCCAGGAGGTGCAGGAGTTCGACGGCGACCTCGCACAGCTCGTCGAGCGGATGATCAGGCTCATGCAGGACGCGCGCGGGGTCGGGCTCGCTGCGAACCAGGTCGGGATCCTGCGCCGCGTGTTCGTGATCCAGGCCGAGGAGGAGCAGGAGCCGAGGGCGCTCGTCAACCCGGTGATCGTCGACCGTTCGGACGAGCTGGACGAGGACGACGAGGGCTGCCTGTCGATGCAGGGGGTCGTGGTGCCGGTCGAGCGCCCGGTTCGCGTGCGCATCGAGGCGCGCGACGAGGAGGGGAACCCGGTGACGCTCGAGCTCGAAGGGCTGCCCGCGCGGGTCGCGCAGCACGAGCTCGACCATCTCGACGGCGTCCTGATCTTCGATCGCACGACACCCGAGGGCAAGCGCGAGGCGCTCGCCGTCCTGCGCCAGTCCGCTGCCTTGTAGCGGTGACGCTGATTAGTTCTATCGGTTCGACCGGTCAGTTCCGACGGACGCCCGCGCCAAGCGCGGTCATCCTGATGGCGGCACCGCGAGCGGTGCCTTGGTGAAGCTGGCCGTCGCGGCGACGGCGCCGCTCGGAGCAGATGTCCTCGAGCGGCTCGCCGCTGACCACGACATCGAGTTCCTGCTCACCCGCCCGGACCGGCAGCGCGGTCGCGGACGCAAGGTGGGTGCTCCTCCAGCGAAGGAGGCGGCGCTCCGCCTGGGCATTCCGGTCCGTCAGGTCGAGCGTCTCGACGAGACGTTGCCGCTCGACGGCACGGACACGATCGTCGTCGTCGCCTACGGCGCGCTGATCCCGTCGAGCCTGCTCGACCGCGCGAACTGGCTGAACGTGCACCCGTCGAGGCTCCCGCGCTGGCGCGGAGCAGCGCCGATCGAACGCGCGATCATGGCCGGGGACGAGGAAAGCGCCGTGTCCGTGATCCGGCTCGTGGAGGAGCTCGACGCCGGGCCGATCGGCGCCTGGAAGGACCTCTCGATCGGCGGCGACACGACTGCCGGGGACGTGTACGCCGAGGTTGCCCGCCTCGCGCCCGAGCTGATCGACGAGGCGCTCGCCAACGACTCCTTCTCCCCGCAGGTCGGAGAGCCGACGTACGCCGAGAAGATCGGCCCGGACGACCGCGAGCTCGACTGGTCGCGGCCGGCAAAGGAGCTCCACGACCGGATCCGCGCGCTGTCCCCGCACATCGGCGCACGCGGCGAGGTCGAGGGTCGCCAGGTGCTCGTCTGGCGGGCCCGGCTCGACGGCGACCGCCTCGAGTTGCTCGAGGTGCAGCCGGAAGGCGGGAACCGCATGCCCTACGACGCGTGGCTCCGCGGCTTACGCTCCTGACCATGGGTTGGGCCGATTGGGTACGCGGGCTCGAGATCGAGCCGTCGATCTACGCCGCTGACTTCTCGCGGCTGGGCGAGCAGCTCGAGACGGTGATGAGCGCGGGCGCGCGGATCTTCCAGTTCGACGTCGGCGACGGACAGTTCGTCGAGCCGATCACGATCGGGCCGATCGTCCTCAAGTCGATCTCGCCGCTCGTCCACGAGCTCGGCGGCGTCCTCGACTGCCACCTGATGATCGTGTCGCCCGAAAAGCATTTCGAGGCGATCGCCGAGGCCGGGGGCGACAGCGTGACCGTGCACTACGAGGTGTGCGACGACCTGCCGGGCGTGATCTCGCAGGCGCGAGAGCTCGGGCTCGGCGTGGGCGTCGCGTTCAACCCTGAGACAGAGCCGGACGCGGTGGCCGAGGCCGCCAGAGGTCTCGTCGACCTCGTGCTGTGCATGAGCATCCATCCGGGCTACTCGGGCCAACCCTTCATGCCGGAGTCGATCCCGCGCGTCCGGCGACTCCGCGAGCTGTTGCCCGACGACGTCTACATCCAGGTCGACGGTGGAGTCGGCCCGGCCAACGTCCGTGAGCTGCGGGAGGCGGGCGCGAGCCTGCTCGTCGCCGGGACGAGCGTGTTCGGCCAGAAGGACATCGCGGCCGCGTACCGCGACCTCGCCTCGCTTTGATGCTCGAGCGCGCCGTTGAGCTTGCCGAGCGCGGGCGAGGGACGACGCATCCGAACCCGGTCGTCGGAGCGGTCGTCGCGCGCGGCGACGAGGTCGTAGGCGAAGGCTGGCACGAGCGGAAGGGCGGGCCACACGCCGAGGTCGTGGCGCTCGGGGCAGCCGGCGAGGCGGCCCGTGGAGCGACGCTGTACTCGACGCTCGAGCCGTGCGATCACCACGGCACGACGCCGCCGTGCGTCGACGCGATCCTCAACGCCGGGATCGCAAAGGTCGTTGTGGGAGTCAAGGACCCGACGCGCGACGGGATCGCCCGCTTGCGCGTGTCCGGCGTCGAGGTCGAGCTGGCCAATCTCTGGGCGGCGCGCGTGCAGATCGAGGCCTGGCTCACCTGGGCGCGGCTCGGGCGGCCGTTCGTGACCTACAAGGCGGCGGTGACGCTCGACGGGCGGATGACGATGCCCGGCAAGCGCTGGGTGTCAGGCGATGAGAGCAGGCGGGTCGTCCACGAGCTGCGGGCCGCCTCCGACGCGGTCGCGGTCGGGATGGGAACCGTTCGCGCGGACAATCCGCGGCTCGATGCGCGCGACGTCGACGTCGTTCGCCAGCCGCGCCGGTTGGCGTTCGGACAGGGGCCGCTCCCCGACGGATCGGACCTGGAGCTGCTCTCGGGCTCGCTCGACGAAGAGCTCGGGCGACTCGCCGAGGAGAACGTGCAATCGCTGCTGCTCGAGAGTGGCCCGACCCTCGCGTCCTCGTTCTTCGAGGCGGACCTCGTCGACAAGCTGATGCTCTTCGTGGCACCGACGATCTCGGGCTCGGGCCCCCGGCTGACCGCGCAGGTCGCGCTTACGCATCAGAGCGCGCGAGCGGTCGGCGACGATGTGCTCCTGACGGCGTATGTCCATGAGCCCTGAGCCACGCGCCGACGATCGGCTGATCATGCTCATCTCGCGGTGGCTCGCGAGGCATATCGGCAACGCCGAGCTCGAGCGCGGGCTCGCGGAGAGCGATCGCACCGAGCTTGCGCCAGGCCAGCTCGAGGCCGTGGAGGAGCTGACCGAGCACCTGAAAGGCGCGGCACCAGGTGAGCGCGGCGAGCTGGAGATGATCGCCCGGGAGACCCTCGAGGCGCTCGCACTAGGCGTCTGATCTAGCCTTCCGGCGATGTTCACGGGAATCGTCCGCGAGCGCGGGCGCGTCGCTTCCATGCGGCAGGAGCCCGAGGGCCTGCGGCTCGAGATCGACGCCCCGGCGACCGCCTCGCAGCTCGGCGTAGGCGACTCCGTCTCGATCAGCGGCGCGTGCCTGACCGCGACCGCGGTCTCGAACGGGCGCTTCTCGGTGACCGCCGTCGCGGAGACGCTCGACCGAACGACCCTTGGCCGGCTTGCGCTCGAGGACGAGGTCAACCTCGAGACCGCGACCAGGGCGGGCGACCCGCTCGGGGGTCACTTCGTGCAGGGGCACGTCGACGCCGTTGGGCGGATCGCCTCGGTCGACGACGGACGTGTCTGGGTCGAGGCGGCGCCGGAGATTCTGCGCTACTGCGTCGAGAAGGGCTCGATCGCGGTCGACGGCGTCTCGCTCACGATCGCCGCCCTCCGAGGCGACGCGTTCGAGGTCGCGCTGATCCCGCACACGCTCGAGGTGACCACGTTCGGCGCCATGCAGCAAGGAGACGATGTCAACCTCGAAGTCGACGTACTGGCCAAGTACGTGGAGAAACTGATCCACCTGGATACGATTTGAAGGTATGACGCAGACTGCGCCGGAAAAGAGGCGGCATTTCGCCACGATCGAAGAGGCCATCGAGGACGTTCGTCAGGGCAAGTTCGTGGTCGTGGTCGATGCGGCCGACCGTGAGAACGAAGGCGACCTGACGATAGCGGCGCAGTTCGCCACACCAGAAGCGATCAACTTTATGGCAACGTACGCACGCGGCCTGATCTGCCTTCCGCTGACCCAAGAGCGCTGCGATGAGCTGGGTCTGCGCCAGATGGCCGAGCGGAACGAGGCACCGCTACAGACCGCCTTCACTGTCTCGATCGAGGCCAGGGAAGGCGTGTCGACTGGCATTTCCGCCCAGGACCGATCATGCACGATCCAGGTCGCGATTGATCCGACCAAAGGCCCAGGCGACCTCGTCCAACCGGGTCATGTCTTCCCGCTGCGCGCCTCCGAAGGGGGCGTACTCCTGCGCGCGGGCCAAACGGAAGCAGCCGTGGATCTCGCACGGCTTGCAGGCCTCAATCCCGCGGGCGTCGTCTGCGAAGTCATGAAGGACGACGGGACGATGGCGCGCGTCCCCGACCTCGTCCAGTTCTGCGATCGCCACGACATCAAGCTGATCACCGTCGCCGATCTCATCGAGTACCGGCGTCGGACGGAGAAGCTCGTCGAGCGTACGACGTCGGTCCATCTTCCGACCGCCCACGGCGAGTTCCGGGCGATCGCGTTCCGCGAGAAGCTGACCGGCAAGCACCACATCGCGCTGGTCAGGGGCGAGGTGGACGGAGAGGACGACGTGCTCGTCCGCGTTCACTCCGAGTGCCTGACCGGCGACGTCTTCCACTCGCTTCGCTGCGACTGCGGCGAGCAGCTCGAGCAGGCGCTGGCCCGGCTCGCCGAAGAAGAGCGCGG
>Ga0307312_10001244_pt1 | contig 12939 bp, 10 predicted proteins | sample ER_DNA_202_FD_194489 | JGI IMG/M metagenome (GOLD analysis project Ga0307312, IMG submission 194489) | Bulk soil microbial communities from the East River watershed near Crested Butte, Colorado, United States - ER_DNA_202 | ecosystem: Environmental > Terrestrial > Soil > Floodplain | place...
CAGATTAACGTGACGCCGGGAGCCGAGCGTCCCGGAAGTGACAACCTTGCACCGGAGCCGGCCCCGTCGCTTCTCAAGGACCACCAGCTTGAGCATGCCATTGTCCACCAGAATCGTGTCGCCAACAGAAACATCATCGATTATGCCCTCATAATTCACATCGACTGAATAGGGTTCCTCGCTTTTCGCGCCGCCAACGGTGAGCTCCAGGATATCGCCGGAATTCAAGTGCAGATCGGTTTTGAGATCGCCAGTGCGAATGGCTGGACCTTGGGTGTCGAGCAAGATTCCAACTGGCCGGCCGATCTCTTCCGCGAGCTGCCGGATTCGCGGCACAATTTCGCGCGCTGAGCGATGATCGGCGTGGCTCATATTCAATCGAAAAATGTCCGCTCCCTTCTCGATCAATTGCCGCAGTACATCTATTTCTTCCGTGACCGGGCCGAGCGTGCAGATGATTTTGGTCTTACGCATGACGATCATATCTCCCGTCGACTGCCGAGGACAGGACCTAACAATCGAAATGAGATCGCACGAGGCGCAGGGCTTCTCCAACGAATAAAAATGCGGCACGCCTTTTCAGACGTGCCGCGTTGCGCAGTCAGTGTGCTTCCTATTGCAGCTTGCTTTGCGTCTCTTCGGCCAAATCGAGGTGTTCCTGGACCACTTTGGCGGTTTTGGCCGCGAAGTTCTTCACGTCGGGATCACTCCCGTTGTTTGCTTCCTCTTGAAATTCGGCAAGGTCCTTTTCGTGGTCCTTAACCATCATATTCATATAGACTTTATCCGAGCTCCATTTTTCGCCAGGCTCGTTGGTTGGCAATTTGACGCCTTTTTGCTGAGCGATCGACTTCAGCTCATCGTTAGCTTTGCTGTGATCAGTGACCATTCGTTTGCCGAATGATTTCACATCATCACTTTGCCGTTCTGCTCGGCTAATCTGCCCATTGCCACCTCCATCCCTCGCCCTTTTGCGGCCTTCCTCATGAAAGTCTTGTCCTTTGTGCTAAGCGAGCCTTGGATGGCTGCCGCATTTGCGCTCGCGGGCGTGCCGCTCGTTGTAGGGGACGAATGTAGCCGGGGAGTTTGCGACATGGCCAGGTCAACGAAACTGACACACCAGACTGGATGCCCAGCGTGCAAGCCGAACCAGCACGAGTCAAGAAGGCGATCAAGCTTGGGAGATATTCTGTTTGTACGAGCTCTCCACACGCGCGGCCACGTCCTTGTAGCCGTAATCAGCTTCGTAAATCTGCTTCATGCAGTTGAGTGACTTTTCCCCGTCGCCCATCCGCTCGTAAACAATTCCGAGATTGTAAACGATCTCTTTCTTCATCGCGTCCATGGGTAAAATCTCTCGCGACGCCTCCTCGAGCTGCTTCATCGCAAGGTCCAGCATCCCGAGCTCGCCATAACAGCGACCGAGCAGGTTCATCGCTTTCAAACGCGCATTCGGATTTTGTCGCGCACGCTGCAGCTCTGGTAATGCCTGGCGGAAATGTCCGGCGTTTACGAGATGCTCACCCAGTTCAAATCGAAGTTGCAAGTCGGTCGGGTTCCGCCCCACACGTTTGCGCGCATCCTCGACCAGAATCTCTGCCCGCTTCTTTTTCGCGACCTTCAATTCCTCAGATTTTTTGGCGTACAACTCATGACCGAGATCGTGAGTGGCAAGAAATTCTTCATGCGCTGCAATCTCCCGCTCGAGGCCTTTCATTTTTAAATCGGAGATTTTTCGAATTAATCCGGCATCGGCGCCTTTTGTCAGATTAGCAGCGTATTGATACCAGCCGATAGCTGCCTCGATGTCATCCTTCTGCTCGTTTAGTGCGCCCAAGCGTCGCGCAAGATCGATATTCGCCGGCTCCGCCTCGTGGAGAGCATATGTTTCCGCGATTTGTTGATCGAGTGATTCGCCAGTCAATCGCATCCGGCTTTGTTGCTCGAGCGAAACCGCCATCTCTTTGTCTTTGATCAAGTCGCGATAACTGACTGCCTGCGTCCAGCCGCCAGTTGTCATCGAAGCGCGGGCCGAAGCGTCTTTACCAAGCCGAAGCGCTTCGGCATCGAGTGGATTTATTTCTGTGATTTGATTGTAAATTTCGACAGCCCTCTCATTTTCTCCGAGCTCGTGATGCAGGCGTCCAAGCTCGTGCAGTACTTTGACGTCGCGCGGATTTTCTTCGAGCAACGTCCGCAGCGCGAAGACGCCGATCTCCGGCCAGCCCGCCGCCATGGCCGCTTCCTTTAAAACGAAATTCGCCTGCCGATTGTAAGGTTCTTCTTCCAAAATTTTTTCCAGCATTTCCATTGCACGCTTCGGGTCTTTTTTGATTTCTCGCTGCGCTTTCATCACCGCAATCGGCGCGGTCGAGATATTGAAGAAACTTTTTTTCGCTGACTTGCTCTTTGTCACCTCTGTGCGTCGCAATAATTGCCGGGCGGTTAGAAACTGCGGCTCCTGCTTTAGGATTCCCTGCAAAAGCGAAATCGCGTAACCAAAATTGCGCAGCTCGATCGCCGCCACGGCTTTCAGCCAATGACTGCGCTGAGTCTCGCTCAGTTCCTTCTCGGTTTTGATTGCCATGGTGAGCACCTAACAGACGATTATAATTTCAACCGCGCTCTAGTCAGCGAAAAACTGTAGAGGCGAGCGTGGCGGCCGCACCCGTTTTCGATTGCAGGCGGCACGGTCGCCCTCTACAGCAGATCCAACTGTGGCCTGTCTGCTTTCGTGTTGCTTGTCGATCTTCGCTTTTTCGTTTTCCCCGGCTGCGCCAGGGCGCCGTTGGGCGCCTCAAGGTGCGATAAGATGTCTTTTGCTCGATCGAGAATTTCCTTCGGCAAACCAGCCAGACGCGCGACTTGAATCCCATAGCTCTTGTCCGCACCACCGGGCACGATCTTGCGCAGAAAAATAATCTGATCGTTCCACTCACGCACGGCCACATTGAAATTACAGACGCCGCTGCGCTCGTCCGCGAGTTTGGTCAGCTCGTGATAGTGGGTTGCGAAGAGCGTGCGCGCTTTGATTTTGTCGTGCAGAAACTCTGCCACACTCCATGCGATGGACAGCCCATCGAACGTCGATGTCCCTCGGCCGATCTCATCCAGAATGACGAGACTTCGCTCCGTCGCGTTGTTGACGATGTTAGAAGTTTCATTCATCTCGACCATGAAAGTCGATTGCCCGCGCGCGAGATCGTCATTGGCGCCGACGCGGGTGAAAATGCGATCGACCAGGCCGATCTCCGCGCTTTCCGCCGGAACGAAGCTGCCGATCTGCGCCATCAGCACAATTAGCGCGACCTGACGGATGTAAGTGGATTTTCCTGCCATGTTCGGACCGGTGATGATGGCGAGCCGCAGCTTCTCCCCCTCGAGCGACGTGTCGTTTGGCACAAACTTTTCTTCCACAAGATTTTGATCGAGCACCGGATGTCGCCCGTCTTTAATCGCCAGCCGCACCGTCTCAGTCAGGACCGGCCGGCAATACCGGAAGAGTCGCGCCGTCTCCGCGAGCGCGCAGATAACATCGATAATCGCAATTGCGCCGGCAGTTTGCTGAATCGGTGGCAACTCGTGCAAAGTCTCGTCTCGCAACTTTAGAAAAAGTTGATATTCGAGCTGGCGCGCCCGTTCGTCCGCCCCAAGAATTTTCGCCTCCATCTCCTTCAGTTCGGGCGTGATAAAACGCTCCCCACCTACGGTCGTCTGTTTGCGGGTGTAATGCGCGGGCACGTTCGCCAGGTTCGACTTCGTCACTTCAATGAAATAGCCGAACACCGAATTGTAGCGCACTTTGAGCGATTTGATGCCAGTGGCTCCGATTTCGCGTTCCTGTAATTGGCTGATCCAATCCTTGCCCTCGCGTGAACCCTGCCGCAACGCGTCAAGATCGACATCGTAGCCGTCGCGAAAAATTCCACCCTCCCTCAGCGCTAACGGCGGATCATCCACCACCGCGCGAGTGAGCTTTTCTGCCAGCTCCGGCATTTCACGCAAATCGTTCTGCAACTCTTGCGCAAGAAACTCAACACTCCCATTTTCGTTTATGTGCGTCGCGCCGAACGCGAGACGATCGAGTAATTTTTGTAGCTCAGTTTTCAATTTCGGGATTTGCTCGAGCGAAATTTTGAGGACGACGAGATCGCGGGCGTTCCCTGAAGTCTGGCTTAATCGCGAGATCGCGCGCTCGATATCGCGGATCACCCTGAGCGACGCACGCAGCGATGCGAGCAAATCCGGCTCTTGCAATAAATCCGCGATCATTTGCTGGCGGCACTCCAACTCCGCCAGGTTGCGCAGCGGTTGCAAAATCCACGCGCGCAATTTGCGCCCGCCCATTGGCGTGATTGTGCGATCGAGCACTGCGAGCAAACTGGTGTCGCGACTATTTCGCGACTCAACCAGCTCGAGATTGGTTTGCGTAGCAGCATCGAGCAGCACGTGATCGGTGGACGCATCGCAACGCAGTGACGTGAGATGATCGATATTCCGGCGAAGTTGATGCTTGAGATAATGGACGATCGCGCCGGCGGCGGCGATCGCTTGCGGCATTTGTGCGCAGCCGAATCCGTCCAGCGATTTAACTTTGAAATGTTCGCATAAGGTGAAGGCCGCCTGTTCCGGCAGAAAGGCATAACTGTCGTAACCGAGCGCACCGGCAATCTCGGCGAACTGTTGCTTCTGCTCATCGCTGACGAGAAGTTCCGACGGCGCGACACGAGCCAATTCGTCGAAGAGCGATTGTCGATCTTCCAGTTGTGCCACTCGAAACTCGCCCGTGCTTAGATCGGCATACGCGAAACCAAAAACCCTCCCATCGCCGAACACCGCGCCCAAATAATTCGGGCGTTTTGCTTGGAGCAAATCGAGGTCGCTTACTGTACCTGCGCTGATAACCTGGGTGATATCACGCGAGACGATTTGGCCCGGCTGGGGCTCGCTGGTCTGATCGCAAATGGCGACGCGTCGGCCAGCCTTGATGAGCTTGGCAATATAGTTCTGCGCCGCATGATATGGAACGCCGCACATCGGCACGCCGTTGCGTTTGGTCAGCGCGACGTTGAGCAGATCCGCTGCCTCCTTTGCATCTTCAAAAAACAATTCGTAAAAATCCCCCAATCGAAAGAGCAAGAGCGTGTCCGCGGGAATGCTGCCCCGCAAGCGCCGGTACTGTTGCATCATGGGAGTGAGTACGTCCGCCATCGCTCCAGTTTGCAATCAGTGAAAGCCAATTGCGAGTTCGTAATATTATTGCCAGAAATTTCTTGCCTGTTCGGATGCGTGCGCGTGCAATTGGTGCGCGTGAGGAATCTCATGTCTCTCCCATCCGCTGTGCGGCATATGCTGTCAGTCTTGCTCCTCATCCCGACAGCCACCTTCTCGGCTACGCTCGTGCAGAAGAATCCGCCGGTGCGGCCGGCCGATGCCAACTCGCCAGTATTGATTTCGGATATTGATCCAAAGCTAGCCAAGAGTCTGCCGCGGAACTTCCGCACGACTGACGACCCACTTGAAGTAAATACCGGCCAAGAAATTCCCGCGGACACGGGTCTGATCGATCTCCGTGCTTCTGGCGGAGGCGAGTTCACGGCCGATGGTCTTAAGCTCTTGTTGGGGCGCACGCGCGGTCCCGTTACCATTTTCGATTTACGGCAAGAGACGCATATATTTGTCAACGGTTTGCCCATTAGTTGGTTTGCCACGCACGATTGGTCCAACGTCGGTCGCACGCACAATGAGATCGAGTTAGACGAAGCCGCGCGCGTGAAATCGCTCAAGGCCGGGAGCAAAATCGTTGTTCATCCAGGAGCCGGCATCAAAAAACCCGGTGTCACCTCTAGCGCGCCGGAGAATGTGACTGTCGAGCACGCGAGTATGGAACGTGAGGTTGTTGAGGCCAATCGCGCCGCCTATGTGCGCCTTACAGTGACGGACCATGCGCGTCCGCTCGACGAAGAGGTCGATCGATTTATCAGCGCGATACGCATGCTTCCGGAGGATGGCTGGGCGCACTTTCATTGCGAAGCCGGCCGGGGGCGGACGACCACGTTCATGGTGCTGTATGACATGTTGCGAAATGCGACCCATGTCTCGCTGAACGATATTGCGCGCCGTCAGCAGCTGCTCGGCTATGATTATGATGTGCTCCGCCCCGCTGATCCAGGAAACTGGAAAGCCCCATATACCGACGACCGGATTGCTTTCATCCGCGCCTTCTACGATTACGCTCGTGCCAATCCTGGCGGTCGGCCACAGCTTTGGAGCGAGTGGCTGAAGTCAGGATAAAATAAACAAGAATCAAAAAATACCTCCGCCCTTACCGGTATGACAGCTTGTTTTTTTGCGCTGCGCTTCAAAAGCGAAGGCTGGAGGCGAGGGGAGTTGAACCCCTGTCCTTATCGCTATCCACGCAAACATCTACATGTTTATCCGGTGAGAAGTTTTGAGGAGCCGAACGTTGCACCGGCACACTGCCGGCTCCCGAGCGTCCGCGAAATTCGATTCACAAACCGGCGCGGTCGCTCCGCCGGTTTGCCAGCCTGCTGTCCACGTTTCCGACGCTAGCAGGCGTCGCCCCGGAAACGTCGCGGTCAATTAAGCCGCGAGAGCGAGATCTTCGTGATCTGCGTTTATTTTTTTGGTCCGGTTTTTTACGAGGCCAACGAACCATCCTCGACATGCCGCCCGCGCTTCCAACGATGAGTCGAAGCCGGTGCGCCCCCGATTGTACTTGAACAAATACGGTTGATTGAGGTCATATGCAAGCGAGCTCGAACGATTTTGCTCCTTTTCGGAGTGCTGCGAGTTCTATAAAGAGTGATCCGAATGGCAATTGAAGTAACATCTCGATCTTTGTTTAAAAGTCGCCCGGACAAGAGCTCCCCCTACAAAGAGATCCAGCTACGCCCGACTCCTGCGAGGAGGAAATCGATCTCTCGATTTCAATCTGCACGAGCAGTCACGCGGTTGATGCGCCGGAATTTCAGCAGTCGCGCGCCCGAACTTTCAGGAGGCAATGCCATCATTCTTTCGATTCCAAAAAGCGGACGAACTTGGCTTCGGACATTTCATTGCGCTTATTTTTGCAAGCGTTATGGCCGCGAGTTCACCCTAGAGCCAGAGCGTTACGGAGAGCCGGGCATTCCCCGGCTCATCTTTTCCCATGATTGTTTCGAGCACCGGACCAAAGGCGACCTTTGGGACAGAATCCGTGGCAAATACCTGGTCCCCAAGAAGGAGCTTCGCCGCGCTAAAATCATTCTACTCGTGCGCGACCCGCGGGATTGTTTCGTTTCTCTCTTTGTGCAGATGACGCGGCGTGATCCCGGCGCGCCCACAGAGCTCAAGCGAAAAACGGTCAGTGACCTCCTGCGCGACAAAAGATTCGGAGTTAGCGCCATCATCAGAACGATGAACGCCTGGTTGACTGAGTTCTCCGGTCGCGATGATTTCACGATCATTCGTTATGAGTCGCTGCGCGAATTTCCCGCGGAAAATTTTCGGACTCTGCTTGGTGTGCTCGGCGAAACGACGCCTGACATGTCTATCTTTCAGGACGCACTCAATTTTTCGCAGTTCGACAACATGCAAAAGTTGGAGGCAGCTGGGGCGTTTGATTCCAAAATCCTGCGTCCTGGCGATGTGCGCGACCCGGAGTCGTTCAAAGTGCGCCGCGGCAAAATCGGCGGTTATCGGGAGTATCTTTCGGCCGAAGACCAAGAGTATGCGGCTGATGCGTTGACCAAGCTCGACTCCCGCTTTGGTTACTAGTCGGCGAGGACAGGCGCGATATTCCAAATCCGGCGACCGTCCTGGCAAAGGTACGACGTTCGTGATCGAGCTGCCGACTTTCGTGCGAGCAATCTCCGAGTAGAAGAGGGCGCCGGCGGATCCAGGGGCTGAAATTCCTACTTGCGTGGTAGGGATTATTTTGATTTCCTACTCATTTAGTAGACATGAAACTATCTAAACGCGGCGAATATGCGCTCCGGGCATTGATCGATCTCGGTATCGCTTCTGAATTGGGGCGACCAATGCTACAAGTGAGCGAGCTTGCCGCGAAGGAAAAGCTCCCGGTCAAATTTTTAGAACAAATTTTAACGCAACTGAAGGCGGGTGGTTATGTGGATAGCAAACGAGGGAAGCTCGGCGGCTACTCACTCGCGAAAAGAATGGATCGAATAAGATTTGGCGCGGTCATTCGCCTGATTGACGGACCGCTTGCGCCTATCCAATGCGTGAGCCAAAGCGCTTATTCACGCTGCACTTGCCCGGATGAAGTGCACTGCGGACTTCGCATGTTGATGCTGGATGTGCGCAACGCTATCGCAAAGATCCTCGATCGATACACGCTTGCTGAGATTGTAGAAATTACGTTGCGCAAGCTGCGCCGGGACAAGGTTACGCCGCCCTTTCTGCAACCATCAATCCGGCTCGTGTCCGTGTTGCCGGCCGGAGGAAGGCCGCTAATCGGTGGCCGGGCAAAAATTGAAGTCACTTAAGCAAGTGTCCGGGAGACAGAGGAAAAAGCAGAGGAATTAACCGAAGAAAAATCACGCGAAGCGAAAACGCGACAACAAGGAGAAAAGTATGTTAGTCAAGAAATGTTTCTTAATACAAATCAGCGCTCTCATTCCGATCATGCTGCTGCCGGTACATCCGCTTGGCGCGGAGACAGCCTCCGAGTCCGAACGGCTTCAGAAGCTGGAGCGCGCAGTGGAGCAGTTGCAAAAACGCAACGCCGACTTGGAACAGGAAGTCAGCAGCTTGAAGAAACAGGCTGCGTCGACGGCTGAGGTCGCCGCAAAAATGAAAACGAAAGTCTTTTACGACGGGAAATCGTATGTCGAAAAGGCCGTCGTGGAAGAAGAGAAACCGCCGGTTTTTGTCGTTCCGCGCGCCTCGGAATTCAAGCTGGTGCTTGGCGGATACATTCAGGTCAACTTTGAAGACGGCGATGTGTCCGCGTTCGAAGGCCGGTTTGGTCAGACTGCGCTGAAAGATCGTTTCCGGCTGCGCCGGGCGCGCATCAATTTAACCGGTGATTTCGCGGAGAACTTCGATTTCAAAGTCGAAGGCGACTTCGAGAATAGTGATGGCATATCATCGAACCGCACCGCATTTTCGGGCACAGACATTTTCGTCAACTGGCATCAGTTCGCGGAAGCGAACGTCAAGGTCGGCCAATGGAAAGCGCCGTTTGGCTTGGAGCAACTTACTCCAGACCCTTCCCTGATCATAATCGAGCGCAGTTTGCCCACTGGGGCTATCACGCCGGAGCGGCAGATCGGTGTTCAGCTCTGGGGAAAACCGTTCGCGAACATTTGGCCGGATGGGAAGGATTTGCTGACCTATTACGCTGGCATCTTCAATGGGAACGGCCGCAACACCACCGTTAATGACAACAACAACTTCATGTATGTCGGCCGCTTGGAGTCGACCCTTTTCAAGAGCAAAATGTGGGGGCAAGAATCTAGTCTCAAGCTTGGCGCCGACGTTCTCAACAGCCGCGATGATGCAGGAGTAAATATCTCGCAATCATTGAACCTATTGGTAAACGCTGACGGCTCCCTTTCGCCTTTCGTCCTGCCGGGAGCGGATGAACGAACAGCGTGGAGCGTGGATGCGTGGCTCAAGCTGGGCCCATTTGATCTAATCGGTGAATACCTCGAGGAATACGTCAACGGTCGCACAGTGAACGGTGTGCCACCTGGGTTTGCCGACTTTACAACGAATGGATACTACATAACGGCAGCCTATTTCCTGATCCCGAAGAAGCTTCAAGCTGCGGTTCAGTGGCAGGATTTAAATCCAGGGCAAAAGGGCAACGATGGGATTCACTCCATTACCGGCGGCCTCAACTACTACATCCACGGGGACGATCTCAAGCTGATGGTCGATTACATTCACACCTGGTCGGATTTTCGCGAAGCAAATCCTGAGTTTGGCGATGATCAGCTCGATGAAGTCATCGGGCGCGTGCAAGTAATGTTTTAGTTCGAACGAATTAACGCGAGCTCGTATCTCAGCGAGGCGATGTGACGACGCTGACCTCGCTTATTTTATGATGACATTCTCCTATTGAAAACAAACCATGAAGACAAAAACATTGATAGCGGTTATCGGGACGGTTGCGCTTTTCGTGCAAGCCGCCCGCGCAGAAGAGAAAACGGTGATTCGTTTCGGGCATTTCCCGAATATCACGCACGCCCAAGGTGTAATTGCTCACGCCTTGACGCGTCAGGGCAAAGGCTGGTTTGAGCAGCGTCTTGGCCGCAAAGTCGAGATCCAATGGTTCACTTACAATGCGGGCCCTTCTGCGATGGAGGCGATTTTTGCCGGCTCGCTCGATCTGACTTATGTCGGTCAAGGTCCGGCCCTAAATGCGCATTTAAAATCGAATGGTGAAGAAATTCGTATTCTTGCGGGAGCAGCGAACGCTGGCGCAGCACTCGTCGTCAAACCGGATGGCCCGATCAAGATAGCAGCGGATTTTCGCGGAAAAAAAATCGCGACACCGCAACTTGGCAACACCCAGGACATTTCCTGTCGAGCGTGGTTGAAGGCGCAGGGATTCAAGGTCACGCAAACCGGTGGCGACGTTATCGTCCTGCCGACCGCAAATCCGGATCAACTCGCGCTCTTTCAAAGTGGGGGAGTGGACGCGGTCTGGACCGTTGAGCCATGGGTCACGCGTCTTGAGCGCGAGGCGAAAGCGAAAGTATTTCTCGAGGACACCAATATCATCACAACGTGGCTTGCGTGCAGCGTAAAGTTTCTCAACGCTCATCGCGATTTAGCGAAGAAAATTGTCGCGGCCAACAAAGAGCTGACCGATTGGATCCAGGCACATCCCGATGAAGCGCAAAAGATGTTGATCGCTGAATTGAAAGAGGAAACGAAGGCTGACTTTGCGCCGGACGCAGTCGCGCAGGCATGGAAGCGCATCAAGTTCACGACGGATGTGTCCCCCGACCTGATTGCGAAGGCCGTCCAGGACGGGAAGGATGCCGGATTTCTTAAGGGCTCCACTGATACTTCAAAGCTGCTAGAGTCTCCTTGATGTTTCGCCACAGGCCCGGTTCGGTCACGGAGGAGCTGCAGCTTGTCCCGCCGAGCAAACTCGCGATCTAGGAAGTTTCGAAAAGCTTTCAAAGCGCATCCGGCACGGTCCTGGCGCTTGACCGCGTGAGCCTGAATGTCGCGGAAGGCGAATTCGTTTGTCTTGTCGGCGCGAGCGGCTGCGGAAAGACAACAATGCTTAATATTATTGCCGGCTTGGAAAAGCCCGATAGCGGCCGTGTGCTCGCGAATGGAAAGCCGGTGACCAGCCCGGGACGAGAGCGTCTGGTGATGTTCCAGGAACCGGCGCTTTTTCCGTGGCTGAACGTGTTTGGAAACGTTCTTTTCGGGCTCAAGCTAAAGCCGAACTTGAGCAAAAAAAATCGACACGATGTCGCGAAATATTATCTCGAACTGGTGGGCCTGAGCCGGTTTGAACGCGCGAACATTCACGAGCTTTCCGGCGGAATGAAGCAGCGCGTCTCGCTCGCGCGCGCTCTCGCGCCGAATCCGCGCGTGCTTCTTATGGACGAGCCATTCGCCGCACTCGATGCGCTCACGCGCGAGCAACTTTACGGCGACATTCAAGAAATCTGGAAAGCGCGCCGCAAGACCATTGTCTTTGTCACGCATAATGTTCGCGAAGCAGCCTGTTTGGGGGATCGTGTCTTGCTTTTTTCGCCACATCCGGGCCGCATTCAGGAAGAATTTGCGGTGGAACTACCCCGCCCGCGCGACATTAACAGTGTCGATCTTGCCGCTTACGCCACACGAATCACAAAAGCTCTGAAGAGTCTCGGCCAAACCGCCGCGGGATGAAACGATTTCTTCTGGCGGCTGTTTTTTTCGCTGTCCTGCTTCTGCTTTGGGAAGCAGCGTTTCGCGCCAGAATTTGGTCGCCTGTCCTCTTGCCGTCGCCGTGGCAGGTGGCGAGCTATTTGAAGAACGCGGCTGTGGACGGAACCCTGGCAAACGCAACGGTGATCACCATGCGCCGCTTGCTCGCCGGTTACTTCATCGGACTTGTCGTGGGACTTCCACTCGGACTCTTAACCGCGCGCTGGAAATTGTTTCGCGATACGATTGGCACCATGGCGCTTGGCCTGCAAACATTGCCCAGCGTCTGCTGGGTCCCGCTCGCGCTCTTATGGTTTGGGCAAACAGAGGCGGCCATGCTTTTTGTGGTGGTGATGGGAACCCTTTGGTCGGTGGTCATCGCAACCGAGACCGGCGTGCGCAATGTCCCGCCGATTTATCGCCGCGCCGCGCTGACCATGGGATCCAAGCGGTTGCACATGTGGTTGAAAGTCATCCTGCCCGCGGCGCTGCCATTCATCGTCAGCGGCATGAAGCAAGGTTGGGCCTTTGCCTGGCGCTCACTCATGGCCGCGGAAATCTTTGTGACGATCCTTACCGGTTTCGGCCTTGGCCAGCTTCTGCATTACGGACGGGAATTGAGCGCGATGGATCAAGTTATTGCCATCATGCTTGTTATCGTTGTTATCGGTTTGCTGGCGGACAAAATCTTCTTTTCTCCGATAGAAAAATTTCTCCATCGCCGCTGGGGCACGAGTCAGGCATGAGATTTGGCGAGAAACGTGCGTCCGTCTCCGTGCGACGCGACGTGCGCATCACTAATGAGCTTGGTCTGCATGCGCGACCGGCGGCCGAGTTCGTCAAGCGCGCGAACAGTTTCCGATCGGAAATCTGGGTCGTGAAAGGTGGAAAACGATATTCTGCTGCCAGTCTCATCGACATCCTCCGCGCCAACCTCGATTGCGGCGCTACCGCCACAATCGAAGCACACGGCGTCGATGCGGAGGAGGCACTTGAACGATTGGAGAAACTGCTCGCGGAATTCGGAGCGCG
>Ga0307312_10001246_pt1 | contig 12936 bp, 9 predicted proteins | sample ER_DNA_202_FD_194489 | JGI IMG/M metagenome (GOLD analysis project Ga0307312, IMG submission 194489) | Bulk soil microbial communities from the East River watershed near Crested Butte, Colorado, United States - ER_DNA_202 | ecosystem: Environmental > Terrestrial > Soil > Floodplain | place: USA...
ATCGACCGCCCAGCCGTCGACTACCGCACGATCGAAGAGCGCCTCGGCGGCCGGCAGCAGCCAGTCCGGCGGGTCGGCCAGAGACGCCTCGAGATGCAGCAGCAATCTCGACCATTCCAGACCGTGCCCGACAGTGGCCCCGTATGGCTGAAACTGGTCGTCCGGGCGATCCCGGTTGTGCTCGAGCTGCGGCTCCCAATTCGAATTGAAGTGTTCGGGAATCCGCCAGGAATGCGGCTGAGCGAACTCCAGCGCCACCCGGCGAGCAATTTCGAGAGCACGCGCGCGCCACACATGATCACCAGTCACGTCCGCTGCGGCCAGCAAGGCTTCGACCGCATGCATGTTGCCATTGACCCCGCGGTAGTCGTCGAGGTGGGAGAAGTCGCGGTTCCAGGAGTCGACGAACATGCCGGCAGCGTCGTCGAAGAACCGTTGGTCCCAGATGTCGAGCGCTTTGGAGAGCAGATCGCGAGCGCCGGACAACCCAGCGACGGTGCCGGACGAGGCCGCCAGCACCACGAAGGCATGCGTGTAGCACGCCTTTTCGTCCGGACTCTGGCCTGTGGTGTCGATGCTGGTCACCCAGCCGCCGCTCGCGTTGTCCCGTAGCCGGCCGGTCAGACCACCCAACGCCTGCGCCGCCAGATCCGCATTCCCGGATCGTCCGAGCAAATGACCGAGCACATAGACATGAACCATCCGGGCGGTGATCCATGTGTAGACGGGCCGAGTCAGGTCCGGTTGGCCAGTTGCGTCGAGCCAGGCAGCGCCGCCGAGCGGGTGCGGAAAGTGGCCGCCGAAGTTGAGGAGTCGGTCGCATTCGGTGGCGAGCGCAGAGATAGGGATGCCGAGGTCTGGTGAGGACATGCCCTTAAGGTAGCGGCGGCGGCGTGGCTGACAAGATAACCGCTATGACCCAGACCACAGCAGTTGATCATGAAGCAGAAGTCGCTGGCAGGCTGTCGCAGTTGAGCCTGGAGCAAAAAATTCGGCTGATGACCGGCGCGGACATCTGGGCATTGCATCCGATCCCCGAGATTGGCCTGCGGCGTCTTGTCACCTCCGACGGGCCGGCGGGGGTTCGTGGCGAGACCTGGGACGAGCGAAGCCCGTCTGCGAATGTGCCCTCACCTACCGCATTGGCCGCGAGCTGGGATCCGGTCCGTGTCGAGCGGATGGGCCGACTGCTCGCCAGCGAGGCGCGCCGCAAGGGCGTCGATGTATTGCTGGCCCCCACCGTCAACCTGCATCGGACTCCGTTCGGCGGTCGGCACTTCGAGTGCTTCAGCGAGGATCCCGAGCTCACGGCCATGATCGGCATCGCGTACGTCCAAGGGCTGCAGGCCGAAGGCGTGGCCGCTACTGTCAAGCACTTTGTAGCCAATGATTCCGAGACCGATCGGTTCAGCGTCAACGCACTGGTCGACGAGCGGGTCTTGCGAGAGCTCTATCTCACGCCGTTCGAGCGCATTGTCGCTGCCGGGGTCTGGGCGGTCATGGCCGCGTACAACAAAGTCAACGGGACGACGATGACGGAGAACCCGCTGCAACGCGACTTGCTCAAGCGCGAGTGGGCGTTCGACGGCGTGATCATGTCCGACTGGTACGCCACCCGCTCGGTGGCAGCTGCTGGTGAGGACCTGCTGGATCTGGCGATGCCCGGACCCGAAAGTCCCTGGACCGAAGGACTGCTTGAGGCGGTTCGGTCTGGTCAGATCTCCGAATCTGCTGTGGACGGGCACGTACTGCGCATTCTGCGACTGGCGGCTCGGGTCGGCGCACTTGATGGGCTCGAACCGGCGACGCCACCGGCGCGGCGCTGGAGCGAGGAGGAGTTGAGCTCCGAGCTGCGGGCAGCCTCGGCGGCCGGCATGGTGTTGATCAAGAACGACGGCACACTTCCGCTCGGGGGGAATTCAGTCAAGCAAGTCGCTGTGATCGGGCCGAATGCGGCGACGGCGCGAACCCTGGGTGGTGGTAGTGCCACCGTTTTTCCGTCCTACGTCATCTCTCCGCTTGACGGGCTGCGTGACGCCCTCGGTGAAGGGATTGAGGTTGTCAACGCATTGGGCGTCCGCAGTAGTGAGCGCATCGAAATCGCCTCGAAGGAGCTGCTGCGGCTCCCGGATGGCAGCGGCCCTGGCGTCGAAGTGATCTTCTTCGATGCAGAGGACCGTGAGCTGGGTCGGGAGCAGCGACAGGCAGCCAGCATGATGTGGTGGGGTCGGGTGCAGGAGGGTCTGACCGCCGGTCAAATTGATCATCTACAGCTGACTACCCGGTTGCGAGTGCCCGAATCTGGTCGCTACAGCGTCGGCGCCTCCGGTCTAGGCGAATTCCGCCTGGTGATCGACGGCGAGGTTGTGGTCGACGAGGCGATTGAACTCCCCCCTGGTGCCGATGTGGTCGAAGGAATCATGAAGCCGCCACAGCAGCGCGCGATCGTGGAAATGGACGCTGGGCGGGAGGTGCCGGTCGAGCTCATCTATCGACCGACGGGCGGAGCTGCGGTGCTGGGTGGTGCCGATGTGACGATGCTGACCGTGCAGCTCAATGTCGCGCCGGTACTTGACGAGCAGGAGGAGTTCGATCGCGCGATCGCCTTGGCAGGCGATTCGGATGTCGTCGTGGTCGTGGTCGGCACCAATGAGGAGGTAGAGAGCGAGGGCTTCGACCGGACCAGCCTGGAGCTGCCGGGCCGGCAAGACGAGCTGGTCAGCGCCGTCGCCGCTGTCAACCCGCGAACCGTCGTGGTGGTGAACGCAGGCGCGCCCGTGCTGCTGCCGTGGGCGAACGAGGTGGCTGCTGTGTTGGTGTCGTGGTTCCCGGGGCAGGAGGCCGGCCAAGCCTTGGGCGACGTGCTGAGCGGGGCAGCCGAGCCGGGCGGACGGCTGCCGGTGACCTGGCCGAACACTGAGGAAGGGCTGCCGTCGGTGCAGCCGATGAGTGGCGAGCTGCCCTACGACGAGGGCTTGCTAATCGGCTACCGCTGGTATCTCGCGACCGGCCGTACGCCGCTTTTCCCCTTCGGGCACGGGCTGGGTTACACCACGTGGGCCTACGAGGGAATGGCGGTCGATGGCGACACCGTGACGGTCAGCGTCCGCAACACTGGCAATCGGCCGGGTCGTGAGGTCATACAGCTGTACGCCAGCCGACCCGACAGTGCCGTGGAGCGGGCTCCGCGCTGGCTCGTCGGCTCGGCGGTTGTGGACGCGGCGGCCGGAGAGGTGGCGAACGCGGCCATCACCCTGGCTGACCATAACTTCCGACACTGGGACAGCTCCGCCCACACCTGGACGATCGAGCCCGGCACCTACCAGCTGCAAGCCGGCCACTCGGTCGTGGACCTGCCACTGACGAGCGAGATCTCCCGCGGCTAGCCACAAGTCCTGCCCACGCAGAACTCGGTCGCGTACACCACGACTCGTTCCCGGAGGAAACCTGGGTTAACCCACTCTTCGGACACTTCACACAGGTTGCGACATGTGCAAAGTGACTGCAACGTGGGTTAACCAGTTTCTGCGCGAGAGAGCGACTCGAAGTTGTAAGCCCAACGGCCCCCGAGCGTCTCGAGGTCGGCCAAGGAGTTGGGCAGCGCAATGGCTCTCAGCGGAGCGGGGCGCGAAGCAGGACCTCGTTGGTGTCAGACTGACGAATCTCCAGGTCGGCAATCTGAGACACCTGCAACGGAGTTGTGCCGCTCGGTCGCATCTGCTTGTTGGGCGTGGCTGGCCATTCTTTGATTTCCGAAGCGGCACCCGACCGGTCGACGACGAAGATCGAATAGGTCTCATGACTGCCACCGGGCCGCGGATCGTTAACTTCTGCGTACACGCATTCCACCTTGATCTGGGTGCCGTCCTGGACCGGGATGACATCAGCGATTGCAGTAATCCCCGATGGGGCGACTGGTGAGAAGGCGACCCGATGCGGTTCCTCCGGTCCCAGGGGGAGCAGCCCGGTTCCGACCGCTATCCCGCCGATCAAGAGGACAACGGCCGCCGCGATCCCCGCGGCTGCGGCCACGACCCGACGCCGTCGCGTCCGCACCGTCTTGATCATCTTCGGTAGCAGCGAGGGCGGCGGTCCCTGATCGATCACATCGGCCTGGGCAGCACCCAACTCTGACGTTTCGGCGTACCCCGCGCTGTCATCCGCCAACGACAACATCGCTGCGTCCGCTGGTGAGATCTGCGCCAGCAGGCCAGGAAGGGCAGCCAGTTCCGATACGGCCGCCTGGCAGGGGGGACAGCTGGCCAGATGCTCCTCGAACTCTCGTCGCTCGGCAGGAGAAAGGCCGCCCAGCACGTACGCGGCATCCCACTGCGCGAACTTGTCGGGGATTGCATTCACGGCCGAGTCACTCCTTTCTCCTGTAGTGCCAACCTGAGAGTTCTGAGTCCGTAGTGCAGCCGGGACTTGACGGTGCCTTCTGGGATTCGGAGGCGGGCGGAGATCTCGGCCACCGATCTGCCCTCGTAATAGGCGGCGTTGATCACGGAGCGATGCTCCAGGGACAGGCTGCCAAGCGCCTCCGCGATCAACCATCGGTCGAGTACGACACTGGTCGCGTCGCCGGCGCTTTCCTCTGGCGGATCCTCCATCCGTTGCTCGTGCCGCGACGCCGCACTACGCCAGCGGTCGATGATCAGGTTCCGGGACGCCGTGAACAACCAGGCGCGCGCTGCAGCATCGTCGCGCTGCCCGAGGTTGGGATCCTTCCACGCCTTGAGCAGCACCTCCTGGACGACGTCCTCGGATAGCTGGCGATCCCGGGTCAGCCGCATGGCGAAACGCCACAGCTCGCTCGCGTGTCGGTCGTGCAACTCCTGCAGCGCGGCCTCACGCTGTCCGCCGACCACCGAGCCTCCCTCTGACCTCACGCCCGCTGTCGTCCGCAGGCTCACTGCCATAGCCACTCTTTGCCCTGCCCTCATCTTTCACCGATGAGGACGACAGCGGCGTGTTCTCAGTTCAACCCTGCTCAATCCGGACAAGGTCGTCTGAAACTTGTAACCGGTCGGAATCTAGACCATAGGTGGCCGCATTCGATCTCGAAAAATCCGCAATGGTCGGAAATTGAGCTCTGTGCGAGGGCAGTTAGCTCAGCCAACCTCGGCTCGTACGCTGGGCCGGTCAGCAGCCTGTGGGTGGGCGACGGCCAGGTGGTCACCCGGACACAGCACCAGGAGCGACTTGCCCTCATGCGGTTCGAGGGAGATGGAGAAGGTGTGCAGGTCGTCGACCTCACCCACCTCCTGATCGGTAAACATGTCGACCAGCGCGCTGCCTGGCACGAGATGTTCCGAACGGACGCTGCCGGAAATCGGATGTGCCGAGAAGTTCAGCACTGTGACCTGCTCGGCGTCGGTGAGCTGATGCACCATCACCAGCATGGCCTTGTTGGACGGCTGCGGCACATCTAGCTGGACGCTGGTCGCAATCCCGTAGCGCTTGCGAACGGCCAGAATTTCGGCCAGACGGCGGGCGAACGACGAGCTGTCCTGCAACTGGTCGCGCAGCGAGCCGTAGAGGCTGACGCCACGGGGCATCTTGGACAGCGACTCGTGAGCATGGGGCCGGTAGCCCATAAGGTCGTACGCCGCGCGGTGGATCCAGCGAGTGTCGCCATCTGCGAGGAGGCGGCTGACCTGCTTACGGTCCAGGGTGAGCATCCCGCATAGGTCCCAACCAGACAGTGCGAAAACCCCTGGCTGCAGTGCGTTGAACATTGCGAGCAACAGGTGCGCCTGTTTGATCTGCTCCACCTGTTCTTCAGTGAGCTTGGCGATGCTGGGGATGTCCAGCGAGGCGGCGATGATCGTCGCAGTGGTCGACGCGATGCCGTTCTCGGTGAAGGTTGCGTTGTACGGCGCTGCATCTCCGGTCAGATGATCAAGAAGATCCTCACGGATGGTGACAGCAAGCTGGTGACCGGTGAGCTGCTGGCTGCGGAAAGTGAACAGATCTCGCGCATGCAGGGTTTCGAAGTGCACCAGCTCGTAGGTCATCTCGTCGTGGTTCTGTAGCGCGTGCACCAGCGAGGCGGCCTCTACGCCGTGCTCCATCGCGAGGTTGAGGGTGAGGCGTACGAACTCGGTATCCGCGGTCGCGAGCGCGTGGTGATAGGCGGGACGGTTGACGAAGTCGTAGGAAAGATCGGCCCCACGCTCGGCGGAACTCTGGATGTCGTCGATGGTGAGGTTGAGTTCTTGGAAGGTGAAGCCGCCGACCTTGCGGACCATGCTGGCGATCAGCTGGTTGGCGGCTTCGGAAAGTGGATGGCCTTCCGACCAGGCAGGCGAGTCCTCGGCACTCTTCTCCACACCAAGGAAGCCGTTGGCGTCGAGCCGCAGCGCGCCGCTACCAAGATCACCAAGTGAATGCAGCGCGTCGCCGATCACCAGTCGCATGCCGGCGAAACTCGGATCCAGCCAGTTGATCGACGGCTGGCCCTCCTTGAAGTAGTGCAGATAGACCCAACGGCGCTCCGCACCATCCGGTCCGCGTACCAGCGCTGTAGCGCTCCAGTTTGTGTCCTTGAAACCGGGCTCGTAGAAGATCACCCGCTGCATCCGCCCGATGATGTAGCCGTGCTTGGCCAGTTGATCTTCGGCCTCAAGATCGAGATTGATCGAATCGCCCTTGGACACCGTGGGTAGCAGATGCCAGTCCTCGGGGTCGATCTCGACCATGTGGTAGATCCCCGGATAGTCGCCCACCTTCATTTCAGCCAGCCGGAAATCCGCGCCTTTGCCGGTGTGGCCCGGCACGATGTCGTCAATTACCATCCCGAGGTGGCCAGCCGCCACCTCGCACATCGACCGGAACTCTTCCTCGGTCCCAAATGCCTCGTCGATCTGTGTGCTGATCCGGTCAAAATGCCCATCGACGCTCGGCGTGGAGTCCCAGCCCACTAGACCGCCAGCCTTCTTGACCGGACCGGTGTGTACGCCGTCGATGCCGATCGCCTCGAAAGCAGTCCACAGATCGTCGTCGCCAAGGGTGCCCAGGAATGAGGTGCCAGGTTTGGTGATCATGGAAATCGGATACGCCGTGAACCACACCGACGCCTTCTCGATGGCCGCCCGCGGATCCGGGTTGGCAAAGGGGTTCTGCCACATGCTGCCCTGGCCGGAGAACTGCCTGGCGAATGTCTTTGCGTCCTCGAGCATCGACTGCTCGATAAGCCAGTCGACGTACGCGGCATTGTCGCCACTCGGTTTTCCAACGCGCTCGACCTTCGGTTTCACCGAGAAGAGATCGCGCAGCCGACCCCTCGGTCGCAGCCGTTTGGGCCGTGCGGGATAGCGCTGCTCGTCGTAGCTGATCTCGCTTGCTGCGTGCACCAAAGGCGCCGCCTGGTCAGCGTTGGTCTCGCTTGCCTGCTGCGCTTCAGGTGCCGGTGGATCCGCGTCAATCTCACTCATTGGCCCCCCTGTTCGCGCCGGTCTGGTCGGGACACTGCCGACGCTGCTCAGGCTAGTGCACGGTCCTTATTGGCACTCTGACAAGCTGTTCGGACGCTCCGACTCCTTGGTCGCTTGCGCTCTACCACAGAACCCGACACGTGGCCGCAGCCGCAAGCTCCTGCAGGAGTCGGAGCGAACAGCTCGTCATAGTGCACGGAGTCAGTGCTGGGCCTGCCAACTCGGGCTGCCCAGCTTCGCCTCGACCTGCTGGTCAAGATCAACACCGAGCTGCCGTGCGAGGATTGCGGCTGCGATCACGACATCGGCCAGCTGACCGCCGACCTCATTGTTGGTGCGGAAGCCCAGGCCTTGACCCATGGCTCGCCGCAAGGTCTTGACGCTTTCGCCGGAACTCTCGACCAGCCGCAGCGCGCTATCGGTCAGGCAATCCTCGCCGTCCCGCTCACGAAGACCATCCGCGAGTGCCATGATCCTTGGATCAGTGGCCACCATCGCCAAATCCGGGTCAGGGTCGCCACCCAGGATGGCGAAGCGGTAGCCGATGATCTCTGCCCTGAACCCTCGCTCACCGGGTCGCCGCTCACGCATCTCGCTGAATACCACGCCGGCTGCGCGGTGCAGCAAGAACAGCCCACTCAGCTCGTGCGGAGGCACATGGATCAGGAATTCGACGCCGAGCCCACGCGGCACAACGTACGGGTCAGTCGGGGGCACCAGCTCGATCCGCGAATGGGCCAATGAGAGGCATGCCCGGGGTTGATCCCCGTCTCGGGCGGACTCGTACTCCACCTTCCAGCCTGCCTGACTGAAGATCGACGCGGCGGCGTACGGATCCTCGGTTGCAAGCAGGGGGGCAAGCATTCGTGAACTCCAGAACAAGCGGCTGCGCTATCCCTCACTCTTGCACAATTAGGACACTCTGGCGTGCGACGCGACCAAGCCAACTTGGCCGGATGTGGCGCATCACCGCCCGACGGAGCACAGCGCTAACGGCAGCCACACGGGCCACATGAGCCTCGAAGACACTGCCGTCGTCCGCGAGCATCCCACAGCTGCGTGGGATGTTGCGTGGCGGCGAAGCCTAGACTTCGGACCGATCATGCCGAGGCATCAGAAGCGTACGGGCGGTGCGACCATTCCCCGGAAGCTGGCCAATCCCTGCTTGGTACTGCTGATGATGATCATGGTCGTGAGCTGCTCAAGTCCCGGACCGCCGGCTCCCACCGAAACGGTCCGCGAACTGAGCCGGAGCCGAATCGCGTTGCCCGAGTCGGTCGCGGCGTCCTCGCTGGCCTCGGCCTCCGCGGAGTTGCTCGTGGGAGGGCGCGCATCGCGAGCGGAGATCACCCGGTGCTCTTCGCCGTAGACACCTCCGGCTCCACCCGCTCGGTCAGAACCCAGTCGAGGTATCTCTCAACTGGGTTCTGACAAGTCGGCCAGGGCGCGGAGCGCCAGCGGGTATCCGGCAACACCCAAGCCGGCGATGATGCCGGCAGCAACCGGCGACACGTACGAGAGATGCCTGAACGGCTCACGGCGATGGACGTTAGAGATGTGCAGCTCGATCACCCGAGCTCCCGACCCGGCGATGGCGTCATGTAGTGCGACGCTGGTGTGGGTGTACGCCGCTGCGTTCAGCACGACGCCGACCGCGCCACCGGCCGACTGAGCTCGGCCAGCCTCCTGGATCCAATCGACGAGCTCGCCCTCCCGGTTGGTTTGACGGAACTCCAGAGTCCAGCCCAGCTCGTTCGCCACCTCGAGGCAGGAACGCTCGACATCGGCCAAGGTCGTCGTGCCGTAGATCTCTGGCTCACGCATCCCAAGCAAATTCAGATTCGGCCCGTTGAGGACGTACGCGGAGGTCATGGTGGTACTCCATCACAGCTGCGAGCGTCGGAAATCGCGCACCGCCGCACGGAGAAGGAGCGAGCGGAGGCGTTCTTTCCTCTGCGAGCGACGACGACGGCGGCGGATCCAAAGCGCGATGCGCGAGCAGCTCAAGAAATGGCTCCACTGGCCTTAGACGCGCGTCCCGACAAAGAACTCACGCGGCGGGCGGTTCTCGGTTGTCACCTCCGCAACCGAACGCGCGCGGAACCCGACATCAATCAGCACCCGGAGCCAGAGGGCACGCGGAAAGAGTCCGAATTCGTGCGTGTCGTGCACCACCTCCACAACGCCATCGGTCTCGCGAAGCAAGAAGGCGTAATCGGCGTGGGTGCGAGTATCAGTCGGGTCCGGATCGCTGGACCAGGAGAGGTAGCGCGCGCCGCGGCCGTCCGGCGCGTCCTGGCCGCCGTAATCGGTACTGGGCTCGAAGTTCTCGGCGATGTTGTCAGGCACGAGTACCGCGACACCACCTTGCCGGCAGTGTTCGTACGCGGTGCCTGCCGCGTCCCGTAGATCGGCCTCCGTGATCATGTAGTCGATAGCGTCGTGGACGAAAACTGCATCGAAGCTCCGCCCGAGACGGAGCGTTCGCATATCTCCCCGCAGATGATCACAATCAGGATTGAGCTGCCGCGACACTCTCAGCATCTCGTCTGATAGGTCGACCAGGGTCATCTCAAATTCGTTCTTGAGGTGGAAAGCGTTGTTACCGCCGCCGCTCCCTAGCTCCAGAACTGTGCGAGCCGGGGGGTTGGCGGTGCGTAGCAAGGAGGCCGCGAACGCTGCTTCCTCGGCGTACTCCTCAGGCGGGGAGATCAGCGGCCACCACGAGGCGAGTTCACCGTACAAGCGGTGCCTAGGATGCGCGACGCGATCACGGTCCTGGTCTGCGAGCTCAGTCACCTGCTCGAGCCTAATGCCGGGTTCAGCACCCGTTGACCTTGCGGCGACACTAGCGATCGGCGGCGCCCGGTTGATGCCAGGCGCTGTCCCGCCGTTCAGCCAGGCCACGTACATAGGCAGCCTGACCCGCGTGCTGCATGGTGTCCCCGATCACGCTGACGAGCCTGACTGAGGCCGTCACCGGCGGGTCCCAGCGGGTATCGACGATGCGATCCAGCTCGGCTGCCGTGATGCCTTCCAGATAGCGCAGGGTGACGTCGTGAACCGCCTGATGGTATCCGCTGAGGAGATCGCCGCTCACTCCGACAGCCGCTACGTCCTCGGGGCCTTGGCCCCAGCCGGTGGCCCACTTGCCAAAGGGCAGCCCAAACCTCTCCCGCCACTCCGGCCACACCTGCTCGACCTGCGCCACGCCGGCGACGTGATCGTCTTGAATCCGGCTTAGATGCCAGACCAACCACGCAATCGAGTTCGCCCCGGGATCGGGGCGATACGTGGCGATCTCATCAGTCAGCCCGTCGGTGAGATCGATCACCAGCTCGCGTATCCGCCCGAAAGCATCCACCAGAATCTGCTTTGCATGATCAGTCATATCACCGAACCCTAGCGGCAGATTTGATTGGAGCTGCTTGCGTTGTGTTTGATTGCTCGCTGCCGCTCGCGGCGGATCGCGCCAGGAGGCCGCCGCAGTGCGGATCAGGACAAGTGGAACGGCTCAGGATCCTTCTTGTGATGATCATCGGCGCCCAGCGGCTCCTGGCCGCCGGCTTGTGTCGACTGCACTGTTCCTGGCCGCAGCAGCCGGATGATCACCGACTTCGAGGTGGGAGTGTTGCTCCCGACAGCCGTTGAGTCCAGCGGAACCAGTGGATTGGTTTCGGGGTAGTAAGCCGCCGCCGTGCCGCGCGGCGTCTGGTACGCGACGATCCGGAAGCCCCGCGCCCGGCGTACGTGATCATCACCTGCCCAGTGGGTGACCAGATCGACGATGTCGCCGTCGTGGAAACCGAGCTCCTCGATGTCGCGCGGGTTGACGAACACCACTCGCCGGCCGCCCTCGATGCCGCGGTAGCGATCGCTGAATCCGTAGATCGTCGTATTGAACTGATCATGACTGCGCAAGGTTTGCAAGATCAAATGACCTGGCGGAACCTGCAGCGCCTCAATCGTCGACACCGTGAACTCCGCACGCCCGGATTCGGTCTGGAAGGTACGCGTGTCTCGCGGCGGATGTGGCATCACGAAGCCGCCAGGCCGAGAGACGTTCACCTCATAGGTCTTGCAGCCGGGCACCACACGTGCGATGTACCAGCGGATCCGGCGGTAGTCGTCCCGCATACCTCGCCAGTCAATGCTGTAGCGATCACCCAATGTCGCCTCGGCAAGCCCGGTGACGATCGCCACCTCCGATCGCAGATGAGGACTGGCTGGAGACAACGGTCCTCGTGACGCGTGCACCGAGCACGTCGAGTCCTCCACCGAGACAAACTGCGGGCCGCTTGCCTGAATGTCAATCTCTGTACGCCCCAGGGTTGGCAAGATCAACGCCGTCGTGCCGCAAACCAGGTGCGACCTGTTGATCTTGGTCGACACGTGCACCGTAAGGTCCGCCCGGCGAAGTGCTGCAGCAGTGACCTCGGTGTCCGGAGCGGCCTGAACGAAGTTCCCGCCGAGCCCGATGAAGATCTTGGCCTGTCCGTCGCGGAGCGCGCGGATGGCATCCACAGTGTCATAGCCGTCCTCTCGCGGCGGCTGGAAACCGAACTCGGCCTGCAGCCGGTCGAGGAAATGGGCCGGCGGGCTCTCGCAGATGCCCATCGTGCGGTCGCCCTGCACGTTGGAGTGACCCCGTACGGGAAGAAGCCCCGCACCAGGCTTGCCAATGTTGCCCTGGGCCAGGGCTAGGTTCACGATCTCGGAGATTGTGGCTACCGCGTTGTGATGCTGGGTCAGCCCCATAGCCCAGCAAAACACCGTCCGATCGGAGTCGCGGAGCAGTCGAGCCGCCTCGGTGATCTGCTCGCGGGACAGCCCCGTGGTCGCGACCACGAAGGCCCAGTCAATGGCCGACACATGCGCCCGCCAGCTCTCGAAACCGCGCGTATACCGCGCAATGAATTCATGATCAAGGGCATCCCACCCCAGAAGCAGAGCGCCCCATGCCTGGAAAAGAGCCAGATCGCCATTGATCCTGATCGGTAGGTACAGGTCTGCGAGGTCGGTACCTTTGCCGATAAGTCCGCGTGGCGTCTGCGGGTTGCGAAAGTTGATCAATCCCGCCTCGCGCAGCGGGTTGACGGCGATGATCTTGGCGCCGTGGCGTTTGGCGGTTTCCAGTGCGGACAACATCCGGGGGTGGTTGGTCCCCGGATTTTGGCCGGCCAAGATCAATAGCCTCGCGGCATGGACGTCGTCGAGAGTCACGCTCGCCTTGCCGATGCCGATGGTCTCGGCTAGCGCAACGCTCGTTGACTCGTGGCACATGTTGGAGCAGTCAGGCAGGTTGTTCGTGCCGTACGCCCGCACGAACAGCTGGTAACAGAACGCCGCCTCGTTGGAGGTACGGCCCGAGGTGTAGAAGATCGCTTCGTCCGGACTCGCCAGCGCATTGAGCTGATCCGCGATCAACCGGAATGCTTCGTTCCACTCGATCGGCTCATAGTGCGTCGCTCCCGGTCTCTTGATCAAGGGATGAGTGATC
>Ga0307312_10001247_pt1 | contig 12925 bp, 17 predicted proteins | sample ER_DNA_202_FD_194489 | JGI IMG/M metagenome (GOLD analysis project Ga0307312, IMG submission 194489) | Bulk soil microbial communities from the East River watershed near Crested Butte, Colorado, United States - ER_DNA_202 | ecosystem: Environmental > Terrestrial > Soil > Floodplain | place...
TAAATTTCTATCGTGAAACTCGGGCGACGGCTTGAAGTTTAAAAAAACAAAACCAATGAAACCTATTCAGCACACTTGGAAAGTTCTTGCTTTCCTGATTCTGCTTCCGCTTCCGAATTCGTTCACTCAAGCGCAGACTGTTTGGCCAAAGGAACCGATCATGACCAATGCCAAAATTACTTCCACCGGAGAGCTTGAGATTGTCCCCTCCAAAGCTTCCTCACAACATGATTTCGAATTTTTAGCCGGGAAATGGATCATGCATAATAAAAAACTGAAGACACGGTTGAATAATTGCACCGAATGGGAGGAGTTTGAATCGACCGATGAAAACTTCGGCATGATATTAAATGGCATAGGTAATACGGATATTTATAAGTCCACATTGGATGGAAAACCCTTTGAAGGACTGACACTTCGATTGTTTAACCCAAAAACAAAACTATGGAGTCTTTATTGGGTTCCTAGTAACACAGGTGTAATGGACCCGCCTGTTGTAGGCTCCTTCGAAGGCAATGTCGGCAAGTTTTATGGTAAAGATGTTTTTCAAGGCAAACCAATATTGGTAATATTTGTATGGGATAAAACCGATAAAGATAATCCCGTATGGAGCCAGGCATTTTCGCCTGATAATGGTCTCACCTGGGAGTGGAATTTTACGAACGTATCACATCGAATAAAATAAATAGGAAGAGGTTATAGAATTGAAGTGCTCATAGCTCACGCTGGCCGCGACCAGTCTTTAAGGTGCCAATTTGGTACCTTTAAGCCTCGAATTCTCGGCGCGTGACGAGTGATCGGAAGTCGTCAGTAGATGAAGGGCACCAAGCGCCAGGGTGTGCGTTGTTGGTAGGCGCGATATTGGTCGCCGAATTCGCGCACGAGAAATTCTTCTTCGGCACGGATACGCGCGATGATGGGCACGCAGATGGCCGCGGTTAAGAGCAGACCAATGACGCTCCGAAAGACGAGCGCCCAACCCACCATCGCCAGTAACGCTCCGAGATAGCTTGGGTGCCGGACAAAACGGTAAAAGCCGTCGGTTTTCAGGCGGTGATCGGATTGAAGCGCGACGAAGATGCTGAAGCGGTGCCCAAGCTCAAAGACAGTGGCGAGACGCACGAATCCGCCGATGGCGGTGATGAGTAGCCCCAGGTAGCGGACAGTGTCGCCGTCGATCGACCAACGGTCGAGACGATCGAAATGCGGTGGCAGCCATGCGAATGCGATGGCGATGATGATCAACGGAATGAAAATCCAGCGGCTGGAGGGATCTTCGCGCCGGCCGATTCCGAGACCGCTGCTTCCGGAAAACGCGTAAGCGATTGCGCCGGCCAAGGTGAGAATGATTAGGCCGACGCGTGCCGGATTGGCAAAGAAAGTTGTCCAATCGCCCCAACCCCAAATGACCAGCGCAAGGAACGGCAGGGTGCCGCCGATTCCAAAAGCGAGATTCTTTACAGTCTGATTCAAATTAAGAATTAAGAAGGAAGAAGGAACATTCGTTAATCAGGAATCCCAGGAAAGCAGGAAATTGCGGCTGGGAATTGCGGACCACGGGTCGCGGATTGTTGCGGACTGCAGAAGGACCTTTAAATAGGTTGAACAGGATTAACTGAGTTTTTAAAGCAGGACATGACGGCAGAAGAGAGATCATTGTTAGAAGAACTGGACACGATTGTCGGATCGGAGGAAATCCGCGCGCAGATTTATCCGATTGTCGAGCGCGTTCGCACGGCACTGGCGCGAAACAAGAAGGCGCAGATGACTTGGGAGCCGATTCCCCTAACGATTTACGGTGGCGCGTTGCCGTCGGGGATTCGCTCTAGCTGGGTTTTCGTCCTGCGCGCAGGCGCGACCACAGGAGCGGAACGCCATCCGAACAGTCATCAACGGATGATGTCGTTCGAAGCGGCGGGAGATTTGCAAGTCCGAGCCGGCCTGGCCGACGACGCCGAGGGCCAGTGGCAGTCCAATCTTTTGGTCAGCGACCCGGGCGCGCCATTGGAACGGCGATGGATTTCGATTCCTCGAAATGTCTGGCATCAAGTTGTGGTGCCGGAGGGCTCTGATTGGGTGGTGGTTTCCTTTCACACTGTTCCGCCAGAAGAACTGACCGAGGAGCGACCAGATTCCGACGACCGGGGCGGAACGAAGCAGATGCGCTATCTAGGTATTAAGGAAAATTAGAAAGTTCTAACGTTCCTCTGTATGTCAGGTGGAAAATTGCGTGCGCACTTCCGCTGAGATGCGCATAGGCCGGCCAGTTTGAGCATTGATAGGACACCAGAGCGTGCGCGCTTGCGACAAGAGTTGACCATCGCTCTTGCGCCGAATTTCGGTGAAGCGTTCGAAGGTGAGCCGAGTGGCTGTGCCTACCCATGTGCGAAGGACAATTTCGTCGCCGAGCGTGGCCGGCGCCTTGTAGTCGATCTCGTGGCGCAACACAATCCAGCCAATGGTATCTTGTGCTTCGCGGCTCGTGATTGCTCGCCAATGTGCGGTGGCGACATCCTGGACCCATCGCAGGTAAACGGTGTTGTTAACGTGATTTTGCTCGTCGATGTCGGCCGCAACGACCGGGACGATTATTTCAAAAGGCGAGGACGACATCAGAAACCGGGTCAGGCAGCAAACCGGACAAGCATGGGTTAGGAAGGAGGAATTAAGAATTACGAAGAAGAATTCGTTAATCAGGAATCCAGGAAAGCAGGAAATTACGGTCAGAAAGCAAAGACAAACAGGGAAGACGAAAGGAGGAATTGGGAGCCGCGACTCGAAATACCCTCATAGCCGAAAGCGTTTCATTAACTGCTCGCGCATTTCCATCGCGAGCTTCGGGTTCATACGGCTGAGCATTTTCTCCCGAAGATCGGGGTCCATTGCCGCCAATTCGCGCACGATCTTGTCGCGGGTTTTCCATTTCGCGTAACGGCTCCAGCCGATGCCGATCGCCAGAAGCGCGGAGATTATCCAGACGGTAATATCACGCTCGGTGATCATGAGGGCAGTTAAGAATTAAAAATTAAGAATTAGGAAGGCGGGAAGAGAAATTAGAAAGGCGACACGAAAATTCATTTCGTTTTGCGCCAGACAACGTCTTCGTTGTTTCGGCGGTCGATGAGGGCGTCGACCTTTCTGTTGGCGTCGTAACGGAAGAGGATCCGGCCTTCGACGCCTTTGCGGAAAAAGAGATCGCAAGTTTCCGGAAACAGTTGTTCTTTTTTGTTTAATTGTTCCTTCTTGCCTTTGCGTTCGACGAATAAGTTTTCGCCCTCAGTCGTAACCGATCTTGTTTGATCGGGCGCGAGCTCGTAGGTGCCGATGAAGTCACCGAACTTTCTCGGATCGATTTTTCCTATCGTCGGGTCTTCGTAATAACGGTGTGCCTGGCTGGCGATGATTTTCCATTCGCCGCTACGCCGCAGCCAGGTGTCGGTGACGTGATAACGCGCCGTCAGATTTTGGCCGAAGATGGTTTCGGTTTCATTGGCGTCGTAGCTCAAGACGGCGGTGTCGCCGATGATTCGGCTTTGGACATTGCCGATCTTGATCTCGCCCGAATATCCGGCCGGCATCGGCGTGATGTCGGCAATCAATTTGGTTTTATCGAGGGTGCGGCCTTTTTCGTCGGAGAAGATGCAGTCGTCGGCGAAATATTTTTTCCAAGGCGCCTGGGTTCCAGGCACGATGGCGTCGTAAAGCTCTTGTGTGCGACGGACGAGTTCGTCTTGAGTGATCGGGACATCTGCCGCGTAAGCGAGGGTGGTGGCGAAGATGATGACGAGCACAAGTTTCATAACGCTAATCATAGGGGAAAACGCCGAGCGCCCCAACGCCGAATATCGAACGCAGAGTCCAGAAGGTCGCCTTTCCCTAGCAGGTAGCCGACGCTACAGCGAAAGCATTGGACCGCGACAGCCCGGGGGCCACAATGACATTCGGATTGGGCATTTCGCCCTCTCGTTCTCGCGCCGGTTATTGATTCCGATTCTCCCCGAATCCTCACGGGCTTCCCTCGCCTGCTCGACCGGCCACCCTTCGGCTCCCTGCACGAAGTGTTCTAGCTGCGCTACCGCTTACGCGCGCGCGTCCTTTTTGATTTCAATTCGAGCATTGTGCCGCGGCAGCGTGCGGCGCCACAATGACATTCGAACTCTTGCATTGATTCTTCGGTGATGGGTTCGTCGATTTCTATCGCGTAATCGTAAAAGAGTTCCTGGCCGGGTTCGATGTTGCGCCTCGCGTAGATGAAGATGCGGTCGTCTTCCTCGATGGCTTCGCAGTTTGGATCGCAGCAATGGTTGATCCAGCGCGCGTCGTTGCCGCCGATCTCCGGATTGATTACTTCGCCGCTTTCGAGGCCGAAATTGAACGTGTGCGGATTGTTCTCGTCGTTGGGAGCGCTCTCCCAGGAGACGCGTTGGCCGGTGTATTCGATGATGCGGCTGCCTTCGGGGATGAACTGCGTGGCGTAAACGCCGCGACCGTGCACGCCGGAAGGACGGACCTCCACGGGAGGTAAGAGTCGGGCGTTACGCTTGGAGAGAGTCACGAGCAAAGCAGGAAGTAAGAAGGAAGAAGGAAGAATTAGGAAGACGAAACAGATTGAAGTAAGAACGAAGAATGCAGAATGAAGAAAAAGATCTGCGAGATCGAACCAAGGAGTTCGCTTTCCAGATTATCCGAATGTTTGCGGCTTTGCCAAAAACCACAGAGGCACAAGTTCTGGGCAAACAACTTCTGCGTTCAGGCACATTTGACGTCACTGGGACGGGAGGGAGATTTTCTCGATGAGTCTCTGCAGAGGAATCTTCCTCACTGTTCTGTGCACTAGTGTTGCGCTCGCTGCGTCCCCGTTAGCGCGAGCTCAAGATGCGACCTCGGCAACTCTTCAGGAACCTCCAAAGAAGCCCGAGACAACGTCAACCCCGCGCCGGCAAAAGCCAACACCAGAACCGAGCCTGGAAATTTCAACTGGGACGCCCAATCAAAAGCCCGCTCCGGCCGCGGAGCAGACGCCCGCTGCAGAAGAGCTGGCAACACCTGCTGCGACCGCAGAAAAGAAAACTCGTGTAAAAAGGCGCGCGACTTCTCCTACGCAACCCAAGGCGCCCGAATTTCCCGTTTCGGAACTGATGTCCATGTCGGCTGCAAAAGCTATGGCGGTCAGCGCGCCTCTCCCCGAGTATCCCTACCAGGCAAAGCGGGCCCATATCACTGGCAGCGGCGTTTGCGTGATGATAGTTGATACCGCGAGCGGCAACGTTACCAGTGCGATGATGGCGGAAAGCACCGGGGATGCCATTCTCGATAAAGTCACGACCAATACTTTTCAAAGGTGGCGCTTCAAACCCGGCACGGTGTCGCAGGTTCGAGTGCCGGTCACCTATCAATGACATCATGTTCTTTTCCTTCCAGAAACATGGAACAGGCGATAGTCGGTAATCCGGCGGCTATCCTTCGATGTCATGGAACACTCTTTCGAAGCACGAGCGTGCTGTGTGGCTCAATCTCTCTACTTCGCAGCCCTGTCTCCCTCTTTGATCGCGTCTGCTTCGCTCACGTATTTGCCCTTTTTAGTCTTGCCATAAGAACGAGAGCCTTCCTTGTGATAAACATGTGTCTCGGTATTGACCCACACGAGGCCGTTTCCGCCGCCTGGCGCCGGGGTGGCGCCGACGTTGGCCGCGGCTTTGGTTTTCGTGGAACTGATGGTCGCGGCAGGCACTGCGGAAGGCGACGGGCTGACCGAACTCTTAGGTTTGAAGAAGTCAGCGAGCGTCTTGTTCGCCGGCGATGGCGACGGGGTCACCGTCGGCGAAACGGCAGCCGTCGTCTTTCCTTTGCGAGCATGTTTCGCGGCGGGGGAAGGTGACGCCGCAGTTGCTGCAGCCGGGGAGGGCGAAGTCGCAGCAGCGGCCGTCTTTTTCGTTTTGCGAGTGCGCTTCTCTGCGGGCGAAGGCGATGCCGCAGTTGCCTCAGCCGGTGAGGCATTGCTTGTGGCAGCGGGCGCGGCGGCGTTGGTTGCATCAGCTTTCTTGTGAGAACGATGTTTTGCCGGTGACGGCGACGCCGTGGGTGAAGGCGATTGAGCGTTTACCACGCAGGTACCGGCAAGGCCAATGGCTAAGAAGAGAGCGAGGAGTTTGGTATGCATGAATTGAAGACTAATAGAGAGGCCGCGAGACTGAAAAGCACAAAAAGCGAAGCGGAAACATCGCGATTCCACCCAAAACACCTGCGAGAATGATCCGTTTTGTCATAACTGGCTCTTGTTCGGCGAGGATTATGGCGGAGGAGAAGAAGCGGAAAGGTCAAATTGCGGGAACTCGGATTTGCGGAACTGACTTTCTCAACGATAGTGCGGATAAGCGTCTGCATTTCGGGATTCGGATTTCGAGTTTCGGAGAGGGGTAAGAACCATCAGGTTCCCAATCCTTCGGAAGTTAAACCGTCGTAAGCCGCTGACGCGCACTCTTATTATTATGAAAGCCGATCTTGTTAAAGCCGCCTCCGAAGTAATTCCCAATCAGCAAATTCTGGTGAACATGATCTCACGACGCGTTCGACAGCTCTGCCTCGGGCATCGTCCGCTGGTGGAGTATGCCCCCGGGCTCCTCGCGGCCGACATCGCGTTAACCGAGATCGCGAATGGGAAGCTGACCTACGAGTCCACCTTTGGTCAAAACGGCAGCGCCGAGCCTGCGCAGGTTGTGCCGTTTCCGACGATTATCGCAAGTAAGAAAAAAGCGAAAAAAGCCGCCTAAGCGCGAAGCACCTACAGAGATCAGGAGCCCGAGTTCAGCAATTCTGAATTCAGCTCGAGACGAGTTTCGCGTTGAGATTGATCTGCGTTCCCGACAACGCGACCGATACCGGACAAGTTTTCTTCGTTAGTTCGGCTTGTTCGTTAAATTTTGCCTCATCGATTCCGGGCGCATCGGCTTCGGTCGTCAGGTTAATCGACGTGATCTTGAAACCGCCCCCGGAGGGCTCGAGCTTCACTTCCGCGGTGGTGCTGATCTTCTTGGGCGGATGACCGGCTTTTTCGAGGTTGAGCGACAGCGCCATGGAAAAACAACCCGCTTCGGCCGCGCCGATGAGTTCCTCCGGATTTGTGCCACCTGCGTTTTCGAATCGCGACGCGAAAGAGTAGGGTCCTTCAAATGCGCCGCTCCCCAGTTTCATCTTTCCTTTGCCGCTCTTCAACGTGCCTTCCCAAACAGCCGAACCAGTTCGTGTTGCCATAATAGCGATCAATGTGGACGAAAAATGCGAAATGCAAAAAACTGTGAAAATTCGCAAGTAGAAATTAGAACGTAGAAATCTGCTCGGATTATGTACTCAGTTGAAGCCGACAAATCCAAGCGCTTCGTCGTAATCAGTGCTGCCGGACGAGTAACGAAAGAAGAAGCGAAACAAGCCGCTCAACGGGTGCGTGACATCTTAAAAGATTTCGCGCCGGGCTTTCGCGTGCTGGCGGATTTTCACTGGCTGCAATCGATGGACACCGCCGCGGCGCGTCATTTAGCCGAGATCATGGACGCTCTGACTGAAAAACAAGTGGAGTCGGTGATTAGAGTGATGCCTGATCCGCACAAGGATATCGGCCTCAATATTCTCTCGCAATTTCATTACGGTCCTGAAATTCAAATCACGACCTTCGAGACCCTGGCTGATGCGCTGCAAAGCTTAGTAAAAGAAGGTGGAGGGACATCCGAGGGAATGGCGACTCGCGATGAATGAAAAAGGGGAAAAGATCAGAAGTCAGAGGGCGGGAGAGGGAAGTGGCAATTTATTGCTTGCGATCTACTCTGCCGCTGCACATTCTGGAGTCGTTAACCACATACTATGAAAAAAATTGTTTTGTCCTTAATCACGGCCTTAATTGGCATCGCGTTTGTCATTTCTTGCGCACAACAACAGGGAACAACGGCAACTTCGACCGCGCCGGCAACTACGAAAGCCTCACCGTCGCCTACACCGAAGAAACACGCAGCCAAGAAGAAGAAAGCGCCCAAGACCGAGGCATCGCCATCCACCACCGAATCCCCGGCGACCACTGAGTCACCTGCGCCCACACCCTAAAAGAGAAGCAGAAGTTCGCCGCGGCGAGTCCGTCCCTTGGCGGATTAGAAGGCGGAGGGCAGGTTAACTGTGCGATCAACTGACCGCCCCAGGTCAGCTGAAGGAGTCGTGTTGTACTTACGCACATGGTGGTTTTGAAGGGCGCTTGCGCCATGGTCATGACAAGAGGAAGCGCCGCGTTCGCTAAACTATGGTCGCTAAAGCTGCGGCGCGGCAGGCGGTAAATAGTCCAGAGCACGGGATGTTGAGCGTCGCAGTTCTCGCGCTAGAATATTTCCGGGATGTTTGAAACGATCATTGGGTGTCTGAAATGGGGCGCGGTCGGATTCGTGGTGGCGTTCTCCCTCATGAAGCTGTACGAGGCCAGCCACATTCACGACGATATTCCAAAGCCTGAGTTCAAAATACGGCAGTCGAAGCGCGCGGCGCTCGTTTTATCGACGTTCGCGGCGATGCTTTCGGCCCTAGTCTGGCTGCTGGTGCAGAAGTTGGACTAGAGTGAGAAGTCACAAATCAGAGCCGGCTGAAGTTCGTGATCGCCACTTGTAAGCGACTCATCCCATATAGAAGCCGCCATTTACGTTGAGTACGTGCCCGGTGATGTACGAAGCCATGGACGAGGCGAGGAAGAGCGTTGCATCGACAATTTCATTGACGTCGCCGAGGCGTCCGAGTGGGATTTGTTTGATGAAGTTCTCCGTCACTTCTTCGGGCAAGGCTTTGCTCATGCCGACATCGATGAAGCCGGGCGCAATCGCGTTGACGGTAATGTTCTGACGCGCAAACTCGCGCGCGGAAACTTTCGTGAGCGCGATGATCGCCGCTTTGCTCGACGAATAATTTGCCTGGCCGAAAAGTCCCATCTGCCCGCTCACCGATGACAGGTTCACGATCCGGCCACCGTTGCGCAGAATGGCTGCCGCTTTTTGGGTGACAGTAAATGTGCCGGTGAGATTCACCCGCACGACACTCTCAAATTCTTCCATCGACATTTTTTTTATCGTGCGATCGCGAATGATGCCGGAGTTGTTCACGAGAATATCGAGCCCGCCATGTCGATCCTGTATTTGTTTCATCATTAATTCGACCTGCTCCGGTTTCGTCACGTCGCATTCGATGATGAGCGGATCTTTTAATTCCTTGGCCACGCTCTGCGCGTCGGCTTTGTTTTGGCCCTCAGGATCGGTGACGTAATTGACCACACATTGCGCGCGGCGTTTTCCGAACGTCTTGATCAGCTCCGCGCCAATCCCGCGCGAGCTGCCCGTGACGAGGACGACCTTGCCAGTGAAATCGAGAGGATCGGGCATAATTAGAAAAGAAGGCTAATCAGGAACCCAGGAAAGAAGAATCAGAAACACAATGATTAGAGCTGTCGAGCAGGTTTTCGAAATCGGAAGAATCCTGTCAGAAATCTCAACCCTATTTGCTGTTTTCTTGGCTTCCTGATTTATTTTGTCCATTTTGTGGGGGGATATGGCTTCACCGATCCGCATTCTGACCGCTGTTCCGATTTGTGATGGGCACGACAGTGCGATCAATACGATCAATCTCGAGTTTATCCGGCACGGGATTGAGGTCATTTATCTCGGTTATCATCGCTCGGTCGGCGACATTGTGCGCGCCGCCATCCAGGAGGACGTGCGCGCCATCGGCATTTCCAGTTACAACGGCGGTCACGTGGAGTTCTTCGCGGAAGTTGTCGGTCTTTTGCGCAAACGCGGCGCGAGTGACATCAAGGTTTTCGGCGGTGGCGGCGGGACCATCACACATGAGGATGCGATCGCGATGCAGCGCAAGGGCGTGGAGCAGATTTTCTTTGCCGGCACTTCACTCGCGGAAATGACCGATTACGTGCGCGACAATTACGGTAAAGCCCAGAAGAAACGATCTCGCGCGAAATCGCACGACATCGAACTCGCGCGGAAACTGACGAAAATCGAAGACACCTTCGGCAAGGGCAAGCGCCCAGCATGGAAAAGAAAAGTCGGCAATCCGCGATCGGCAATCCGCAATCCCAAAGTCATTGGTTTCACGGGCCCGGGCGGAGCGGGGAAAACGACGCTGATCGACGAACTGGTGCTGCGTTTTTTGAATCGAGATCCAAAGGGACGTATCGCCATTTTGTCGCATGACCCGAGTGTTGTTGGCGAAGGCGCACTACTGGGAGATCGAGCGACCATGATTAATTCGCAGAATGATCGCGTGTTCATGCGGAGCATGGCAACGCGGGGACAAGCGGGCGGGCTTTCGCCCGCGACGCACGATTGTCTCGCCCTCCTCGCGCAATCCAACTTCGATTACGTCATTATCGAAACCGTCGGAACCGGGCAGGAGGCGATGCCGTTTCAGAAAAATGGAATTGTCGGTCTAACCGTGCTTGTGATGAACCCGGATTATGGCAGCCGGTTGCAGTTGCAAAAAATCGTCATGCTCGATTTGGCCGATATCGTGGTAGTGAACAAGAGCGATCTTCAACGCGCTCGCACCGCCCACAGCGAAATCGAACACCGTCTGGAACAGAACCGTCGCGCGCAACAGCTCATCGACACCGTCGCAAAACGGCATCGCGATCCTGGCGTGGATCGATTGTTCGATTTAATTTCAGCAAACAGGGCGTGATGACCATCGCAAAACTAGTATGAGCAAGCTTGGACAAGTCGTTGAAGCAGTTGAGAAGTACAACCGGTTCGTTCTCGATCAGGTAAAACGCGCACGGGCGGACGGAAAATTTGGGCGCGAGGTGAGTAATCGTTGGAACGAAACCAAGGCAAAAACGCCCGTGACGCATACACCGACTGGGTTGCCATTGCCACGCCTTGCACTACCGGAAATCGACGAACCGGGCGAGATCGCGCGTTATCTCTTTGGCGAAGGATTGCCGGGTGAGTTTCCATTTCTGAATGGCGCCTATCGCGAGATGTATTTGGAGCCAGCGCGTGAAATCGAATTGAGCAGTTACGGAAAAAAGATTTCAACCAACGCCGCGAAGGAAAAACCGACCGGCGATGGTGCGCGACCGCCGGAGGAACCGACGCGGTTGTTCTCCGGATTAATGCTGGCCGAGGACACGAACGAGCGCTTCCATTATCTGACCCAACATCAGCGTACTCATCGGCTCAGCACCGCGTTCGACGGGCCGACACTTTATGGGATCGACAGTGACGCGGACGGCGTCTTCGGAAAAATCGGCGAAGGGGGAGTGGCAATCGACACGGTAGAAGACATGGTGCGGCTTTATGATGGATTCGATCTTGGCTCGCCGAATTTCTCCGCCTCGATGACGATCAGCGGCCCGGCGCCAATCATCATGGCGATGTACATCGCAGCGGCCAAACGTCGTTTCGGGTCGAAAGTTGTTCCGAAACTGCGCGGCACGATTCAGGCCGACATTTTCAAGGAGGTGCAGGCGCAGAACGAGACGATTTTCCCCATCGAAGCGTCGCTGCGTTTTCTTACCGACATGGTCGAATTCACCACGCGCGAAATGCCGCGCTGGTATCCGATCTCGATCAGCGGTTATCACATCGGCGAAGCCGGCTCCACGCCCGTGCAGCAGGCGGCTTATACGCTTTCGAACGGGTTCGCTTACGCGGAAATGTTCGCCGCGCGCGGGATTCCGGTCGATCAATTCGGGCCACGCCTTTCGTTCTTTCTCGATTGTGGGCTCGACGCCGAATACATCGCGCTGGCGCGCGTCTCGCGCAGAATTTGGGCGATCGGAATGCGCGATGCGTACGGCGCGGGACCACGCGGGCAGTTATTCAAATTGCACACGCAAACCAGCGGTCGGTCGCTCATCGCCGCGGAATTCAAAAATAATCTCACGCGCACGGCGGCGGAGTTGATGCTCGCTTACATGAACGCGACGAATTCGTGCCACTCAAACAGCGCGGATGAACCGTTCACGACGCCGAGCGAAGAGTGGATCCGGCTCGCGGCGCACGGGCAGGCGATCCTGCTCGAGGAATCGGGAATTTTCAAGCACACCATGAACATGTTGAGCGGATCGCCCGGCATGAAAGCAGTGGAGCGCGCGGTGGAGGCGGCGATTCTTGATGAGTTCCGCGAAATCGAGCGGCTCGGTGGTGTGCTTGCTGCGGTGGAAGATCGTTTTCAGCGCAGCCAAATTCAAAATGCCGCACACCGATACGAGCAACAGATTTACGACGGCACTCGACCGATTATTGGATTGAATCGATACCGCAATGGAACGGATGACATTCCGGAAGTGAAACTCGCGCGCACGCCGCGCGCGAAACAACAGTTGCAAGTTGATCGTCTGCGCAAATTCAAAAAGAAAAACGCCGAAAAAGCGAAGCGCGCACTCGACAAACTTGTCGATGTTGTGGAGCGCGGTGAAAATTGTTTCCCGGCGTTGCTTGACGCGGTGGAAGTGTCCTCGTTAGGCCAAATCACCGGCCGCTTGCAGGAAGTGGTCGGCAGATTTCGCCCGATGGTGTGATTGGATTAGCCATCTTGGTTGACTCGGCAGCCGAGCTTCCAGCTTGGCTCCGTGAGATCGACAGCCTGGAAGGCCGTCGTCAAGTCAGGCTGGAAGCCTGACTTCCGTTTCTTGCCCCTGCCTATATTCCGGCGACGCGCCTGATCTCGTCGAGCGCGGCGGGATTTTCCAGCGCGGAGGTGTCGCCGAGTTTTTCGCCGATGTAGGCGGCGCGGACGACGCGTCGCATCACTTTGGCGTTTCGCGTTTTCGGAATGTCTGGCACGAAAAATACGTCGCGCGGCGCGAGTGCTTTCCCGAGATCGCGCGCGACATTCCCTTTTAATTCAGCGGCAAGGCTTGTCCTGAGCGCGGTCGAAGGATCGACAT
>Ga0307312_10001248_pt1 | contig 12917 bp, 14 predicted proteins | sample ER_DNA_202_FD_194489 | JGI IMG/M metagenome (GOLD analysis project Ga0307312, IMG submission 194489) | Bulk soil microbial communities from the East River watershed near Crested Butte, Colorado, United States - ER_DNA_202 | ecosystem: Environmental > Terrestrial > Soil > Floodplain | place...
GGCGCCGCACGCTAGACACGTCGAGAGTCTCTCCTGGCTCGCGTTTGCACTTAATCCCTTCCCCGAGCTGTTCAAGCCGGTCTCTGGTGGCGCCCTCTTTAAGGGCAAGGACGCCTTCCTGCGAAGGCGCTTCACCGATCGCCAGATGGACGTCGTCTACGATTACCTCACCCGGGCCGATCATGAGGTTCCAGGAGGGATGCTGGGCCTCGTCACCTACGGAGGACAGGTGAACACCGTGGCGCCGGACGCAACCGCCTCCGCCCAACGGGACTCTATTCTCGACACGTCGTGTTCTGTGGGCTGGCAGGACCCTCAGGATGAAGCCCGGAACCTGACCTGGGTCCGCGCGTTCTACCGGGAGCTGTTCGCTGACACCGGCGGGGTGCCCGTGCCGAGTGAGCTGTGCGACGGCGCCATGATCAACCATCCCGATGTCGACCTGGCCGATCCGGAGTGGAACACCTCCGGAGTTCCCTGGCACACGCTCTATTACAAGGACAACTATCCCCGACTGCAGCGGATCAAGTCCCGCTGGGACCCGGGCAACGTGTTTCACCACGCCCTTTCCATCCGACCCGTACAGGGGGAGCCATGACCACCACCACTCTCGCGGCGCGCTGGCGTTCCTGGCCCCCAAACCTGCTCAGCATACTGCGCATCGTTGCGGCTTTCGTCTTCATCCAATTCGGATCCGCGAAGCTCCTTGCGATTCCAGCGGCCATCATGCCGGGTGGCGGAACGGCTCCGCTGACTTCGCTTCCGGGCTTTGCCGGGTCGCTGGAGCTGGTGGGTGGCGCACTCCTGCTGCTGGGGTTATTCACCCGACCGGTGGCGTTCCTGCTGGCGGGCGAGATGGCGTTTGCCTATTTCATGGGACACTTCCCACAGGGATTCTGGCCGGTGCTGAACCAGGGTACGCCGGCAATCCTCTTCTGCTTTATCTGGCTCTATATATCCTCGGCTGGACCAGGCCCGTGGAGCCTCGACGCTCTCCGACGCGACAAGACGTATGAGCGCTCAGCCTAGCACTCAGACGTTTCCAATCGCCCCGCCGATCGAGCCGATGCTGGCCAAGCTGGCCGACGCTCTGCCGGCGGCGGGGAACTATCTCTACGAGCCGAAGTGGGACGGGTTCCGCGCGATTGTATTCCGCGGTGAATCGGAGGTGTACATCCAGAGCCGCGATCTCCGGCCGCTCGATCGCTATTTCCCGGAGCTGCATCAGGCGCTGCTCGAGAAGCTCCCGCCAGGCTGTGTGATAGATGGAGAGATCGTCATCAAGTCGCCGCACGGACTCGATTTCGACGCGCTCCAGCTGCGGCTGCATCCCGCGGCCTCGAGGGTCGCGAAGCTTGCCAAGGAGACGCCGGCATCGTTCGTCGGCTTTGATCTGCTGGCGTCCGAGGGGGTCAGCCGCATCGACATGCCGCAAAGCAAGCGCCGGGCGTTGCTGGAACAGACGCTCGCGGGTGTCGATCCTCCGGTCTACCTCACCCCGATGACCCGGGACCGCGATACCGCGGCCCGCTGGCTCGACCAATTCGAGGGCGCCGGCCTGGACGGCGTGATCGTCAAGCCGGCCGACAGTTCCTACCAACCCGGCAAGCGCGCGATGATCAAGGTGAAGCACGCGCGCACCGCCGAATGCGTTGTGGCGGGGTTTCGCTGGCACAAAAGCGGCAAGGACGCGGTGGGCTCGCTGCTCCTGGGTCTATACGACAGTCGCGGGGCGTTGCAGCACGTTGGGGTCACTTCCTCGTTCACCATGGCCATGCGCCGGCAGCTCGCAGTCGAGCTGGCCCCGCTGCGGGAGAACGCCCTGGAGAATCATCCCTGGAAGGAGTGGGCCCGGGCGGAGGCGCACGAGCTCGACCGCATGCCCGGCGGGCAGAGCCGCTGGAGCGCAGGCAAGGATCTCTCCTGGGAGCCGCTCCGCATCGAGCGGGTGGTCGAGGTCAAATACGACCATTTGCAGGGCAACCGCTTCCGACATGCCGCCACGTTCCTGCGCTGGCGACCGGACAAGCAGCCGCGCGACTGCCGCTACGACCAGCTCGAGGTCACCACCGCCTACGAGCTCGACAAGGTCTTCTCGTCCGGGTCGAGTGGCTCCTGAGCTAGCCCACCGCCTCCTCCAGCACCCGCACTACCCGGTCGTCACTGGGTCGGTGCCGCGCCCACCACTGGCGGGCACGGCTGTCAGTCCATTCGGGCACCAGGGGAACCGCGGCGAGCCGCGCCGCAAGCTGATCGGCAGTCTGGGGACGGTAACCGGGATCCTTGGCGAGACAGTCCAGGACGATGGACTCGAGCTCGGGCGGGACAACAAGCTCGGTGCGATGAGAGGGAGGCTCCGGCACGCGATGCACCTGCATGACGATGGTCTCTATGGGGGTGGCGCCTTCAAACACCAGTGACCCGGTAAGCAGCCAGTAAGCCACTCCGCCCACGGCGTAGAGATCGCTTCGGGCGTCCACCCGTCCCTCGCCGAGTGCCTGCTCGGGAGACATGAACGCGGGAGTGCCGCTGGGGCCTTCGTCCACGGTGAGCTCGCCAGCGCCCGCCTCCTTTGGTCTGCGCTTCACCAACCCGAAGTCCAGAACCTTTACAAAGTCCAGCTCGCGGCCGTAGCGGCAGACATACACGTTGGCAGGCTTAATGTCGCGGTGAATGAGCCCTGCCTCATGGGCTTCGGCCAGCGAGGCGCACATCTGCAGGAGGAAATGCACCGCGCGCTCCGCCGGCACCGGCCCGAACCGCCTCACCAGCTGGTCCAGATCGAACCCCTCCAGCAGCTCCGACACGTAGTAGAAGGTTCCGTCGTCGGCCATCCCGAAGTCGTAGAGGGCCAGGGTGTGGGGGGAGCACATGAGAGCGGTGGCTTGAGCTTCCCGCTCGAATCGCTTGAGCAGCAACTCCCGGGTCCCGGGATCCCTTGCCCCAAGAACCTCCGGGCGGATCAGCTTGATCGCGGCGGGTCGGGCCAGCATGCGGTGCTGTGCCCGCCACACCTCCCCCATGCCACCTGCGCCGAGCCGCTGGATCAGCCGGTAGCTCCCCATCTCCCGGGCCTCGCGGACCGCCGCGCCCAGCCGGTAAACAATTCGGGACCCGACGTAGGCCATGATGATGATGATGAGGTAGGGAAACACGAGGGCGAAGAAGAACTCGCTGGGCCCAAGCGGAAGGTTGCTGCCGAGCGTGACCCCGGCGGCGTACACCAGCGGCACCGTGGCCACCGAGAGCGAGGTCGAGAGCAGCATGATGCGAGGCGGCATAGGGACCACCACGCTGAACAGTAGGACGAAGGCCGCCACCCAGGAGAGCCCGAACCCTACGTATCCCATGTTGCCCTGCCCGATCTGGGCGGTGATGCCCTGATACTCCGCGACCGCGATCCCGAGGCTGCCCAACACCTCGAAGCCGAGTGCGGCGTACAGTTTCACCCGGGCAGGGATTCCGGGTCGGGAGGCGAGCCACGCCAGAGTCAGGGCGACTCCGATCGACAGCACACGCGGGATCCATTGACTGGGGGTGGCCGCGAGCGCCGCCCGGCGCTCATCGACAGCCAGCACCCCGAGGAACGCCGCCAGGAAATAGGCCAGCGCGTACAGTAGCGCGGATGATCGCAGTCGCCCCACCGCTTCCGCCAGCAGGTCTGGCGGCAGGGTCCACGAGCTGGTCCGCCGGCCGGTTTCCGACGGGGCGGAGTCGGCCCGGATCAGAGTGGTGGGCGAATCGAGGTCACCTGCCATAGGCATCACCGGGATTTCTCGTCCGGGTCGAGTGGCTCCTGAACCGGCCGAAGCTCAGTCGGCACGTGCTGCAGGTTCACCCGGACCCTGGTCCAGGTGCTAGAGCGCCCCCGCATCGAATCGACCAGTACATCAGCCGGCTCCAGGTGCCCCACCACTTCAGGGTGCCGCTCCTTCCAGCGCTCCAAACCCGCGAGGGCATCTTCCTTCCGCTGAGCGCGACCGATCTCGATCAGCGGATGCTTTGACGTGCGCCTCTTGGATGGTTGCACTCGGGCAGGCTCACCCCGCTGCTTCTGGTAGTGCGGCGGCCAGGGGGCGTCGCCCAGGCCCTCGCGTTGGTGTTGGGCCGACAGCTCCAGCAGGCGCTCGAGCGATCCGGGATGCAGGTCTATGTCCCGATGGCGGTCGCCGATGCCGGCGAACCGGGCGGGCATGGTCGCGAGGGTGAAGTCGCCCGGCTCGCAGCGGTCCACCTCCTCCCAGCTGAGCGGCGCCGATACCGGTGCCGCGGGCTTGGGCCGAACCGAATAGGCCGAAGCCACGGTTCGGTCCTTCGCGTTCTGGTTGTAGTCCACGAATACGCCGTGGCGCTCTTCCTTCCACCACTTGCTGGTCGCGATGGCGGGCGCACGGCGTTCGACCTCCCGCGCCAGAGCCAACGCCGCGCGACGCACCTCATCGAAGCTCCAGCGCCTCTCGATCCGAACATTGACATGCATCCCGCGCGAGCCCGAGGTCTTGGGCCAGCCAATCAGGCCATAGTCCTTCAGCACCGCTTCCGCGACATGAGCGACCTCCCGCACCTGGCCCCACTCGACACCCGGTACCGGATCGAGGTCTACCCGCAGCTCGTCGGGGTGCTCGAGGTCGTTGGCCCGCACCGGATGCGGGTGAAGCTCGAGGCAGGCCAGGTTTGCCAGCCAGGCGAGCGCCGCCGCGTCGCGCGGCACCACCTCGTCGGCGCTCCGCCCCGAGGGGAAGCGAAGCGACACCACCTCGATCCAGGGCGGCCGCGATGCCGGGGCGCGCTTCTGGTAGAAAAATTCGTCGCCGATGCCGTTGGGGTAGCGCACCAGCATGTTGGGTCTTCCCCCGGCGCCGCGCAGGGCTCCGTCGGCAACGGCGAGATAGTAGCGCACCAGATCAAGCTTGGTGTATCCCGGCTCGGGGAAGAGCACCTTGGAGGGATTCGAGATCGAGATCTCGCGACCGTCTACCACTACGAGCTCGGGTTCGCCCCGCTTTGGACTCGGCGCCTTCTTGCTCATCGGGGAGCACTGGCGGCGGCGCGCTCGAGGAGCAGCGCGCGCTCCCGCTCGTTGCGGGTGAGCGATGCGGCCCGCTCGAACTCAGTCCTGGCCTCGTCCAGCCGGCCCAGCTTGCTGAGCAGGTCGCCGCGCACGCTCGGCAGCAGGTGGTAGTTCTTCAGCACAGGCTCGGAAGCCAGTGCGTCCACGAGCTCGATGCCGGCGGCGGGGCCGAACGCCATCGCGATGGCCATGGCGCGGTTCAGCTCCACCACCGGCGATGGCATCAGCTCGACGAGGTCGTCGTAGAGCCCTGCTATCTGTACCCAGTCCGTCTCCGACGCAGTGCGCGCTCGCGCGTGACAGGCAGCGATCGCGGCCTGGAGCGCGTACGGCCCCTGCTCGCCACCCATCGCCTCCGCCCGCGCGAGGGCAGCGAGCCCACGACGGATGAGCAGCTGATCCCAGCGGCCACGGTCCTGATCGAGCAACAGGATGGGCTCTCCTTTGGGGCCGACCCGCGCCCGGGAACGCGACGCCTGGATCTCCATCAGCGCGACGAGGCCGTGAACCTCAGGCTCCTCCGGCGCCAGCTCGGCCAGGATACGGCCCAGGCGAAGCGCTTCCCCACAGAGCTGAGGACGCATCCAGTCGTCGCCCGCGGTGGCCGAGTAGCCCTCGTTGAACACGAGATAGAGGACCTCGAGCACCGACGACAGACGGGCGGCGAGCTCGTCCCCGCGGGGGACCTCGAAGGGCACGTGCGCCTCGGCCAGAGTCCGCTTGGCCCGGACGATACGCTGGGCGATGGTCGGCTCAGGGACCAGAAACGCCCGCGCGATCTCCTCGGTGGTGAGACCGCCGAGCAGGCGAAGGGTGAGCGCAACCCGCGCCTCGCGCGAAAGCACCGGATGGCAGGAGATGAATACCAGGCGCAGGAGGTCGTCGCCGACCTGGTCGTCAAGCGCGGCATCGAGATCGGGCACTGCCATCTCCTGCCGGGCCTCGAGCTCGTGACCGACCTCCGCGTGCTTGCGTTCGAGCATCTTGTCCCGCCGCAGCAGGTCGAAGGCTCGATGCTTCGCGGTCGCCATGAGCCAGGCGCCCGGCTTGTCCGGTATCCCCGACTCCGGCCACCGCTCGAGCGCGGCGACCAGCGCATCCTGGGCCAGATCCTCGGCGACACCGACGTCGCCCACGATCCGGGTGAGGCCGGCGATGAGCCTGGCCGACTCGATCCGCCAGACCGCGTCGATCGCCCGATGGGTATCGGTAGCCGTCATGGCTACCAATCAGCCCGTCCGCCTCCACCGGTGCAAGCCCGGTCAGCCCGGCGTCGGGGACCGATCGCGGGGCTTGGTGATTACGCCGGCTGGCGCTCCCCCCTGCGGCCAGGCTCGGGCGTGGTGGCGGAATCAAAAGCCGGCACGTCGTGCATGAGCCGAATCTCGCTCTCACCCTCGCCTACCACCTTGAGGAAACGCTTGGCTAGTTCGATCGCATCCTGCTTCGACTTTGCCTGGACGATCGCGTAACCCGCGATCAGCTCTTTGGTCTCGGTGAAGGGTCCATCGGTGACAGTGAACTTTCCGCCAGAGATACGGACTCGCGCGCCCTTTGAGCTCGGCTGAAGTCCATCAGTGGAGAGCAGGACGCCCTCCCTGGCCATCTCCTCGATGAACCGCCCCATCTCGGCAATATGCTGCGGGCTCGGAGGGGTGTCCGACTCATTGCCTGGCTTGTAAAGCATCATGAACCGCATCGTGCTTTTCTCCATAAGGTTTGTGAATGACGCGACCAACCGACTACTTCTTGGCCGCTATCTTCTCCCGCAGGCGCTCCTCTTGTTCCCTCAGCTCGGGGGTGAACTCGGCACCGAAGTCCTCCGCCTCGAACACTTGGCGAATCTCGACTTCGCCCTCCCGGAAGGGGGCTCGCTTGAGCCATTCGATGGCCTCTTCCTTCGATCTCACCTGCCAGAGCCAGAAGCCAGCGACCAGCTCCTTCGTCTCGGTGAAAGGCCCATCGGTGACCGTGCGCTTGTTTCCCGAAAACCTGACCCGTGCGCCTTTGGAGCTCGCCTGGAGGCCTTCGCCGGCGAGCATGACCCCGGCCTTAACCAGCTCTTCGTTGAACTTCCCCATCTCGGCAAGGAGCTCGTGGCTGGGGAGCACACCCGCCTCAGAGCTCTTGTCGGCTTTGACTATCACCATGAACCGCATTGTGGTGTCTCCTTCGGGTTTAAGGTCGCCAACCTTCAGCTATTGGCTATTGGCTATTGGCCGCGCCGCATACCTTCATCTAAACGTCGAACGAGAACTCTTCAAATCGACACGACCGGCAATCGAAGTTTTCTCCACTTCTAAGTCCTTGAATTACAAGGCATTTTCTTAGGCATGATTGTCCATCTGGTCGACGGCACCTACGAGCTGTTCCGCCACTTTTACGGCCTTCGGCGCTTCCATAAGGGTGAGGATCCGCCCTTCGGCGCCGTGATCGGCGTGCTGCAGACCGTCTTGCAGATGATCGAAACGGGGGCAACGCACATCGGGGTCGCGACCGATCACGTCATCGAGTCCTTCCGCAACGGCCTTTGGCCTGGCTACAAGACCGGGGATGGTATCGAGCGCGCACTCCTCACGCAATTCCACCCACTGGAAGACGCGCTCGCGGCCATGGGGGTCGCGGTATGGCCGATGATCGAGCTGGAGGCGGATGATGGGCTTGCCTCCGCGGCCCGGATCGCGTCGGCGAATGAAGGCGTGCAGAAGGTCTGCATCTGGACGCCCGACAAGGACCTGGCACAATGTGTCCGGGACGACCGGGTGGTGCAGGTTGACCGCAGAAGCCAGAAGATCCGCAATGCGGAAGGCGTCCGGGTGAAGTTCGGGGTGGAACCGGTCCTGATTCCCGACTTCCTGGCGCTCGTCGGCGACGCGGCCGATGGGTATCCTGGCATAGCGGGGATCGGCGTGACTACGGCGGCACGGCTCCTGAATCGCTACGGAGTCATCGAGGAATTCCCGCCCGCTGTTCTCGGGGACGGCCGGGATCTGGCGCTCCTCTTCAAGGATCTGGCGACGCTGCGGACCGACGCGCCACTTTTCGGCGAGGTGGACGAGCTGCGGTGGCGGGGCCCGACTAGCGCCTTTCCTGGGTATGCGGAGCGCATAGGAGCGGCCCGCCTGCTGGACCGCTCCCTGAAGGCAGGAGTCGCTTAGAGCCCTATTGCGGAAGGTTGATCGGCGCACGAAGATAGCGCGACAGTGCTCTTCAAGGAGGGAGAATGTCTGGAGAAGCAGCCCGCATAGGAGACATGCATACGTGTCCCATGGTCACCGGACGGGTACCCCACGTCGGCGGTCCGATCCTGCCGCCTGGTGTGCCCACGGTTCTGATCGCGGGACAGCCCGCCGCTACTCTCGGTGACCAGTGCATGTGTAACGGCCCGCTCGACGTGATCACAAAGGGGTCACTCACTGTCATGATCAACGGCAAGCCGGCCGCGCGGCGCGGCGATATCACGGCGCACGGTGGGGTGATCGTAGCCGGGGCGCCAACGGTGATGATCGGCTAGGCGGCTTTTTTTACGGGAGATGTCAACATGAATCGCAAGATTGCTGTTGCCGCGATCGTGGGCGGATTGATGCACACCATGAGTGTGTTGCGCGGTCAGGAGATCCAGCCGGTCCCAACCCGTATTCGTCCTCCTGGTGCGTTGCCGCCCCCCGAAGGCACCGTGACACTGACGCAGGCTGTGGTGGACGACCTTCAGCGCCAGATCACTGCGCTGGCAGGCCGGGTCGATGTCCTGGCACAAGCGCAGGCTAATTCAGTGGGATTCACCAAGGTCGGTAATGATTTCGTCTTCGCGCCGGCCACTGGGAACGTCGAGATCAAGGCGCCGATGATGCTGACGATACAGGGGGCCGCAACTATCAGGCTCCTGGCCGGCGCCAATCTGGAGCAGAAGGGCGCCTTGATCAAGCTCAACTGACGACCGCTACAGCGTCTTCAAGAACGCGATCAACGCCACCCGCTCACCCGGCGCGAGTCCGAGGAAGCGATCGCGCGCGCCGGCAGCTTCGCCGCCGTGTGATTGGACCGCCTGCTCCAGCGTAGTGTCCCGGCCATCGTGGAGGAAGTTGGGCTTCAGCCGTACGCCGATCAGGGGCTCGGTCCGGAACTCGGCGGGCGTTGCCTCGCCCAGACACATGTCGGCGAGGTCCGGGCCCATGTCGTGAAGGAGTAAATCGGTGTACGCGGCAACCTCCTGGTGACTCAGTGCTGCGATGGGAGAGTCGCCGGTGCGCAGGGTGGGAATGTGGCACCCCGCACACCCGATATCGGCGAAGATCTTGCGGCCGCGCTTGGCGTCCTTGCCGGCCTTCAGCGGGGTCGGCGCCGCAAGCAACCGCACGAAATCGTTAGTCTGGTCCAGCGCAGCCTGATCGATTTCGGGCTCGGGAACGGGATCGACTCCAGGCGGAATCGGCTTCCCGCCGATCGTCTCCTCGGTCGGCACGGCCGGGCTGGTGATGCCCTGCTCGGCGGAAAACGCCCCATCGTTGAACTCGTCGAGTCTGGGCACGAAGCCCTTCCGACCGAAGCGGCCCAGCCGCCCATCCACGAAATGATTGGGCCGACCTGATATCCCGTCGCCGTTCCGATCACCCGAATCGGCGTACGAGAGAATGACCGAGTCGGGCACCAGATCCAGCAGTCCGCGTCCGAACAGTACGGGCGTGGTCCGCAGGGCCCGTGCGGTCGCGCTCGGCGGCACCGGCTCCGAGTCGATGCCGAGCGCCGTCTTCAGCGCCGGCGTCGACTGCAGCTGAAAGACAAACCCACCCTCTCCCGCGAGCGGATCACAGAGCGGCGGATGGAACGCGGAGGCATGCAGTTCGACCTCATCGCCCACCCCGCCCTTTACCGGATCCTCGTGGCACTCGCCGCAGCCATCGGAATTGAACAGCGGCCCGAGCCCCGTCGCCGGAGTGAACGTGCTATCGAAGACCACTTTCCCCCGATCGAAGCGGGCCCGCTGATCCTTCGTCAAGTTGCGCACCGGGTCGCCCGGCTTCACCGGTTTCTGGCACGCCGCGACTGCGACGCAGAGCAGGACTGCGCCGGCGATCCCTGGCCCGCGGATCACTGACCCGGCTCTGGCTTGGAGTCCGACGGCTCGACTTTCTCCACCCGATCCGCGACCAGCCCGGTGGCAGTCATCCGGCACTCGGCCCGCACGACGTCGCCGGGCTTGAGATCCGTTAATGACAACCGGGCCCCACCTCTGGCGAACTTCGTCACCGGCGAGGTGCGCATGTGTACCACCCGCAGCGCGAAGCCGACACCGACGACGAGATCGAATGACGCAGTCTTCGGCTCCACTGCCTGCACGGTGCCCTGGTAGGTGTATGCTGCCGGCTGGGGTGAGGAGGGCGCCTGGGCCAGGAGTGAGGACAGCAGCACAGCAGTGATGGCGAGTGCCTTCATGAGAGCCTCCTTGTTCATTAATAACTAGGTCGGCACAGCCGAAGTACAAGGTCGTTGAGTTAGCCGGATCGCGATGGTCCGATCCTTGCCCGAAGACGATGCCTCCCCTTCCCGGGCACTCCATGCAGCGCCTTCTTATAGGGTTGATCGTTGGGCTGGTGGCCCCGCCGATACAGACCTCTAGGCCAGACCCTGCCTTGACCCAGATGGTGGCTCAGGTCAGGCCCTATCAGGCACTCGATTCCAGGGAGCCTGGTCACGGCTTTCTGCGACACTGTGGGCCCCCCCTGGCCCGGTCTCAGTCCCAATTCCGGCATGCTGCTCATCGAGCCTCGCACCTGCCAACGCATCCCGCCGGTGTCGTCGCCCTGACCCGCGCCCTCGTTGGCCGCCCGTATGGGGTGACGGTAGCCAGGAACGGGACCACCTACGTGGCCCTGATCGGCACCAACTCGCTGCGAAGGGGCGATCTGGAGTCCGCGGACTTCACCGCGCCCGTCAGTGTTGGCTCGACCCCGCCGCATGTGGTTATCAACCCGGCCGGGACCCGCGCGTACGCGACGCTGCAGAATGGTCGCGCCGTCGTGGTGGTGGATGTGGCGGCCAATGCGCTCCTCGCCACCGTTCCGCTGACCAGTGACGGATTCAATCTCGCGCTCGCGCCCGATGAGGACCGAGTGTACGCCACGACGGCCGCCGGAACGCTGTATATCCTGGATGCGACCAGTTATGCCGTGCTCGACACCTTGGATGTGGGCCCGGCGGCGAACGGATTGGCGTTCAGTCCTGACCAATGTACGCTCTACGTTACCTCTCGAGATGCCGGGACGGTGACGGCGGTCAGCACCTCGTCGCACACCATCACGCGCACGTACCACCTTGGCGGAATGCCCCAACGACTCGTTGTAGCCCCCGATGGCTCGGAGATCTACGTCGCCAACGAGCAGACTGGGCTCAACGTGATGGATGTCGAGAGTGGGGCGGTGACTTCAGTCTCCTTCGGAGCGGCTGCCTATGGGCTCGGACTCACGCCGGATGGCGAGCAGCTTTATGTGCTGTTGCCTGCGGCGGGCGAGGTGCGGATCCTGGACCGAGCCACCCGAGCTCCGATAAAGACGCTCTGGGTGGGCGGCACGCCGCGGAATATCACCTTTGATTCGCGGGGGACGACGGCACTAGTGACCACCGAAGAGGCGGTCGTCTTTATTGAGTAGCTGCCAGGCGGACGCGAAGGCCCGCTGGGTCGATTCCTCAGCGGGCATCGATCTGAAAGCCTCTCGGGCGGGCCCTTAGACTATGGCGTGTAGAGCTCGCTGTCGTTCGGAATGTCGAAAGTCGGACCGTGGCTATCGCCCACCGCGAGAAGCCGGGATGTGCCGTCGAGCACGACCCGGACGATTGCCCCATGTCCCCATGTAGGCGAGGCCCTGGTCTTCCAGGTGTTGGTCGCGGGATTGTATACGTAACTGTGGACCTCGTCCCCGAACATATTGCCGGAGGATGTCACAAAGAGCTTGCCTCCAAGAGCAGCACCAATCGCCCGTCCAGCCGTCGGCAGGGGAGCGAGTGTCTTCCAGCTGTTCGTCGCGGGATCGTACACGTCCAGATCGACAACCCCCAAGCCGCCCGCCACATAGAACTTGCCGTCGATTACCCCTGCGGCTCCGTTTTTATGAAAGTGGGGTGACAACGCCCCAGCAACCCAAGTGTTCGTGGCAGGATCGTAGCGGTAGAGCCGGCGAATGGGGTTGGTTGCACAGTCGTTTAGCTCACAGGTGCCGGGCAGAACGTAGAGTTTGCCGTTGATGACTCCCGTGACGCCATCCCCAGTGTGTTTAGGCATGTCCGCCTTCTTGATCATGCGGTCGGTACCATAATCGTAGGCGTCAAGCTCGGATGCATACAGTTCGTCGCCGTAGTAGCCGCCGGAGAAATACAGCTTGCTGCCGATCTTGCCGACCCCGTTTCCGCGGGTCACGGGCTGGACATGGGCTGATCTCGAGGTCCACGTATTCGTGGCCACGTTGTAGGCCTCGACTCCGGCCGGGCCGGGCCCCGGTGAGTCCGGAAGCTGGCCACCGAAGGTGTAAACGATCGATTGGCCGGCCGAGTTGACCGCCATCCCGGCAGAGACTCCAAACGGACCGTCGGGGAGGGGCGCCTTCGCGGTCCAGCTGTTCGAGGCCAACGCAATCGATGAAGTGGTTATGGACTGATCCCCGGCCGTTTCGGGCTGGGTCGGTGTCTCCTCTGACGTGCACGCCACCATTCCGAGTGCCATGGTGGCGGAGAGCAAGCTGATTAGCCTCACGCTGCCCCAATTCCATTTATCTGACACGGTGATCTCCTCCAGGGGAGTGATCCGCTGCATTCCGGACGCCAACACACTGCAGGTCTTCTATCAAGCGCATTT
>Ga0307312_10001249_pt1 | contig 12917 bp, 7 predicted proteins | sample ER_DNA_202_FD_194489 | JGI IMG/M metagenome (GOLD analysis project Ga0307312, IMG submission 194489) | Bulk soil microbial communities from the East River watershed near Crested Butte, Colorado, United States - ER_DNA_202 | ecosystem: Environmental > Terrestrial > Soil > Floodplain | place: USA...
TCACCAATGTCGTCCGGCCCAAGATCCGCAACATCCTGCGCCGCGAGACGCCGGAGAATTTGTGGATCAAGTGCCCGGATTCGGGTCAGCTCGTGTTCTACAAGGACGTCGAGGCCAACCAGTTCGTGATTCCCGGATCGAACTACCACATGCGCATGGGCGCGGTGGCGCGGCTGAAATCGATCTTCGACAACGAGACCTGGTTCGACGTGGCGCTGCCCGAGGTGACCGCCGATCCCTTAAAATTTCGCGACGAACGCAAATACGCCGACCGCATCAAGGATGCGCGCGCCAGGACTGGGCTGAACGACGCCATCAAGGTCGGTTACGGCAAGCTCGAGGGCGCCGCGGTGGTGATCGCGGTGCAGGATTTCGATTTCATGGGCGGCTCGCTCGGCATGGCCGCCGGCGAAGCGGTCGTGCGCGGGCTTGAACTCGCGGTCGAAAAGAAATCGCCCTTCATCGTGTTCGCGGCCTCCGGCGGCGCCCGCATGCAGGAAGGCATCTTGTCGCTGATGCAGATGCCGCGCACCACCGTCGCGGTGCAGATGCTGCGCGAGACGAAGCAGCCCTATATCGTGGTGCTGACCAATCCGACCACCGGCGGCGTCACCGCCTCCTATGCCATGCTTGGCGACGTGCAGATCGCCGAGCCCGGCGCGCTGATCGGCTTCGCCGGCGCGCGCGTGATCGAACAGACCATCCGCGAGAAATTGCCGGACGGCTTTCAGCGCGCGGAATATTTGAAAGACCACGGCATGGTCGACATGGTGGTGCATCGCCACGACCTGCGCCCGACGCTGGCGCGGCTGTGCCGGCTGTTGACCAAATCTCCGGCAATGGAAACCGCCACAAAACCGGCGCCACAACCCGCCAGTCCGGCCCAGATCGTGTCAGCTGCGGATGTGGCGCCGCCCGCACCCCACGCGTGAACGCGCCTGCGGCAAAACGGGCGTCCCTCGGCGAATTGATCGCGCGGCTGTCCGCCCTGCATCCCAAACGCGTCGATCTCGATCTCGAGCGAATGCATCGGCTGCTAGCGCGGCTTGGCCATGCCGAGCGCAAGCTGCCGCCGGTCATTCACGTCGCCGGCACCAACGGCAAGGGCTCGACGATCGCTTACTTGAGGGCGATCCTGGAGGCGGCAGGCTTGCGCGTCCACGCCTATACCTCGCCGTATCTGGTGCGGGTCAACGAATGCTTCCGGCTCGGCCGGGCAGGCGGCGGCGTTCTCGTCGGCGACGACGAATTGCGCGCGGCGCTTGAACATTGCGAGCTGGCCAATGCCGGCGCGCCGACCACGATTTTCGAAATCGAAACCGCGGCGGCCTTTTGTCTGTTCGCCCGGCGTCCGGCCGATGTGGTGCTGCTGGAAGTCGGTCTCGGCGGGCGGCTCGATGCCACCAACGTGATCGACGCGCCGCTGGCGAGCGTGATCGCGCCGGTCAGCATGGACCACAGCGAATTTCTCGGAGACACGCTGACGGCGATCGCCGGCGAAAAGGCAGGAATCATCAAGCGCGGCGTGGCTGTGATTTGCGCGGAGCAGCCGCGTGAGGCGATGGCCGCGATCGAGGCGCAGGCGAGGCGCCTGCGCGCGCCGATGCATTCAGCCGGGCAGGAGTGGCACGTCAATGTCGAGCGCGGACGGCTGGTCTATCAGGACGACCGCGGCCTGATGGATCTGGCGGCGCCAAAACTGTTTGGCCGGCATCAGTTCGACAATGCCGGGCTCGCGATTGCGACGCTGCGCGCGCAAGACGCGTTCAGGATCGAACCGGCGGCGTTCGAGGCCGGCATCGTCAACGCCGAATGGCCGGCGCGGATGCAGCGTCTGGCGTCGGGCGCGCTGGTGGAGCAGGGGCCGCAAGGCTGCGAAGTCTGGCTCGATGGCGGGCATAATACCGAAGGCGGGCGCGTCGCCGCCGCGGCGCTGGGCGATCTCGAGGAGCGTGTCTCGCGTCCGCTGGTGGTGATCGTCGGCATGATGGCCAACAAGGACGCAAGCGCGTTCCTCGCCAATTTCGCAGGCCTGACCCGCCACATCATCGCGGTACCGATCCCGGACCGCGACAAGGCGATGCCGCCGGACCGGCTGGCGGACGCCGCGCGCGCGCTCGGCATGCGGGTGGAGGTGTCAGGCGGTGTCGAAGCGGCGCTGCATTCGCTGGCGCGCCTGGCCTATGAGGTGCCGCCGCGTATCCTGATCACGGGCTCGCTCTATCTCGCCGGCCACGTGCTCGCGGCGAACGGCACGCCGCCCGGATAAGATGTTGGTGTCCCGGACGCGGTGCAGCGTCCTTCACGGTGCGCCGCAGAGCCGGGACCCACGTGCCAATAAGATGGACCCCGGATCAGCAGCGCCCCACGCCGCAACCGCGGCGCGCTGCGCAGCATCCGGGCTACAGGTGCTTCACTTCAACAGCTTCATCGGATCGGCGGCCTTTTGCTTGAGCTGATCAAACGTGCACTGTCCCGGCGTCTTGTCCGGGCGCCAGCGCAGGATGGAGGTGCCGTGACGAAACCGCTCGCCGCTGAAATGATCATAGGCGACCTCGATGACGAGTTTCGGTTTCAGCGGACACCACTGCGCCGAGCGATCGGTCGACCAGCGGCTTGGGCCGCCCGGCGCATTGCCGGTAAATCCGGGTTTTGCGACGAGCGGCTCAAGCTTCGCGGTCAGCGCCGGCTTTTCCCCCTGCTTGATCGCAGAGGTAAATCCGACATGGTGCAACAATCCATCGTCGTCGTAGAGCCCGAGCAGCAGCGAGCCGACGACCTTCCTGCCGTCGAGCTTGTTGGTCGCGTAGCGGAAGCCGCCGACCACGCAGTCGGCGCTTCTGAATTTCTTGATCTTCTGCATGCCGTCGCGGTTGCCGGCCTGATAGGGCAGGTCGATGCGTTTGGCGATCACGCCGTCGCAGCCGCCGCCGGATTGCGCCAGCCATTTTTCGGCAGTCGCACGGCTTTTCGTCGCAGCCGACAGCCGGAAATTTGGATTGGATTTGAACTGGGTTTTTGCAAAGGCTTCCAGCGCCGGCCGCCTTTCGCTGAGCGGCTGGGCCAACAGCTTCTTGTCGTTCGCGTTCGCCAGGAGATCGAATGCGATAAACAGCCCCGGCGTTTCCTGCGCCAGTTTCTTCACCCGGCTCGCGGCGGGGTGAATCCGCTGCAGCAAATCGTCGAACGAAAACGCCTTGCCGTGCGGCAGCACGATTTCGCCGTCGAGCACGAAATCGGTCGCCTTCAACCTTCGCGCAGCATCGACCAGTTCGGGAAAGTAGCGGGTGAGGTCCTCGCCCGATTTCGAGCGCAGCTCGACCTTGTCGCCATCGCGGGAGAGCAGGCAGCGGAAGCCGTCCCACTTCGGCTCGTAGTGCCACTGGCTTCCGCGCGGAATCGCATCGACGGAACGCGCCTCCATCGCCGCCGATCTGGAGGATGCGGTGTTTCGGCGCGCGGGCGGCATAGCTTTCAACGCAAACGGCCGGCGATTTGCCGGCCGTTCGTCCTCCCATCTACTTGATGTTGTTGCATATTTTTAGCCACCGGTTGACGGCCCCGACATTTCTGCCCCCGCACGCCATTCCTCCATGTTCACTCACCACACTGTGAAAATATGGCGTTGAAACCATATGTACGTCATGGCATTATCCCGTCGCGGCTTGGTTGGTTCGCTTTTATGATGAATTCGAGCTTGAAGAACTTCCTCAAGAAATTCAGGACGAACTTTTTGCTCGGTTGAAAGTGCTTGCCGAGTTCGGTCCCCGGCTTGGGCGGCCAAATGTCGATACACTTAACAGCTCTTCCTTCCCTAACATGAAGGAGTTTAGATTTCGAAAGGACGGGCTATGGCGCTTCGCTTTTGCATTCGACAGCCTTCAACAAGCCATTGTGCTTGTTGGAGGAGACAAAGAAGGTGAAAACCAAGCCAAGTTCTACAATAACCTCATCAAGGTAGCTGACGCACGTTTCAGCGATCATCTTCGGAAGATCAAATCCGCGCTGAAAAAAGGCAAATAGGAGATCAACATGCGCACCCTCAACGATGTAATTGGCAAGCTTCCTTCTGCACGTCGGCAGAAGGTTGAGACTCGCGCGCAGGAATTGATCGCCGAGGAGTTGACTTTGCAAGACATCCGCAAGGCGCACAAGCTGACGCAAGAGCAGATGGCCACTGTCCTCAACATTGGTCAGGACAGTATATCGCGTTTGGAAAAGAGAAGCGATATGATGCTTTCGACAATGCGCGGCTACATCGAAGCCATGGGTGGGTCACTTGAATTGGTTGCTCGCTTTCCCAAACGGCCTCCCGTCATTATCACGTCGATTAAAGACGTATCTCCGCAGCCCAAAAAGATTTCCAAACGGAAGAAACCTGAACTAGTCCGTGTCTAGGAGCTGTTATCAACTTCAAGCAAGGAGCTTTGCTAGAAAATTATCGTCTCGTTTTTTGTCGGTGGCGCCGATGTCACTTCAGATAGGCTGCAACAGGGAACAATGGGCGTTCAATTTAGGATCCATAGTCGATCGGTAGCCAAGGTTCTATGTTTCGAACAAATCGCTGAGTCTGGATGGCTTCGAAGCCACCCGTGCAGCCGCAAACGCGTGCATAAAGTCAAAAGCGATGGAAATGATTAAATTCTCAAAGCTGACGGAGTACGCATCGATCATCGGAATCGAAAAAAATCACTAGATGCGAAATGAAAGTGTTTCGGCGCGCGGGCGGCATGCCCTGTTAACGCAAACGGCCGGCGATTCGCCGGCCGCTCTCGGGAATAATTACCGCGCGCAGCTGGTCAGACCGCGGCAGTAATCCACTGCTGCAGCTTTTGCTTCGGTGCGGCGCCGACCTGGCGCGAAGCCATCTCGCCGCCCTTGAAGATCATCAGCGTCGGGATCGACATCACGCCGTATTTCGAGGCCGTCTTCGGGCTCTCGTCGACGTTGAGTTTTACGATCTTGACCTTGTCGCCCATCGCGCCGGAAATCTCGTCAAGCGCGGGCCCGATCATGCGGCAGGGGCCGCACCATTCGGCCCAGAAATCGACCACGACCGGGCCGGTCGCCTTGAGCACTTCGGCGTCGAAATCGGCGTCAGAAACCTTGCCAACGGCCATTGGGATACCTCGTTCGGTTTGGAAAAAAATGCGGCTCTTAGGAATCGCCGCCTGGATCATGGCTTCAACCTATGAACGCGGCGTTGCCGGGTCAAGTTCGCTCATCCCTTGGGATAAGGCTGCCAGTTGTGCGTCCAGCGCAGGAGCATAAATCTCCATCAATTCAGGCGTTTCAGTCCAAAGTAACGCTGCGCGGACCGGCAGCTGGGGATAAACCTTCTTCAGCACCGCGCGGTAGAGCGCGAGCTGGCGGAGGTAAGTCCGAGGCGCCTCGGCCACGTCGCGCGGCGGGGCATGGTTGGTCTTGTAATCGACGATCAGGACCTCGCTCGGCGTCACCACCAGCCGGTCGATTTGCCCGGAAACCAGCGCCGGAGGCCGCCCCGGCCGATCCAGCCGCCCGACAATCGAAACCTCGGCGCGGCTGCCGGGCGCGAACACCGCTGCAAATCGGGTATCCGCGAGCAGGGCAAGCACTCCTTCCGCGAGCGCCTCGCGCTCGGCCTCGGTCCAGCCGTCTGCACTGCGGGCAAGATATTTTAGCGCCGCATCGCGACGGCGATCCATTGGCGCCTCGGGTAGCGACTGCAGCAGCCGGTGCACCAGCGTACCGCGCTGCAGCGCACGCGCGCGCAATTCGATGGACTCCCCGGTCCGGATGGGATGCCCCTCCTCCCCGGCAACATCGGACGGACGCAGCAGGTTGTCGGTAGGGGTTTCTGGCGGCACTGAAGTGAGCAGCCATGGCGGCAGCGCCATCGGGGCGGTCGCCGCCGGAGCCGCCGCGGCGCCGGTTGAAGCCGTGACATCCTCAGGCCGCGAATAGCGCTTCACCGTGCCGCCCGGTGTCTCGATCGTCTGCTCATGCAATCCGGAATTGCCGAGGCCTTTGGCGATCAGGTCGTACCAGCAGAACGGGCGAATCTGCTTCATGTTGCCGGGCATGCAGCCGGCGACGATCAGGCGGTCGGCGGCGCGCGTCATCGCCACATAGAGCAGGCGGCGGTATTCATGCTCGGTCTCGGCCAGCATCGCCAGGCGCGCCGCCGCCACCGCGGCCGGGTCGTCGGCCTTCTTGCCGGCCCAGACCACGACGCCGGGCGCGTCAGGCGCCGCGTTGCCGCGCGGCAGGTGAATGAGTTTCAAGCACTGGGTATCGGAAGGCGACGAGGTGGTGTCGACCAGGAAAACCACCGGCGCTTCCAATCCCTTGGCGCCGTGCACGGTCATGACACGGACTTCGTCGCGGGAAATCTCCATGTCCCGCTTGACCTCGAGATCGGCGGTGCGCAGCCATGCCACAAAACCCTGCAGCGAGGCCGGCGCCTTGCGCTCATAGCCAAGCGCAAGTTCGAGAAATTCGTCGAGCGCGTCGTTGGCCTCATGTCCGAGCCGCCTCAAAATTCGCTTCCGGCCGCCGTCGCCGCCGAGCAGCCAGGCATAGAACGCAAAGGGCGTCTCGGTGGCAAAACGGCGCTCGCATTTTTCCAGACGGCTCAGCGCGTCCTTCAGTTTGCTGTCGGTCGCAGCGTGATGGTTTAACGCCTCGCGCAGCGAGCCCCTGCGCTGCCACGCCAGCTTGAACAGGTCGTCGTCGTCAAGACCGAACAGCGGGCTTTTCAGCGCCACCGCAAGCGCCAGATCGTCCTGCGGCAGCAATAGCGCGTCGGCGAGGTTCATCAGGTCGATGATCGCGATGTGCTCGGTCAGTTTCAGCCGGTCGGCGCCGGCGACCGGAATGTTGGCATGCTTCAGCGCCTGGATGACCGCATCAAAGGCGTTGCCGCGCCGCCGCACCAGCACCAGCATGTCGCCGTAACGCAGCGGGCGGCGATCGCCGATGTGGCCGGTGATCGTGCCACTTTCGACCAGCCGACGGATCTCGGCCTGAATGCGCTTTGCGAGCTTGACCTCCGGGCTCGTCAGCGACAACCCGTCGAACGGCGCGTCCCAGCCTTCGATGTCCTGCCTGGGATCCGGTTGCTGCAAGTCCCAGAACTCGATCAGGCTCGGCCCGGCGTCGGCCAGGGTCTCGTGCACCGGATAGGCGTTTTCCGCATGGATGCTGCGGTAAATATTTTCGTCGCGAAACACATGATCGACGGATTGCAGGATCGCCGCTCCCGAACGGAATGAGTAGGTGAACGACACCGGATCGAATTTCAGGCCGGCATCGATAAACTTGCGTTCCAGCCCCCGGCGGCGGCTGTCGAATTCATGCGGAGCCGCCCCCTGGAACGAAAAGATCGACTGCTTCTCGTCGCCGACCGCGAAGATCGTGCGGATGACGCCGTCGCGCGCGCCTTGGCCGGAAGTGAATTCGGAAATGATATGGTCGACGATATCCCACTGCCGCGGGCTGGTGTCCTGCGCCTCGTCGATCAGCACGTGATCGACGCCGCGGTCGAGCTTGTAATGCACCCAGCCGGAGGAGACCCGGTCCAGCATCTCAAGCGTCTTGTCGATCAGGTCGTCATAGTCGAGCAGGCCGCGCTCCTGCTTTTCGCGGCGGTAATTCGCAGCCGCCGCGGTGGCTATTTCCAATAGCGCCTGGGTCCGGTCGCGGATCGTCACCGCGCGCCGCCGCTCGATCAGCGGTCCGATGCGCTGGCTTTCCATATCGAACAACCGGGCGATGGCCGGATTGTTGGCGACAAAATTGTTCGTTACCACGGTTGCGCGCGGCGTGCGGTCGGCCTCCGTCAGGAAAACGTTGAGATAGTTATCGACCTGCTCAATACCGGCAAGCGTCAGCACCTCGCGTAATCGGTCTGCCTGTTTTCGATCGGCGTTACTGCTGCCATCGAGAACGGAGGCAATCTCGTCCCACCGCGATCTCGGCAGATGCGGGCCGTCGACAATCTCGCGCTCGACGTCCTCGATGCGCTCGCGAGGATCGACCCCGAGCGCGGCGCAGATCTGTGCGGCCGCGGCGTCAGTGCCGCCGGCGCTGTCGGTCCAGGCCATGAAGTGATCGCGGCTCAGGCACGCCTCGCGCACCACATCCTTGAAGGTGACGTCGGCGGCACTGGCCATCGCGATCTGGAGCGCACGCCCCGTCCCGCTGTCGGGATCGCGGGAGGCGTCGAGCAGCACCGCGAGATTGGCGCGCTCCATCATCTCGTTCTGGTCGCGCTCGTCGAGCACCGTAAAACGCGCAGGCACATTGGCCTCGAACGGAAATTGCTGCAGCAGCCGGGTGCAAAGCGCGTGAATGGTCTGCACCTTCAGGCCGCCCGGGGTTTCCAGCGCGCACGCGAACAGCTTTCTCGCCGTCATCCTCAAGTAAGCGTCGGGGCGCGCAATTCCGGCCTCAACGATCGCGGCATCGAGCGCATCGTCATCGAGCGTGACCCAATGGCCGAGCGTTGAAAACACCCGCTCTGCCATGTTGGCGGCGGCGGCCTTGGTGAAGGTGATGCAGAGGATTTTCTCCGGCGGTACGCCGTCGAGCAGCAGCCGGATCACCCGCTGCACCAGCACATGGGTCTTGCCGGAACCGGCGTTCGCCGAGACGAACGCCGAAGCGGCCGGGTTCGATGCGCGGGCTTGCGTAGCGCGGACCGCGTCGGGAATTGGGCGCGGCGTGGCTACCATTCTTCGATCCCCAATCCGCCGGCGGCGGACCATTCCTTGATGCGGGCGAGATCGTCGTAAGCGCCGTAGCGGTTCGACCACATCGATAGATTGAGCGAGGTATAGGCCTGGGTTTCATCCTCGAATTTGCGGATCAACTTCTCAAGCTGTTGCCGTGCGTAATCAGCGGCGTCGTCGGGCAGCTGGGCTTGATCGCCTTTGTTGATTTTCAATTCCAGCACCCTTTGCTCGCCCGGCGGATTGTTGCCGGAAAGCCTAACATAGACGAGCTCGCTCACCGAAGCGCCGGCTGGAATACCTTCAAAACCGCCTTCGCGCAGGATCGCGGCCTCTAGCGTGAGCTGTGGCGACAGCCCCATGCGGACCTGCTTGCCGGTCGGCGGTTGTCCGGTCTTGTAATCGAGGATCGCAAACGTGCCGTCATGGCGGTGTTCGATCCGGTCGGCAACCGCCGACAAGACAAAGGTGCGCTCATTGTCGAGAGAGATCGGGATTTCGCCCCTGATCTCCGCGTCAATGGCGCTGACATTTTCGCGGCGCGCGATTTCCCAATCCGCAAACCATGCGGCGATGCGCTGGAAGCGCGGCCACCACAGCGCCCGCGCCTCGGGCCGCTCCATCAGCGGCTCGAAAAATTTCTCGCCGATGCCGCGCAGGGCGAGCGCGACATTGTCGGGAAGTGTAGCGGAAAAGGTCTGGGTAAATTCGCCGAGCGCGGCGTGGATCGCCGAACCGCGGTCGGCGGCCGACAGCGGCATGTCGACGGGATCGAGCGGCGCCAGCTTCAAAATATATTTCGCATAGATCGTATAGGGATCGCGCAGCCAGTCTTCGATCGCGGTCACCGACATTTTCAGCGGCCGTGTCGCGCGGGGCGGTCTTGGCGCTGGCTGCGGGATCGGCTCGGCTTTTGCGGGGCTGTCAAGTTCATTGGCGAAGCGAACGTATTTTTCGCCCGCCGCCTTTGCGGCCTTCCAGCGCGCTTCCCCCGCCACCGCCTCCAGCCGGTGCAGGAAGCGCGATGCCACGGAGGGCGCGCCGCCAACCTTCGCGGCATGGCTGAGGATGACGTCGCCGGTTCCGAGCAATTGCGCAAAATCATGCGCGGAGAGGCCGATGCGCCGCTCCGGCAGATCGAGGCCGAGCTCGTGCCGCATCGGCCGGCTCAGCCACGGATCGACCCGCGGCGCCGGCGGCCATGCGCCTTCCACCAGCCCGCCAATAATGACCCGGTCGGACTCCGTCAGCCGCGCCTCCAGCGGGCCATAAATTCTCAATGGGGCATTCGCCGCCTCCGGCCGCCGCACCATGCGGTCGCCAAAAGCGGTCTGGAACACTTCCGGGTAATCGCTGACCTGCACCGTTAGTCCGCTTTGCGCCTGTCTGCCGAGCAGATCGTCGAACGCCGATGCAAGCGCCAAGCCGTGATGGCCCTCGAAGGCCAGTGCTGCGCCATGCCGGTCGCGCGACAGCGCGATCAGCACGTCGCGATGGCGCTTTGCCAGTTCGGCGAAATCATGCGGTTTTGAGGAAGAGAGGGTTTCAAGCGGCGAAAGCGCAGCCTGCAGGGAAGCGATCAACGATTGCGCGCGATCGAGTTCCCTGTCTCTCAGTCGGGTCCTCGGCTCTGAAGCGTGCAGCGAAGACGTCTCGCGGCGCTGAAGCCTGGAAAGCTCGGCGCGGAAGCGATCGAAGTCGCGCGTCAGTCCGGCAGTTCCTGCCTGCGGCCTGGTGCCGCGCAACAGCGCCAGTTCGAGCACCTCAACCGCGTTCGTGAACGCGCCCGGCGCGCCGCCCAACCGGCACAGCGGGTGTTTTAAAAGTGCTAGTAGCGTCGGCGGCTCCAGCTGTTTTGCCACGGCCTCGGCAGCGAGCCGGGCGAAAATTCCGGCTGAGCTGTCCATCAGCGCGTCGCCGCCGGAATCGTCGAATGCGAGATTCCAGCGGCCGAGCGCCGCCATCACCCGTCGCGCCAGCGCGCGATCCGGCGTCACCAGCGCCGCCGTCTTGTCAAGATGCCGCGCCTCGCGCATCGCGACCGCGATCGCCAGCGCCTCCATCTCGGGATTGGCGGCCTCTATAACCGACAGATTTTTCATGCCAAGCGAGATCTTGTCGGCGATGTCGGGCTGGGCCAGCCGCCGATGCCATTGCGCGGTCGCGTTTGATGGCCGCATCGCCTCGGATACCAGCACATCGCGCCCATGCGCCGCCGGCGCGCTCAAGATTTCGACATCGCCGCGCCTGATGCCTAGACGATGCAGCAGCGCATGCATCGCGAACTGCGGATGGTTCGACGCCGGCGGCTGGGAGAATTTGCCTTGCGCGTCCCTGACGCCGTCGATCGACTGCCACGCTTCGTCGTCGAGATCGGTATCGAGGCCGGGAAGCACCACCGCGCCGTGCGGCAGAGCGCTCACAGCGTGGAGGAATTTTGCCGTGGCTGGCATCGATCCGGTCGAGCCTGCGGCAATCACCGGACCATCATGATGTGTGGTCAGGCGCCCGGCTTCCGCCTCGATCAGGAGATCGCGCCGCGCCGCCGGCTCGATCTTTCCAATCTCTTCGAGATGCGCGGGCCATGCCTGTCGCGCAATCCGCAGGAATTCCAGCGAGTGCTGCCAATATTCGTCCAGTTGATCCGGCACCAGCCCGTCAAGCGCTTCCCAACCGACGCCCCGGGTGACCATGTCATCCATCAGGCGTGCCAGGTCGGAAGCCAATGCAAGCGTCGATGCCGGGCCGCCGACGACCAGCGGCGCCGATACCGGGCTCCTTGCCCACGCCGCGACCAGCTTTGCCAGCGTCAGCCGGCGGTCGAGTTCGCCGAGCTTCGGCGGAATGTCCAGCGGCGCCGCGCCGCCGTATGGCTCGGCCTGTTCCGCGAACGCCAGTTCGTCTTCGTCGATGTCGCCGAGCGCGACGATGCGCGGCAGCATCACCGCGTCGGTCTTCAGCTCATCAAGAAAGATTTCCCGCGCCATGCGTCCGGCGCGCCGGGTCGGCAGATAGAGCCTCGCCTGCGCCAGCTCGGCGGGGCGCGCGCGGGGTTTAAATCCATCGATCAGCCTGCCATCGGCCAACGCGGCAATGACGGTGCGCAAGAACGGCGCAGATACTGGAACGCTGAAAACGCGCATGGGCTTCCTGATTCGCGGTTTCCGCGCATCATGGCATGGGCGGCACCGGGGAGGGAGTCGCCGAGGGTCGCGCCGTCATTCCGGATATGGCGTTCCGAAGGCCACGGAATAGAGCGCTCAACAAAAAGCCCCGGGAACCTGCCCGGGGCTTTTGATGTCGGCAGGACTGGCCCTTGGCTCAGAAGAACTTGTAGTTGAGGCCCACTTTGAAGATATGCTTGTCGGCACTCACGTTCTGAGTGTTGGTAGAGGTGAGAGGAATACAAAGAGCCGAGCAGGTCGTTGTGAAGCGAACGTTTTTGGAATCGAACCCCAGATAGTCGTATTCAAACTTGGCGGTCCAGTTATTGAGGAAGGCGTATTCCAGACCAAGACCGATCAGCAGACCATCCAGCGTGGCGCTGGCTTGAGTGGTGGTGCAAATGAAGGGGCAGTTTACAGTCGCCGCGTTCCAGTCGAATCTGCCGGCTACCCATCCCGCTTTGCCGTAAACAAGCGCACGGTCAAAGGCGACACCGAAGCGCCCGGCAATGTCGTAATCCCATTTGTTTTTTATGCTGGCGGAAGAGACCAGGGTGTTGCCATTGATCCCGCCAAACTGATCCTGGGTAACTTTCATCCCGGACCAGAAGCCTTCGCCCTCGATGCCGAGAACGAGCATGCCGGTCTGGTAATTGCAGCCGATCTGGCCACCGGCGAGACCGCCGATGCCGTGTCTATCGGCCAAGTCAAAGCCACCATCCAACGGAAACAGCTCAAATGTGCCGCCACCTCCCGGTTGAAATCCCTGATCATGCAGTACGCCGGCGCCACCGTGAATACCGACATAGCAACCGGTCCAGCTAAAGACAGGTGCGGGGGCCTAAGGCCTCGCCTTCACAGCCATATCTGCAGCGGCAGCCGCACCGGCCCCGAGCATGGTGCTGACGGCAATAACTGCGGAAAGAACAAGTTTTGAATTTTTCACGCTAGCCTCCAATAAAAACCAGTTGCGGCTTAATTATTGAGCGACAGCTTACTCACGGGCGAAATGCCCGTCGCGCGGCCTTTTCGGGTTCCG
>Ga0307312_10001252_pt1 | contig 12902 bp, 10 predicted proteins | sample ER_DNA_202_FD_194489 | JGI IMG/M metagenome (GOLD analysis project Ga0307312, IMG submission 194489) | Bulk soil microbial communities from the East River watershed near Crested Butte, Colorado, United States - ER_DNA_202 | ecosystem: Environmental > Terrestrial > Soil > Floodplain | place...
TCCGCGCCGTCGAGAAGTTCGACTGGCGCCGCGGCTACAAGTTCTCGACCTACGCGACCTGGTGGATCCGTCAGGCCGTCGCGCGCGCCCTCGCGGACAAGGCCCGCACGATCCGGATGCCCGTGCACATCGTCGAGCGGATGCAGAAGCTGAACCGCGCCGAGCGCACTCTCTGGACGCAGCTCGGCCGCGAGCCGACGCTCGAAGAGGTCGCCGAGGAGGCGAACCTGCCGATTGCGCAGGCGCACGAGGTCAAGGCAGCCGCGCGCGCCTCGACGAGCCTCGACCAGCCGGTCGGCGAGACCGAGGACGCGGTCTTCGGCGATTTCGTCGCCGGCGACGGGCCGCTACCTGACGAAGAGGTCGAGGTCTCGCTCCGCTGCCAGGCCCTCGCGGAGGCGTTGAACGCCCTCGCCGAGCGCGAGCGCTCAGTGCTGGTCCTCCGCTACGGCCTCGACGACGCCGAGCCGAAGACGCTCGAGGAGATCGGCCGGCGGCTTGGGTTGACGCGAGAGCGCGTGCGTCAGATCGAGACCGAGGCGCTCAAGCGCCTTGGGCGGCTGCGCGAGATGGAGTCGGTCGCCCGCAGCTGAGCCCGAGCGCCGAGCCGTCGAAGAGCGGCAGCGCTGCTTCCTCCCCCACTCTGACCCTCACGAGCTCGTACGCCTCGTCGAGACGCGCCGGGCGGCTCGACCGGTGACCGTCCGAGGCCACGACCGTCGCGTCTCCGTTCTCCACGAGTCGCCAGGCGAGCTCCTCGATCTCGTCGCCATGACGCCCGAGCAGGCTCGACGCGTTCACCTGGAGTGGCCAGCGCTCGGCCAGCTCGTGCGCCAGTTCCGGCCGCTCGCGGATCGGGTCGGTGCGCTCCGGATGCGCGACCAGCGGGGTGAAGCCGGCTCGCTCGACGTGCTCGGCCAGCTCGACCAGGTCCGAGGCAGGCCCGAGGAACGGCATCTCCATCAGCACGACGTCGAGTCCTTCGAGGACGTACCGGGCCGGGTCCTCCTGCAACAGGGCCGGAGCCGGGGTCAGCTCGAAGCCGAGCCGCAGCTCGAGCCGTGCGCGCGCCTGCAGCCGCTCGTACGCGCGGCGTATCTCCCGCTCCCGCTCGGCGGTCAGCGGCAGGTGCGGCCAGACGTGCGGCGTCCCGTACAGGACCGCCGTGCCGGAAGCGGCGGCCAGGTCGCAAAGCTCGAGGCCATCCTCGACCGCCTTGGCCCCGTCGTCACCAGCGGGCACGACGTGCGAATGGCAGTCGACGAAGCGCGGCTCCATGCCGCTGAGGCTACCGGCAGGTGCGGGAACTACTCGGAGCGCAGGTAGAGCTGGAGCGCCGGCGCGACCAGGCGCAGCTCGCGTAGGGCGCGCGACTCGAGCTGGCGGACGCGCTCGCGGGTGATCCCGAGGTCGGAGCCGACCTCCTCCAGCGTCTGCGGCGGCTCGCCGTCGAGGCCGAAGCGCCGCGAGACGACGTGGCGCATGCGCGGGGTCAGACGGAGGAGGGCCTGGCCGAGCTCGGCGGAGCGCAGGTGCTCGGCCGTCACGGTGTCCGGGCGGTCGGTCTTCGTGTCCTCGATCAGGTCGCCGTAGAGACTCTCGCCGTCGCCGACCGGCGTCTCCAGGCTGACCGGGTCCTCGACGAGCTCGAGCAGCGTCTTGACGCGCTCGAGCGGGAAGCCGCTCTCTTTCGCGATCTCGGGCAGCAGCGCCTCACGATTCAGCTTCTGCGCCAGGATCCGGCGGGCGCGCATTACGCGGCGCACCTGCTCGGCGACGTGGACGGGCAGCCGGATCGTGCGGCCCTGGTCGGCGAGCGCGCGGGTGATTGCCTGGCGGATCCACCAGGTCGCGTAGGTCGAAAGCTTGTAGCCGAGCGTGTAGTCGAACTTCTCGACCGCTCGGATCAGTCCGAGGTTGCCCTCCTGGATCAGATCGAGGAGCGGGACGCCGGCCCGCGTGTAGTTGCGGGTGATCGACATCACGAGGCGCAGGTTCGACTCGATCAGCTTGCTCTTGGCGGCTTCGTCGCCCTCGTCCTTCCGGCGGGCGAGCTCGCGCTCCTGAGCGGGCGTGAGGAGCGGCCCGTCTCCGATCTGGCGCACGTAGAGCTTGAGCGGGTCGGCCGTCTGCGGGTCGGTCGGCTCCGTCTCGACGGTGTCGACCTCGTCGACTTCCGCGGGCGCCGGCACCACTTCGAGCCTGGGCTCGGGGGCGTCAGGCTCGGGAAGCGCTTCTGGAAGCGGCCGCTGCTCCATCACGCAGCCTCTATCGGTCTAGCGCCTCCCTCGCTTGAGGGACGTCTTTACCCGCAAGAGGGATCGCGCCCTCCGCTGTCGAACCGAGATGGCACACGTAGATGTCTAACTCTCAGCCGAAGCCGACGTCAGACTCAATGGCGGCCGCGTTTGCGGTCGCACGTCTCGTGCAAGGGGTCTTCTAGAGAGTTATGTGCGGAATTGCCGGATACAGCCTGAGCGCGTCGAGCGACGTCGATCGGACACTCGCGGCCCAGGCCCTGCTCGCAGGGATCGCCGAGCGCGGCGCCGACGCCGTCGGGTACGCCTACCGCAGCGGCACGAGCCAGGTCGCAATCCACAAGCAGCGCTCCGGCGCGAGCGCGCTGCTCGACCAGGTGCAGCTCCCCGCCAGCGCGACCGAGACGCTGATCCACGTGCGTGATTACACGAAGGGTCACCCCCGAATCGAGGCCAACAACCACCCGATCCGCCACGGCACCGTCGTCGGCGTGCACAACGGGATCATCTTCAACGACGACGAGCTGATGGAGCAGCATGGCTTCGATCGTGCGGAGCCGGACATGACGGTCGACTCGGAGGCCATCTTCGCGCTCGCCGAGGCTCACGAGGCCGCTCCGGGCGCCCTGGAGCAGCTCCGCGGCTCGATGGCGACCGCCTGGCTCGACGAACGCCGCTCGGGGACGCTCTTCCTCGCGCGCGGCGTCGGCCGGCCGCTCTGGATCGGTGCCGGCCGGGACGAGATGCTGTTCGCCTCCACCAAGGCCGCGCTCGAGGTGGCCGAGCGGTTCCTGGGCCTGAAGCTGCGCAAGCGCGAGCTCGCCGAGGGCAGGCTCGCGGTCGTCTGTCGCGGCGAGGTCGTCGAGAAGCTCCGCTTCCGGCCCGACCGGGACTTCGAGGAGTCGTCGCTCCCAGCGGTCCGTGCCCCGCACGAGGGCCAGTTCTGCCTCCAGCGCCTTGCCGCGCTGGCCTCGATCGCGGCCTAGCCGATCCGCCCGTCGGGCGCCACGCTCGTCCCCGAGGCCACCAAGCGCTCGCGGACGAGGAACTGGAAGGTCGACCAGGCGCCCTTGCGGCCTTCGAACATGCGGTAGATCTGCCACTCGGTCATCATCGTCTCGTCGCGCTTGCGCGCCTCCGACCAGTCGGCGAACTTGGGCAAGCGACCGAGCCCGTGCGCGAGCACCATGCCCTGCTCCAGCGCGCGCTCGAGCCTCTCCTCCCCCACCGGCACGTCGAAGCCGGCCTCGCGCAGCGCGTTCGCGAGCGAGCCGAAGGTGTGCCAGTAGAGCGATTTCGAGGGCATGCGGCCGCGGTGCTCCTCGATGTCCCGTGCCGTGGGGATCCGCCCGAGCTCCTCCCCCAGTCCGCGCAGCAGCTCCAGCAGCTCGTCGCGGGTGGCGAAACGGCGCGGGACGAGCCCGGCCTTGCGCTTGGCCTCGTTCCAGCTGCCGAAGTGCTCGATCACCGTCTGCGGATGGACGCTCGTCTTCGGGTCGGCCGCGAACTCGCGCATCGTCGGCGACTTGTCGAGCCGCTTCGCGCAGGCGGCTAGCTCGGCGAGGATCTGCTCGTCCGTGTAGCGCTTGCGGATGCCGGCCTGGAAGGCCTCGAGCGCCTTCCGGTCGATGCCCGCGAGCGCACGGTACTGGGGCCGGCGAGGCATCTGCTTCTCCAATAAGGATAGAGCAACTTCGCCGACCCGCAAACTACGGCCTAGCGTTCAGAGGCGTTTGAAAGCGTGTCCGACTAGGACGCGACGAGTACTCGGGGGCGCTTGTCCTCGTCGTCCATGCCCTCGATCGGCAGGATCCGTTCGAGGGCTGCGACGCAGCGCGGGCAGAACTGGGTGTCGGCGGCGCGGCGGAGCTCGTCGAGCGCCTCCGAGGCCGGCCTGGCCGCACGGTAGATCCGCGTCGTCAACATCGAGTCGAGCGCGTCGGCGACGTGGATGATCCGGGCGCCGAGCGGGATCTCCTCGCCCTTCAGGCCGTCCGGGTAGCCGGCGCCGTCGAAGCGCTCGTGGTGGTGCCTGATCGCCGGGACGGCGTCGTTCAGGAAGCCGAGACGGTCGATGATGCGTGCGCCCTCGTCGGCGTGGCGCTGCATCAGCTCCCACTCCTCCTCGGTGAGACTCGCCGGCTTCAGCAGGATCGCATCCGGGATTGCCAGCTTGCCGATGTCGTGGAAGAGGGCCGCGTGCCCGAGCAGGTCGAGCTCGGCCTGCGAGAGCCCGAGCTCGCGGCCGACCGCCAGTGCGAGCTGCTGCACGCGCCGGGAGTGGCCGGCGGTGTAGGCATCGCGGGCGTCGACCGTGGCCGAGAGGCTCTGCATGGCGGCCGTCGAGCGCTCCTTCAAGAGCCGGTTGGCGTGCTCGAGCGAGACGTTCTGGGTCTGGATCGTCTCGGCCGCGGCGCGGAGCTTCTGCGCGCTGCGCTGCGTGTGGCGCAGGTAGGCCTCCTGCGTCTTGCGCATCAGCAGGAGCGGCACCGCGAAGACGGCGAGTGCCCAAAGCCCGGCCGCCTCGTTGCCGACCCAGATCACGCCGCCGATGAAGCCGTAGACGAGGTAGTGGGTCGCGAGCCAGGCGAAGCGCTCCTTGAAGACCGCCCACCAGCGCTCGTGCCCCTCGATCGCGACCACCGCGCTGAGCAGGGTCATGTTGACCATGAAGTACGTCGCGCCCGCGGCGATCCCGGCCGCGACGTAGACGAACTTCTGCATGTTCTCGGGCGCGATGAAGCCGGCCGTGAACACTCCGGCCGCCGCCAGCGACGAGAGCGCGAGCGTGCCGATGTTGAAGACCACGTAGTGGAACGGCGATCGGCGCGCACTCCACTCGACCGCCGCGATCGTGATCGCGAGCGCGAGAGCGGCGCGAACGCCGAACAGCGCCGCTCCGGCGATCGAGCCGACGGCGCTGACCGAGATCGACCCGTCGTCGACCTCGAGCGCAAGCGCCTGGCCCGCGCCGACCAGCGCGATGAGCGCCACGAGCCCGATCCAGTCGGTGCTGCTGCCGAAGATCGCGCCGAACGAGCCGGCGGCAAGGCCGATCGCGCTGACGATGCCGACGAAGATCGCCAAGCGCCTCGAAAGGGAGAGGAAGCGAGGGCCGTGCATGGCGTGCGGCCGCGGATGGCGGCGCTCGAGCTCGGGAACGCTCTCCGGCGGCGGCGGCAGCGGGACGATGTGGTCGCCGTCCTCCGGCACCGCGACGAGCCGGCCCTGGCGCTTCTCAGGCATCAACAGCGGCTCGGAGCTCGCGTCGAGCACGCGGTTGCGGCCCTGAAGCTTGGCGCGGTAGACGGCCAGGTCGGCCTGGTGGATGAGCTCGTTGGAGTCGGAGCCGTCGCGCGGGAAGCCGGCGACGCCGATCGAGACCGTCGCCCGGATCGGCTCGCTCGAGGTCTCGACGTCGTACGTCCGCGCCGCGACGGTGCGGCGGATCCGCTCGGCGATCTCGAAGGCCTGCTCCGGAGACGTCTCGGGCAGCAGGATCGCGAACTCCTCGCCGCCGAAGCGCGCCGGCACGTCGTAATGGCGCAGGTGCGACCGGAACACTTCCGCGATGCCTTGCAGTACCGCGTCCCCGGCGAGGTGGCCGTAGGTGTTGTTGATGTCGCGCAGCAGGTCGAGGTCCGCCATCACCAGCGAGAGCGGCCGGTCGAAACGGTCTGCGCGCAGCAGCTCCTCGTTCAGCGCGAGCGCGAAGTGCCTCGCGTTGAAGAGACCCGTCTTCGGGTCGACGCGCGCCTCCTCCTGCAGCTGCGGGACGCTGAGCGAGCGGTGGATCAGCAGCAGCGGGGCGACCGAGAACGGGATCAGCCAGGGATTGGAGCCCCAAAAGGCCGCCATCGAGACGCCGAGCATGGCGAGCACGAGGTCGGTCGACAGGCTCGGGAACGAGAAGAGGCCCGACTCGCGCAGCGAGTGCCCGCGGGCGAGGTGAAGCATTGGGGCCATCAGCAGGTGGTTGACCGCGACGATCGAGGCGGCCGCCGCGAGGCCGGCGATGGCGTAGTTGAAGTCGCCGCTCCCGAGGCCGAGAAAACCGTGGAAAGCCGCGTAGGCGGCCAGCATCGAGAGCGTCCAGTTGCAGATGTTGAAGATCTGGATGTACCAGGCGGAGCGGCTCTTGAGCCACTCCGGGATGTGCATGGCGACGCCGATCAGCACGACGAGCTCCGGCGGGAGCAGCATCGCCGCCGGGATCAGGAAGACGATCGTGGTGTGGTACGACTGGTTTCGCGGCGTGCGCACGACGAAGAGCTGCGCGACGGCCGCGATCGTGCCGAGGATGACGAACGTCGTCCACCCAGGCGTGTGGGGGCTCAGCCGCGAGAGCAGCGGCAGCGTGATGGCCGTGGTCACCGCGGCGATGACGAAGAAGTAGACCGCCGCCTTGGTCGCGAGCTTCGGCGTGTCGGAGCCGCTCGTTTCGACGTCCTGCGCGATCGGGCTCGGGACCGCGCTCACGCGCTCCCTCCCGCTCGGGTCCTGCTGGGCTCGAAACTAGTCATCGGGCCGCTCACCGTCTCCTAATCTCCGCGCCTCGCGCGGCGCCGCATGAACACGAAGCCATCGCACGTGGTGAAGCACACCTGCCGGTTCACCACTCTGGAAGCTACGCCCCTCGGACGAGGGAGACATCCCCCTTTTTCGGTACGGCCCGAATATCCCCCGAACGAGTGAGGGCCGGGATTGCTCCCGGCCCTCGCCTCAACGTGTATGCCCCGTCCGTCGCCTAGCCGGCTCCGGTTGCCCCGGTCGCGCCGGTTGCCCCGGTCGCTCCCGTGGCTCCGGTCGCTCCGGCCGAGTCGTCGACAACCGCTGCGACCGCGTCAGGCAGGACGCTCGGGTCGGGAGCGGTCTCCGGGTCGGCCATGATCTCGGCCGCCTGCTCCGGAGTCAGCTCGTAAGCCGACGGATCAGCCGCGGCGTCGCCCTCGGCTGCATCCTCGTACGAGGAGTCGGCCCACGAGACATCCGCCCAGGAGACGTCGGCCCAGGAGACATCCGCCCAGGAGACGGAGGCCCAGGAGACGTCGGCCCAGGAGACGGCGCTCGCGGCTGTGTCCGCCCAGGACACGTCGGCCCAGGAGACCGAGTCCCAGGAAACGTTCGCCTTCGCCGTGTCCGACCAGCTGACCGCATCGAAGACCGACGAGCCCGTCAGGTCCGGCTTCACGAACTGCTCGAGCGCCTTGTTCGGGTTCGGCGGCGACTTCATGGCCGCCGCGTTCGTCACCTGGATCTCGCCCACGCCGACCGACCCGACGGGTGCACCATCGATAGGCTTGGTGGAGGCCATCAGGGCGCCCTTCACCTGATCAGGCGTGTACTCCGGATGCTTGCCGAGGATCTGCGCGGCTGCAGCCGAGATGATCGGGGCGGCGAACGACGTTCCCGACAGCTGGATGTAGCCGGGCGCGACGACGTTGGTCGCCTTTTCGATCGCGAGTGTCGACGTCGCCGGCACGGGGCCGACCATGTAACGGCCCGGGGCCGCCAGCTCAGGCTTCATGAAGCCGTCCGGCGTCCGGCCGTACGCCGACCATGGAGCGTTCATGTCGTCGTGTGTGTTTTTCGTCCCGCCGATGTCGATCGCGCCGACGGTGACCACGAACGGGTCGTTGCCCGGCGCGTAGAGCACGCCACTCGGGCCGGTCGGGACGCCGTAGTTACCGGCCGCCGCGACCACGACCACGCCGCTGAACCAGAGCTTCTCGACCGCCTGGTCGAGCGGATCGCGGAAGAAGTGGCTCTGCGTCGCCGAGTGCAGCGAGAAGTTGGCGACGCGGATGTTGTACGTGTTCTTGTTGGCCAGGATCCACTGGGCCGCCGCGATCACGTCGCTCGTCCGCGCAACGCCGTGGTCGTCCATCACGTCCAACGAGACGAGCGGGGCCTGCGGGGTGCCGCCGGTGTAGTTATCCGCGGCGCCAGCTGCAATGCCCGCCACGAAGGTGCCGTGGCCGCGGCCGTCTCCCGGCGAGTCGTCGGGAAGTGTGCTGAACTTCACGTTCGCCAGCACGCGGCTGCCGAAGTCCGCCCGGCCCGGCTGAATGCCGGAGTCGACGATCGCAATCGCCGGAACTGAGCCCGGCTTCGGCGCGTCTCCGCCGCTCCAGCCCTTCGACAGGCCGGTTTCGAATGGCCAGAGCTGGGTCGAGCTGAGCCCGCTCGTGTGCACCTGGACGTCAGGCGTCACGATCAGGTTCGGGAGCTTCGCCAGGCGAGCGACATCACGAAGTCGCACCGATGCGGCGACGCCGTCGACCAGGCTGAGGCGCCGGGCCAGGCCACCGCGATCGTCGTCTGCGAACTGGTTGACGTGCGTGAACGCCGAGAGCGCCGGCGTGATGCTGCCGTTGGTGCTCTGGATGATCACCCGCACGTACTGGTTCGGATGCTGCTTCGCACTCTTGACGAGGCCGGGCGAAATCCAGGTCTTCTTCGGGGTGACCTGAGTCGCCAGCCGTCCGTGCTTCGGTGCGCTCGCTGCGAAGGGAACGCTGAGGACGAGCATCGCCGCAAGCGCGGTGACCGCTCCCCTGCCGCCCTTGCCCCAGAGAGCGCTGGACCGAGACTCGCCGCCACGGTTGCCCGTGCCCCACAGCGCGCTCGATCGCGTCTCTTTACGAATTCCGCCGTTCCTCACCTTCCGTGTCTCCTTTCCGCGCCCTCGCGCGGGCCGCATGACTGCCACATCGCGACGAAAGGACTGCCCGCCGCCGCGAAAACCGGGCGGAACCTAGGCCCGATGGGGGTGGCCCTACATCCCCCTGCAGGGTGAGGCCGCCGAAAGTTCCCTCTAATGGGTGACTAGCGGTCAACCGCGGTAGCGTGGCGGCGTGCGCGCCCCGCTGGCCCTCGAGATCGGGCTCGCCCGCGCCGCGGCAGGCCTCTCGCGCCTCGCCGGCACGGGCGGTGGCACGACGCTGCCCGGAAAGCTCCTCTGGAAGCTGGATCCGGGCGCTGTCGACCGGCTGGCGGCGCGGCTGCCGCAGGGCTCCGCGCTGGTCTCGGCCACGAACGGCAAGACGACGACCGCGGCGATGGTGGCGCGCATCCTCGAGCCGACCGTGCGGCTGGCGCACAACCGCGCCGGCGCCAACCTCGTCTCCGGCGTCGCCTCGGCACTCGTGGCCGCCCGTGACGCCGAGCTGGGGCTGTTCGAGGTCGACGAGGCGGCGCTGCCGGAGGTGGCGAGGCGCGTCTCGCCCCGGGCCGTCTCGCTCGGCAATCTGTTTCGCGACCAGCTCGACCGCTACGGCGAGCTCGAGCTGGTGGCAGAGCGCTGGCGCGAGATGGCCCGCGCCCTGCCCGCGGAGTCGGCGCTCGTGGCGAACGGCGACGACCCACAGCTCGGCGAGATCGCCTTGCAACGCCCCGGTTCGGTGGTGTTCGGCGTCGACGACCCGCGACACGCCTCGCCCGAGCTCCAGCACGCGGCCGACTCGAAGTGGTGCGTCCGCTGCGGGACGCCGTACGAGTACGCCGCCGCCTACATCGGCCATCTCGGCGACTACCGCTGCCCGTTGTGCGGCCACGCGCGGCCACCGCTCGAGCTCGCGGCGCGGGAGATCGAGCTGCATGGGCTCGAGAGCGTCTCCTTCTCGCTCGAGACGCCGGAGGGCTCGACGCGAGTGGAGCTGCAGGTCCCAGGGCTCTACAACGTCTACAACGCGCTTGCCGCGGCCTCGTTGGCCAGGGCGCTCGGCGCCTCCCTGGCGACGATTGCAGCAGGCTTGGGGGACTTTGCGGCCGCGTTCGGCCGCTTCGAACGGATCCAACTCGACGAATGCTCGCTGCTCGTGCTCCTGATCAAGAACCCGGCCGGCGCGAACGAGGTCGTGCGCACGCTCGTCGCGGGCGGCGCCCCCGGGCTGCTGCTCATCGCCCTGAACGACGAGATCGCCGACGGCCGCGACGTCTCCTGGATCTGGGACGTCGACTTCGAGCCGCTCCTGGGCTCGCTCGAGCGCCTGATCGCGACCGGTGAGCGCGCGGCCGAGCTCGCGCTCCGCTTCAAGTACGCCGGCCTGTCCGAGAGCGCGATCGAGGTCGTCCCCTCGCTCGACGCGGCTCTCGACCGTGGTCTCGCGCTGACGCCGCCCGGAGCCGAGCTGATCTCGCTACCGACCTACACGGCGATGCTCGCCCTGCGCGACCTGGTCGCCCGGCGCGGCTTCGTCAGGCCGTACTGGGAGGAGGCGGCGTGAAGCTCGTCGTCGGCCACCTCTTCCCGGATTACCTGAACATCTACGCGGACCGCGGCAACATCGCCGTGCTGACGCGACGCGCCGCCTGGCGCGGGCACGAGCTCGAGGTGCGGCCGCTCGGCGCAGGCGACGCCGTGAAGCCGAGCGAGCACGACCTCTTCTACGTCGGCGGCGGGCAGGACCGCGAGCAGGAGCTGATCGCGCCTGCGCTCGCGGCGCTCGGGCCGGCGCTGCGGGAGGCTGTGGAGCGCGGAGCCGCGGCACTCGCGGTCTGCGGCGGCTACCAGCTCTTCGGGCGCTTCTACCGTGACCAGAGCGGCGACGAGCTGCCCGGCGTGGGCCTCCTGCCGCTGCACACGGTGGCCGGCGAGCGGCGGATGATCGGCGACGTCCTGCTCGAGTGCGAGCTCGAGCCCGGCGAGCAGCACACGCTGGCCGGCTTCGAGAACCACGCCGGCCGCACAGTGCTCGAGGATGGTGCCCAGCCGCTCGGGCGCATCCTGGCCGGTTTCGGCAACGACGGGGAAAGCGGCTACGAGGGCTGCCGCGTCGGCCGCGTGCTCGGTACCTACCTGCACGGCCCACTACTGCCGCGCAACCCGTGGCTCGCGGACTGGCTGCTCGCCCAGGCGCTCGCCCACCGAACAGGCGGCGAGCCGCCGCAACTCGAGCCACTCCAGGACGACCTGGAAGCCGACGCCCACGCGGTGAGCGCAGAGCGCGCGAAAACGCGCGGCGGCCGCTTCTGAGCGGTTACGGAGCCCAGAGTGCGCCGAGGTACGCGGCCGGGTCGCCGGGCGTCCAGCGCTGCAGGAAGCGCTGGATCGGCGGGTGCAGGACGATCTCGTCGAGCTCCTCGGCGCTGAACAGCCGGTGGCCGCGCACGGCCGCGTCATGTGAGGTGACCTGCTCGAGCGACTGCCCGGTCAGGTCGCCGGCGAAGATGATGTGGACGACATGCTTGGCCGCGAAGCTACGCACGGGCGCGATCGAGTCGACGATCGCCACCGGGCCCTCGACCGGCACTTCGGCGCCGACCCCGACCTCCTCGGCCAGCTCGCGGTGAAGAGCGTCGACGAGGCTCTCGCCCAAGTTGACCCCACCGCCGGGGAGCAACCAGTACTCGCGGCCGTTCTTCTCGTGACGGCACAGCAGGATGCTCGCCTGCCAGCTCAGGATCGCCGAGACGCGGATTCGGGGCTCGCTCATGTTCTCGACGACCCGAAGCCGCGAACGCCGCGCTCGCTCTCGGGCAGCTCGTCGACCTCGACCGGGTCGAGCCCGGGCACCGGGAGCACCACGAGCTGTGCGATCCGCATCCCGGGCTCGACGACGAAGGGCTCGCGCGCGTCGGTGTTCAGGAGCACGACCCGGATCTCGCCCCGGTAGCCCTCGTCGATCAGCCCCGGTGAGTTGACGACGGTCAGGCCGTGCTTCGCCGCCAGGCCCGATCGCGGCTGGACGAAGCCCGCGTGGCCCGGCGGGATGGCGACGGCGAGACCGGTGCCGACGAGCGCCCGCTCGCCCGGTCCGAGCTCGTGCCGCTCGCACGAGGCGAGGTCGAGGCCGGCGTCGCCCGAATACGCCCGCTCGGGCAGCACGGCGTCGTCGTGCAGCCGCCGGATCGGCAGCTCGATCACGCGCTCGACCGCGCCTCGGCCTCGGCGATCAGGAACGGCGCGAAGCGACGCACCTCCCGGCGCGGCAGCCGGGCGCGCACGAAGACGCCCTCGGGACGGTCGGCGCGCTCGTCCACCGGCGTCCCGAGCGCGTACAGCTCGGCCAGCCGTGCGCCTTCGTCGTACGGGATCAGCAGCCGGACGGCCTCGAAGCGCTCGCCGAAGCGCTCGGCGATCCGCTCGCGCAGCTCGTCGAGCCCTTCTTCGGTTTGGGCCGAGACCTGCAGGGCGCCCGGGAAACGGTTCTCCACCCGGCGGCGGCCCAGCGGATCGAGCTGGTCCACCTTGTTCAGGACGAGCTCGATCGGCAGCTCGCCGGCGCCGATCTCGCCGAGCACCGACTCGACCGCGACGAGCATCTCGTCGAGCTCCGCGTCACTCGCCGAAGCGTCCGCGACGTGCAGCACGAGGTCGGCCACGAGCGTCTCCTCGAGCGTCGCCGCGAAGCCTTCGACCAGCTGGTGCGGCAGGCGCCGGATGAAGCCGACCGTGTCGGTCACGAGATAGCGGCGGCCCTCGACCTCGAACCCGCGTGTCGTCGGGTCGAGCGTCTCGAAGAGACGGTCGTTGACGGAAGCATCCGCACCGGTGAGCGCGTTCAGGAGCGTCGACTTGCCGACGTTCGTGTAGCCGGCGAGCGCGATCGTGGGCGTCTCCGAGCGTCGCCGCGCCTTGCGCCTCGTCGACCGTTGCTTCGCCAGCTGCTTCAGTCGCTGCCGCAGAAGGGTCACACGCCG
>Ga0307312_10001255_pt1 | contig 12894 bp, 13 predicted proteins | sample ER_DNA_202_FD_194489 | JGI IMG/M metagenome (GOLD analysis project Ga0307312, IMG submission 194489) | Bulk soil microbial communities from the East River watershed near Crested Butte, Colorado, United States - ER_DNA_202 | ecosystem: Environmental > Terrestrial > Soil > Floodplain | place...
GAGCGCGGACCGAAGACGAGCAGCGGCAGATGGGGCATGGGTGGCACGATACCGGCGATGGAACGGGTCTACACCACGCCCCTCCTCGACAAGCTCGGGATCCGACCGGGGATGCGGGTCGCGATCGTCGGCGCACTCGAGGACGACGACGAAGTACTCGACGACGAGGGGCCGTTCCGGGCGCGCCTCGCCGAGCGGACGAGCGACGTCACCGTGGGACGGCCGAAACCGGACTCCGACATCGTCCTCCTCGCGGCCGACACGACCGTCGAGCTCGTCGCCCTGGCCGAGCTCCGGTCCCGGATCCGGCCGGCCGGCGCGATCTGGGTCGTCTCGCGCAAGGGCAAGGCCGCGACGCTGCGCGATGTCGAGGTCATGGCCGCCGCGCGCGAGCACGGGCTCATCGACAACAAGGTCGTGGCGTTCTCGGCCCGCCGGACGGCCCTCCGGCTCGTGATCCCGGTCGCCCTCCGGCCGAAGCGCTGAGGCGAGTACCATCCGTTCCATGGGATCGGATGTCCTCCTCGTCCTCATCGTCGTCCTCATCGTCGTCCTGATCTGGCGCGGGCCGAAGACCCTGCCGAAGATCGGCCAGGCGCTCGGACGGGGCGTCCGCGAGGCACGCACCGAAGCCGCGAAGCTGCGCGACGACAAGGACGCCGACCCGCCCGCCTGACTGGCGGCGCCTGACCGCGTTGCACGCGCGGGCGCATGCGCCTGGCCGGCCGAGCCGAAGCCAACCTCAGCCCGCGATCCGGGTCTCCATCGGGGTGACGCTGCGCACGCCAGCCGCGATCGCGCGGACGGCGGCCACGGTCGGCGCCGCTTCGGCCGCGGTCGCGGCATCGCGCGCGGCACCCAGCTCGAGACCGCTCAACGCCGCCTGGACCGAGGCAATGGCACGCGGCGCCACGCTGAGCTCCCCCACCCCGAGCCCGACGAGCAGGCCCACGACGTCGGGATCGGCCGCGGCCTCGCCGCAGACGGCCACCGGACGGCCGTGCGCGGCGGCGGCGCGGCATGTCGCCCCGATGAGCCGGATGATCGCCGGCTGGAAGGGCGTCGCCAGCTCGGCGAGCTCCGGGTTCGTCCGGTCCGCGGCCAGCGTGTACTGGATCAGGTCGTTCGTCCCGATGCTGAAGAAGTCGACCTCCGGCGCGATCATGTCCGCGACGAGCGCGAGCGCCGGAACCTCGACCATGACCCCGATCCGCACCTCCGACGAGACCGCCGCTCCATCCGCGCGCGCCCGATCTGCCACCCGCTCGATCGCGATCCGGGCAGCCCGCAGCTCCTCGAGGCTCGAGACCATCGGCAGCAGGATCCGCGCCGGCCGCGCCGGCGACGCCTCGAGGATCGCCTGGATCTGGGTGTCGAACAGGACCTCCCGCCGCAGCCCGAGCCGGAGGCCGCGAACCCCAAGCGCCGGGTTCGCTTCGGCCCCGGTGGGCTCGAAGCCGGCCGGCTTGTCGCCGCCGACGTCGAGAGTCCGGAACGTCACCGGACGATCACCCATCGCATCGGCGATCCGGCGATAGACGGCTCGCTGCTCGACCAGGCCCGGCGCGACGGTCCGGCCCAGGAACAGCAGCTCGGTCCGGACGAGGCCGATCCCGTCGGCCCCCAGGCGGGCGGCCAGCTCGGCCTCGGCGATCGAGCCGACGTTGGCCTCCACGTGGATCCCGTGGCGGTTCGCCGATGGGACGCCCGAGACTCCTGCGCCGGCGGACGCCGGCAGCGAGGCGAGGTCGTCCTCGGCCGGCTCGACGACGAGCCGGCCGCCGTCGCCGTCGAGCAGCGCGGCGCACTCGTCGAGCTCGCGCGCCAGGCTCGCCCCGATCCCCAGGACGAGCGGGATACCCAGGGCGCGGGCCACGATCGCCGCATGACCGCTCGGTGCGCCCCCGACGAGCGCGATCCCGCCGACAAGCTCGGGCCGGATCGCGGCGACGAGCGACGGATCGAGGTCGTCGGCGGCGAGGATCGCGGTCTGGCCGTCCCGCCGGTGGAGGTCGGGTCTCGTTCGGCCGGTCAGCAGGTCGGCGACCCGCCGGCCCACGTCGCGCAGGTCGGCGGCCCGCTCGCGGAAGTACGCATCGTCCACGCCGGCGAGGAGGTCAGCCTGCTCGGCGGCCACGCGATCAATCGCCTCGACCGCCGAGGCGCCCGCCGAGACCGCCGCCAGCGCCGGATCGAGAATGCCCGGATCCCGTGCGAACAGCGCCTGGGCCTCGAAGATCGCGCCGATCTCCTCGCCTGCCCGGCCTGCCGTCTCGCGCGCCAGCGCACCGAGCTCGTCGGCCGCCGCGGCCATGGCGGCCCGCAGGCGGTCCGCCTCCGCTCGCGCGTCCCGCGGCTGCGAATCGCCGTCGGCCGCCTGGCCGGGGCCGAGCGCCTCGACCCACAGGAGGCGCCCGACGGCCGCGCCCGGCGAACCGGCTCGACCGATGAGAAGGCGTCTGGCCATCGATCCGTGGGTCAGCCGACGACGTCGGCGAGGGTGGCGAGGAGCAACGCCGACGACGTCGCGCCGGGGTCCTGGTGACCGATGCTGCGCTCGCCCAGATAGGAGGCGCGGCCCTTGGTCGCCAGGAGCGGGATCGTCGCCTCGGCACCCGCCCTGGCCGCGTCCCGCGCGGCCTGGATCGCGGCGCCGGCGTCGGCACCGCCGTCGAGCGCGGCGCGGGCGGCAGACGCGGCGGGGACCAGCGCATCGAGCATCGTCTTCTCCCCGGTCGTCGACTTGCCGAGCGTCCCGACGCCGGTGACCGCGGCCTCGAGCGCCGCGACGATCGCGGCGGCCCCCGACGCCGGCTCGGCCAATCCCGCCACGGCACCCGACGCGCGCAGGAACGCGGTCCCGTACAGCGGGCCGGACGCGCCGCCCACCGTGCTGATCAGCGTGCGGCCGACCACCCGCAGGAGCTCGGCCGTCGCGGCCTGGTCCGTCACCGCCGGGTCCGGCGCCGTCCGCGCGTCGAGCGCGGCGACGACCGCCTTGAACCCGCGGTCCATGTTGATCCCATGGTCGCCGTCGCCGATGGCCTGATCGAGCGAGGTCAGGCGTGGCGCTTCGTCGTGGAGCCGCTCGGCCGCGGTCCGAAGCCAGGTATCGAGGATCTCGAGCATTGCGCGGCACCTCGCCGGTTGGGAGCCTGTCGGAGAGTCTAGGCTGCCGGACCTCGGCCGGTCTGGGGTCGACCGAGGTCCGGCGGCCGGGTGGGTTGGGCGGTCACACGCCCCAGCGCAGGGCGGCCGTGTGGACCGGCGCGTCCCACAGGCGAACCAGGTCGTCATCGAGCTTGAGGAGGGTGACCGAGAAGCCGGCCATCTCGAGGCTCGTGATGTAGTTCCCGACCAGGCTGCGCCCGATCGCGATCCCCTGTCCGCCGAGGATCTTCGCGACGGAGTTGAACGCGATGTACAGCTCGATGAGCGGGGTCCCGCCCATCCCGTTCAGGAAGGCGAGGACGTTGTCGCCGCGGGTCAGGCCGAGGTCCGACACGATCGGCGAGACGAGCCACTCGGCCATGTCGTCGATCGGAGCGAGCTTCTCCCGGCGCCGACCTGGCTCGCCGTGGATGCCGATCCCGACCTCGACCTCGTCGTCGCCGAGTGCGAACGTCGGCGTCCCGGCCGCGGGGACGATGCACGAGGTCAGGGCGAGACCCATGGAGCGGCCCTGGCCGTTGACCTTGACGGCGGTCGCGGTCACATCGGCGAGCGACGCGCCCGCCTCGGCCGCGGCGCCCGCGATCTTCTCGACGAGGACCGTCACGCCCACGCCGCGGCGGCCGGCCGTGTAGAGCGAGTCCTGGACCGCGACGTCGTCGTTGGTGACGACCGAGGCGACCTCGATCTCGCCACCGACGAGCTCTGCCGCCATCTGGAAGTTCAGGACGTCGCCGGTGTAGTTCTTGACGATGTGGAGGACGCCCGCGCCGCCGTTGACGGCCCGCGTCGCCGCCTCCATCTGGTCGGGCACCGGCGAGGTGAACACGTTGCCGGCACACGCCGCGTCGAGCATCCCGAGCCCGACGAACCCGCCGTGGAGCGGCTCGTGGCCCGAACCGCCGCCCGAGATCAGGCCGACCTTGCCCGCCTTCGGGCCGCCGGCCCGGAGGACCACGTTGTTGGCCGTGTCGATCTTGACGATCTCGGGATGGGCCGCGGCGAGCCCGGCGAGGCTCTCCGGGACGATGTCGTCGAGACCGTTGATCAGCTTCTTCATCGCGTGGCTGGGTGCGGTGGCGGCCATGACGGGCTCCTTCGCGTGTTGGGTGTGTGGGACGGGGGCGGATGCCGGACGCCGTTCAGGCGTCCGCGTGGGCCAACTCGGCCGTGGCGGGCCCGGGGACGGTCGAGGTCGCATGGTGACCGACGAACTCGTACAGGAAGGCGCCGACGAGGCCACCGCCGATCGGACCGGCGATGTACACCCAGAGCTGGTCGAGGTGCGTCGTCGCGCCGATCAGGCCGCCGAGGATCTCCGGGCCGATCTGGCGGGCCGGGTTCAACGCGGCTCCGGTGATCGGGCCGACCAGGATGATGATCCCGTAGACGATGAAGCCGATGACCACCCCGGCGAAGCCGGCCGGGGCTCGTCCGTCGACGGCGGCACCGAAGACCGTGAACACCAGGATCGCGGTGCCGATCACCTCGGCCAGGAAGCCGACGAGGTTGCCCGCGTTGGCGTTGACCGAGACCGCGCCGAGGCCGAGGGTCTTCGGGTCGTTGCCGCTCAGGATGACGAACGTCAGCCCGGCGCCAACGAACGCGCCGACGAGCTGGGCGAGGATGTAGCTGATCGCGGTCTGGCTGTCGATCTTGCGCGTCGCCCAGAGGGCGACCGTGACGGCCGGGTTGATGTGGCAGCCGCTGATGTGGCCGACCGAGTAGACGGCGGCGAAGATCGCGAAGGCGAAGGCGAACGAGATCGTCGACAGCTCGGCGCTGCCGAACGGGTTCTTGCCCGTCAGGAAGACCGTCAACGGCACGGAGCCCGCACCGATGAAGACGAGGATGGCCGTGCCGAGCGCTTCGGCGGTCAGCTTCTGGCTCAGGGTCGGGGACGACATGCCGTGGTTCCTCCGTTGCTCTCCGTGGACCGTGGTCGGTCCGATGCGTCTGGGCGTTCCGTTGACTCAGGCTGGTTCCGGTTCGGCGACGACAGCCGGCGTCGCGGTCGCGAGGTAAGGGCCGAGCTCGGCCGTGAGGGCGTCGAGCGCGGCGTCGGCATCGGGCCCGTTCGTCCCGAGGACGATCTCGGTCCCCGGTCGGATCGTCAGCCCGAGGACAGCGATCAGGCTCTTGGCATCGGCTGTCCGGTCACCGAGCCGGATCGAGACCGTGCTCGTGAACCGGCTGGCGACCTGGACGAAGCGGGCGGCCGGCCGGGCGTGGAGACCCGCCGGATCGATGACGACCAATCGGCGTTCGGGCATTGCGATCAGCCTCCGATGGCCTTGGACAGGTTCGTTGCCGATACGGCGGCGGCGGCGACCTCGTCGAGGTCCGCGCCGACGCTGGCCTGGACGCCCGCGGCGAACGCGCCCTCGACGAGCGGCGCCTCCGCGACGCGGACGCGATCGCGCTCGACCGGGCTCAGCTCCTCGAGGGCGATCTCGAGCGATAGCGCGGCGCTGCCGAAGTCGAACAGGACGACGGCCCCCTCCGAGGTCGCGGGTGAGGGACCGAGCACCTCCCGGATGGCCGCCACGATGCGATCGGCCGTCGTCCCGAGCCGCCCGTCCGCCGTCCCGCCGGCAAGGGTGACCGGGACATCGTCGCCACCGAACTGGGCCACGATGTCGCGGAGTCCCTCGACGAGGGTCTGGCTGTGCGAGACCAGGACGAGACCGACCATGACGCCTCCTTTCCGTTGCGGTCCGGTGTGGAGGGGATGGTCCGCCGGCCCGCATCAAGAACCAAGCAAGAACCCATCGCGATTCGCGATGAAGGTGGCGACGGCGTCGCGGGAGCAGTCCGCGGTCATTGCGGCGCGCTGGGGACGCTGTCTACACTCGGGCGGTCGGACCGTAACGAGGAACCGGTGCACGTCCCGTCTGCAACCCGCCATTCCGGCATTGCGCCCTCGCCCGTCGATGCGGCGCGCCTGCGCGAGGCGATCCGGCGCGCAGCACGAGCCGTCGACCGCCACGCGGCCACGCTGACCCGGCTCGACACGATCCTCGGCGACGGCGACCATGGCGACAACCTCTCGGCCGGTTTCCGCGCGGTGCTGGAGCTCCTCGACGAGCTGCCCGCCGACACGCCGCCCGGTGAGCTGCTGCGGGCGGTCGGCCACCGGCTCGTGGCCACGGTCGGCGGCGCATCCGGCCCGCTCTACGGCACCGCCTGCATCGAGGCCGGGTTCCGCGCCGGCGACGTCGCGGTCCTCGACCCGGAGCTGATCGCCGGCATGCTCGCCGCGGCCGCAGCCGGGCTCGCCCGGCGCGGGCGCTGCTCCGTCGGTGACAAGACGATCCTCGACACGCTCCAGCCGGCCGCCGATGCGGCCCAGGCAGCCCTCGCCGACGGCGCCGGTCCGGCCGGTGCCCAGCGGGCCGCGATCGAGGCGGCGCGGCGCGGGATGCGGTCCACCGCGGCGATGGTCGCCCGACGCGGCCTTGCCCTGCGCCTGGGCGAGCGCTCCGTCGGACATCGCGACCCCGGGGCGGTCTCGTGCCTGGTCCTGCTCCTCGCGCTCGCCGAGCGGTGACGCTCCCGAACGCGACCGATCCGGTCGCCGCCGCAGACGCGGGACCGGCGCACGTCGATCCTGAGCTCGCGCGTCTGCAGGCACGGGTGGCCCAGCTCGAGCGCGAGCACCGCCGTGCGTTCGAGCAGGCCCAACGCGAGGCCGACGCACTGTTCGCCCAGTACCAGCTCAGCCAGTTGATCGCGACGGCAGCGACCCCATCGGAGCTGAGCCGATCCGTCGTGGTGGAGCTCGTCCGCCTTGCCGGCGCCGAGTCGGGTGCGCTGTGGCTCGGCGAAGCGGGCCGCGAAGGGCTGGCCCTCGTCGCCGTCACCGGCCCGATCCACAACGAGCTGCCCGAGCGGCTCGACGACATCGATGCGGCGCGAAAGTTGGCAGCCGCCGATTCGGACCGGGAGCTCGTCGTGCTCGGCGACGAGTCGCCCGCGACGGTCCTGCTCGTGACCGCGGCACCCGGGGTGGCGCTGGATCGGGACGGACTGCGGATCGCTCAGCTCGCCCGCCACGAGCTCGCCGTCGCATTCGGCGGGGCGCGCCTCCGGGCCGCCCTCGACCGCGAGCGTGAGGAGCTGCGCTCTGTCGTCGCAGGCGCGACCGATGCGATCGTCCAGGTCGACGAGGCGCGGCGCATCGTCCGGCTCAACCCGGCAGCCGAACGGCTCCTCGGCGCGGACGGCAGCGCGATCGGCCGGACCTGCGGCGACGTCCTGGGCTGCGCGATCGCGGGCGGTCATGGCGAGGATCAGTGCCCGCTCGCGGAGGTGCTGGCAACGGGCCAGGCGATCGCCTACCGCGAGACGGCCCTGCGAGGCGCGGGGGGCGAGGCAATCCGGGTGGCCGGCGGCTACTCCCGCACGCCGATGACGTCGGACGGGCCGATCCGGGCGACGGCGATCCTCCGCGACGTCTCCGCGGTCCGTGCTCTCGAGCAGCTCCGCGAGGGCTTCGTCGCGACGGTCAGCCACGAGCTGCGGACCCCGCTCGCCCTCGTCCGCGGCTACGCCGAGTCGATCCTCCATCTCGATCTCGGGCACGACCAGGAGCGCGAGTATGTCGACCGGATCCACCAGGTCACGAGCCGGCTCGGCGACCTGGTCGACCAGATCCTCGACATCACGCATCTCGACGCCGATCCGTTGATCCTCGAGCGGGGACCCGTCGCCTTCGCCTCGCTCGTGGCGCGCTGCCGCGGTGACCTGGCGCTGTCGGGCGACGACAGCCGTCTGGTCGCGGAGCTGCCCGAGGACCTGCCGCCGATCGACGTCGACTCGGCCCGGATCGGACGCGTCCTCGAGAACCTCGTGGGCAACGCCCTCAAGTACGCGCCGCCCGGCTCGCCGGTGACGATCGGGGCGTCGGTCGTCGACGGCTGGCTCTGGGCGACGGTCGACGACGAGGGGGTCGGGGTCCCGGAGGAGGAGCGGGGTCTCGTGCTCGAGCCCTTCCACCGCGCATGGAACGTCCGCGAGTCGCGGATCCCGGGCACCGGCCTGGGCCTGTACATCTGTCGCCGGCTGGTCGAGGCGCACGGCGGGCGGCTGGCCCTCGGCGAACGTCCGAACGGCGCCCCCGGAACGCGGGTCAGTTTCAGCATGCCGATCCTGGCCGGCCGACGGTCGGGCCCCGGCAGCCGGCGCCACCGACTGGACGAGGCGCGCAATGGCTGAGACGATCCTGATCGTCGAGGACGAGCCGGAGTTCGCCGCGTTGCTCGAGCTGTGGATGACCCAATCGGGCTATCGGCCGGTCGTCGCGACGACGGGCCACGACGCGCTCGCCCGCTTCTACGAGGAGCATCCGGCGCTCGTCGTCCTCGACGTGGCCCTCCCCGGTCTCGATGGCTGGCAGGTGATCGAGCGGATCCGCGAGTTCAGCCGGGTGCCCATCCTGATGGTCACCGCCCGGAGCTCCGAGGCCGACAAGGTCCGCGGTCTCAAGCTCGGCGCCGACGACTACGTGACCAAGCCGCTCAGCTTTCCGGAGCTGATGGCCCGGATCGAGGCGGCGCTCCGCCGCGCCGCGACGCCGAACCCGGAGCGGCCGCGGCGGATCCAGCACCGCGACCTGATGATCGACCTGGACGACCACCGCGCTCGCTACCGCGGCACCGAGGTCCGGCTCACGCCGACCGAGTTCCGCCTCCTGGCCTACCTGGCCGAGCACGCCGGCCAGCTCGTCGTCCACCGCCAGGTCCTGGCCGCGGTCTGGGGCTCCGGCTACGACGCCGACGTCCACCTTCTCCGGATGACGATCCGCAACCTGCGGATGAAGCTCGAGGCCGTCGCTCCGGGCGAATCCCTGATCGCGACCGAGTACGGACTCGGCTACCGCCTGACCGGACCGCGCTGAACGCGCGGGGCGGACCGGACCGGTAGGCTGGCGCCGTGAACGACGCGATCCCGCCCAGCGTGGAGGCGCTCCTCGAGCGACCGGGGCCCGGTCCGCATCGGACGACGATCCTCGTGGACGGCTCCACGGTCGAGACCCTGGCCGACCTGCCGCCGCTCCGCGACCGGCTGCTGTTCGTCGGGCTGAACCCGTCGCCCGTCAGCGTCGAGGCCGGCCACTACTTCCAGGGCCGGCTCGGCCAGCTGTTCTGGCGCCGGCTGATGACCGCCGAGATCCTCCCGGCCGACACCCCGATCCCGTCGGCCGACGACGCACTGGTCGCCGCGGGGCACGGGTTGACCGACCTGCTGAAGATCCCCAGCGCCCGCGACGAGGCCACGGATGCCACGCTCCGATCCGGCGTGGGTCCCCTGTGGCAGAAGGTCGCGATCTGGCGGCCGGCGGCGATCGTCTTCGTCTACAAGCGGGCGGCCGACATCGTCGCCTCGCGCCAGCTCGCCGAGCCGTGGGGCAAGCTCGACGAGGTGGCGATGTCGGGCCGGCCGTGCTTCCTGATGCCAGGCCCGTACGCGCCCGAGGCCGAGGTCACGCCCGCGCTGAACTTCCTGCGGAATCTCGGCGCGTCGCTGCCGCGCTGAGGGGCTGGCCAGCTAGCCGGCCACGATCTCGAGCCGGCCGGAGCCCGGCGGATCAAGGCGGATGCGGACATCGATATCGGTTGGAAGGCGATCGCCGTCTCCGACCTCGCGGGTGGCGTAGGGCAGGTAGCGGCCCGCGCCCGGAGCCACGAGGATCGACAGCTCGAGTGGGATCGCGAGGGCCTCGGCTGCGGCAGCATGGTCCGGATCCGTCCGGGTCAGGACGATCGCGCTGATCTCCCCATGACGCCGCTCGACGACCTGCTCGATCAGGCCGAGCGCCGCGTCCGACGGATCGCCCGGGTCGACGAGCACGAGCTGTCTGGCGCCGATCAGGGTCGACTCGCCCGTCCGTCCGGGCAGGCCGCCCACGGCGCCGAATGCGAACCGGACTTCCACTGGGTTCTCCGCGAGGATCCGGGGCGGCGGCGTTCGTCCAAAGGTGATTCGCCGCGCGACCTCCCCGGCGGTCACCGCTTCGGTCTCGATCAATCGCTGGAGGACGCTCGTGGTCGGAACCCACATCTGGATCTCGCCGGAGGCGACCTGATCCAGGGCCCGAGGCGGCGTCACCCAGCGGTGCGCCGCGACCTCGTCGGCTGCGAACACCGGCTCGGCATGCGGCGGCAGGTCGGCGACGAAGAACCAGGTCGAGAAGCGGCGGGGCATGAACGACGGAGTCGTCCAATGGGCGATCGGGACGAGCCGATCGATGCCCTCGAGGGCGATGCCGGCCTCCTCCTGGAGCTCGCGGAGCGCGCCCCGATGAATGGCCAGCGCCTCGTCCGGAGCGACGTTGTCGCCGAGCGACCGTGCGGCCGCGGCGGCGACCGCCGAGGGGTGATCCGGCGGCGCCGGCTCGGCGTCGTCGGGGTCGACCCGGCCGCCCGGGAACACGTGGAGCCCGGCACCGAACGCCATCGTGGCCGGCCGGTGGATGAGGAGGACCTCTGCGCCATCGGGGCCCGGCCGGAGGAGAACGACCGTGGCGGCGGGCGCCGGTGCCGGTGCCGGTGCCGCGACAGGCTCGGTCATGTCGCTGCCGAGGCCGCCCCGGTGAGCTGGTCGGCAAGGGCCGCCGGCTCGGTGACGGGCAGGCGGCAGGCGAACTGGCGGCAGACATAGGCGGTCGCCCGCCCGCCGATCGCGACTCGGTCCGCCAGCAGCGGCACGACCGAGGAAGCGGGATCGGCCGCGGCGGCGACGACGAGATCGCGACGGCCACTCCCCGTTGCGGTGGCGAGCAGAGCCCGCGTGTCGGCCGCGGCCGGGTCTCCGACGATCGCGAGCTCGACGATCCCCCCGACCGCGAGCTCGGCGGCCGACAGCCAGTTCGCGAAGCCGGTCGGGTAGCGGCCGAGGAAGGACGTCACCGTCGCCAGGGCCCGCTCCGCGGCGTCGCCGTACCGCGCCTCGCCGGTCATGGCCGCGAGCCGCAGGAGGACCAGCGTCGCCATCGAGCCGCCGGCGGGCGTGGCATTGTCCTGCGGGTCCTTCGGTCGGGTGACGAGCGTCTCGTGGTCGTCGGCCGTGTCGAAGAAGCCGCCGACCGGATCGGCGAAATGGTCGAGGATGAGGTCCGCGAGATCGCGCGCGGCGGTGAACCAGCGCTCGTCGAAGGTCGCGCCGTAGAGCGCAAGCAGCCCCTCCGCGAGGTCGGCGTAGTCCTCCAGCACGCCATCCCCCGTCGCGCGGCCATCCTTCCACGATCGTCCGAGCCGGCCGTCCGGGCGACGGAGGCCTGCCAGGATCGCCTCGGCCGCCGCGACCGCAGCCTCGCGATAGCGCTCCGCGGCAGGCTCCGGCAGCAACCGCGCGGCATCGGCCAGCGCCCCGATCGCCAGCCCGTTCCACGCCGCGAGCGCCTTGTCGTCGCGAGCTGGCTGGGCCCGCGTCGCCCGCCGCGCCAGGAGCCGTGCGCGGGCAGCAGCCAGCCGTGCCTCGCGGGCAGGGTCCACGACTCCGTCGTCGCCGGCAGCGGGCTGGATCCGCGACAGGATCGTCCGGCCCTCCCAGTTGCCGTCGTCCCGTACGCCATAGATGGCCGTGAACGGGGGTGCGTCGTCGCCGACGACCTCGCGGATCTCCGCGGCCGTCCAGGTGAACGTGGCGCCCTCGACCCCGTCCGTATCCGCGTCCTGGCTGGCCGCGAACGTGCCGTCGGGACGGCGCAGCTCACGGAGCAGGTAGTCGAGCACGCCGACGGCGACGTCGCGGTATGCCTCGATCCCGAGGGTCGCCCAGGCGCGGAGATATGTCCGGGCAAGCTCGGCGTTGTCGTAGAGCATCTGCTCGAAGTGCGGGACGAGCCAGATCGGGTCGGTGGCGTAGCGGTGGAAGCCGCCGCCGAGCTGGTCGTGGATGCCGCCGTCGGCCATCCGATCGAGGGTGTAGCGGACCATCGTCCGGGGCCGGTGGTCGCCGGCCGCGATCCGGCCGAGAAGGAAGTCGAGCGTCATCGGCTGAGGGAACTTCGGGGCGCCGCCCCAGCTGCCGTTCAGCGTGTCGAACCGCGTCTGGAGCTCGTCGACGGTTCCGGCCAGGAGCTCCGGGTCGGGCTGCGCGGCCGGCCCGTCGGTCGGCAGCCGATTCTGAGCAACGAGCGTGTCGACCAGGCGCTGGCCGGCGGCGACGACCTCGACGCGCTGCTCGCGCCAGGCCCGGGCGGCTCCCGCGAGCACGTCGCGGAACGCCGGCAGGCCGTGGTGTGGTGTCGGCGGGAAGTAGGTCCCGCCGTAGAACGGCCGCCCGTCGGGGGTCAGGAAGACGCTCATCGGCCAGCCGCCCTGCCCGGTCATCGCCTGAACCGCGCCCATGTAGACCTGGTCGAGATCGGGTCGCTCCTCCCGGTCGACCTTGATCGCGACGAAGTCCCGATTCAGGTCGGCGGCCGTGGCCGCGTCCTCGAAGCTCTCGCGCTCCATGACGTGGCACCAGTGACACGCCGCGTAGCCGATGGACAGGAAGATCGGCTTGTCCTCGTCCTTCGCGCGGGCCAGCGCTTCGGGTCCCCATGGATACCAATCGACCGGGTTGTGGGCGTGCTGGAGGAGGTACGGGCTTGTCTCGCCCGCCAGTCGGTTCGCCATGCGGCCATGGTATGCGGCGTGCGGTTCTCGCTGGAGACCTCGTCCCCCTCGCCTGGTCCGGCTGGCGGACCAACGGGCGGCGGAGGCTCGCCAAACG
>Ga0307312_10001256_pt1 | contig 12879 bp, 13 predicted proteins | sample ER_DNA_202_FD_194489 | JGI IMG/M metagenome (GOLD analysis project Ga0307312, IMG submission 194489) | Bulk soil microbial communities from the East River watershed near Crested Butte, Colorado, United States - ER_DNA_202 | ecosystem: Environmental > Terrestrial > Soil > Floodplain | place...
CCTGTTCGACCGCATCGGCATTCACGAGCCGACGCTCCGCGGTTCCGGAGTGGTCGCTTTCGGGATGATGACGCGCGGGATCCTCCTGATGATCGCCGCGATCGCTGTGGCCGTCAGTGACCCGAGGCTCGCCCTGGCGGGCGCTCTGGTCTACGCGCTCGCGTACACCCTCGAGCTCGTCCTGTCGCTGACGCTCTACTTCGCCGGTCAGCCGCGATGAACGCTTTCCTGCTCGCCGCCGCGAGCGACTTCAAGCCTCAGGACGAATTCGAGCTTCATCCTTGGGTGTCGCTTCATCTCGGGCCATTGGATATGTCGGTGAACAAGGCAGTCGTTTATCTCTGGATCGGCTCCGCCGTGACGATCCTGCTGGGCATCTGGATCATGCGCTTTGGTCTCTCTCTGAGACCAAATCGCCGCCAGACGACCGGGGAATCGCTCTACGAGTTCATCCAGAGCCAGATCGCCGAGAGCAGTCTTCCTTCGAAGGCGATCGGCACATGGTTCCCCTACGTCGCATCCCTTTTCCTGTTCATCTGGGTACTCAACATGGTCGGATTCGTCCCGCTCCCGATCTCCGACGAGCATTTCCATCTCTTCGGCCTCGACCTTCCGACCTGGGGCATCTATGCGGCGACGGCGAACCTTTCCGTGACGCTCGCTCTCGCGCTGATCACGTTTTTCGCCACTCACGAGGAAGGGATCCGCTACAACGGCCCCATCCGCTACTTCAAGAGCTGGGTGCCGCAGGGAGCCCCAAAGCCTCTGCTTGCATTGATCGTGCCGCTCGAGGTGATCTCGCAGTTCATGCGTCTCATCTCGCTCTCTGTGCGTCTGTTCGCCAACATGCTCGCGGGCCACATGCTGATCCTCGTGATGCTCGGCCTAATCATCATCTTCAAGGCGCTGTGGTTCGCCCCAATTGCCGTCTTCTTCGGAACGGGGATCTACCTGTTCGAGGTCATCATTGTGGTCACCATCCAGGCCTTCGTCTTCGCGCTTCTCTCCGCCATCTACATCGGCGGCGCCATCGAACCCGAACACTAAGGAGGAAGCTTTGAGCGTTCTTCTCGCAGCAACCACCGACACGGGGCTCGCCGACCTCGGCAAGGCGATCGCCTTCGGGGTCGGCGTTGGGCTCGGCGCGGTCGGCGCGGGCATCGGCATCGGCAACATCTTCGGCTCCATGATCCAGGCCGTCGCCCGCCAGCCCGAGCTCCGCGCGGAGCTGACCGGCATCCAGTGGCTCGGCTTCGCGCTCACCGAGGCCGTCGTCTTCTACGCACTCCTCGGCGGCCTGCTCGCATACGTACTCGTTTGATGTTCGTCGCCGACCTGATTTCGGTCGTCCCAGGCCTGATGGTCTGGACGATCATCACGTTCGTCATTACGTTCTACGTCCTGAAGAGAGTCGCGTTCGGCCGCATCCAGGGGATCATCGACGCGCGGCGCGAGCGAATCCGTGAGGCGCTCGACGAGGCCGACAAGGCTCGCCAGGAGGCTCGCGAGCTACGCGAGCTGACCAAGAAGGAGCGGGAAGAAGCAAAGGCGGACCGTGAGCAAATCCTCGAGGAGAGCCGCCGCCAGGCCCAGGCGCTCTTCGAGCAGGCACGCGCGAAAGCCGAGGAAGATCTCCGCGAGCGCCTCGAGAAGAACAAGGAGGAGATCGCCGCGGAGAACCGCCGCATCCTGGCGCAGATTCGCCGCGACGTCGTCGAACTGACGCTCCTGGCCGCGGAAAAGGTCACCGGCAAGACTCTTGACGCGAAGGACCAGCGCCGGCTGATCGACGAGACGATCGACGACCTCGACGTCAAGCGGCTGGTGTCGGACAACTAGTGGGCGTAGCTCAGCGTGTCTATGCCGAAGCGCTGCTCGAGGCGGCGAGGGACGAGAAGCGCGTCGATGAAGTCCGGAAGGACTTCGACGATTTCGCCGTGGCGCTCGCGGGCTCGGATGAGCTTCAACGCTTCCTCCGCAACCCCCAGATCGAGTCGCAGACGAAGCGCCGGGCGCTCGAAGACCTGCTCGGCAAGGCGGACAAGCTCTTCCTCAACTTCGTCCGGCTGCTGGCGGACAAGAATCGAATCGCCGAGCTCGACGAGGTGCACCAGGAGTGGGGACGCCTGCTGGCGCACGAGGAACGCGTGCTCGAGCTGGAGCTGACGACGGCCGTCGAGCTGTCGGAGAAGGAGGCGGCGCGAGTCGTCAAGCAGATCGAGGAGGCTTCAGGTCGCACCGTCGAAGCCACGCGCACGGTCGACCCCGACCTGATCGGCGGCCTCGTAGTCCAGGCAGGATCCCTCCGTCTCGACGCCAGCGTGCGCGGCCGCCTCGAGCAGCTCCGCGAAGAATTGATCACCGCCACCTAGTTACTTAAGGAGAAGCACTTTGAAGCTACGTCCCGAAGAGATCACGTCGATCCTCAAGCAGCGGATCGAGGAGTACGACGTCGAGACGGACCTGGCCGAGGTGGGCACCGTGCTCCAGCTCGGAGACGGGATCGCCCGCGTGTACGGCCTCGAGAACTGCATGGCCGCGGAGACGCTCGACCTCGAGCACGGTGTCACCGGGATCGCGCTGAACCTGGAGGAGGACAACGTCGGTGTCGCGCTCTTCGGAGACTGGGAGAAGATCTCGGAGGGCGATCCAGTCAAGCGCTCCGGCCACATCATGAGCGTGCCGGTCGGCGACGAGCTCGTCGGCCGCATCGTGAACCCCCTCGGCGAGCCACTCGACGGTGGCGGGCCGATCAACGCGAAGGAAACGCGGCCGCTCGAGTGGAAGGCGCCCGGAGTCATCGACCGCCAGCCGGTGAGCGAGCCGCTCCAGACCGGCATCAAGGCGATCGACTCGATGATCCCGATCGGTCGCGGTCAGCGCGAGCTCGTCATCGGGGACCGCTCGACCGGGAAGACGGCGATCCTCGTCGACACGATCCTGAACCAGAAGGGCCAGGACATGATCTGCGTCTACGTCGCCATCGGCCAGAAGGCCTCGACGGTGGCCCAGGTCTACGAGCGGCTGAAGGAGGCTGGAGCGCTCGACTACACGATCATCGTTACCGCCTCCGCCACCGAGGCGGCGCCGATCAAATGGATGGCGCCGTACGCCGGCTGCGCAATGGGCGAGCACTTCCTCTACTCGGGGCGCCACGCCGTCTGCATGTTCGACGATCTCTCGAAGCACGCGGATGCTTACCGGCAGATGTCACTGCTTCTTCGCCGGCCACCCGGTCGCGAAGCCTTCCCCGGCGACGTCTTTTATCTCCACTCGCGGCTGCTGGAGCGCGCCTGCAAGCTCTCCGACGACCAAGGAGGCGGCTCCCTCACCGCGCTGCCGGTGATCGAGACCCAGGCGGGCGACGTGTCCGCCTACATCCCGACGAACGTGATCTCGATCACGGACGGCCAGATCTTCCTCGAGAGCGATCTGTTCTACTCGGGCGTCCGGCCCGCGATCAACGTCGGCATCTCGGTCTCGCGCGTGGGCGGGAATGCCCAGACGAAGGCGATGAAGAAGGTGGCGGGTCGCCTGCGCCTCGAGCTCGCTCAGTACCGGGAGCTGGAGGCCTTTGCGCAGTTCGGATCGGAGCTCGACCAGCAGACGCAGCGAACGCTCGCTCTCGGGGAGCGCATGGTGGCGACGCTCAACCAGCCCCAGTACGAGCCGTGGCCGCTCGAGGAACAGGTCGTCGCCATCTTCGCGGGCATCCACGGCTATCTGGACGCCGTCCCGCCGGCCCAGGTTCCACGGTTCCAGGACGAGCTGCGCGAATACCTACACAGCGAGGGCTCGGTCTACGACGAGATCCTGGAGAAGAAGGACCTGCCGGAGGAGCTCGAGCAGCGCCTCAACGAGCAGCTGACGAAGTTCAAGGAGACCTTCTCTGTCAAGGAGGACACGGGTCTCGTGGGGGCCACGAGCGACTAGTTCATGGCCACCGTCCAGGACATCAAGCGTCGCCTGCGCTCCGTCGGAAACACGCGGAAGATCACGAGGGCGATGGAGCTCGTTGCGGCCGCGAAGCTCCGGCGGGCGGAGGCTCGCATAGCAGCCATGCGCCCCTACGCGGAACGGATGCGCGAACTCATGATCGGGACGGCGCGGGCGACCCCTTCGCGCCAGTTCCCGTTGCTCGAGGAGCGGGAGGACGCCAAGGCGGTCGCCATCCTTCCGCTCACGGGAGACCGGGGCCTCGCGGGTGCCTTCAACGCCCAGATCCTCCGGCGATCGTTCTCGATCGACCGGGAGGTGCGGGGGGAGGGCAAGGACGTACGCTGGCTGGTCGTCGGGAAGAGGGGTCGCTCGACTCTCCGCTTCCGCCGGTACGAGATTCTCGAGGCCTGGACGGATTTCACCGACGAGCCCGAGTACCGGCACGCGGCCTCGGTCGCACATCGCCTGGCCGAGCTCTTCACGGAGCGCGAGATCGACCGCGTCGTGATCGTCTACAACCGCTACGAGTCCCCGCTGACCCAGACCGTCGCGGTCGAGGACCTGCTGCCGATCCCGCGCGCGGCTCTCGAGGACGAGGGGGAGAAGTCGGCCTACGAGATCGCGCTCGAGGGCGATTTCATCTACGAGCCCGAGCCTGAGCAGATCCTCGAGCGTCTCCTTCCGACCTACCTGGAGACCTCGATCTACCGGGCCTTGCTCGAGTCGGCTGCCTCGAAGCACGGCGCGCAGATGACGGCGATGCGCAACGCGACCAAGAACGCAGGCGAATTGATCGACCGGCTGACACTCGACATGAACCGGGCGCGGCAGTCGGAGATCACGCGGGAGATTCTGGAAGTGGTCGCGGGTGCTGACGCTCTAACGCAGTAGCGCAGCCCGCGTCTATTAGAAGAGATGAAGCCGATCCTCGCCGTCGGGCTGGTGGTCGGGCTCGCGGTGGCCTTCGCGGCATTCGTGGGTACGCGCAGCGCGGGAGAAGCACGTGCGGGCTCCTCGCCCTGGACTCTGGCCCAGTCGATGTCGCAGCGGCGCAGCTACATCGCCGCGGCTGAGCTGGGCGGGAAGATCTATGCAGCCGGAGGCATGGTTGGAGAGACCGGTCGCTTCCTCGCGATCTTCCAGCGCTTCGATGCTGCAAGGAACAGTTGGACCACCCTCGAGCGCCTTCCGCACCCGATTCGCGCGGGCGCAGGAGCCGCTCTCGACGGGAAGGTCTATGTCATCGGGGGCCAGACGAAGGAGGGAGCCAGCCGGGAGGTCTGGGCCTACGACGTCGCACGCGGCGCGTGGCAGGCTCGGGCCCCGCTCCCCGCCCCGCGGTTCAACGTCTCGGCGGTGGCTTTGGACGGGAAGATCTACGCGCTCGGCGGCTTCAGCGAGTCGGCCGAGACGGCGGACGTGTACGTCTACGATCCGAGGGCCGATTCCTGGAGCCGGGGTATGCCGCTGCCCTTGCCGAACCACACGCTCGGCGCCGTCGTCTTCAAGGGAGAGATCTGGGCGATCGGAGGGCGCCGCGGCGGGCAGGTCCTGCGCGACGTGTGGATCTACGATCCTCGGACGGCTGCGTGGCGAAAGGGTCCCACGCTTCCGAAGCCGATGGAGCTCGTGGGCGCCGCGGCGGCCGGGGACCAGATCCACGCCATCTGGGAGAGCACGTATGAGATCTACGACGCGCGAACTGGACGCTGGCACGACGGGCCGCGCCCGCTCGTCACCCGCCATGGCCTCAAGGCCTTCGCGATCGGCGGCCGGCTCTACACGGTTGGTGGCTGCACCACACAGCTCCACGACAGCCAGGTCGTCGAGACACGGGTGATTACGATCCGCTAACTTTCCGCCGCCCAGGTGCGTCTAAGCACTTGGTTGGCCGCACGGCCCAGTTATACGCGCGGCCGGAACGTACCAGTTAGAGGAGGGCAGACGTGAAGAAGAAGAGATTGCTGCTGCTTGTCACAGGGCTGTTCGGCTCCCTCGCGCTCGCGGCCGCAGGGTGCGGCGGGGGCGGCGGAGGCGGCTCCAGCTCGACGGGTGGTGGCTCTACAGGAGCGGCCGCGAATCAGGTCATGACCATTGGTTGGGGTGCTGAGCCGCCGTCGCTCGACCCGGGCCTGGCGACGGACACAACGTCGTCGAACGTCCTGCTGAATATCATGGATCCGCTTGTCCGACTGGACAACGAGAACAAAGCGGTTCCATCGCTCGCCGAGAGCTGGGATCTCAGCCCTGACGGCAAGACAGTCACGTATCACCTGCGCAAGGACGGCAAGTGGACGAACGGGGATCCGGTGACCGCGAAGGATTTCGTCTATTCGTGGAAGCGGACGCTGTCGCCTGATCTCGCCGCTGACTACGCCTACCAGCTGTACGGCTTGGTCGGCGCCCAGGAGTACAACTCCTGCACGAAGAACTGCGACGCGCTTGCAGCCAAGGTCGGCGTCGAGGCTACGGACGATTCCACACTGGTCGTTCATCTGACGTCGGCTCAGCCGTGGTTCATCCAGCAGTCGGCGCACACCGCGTTCCTCGCCGTTCACCAGGCGACGGTCGAGAAGTTCGGCGACAAGTGGACGGAGCCGCAAAACATCGTCACCGACGGTCCCTTCAAGCTCGCCAAGTGGGAGCATGAGGCCGAGATCGACCTCGTGAAGAACGACCAGTGGCGAGGCGCGAAGGACGTCAAGCTCACGTCCGTTCCGGGCAAGATCATCGTCGACGGCACCACGAGGGTGCAGGCGTTCGAGTCCGGCGAGGTTGACGCGCTCGACGGCGGCGGACTGCCCCCCGACGAGATCGCCCGCTTGAAGTCGACCCCCGAGTACGAGGTGTATCCGTCGCTCGGAACGTACTACTACGGGTTCAACATCAAGAACATCAGCGATATTCACGAGCGCCGGGCCCTTTCGTTGGCCATCAACCGGCGCGAGATCATCGACCAGGTCGCACAGGGAGATCAGTTGCCGGCTACCGGGATGTCGCCTAAGGGCATCGCGGGCTTCGACACGATCAACCCGAACTCGCCCTGGACGCCGGAGAACGGTGACCAGGCCAAGGCCAAGGACGAGCTCTCGCAGGCCGCGAGTCCGAAGAAGAACATCAACCTGTTCTTCAACGACTCCCCGGGCCACAAGGAGATCGCCACGGCCATTCAGGCACAGTGGAAGCAGCTGGGCATCACGACCACGCTGAAGCAGCAGGAGTGGGCCCAGTACCTCCAGTTCCTCGGGCCGCCGCCGAATAGCGCGGTGGACGTCTATCGCCTCGGCTGGATCTACGACTTCCCCGATGCGATCAACGGTCTCGAGCTGTGGACCTGCAAGTCCGGAAACAACAACACCAACTTCTGCGACAAGAACTTCGACGACACTGTCGCGAAGGCAAAGGAGACGCCGGACGACACGGCGCGGTATCAGATCTACGCGCAGCTCGAGCAGATGCTGTTCGGGCAGGACGGCGCACTTCCGATCACGCCCATCTACTGGTACACGTTCCCGAACCTCGAGAAGCTAACGGTGAAAGACACGTTCAATATCACCCCGCTCGACCAGATCGACCTCACCAAGGTTGTGGTGAAGGGCTAGGCGAGCACTTCTCGACAGACGTGAGGGGAGGTGGGGCGCCAGGGCGCCCCACCTCCCCCTCGTTGCGAAGTGACCCCAAACGGGTAAAGATTTCATTTAGATGACCACGTTCATCATCCGCCGGGTCTTCTGGACAATCCCGGTAGTCCTGCTGGTCATCCTGATGACGTTCCTCCTCATGCGGCAGATCGGGGGCAACCCGTTCCGCCACACGGAGCGCAACGTCCCCGCGGCGATCCAGGCGAACCTCGAGAAGAAGTTCCACCTCGATCGCCCCTGGTACGTTCAGTACGCCTACTACGTCAAGGGCGTCCTGACGTTCGACCTCGGCCCCTCGATGTCGCAGCGGGACCGCACGGTGAACGACATCGTCAAGGACGGCTTCCCGCGCTCGCTCAAGCTCGGGCTCATGGCCTTCCTGTGGGCGCTCATCGTCGGCATCCCGCTCGGCGTCCTCGCAGCGCTGCGGCCGAACTCGGTCTTCGACTACATAGCGATGTTCTTATCGAGCATCGGCTTCGCATTGCCGAGCTTCTTCGTCGCCACGCTATTGATCTACTACTTTTCGGTCAAGTTAGGGATGTTCCCGACGAGCGGCTGGCCGAACTCGTTCTGGGCCTTCGACAAGCGCCTTGTCCTGCCGGCGTTCGCCCTCGGGCTCTTCCCGATGGCGTATTTCGCTCGGCTCGTGCGCGGATCCATGCTCGAGACGATGCAGCAGGACTATGTGCGCACGGCCAAGGCCAAGGGCCTCCGCTACCGGCGCGTGATCCTCCTCCACGTGCTCCGGAACTCGCTCATTCCGGCCGTGACGGCGACGGCGCCGCTCCTCGGTTTGATCATCACCGGCACGTTCGTGATCGAGTTCATCTTCTCGATCCCGGGCATCGGCCGGTACTTCATCAACTCGGTCTCGAACCGTGACTATTCGGTCGTGATGGGGATAACCGTGCTGACGTCGATGATCATCGTCGTCGCGAACCTCTTCGTGGACATCATGTACGGCGTCCTCGACCCGAGAACCAGAGAGGCTCGGTGACGCGTTAGTGGCGATCGACCGTCGCGAGGCAGCGCTCCCGACAGCGGCGCCGGCCCTCCCGAGCATCGAGGAGCCGTCGGCCGGAGCGCCGGTCGCGCAGGCGAGCCTGTGGCGCGACGCCTGGTATCGCTACATCCGAAACCGCGGGGCGGTCGCCGCAGGGGCCATCTTCATCATCATGGTCCTCTACTGCCTCTTCATCCCGGGCTTCTGGAAGATCCCGGGAATCTGGACGTCGCTGAAGGGCTACGACCCGAACGGCGTCGACTTCTCGCAGTCCTACATCGGCTTCAGCCTCGATCATCCGCTCTCCACCGACAAGTTCGGGCGCGACCTCTTCGCGCGAACCGCGGTGGGCGGCCAGATCTCGATCGCGATCGGGTTCGCCGCCACGTTCTTCATCCTCGTCATCGGCGTCGTCTACGGGTCGATTGCAGGTTTCGCCGGCGGGCGCCTCGACAACGCGATGATGCGCTTCCTCGACGCGCTTTACGGACTGCCGTACCTGCCGTTCGCCATCATCACGCTCGCGATCATCGGGACCCAGAACTTCCTCTCGATGACGATCGCGCTCACGATCGCGAGCTGGTTCACCGCGGCGCGCGTCGTCCGCGGCCAGATAATCACGCTCAAGGAGAACGATTACGTGCGCGCCGCGCACGCGGTCGGCGCGCGGTGGTATCGCATCCTCATACGCCACCTGCTGCCCAACACGATGGGAGTTCTCATCATCGCCATCTTCCTCGAGCTCCCCGGGGTCGTCCTGGGCGAGGCCTTCCTCTCGTTCATCGGCCTGGGGATCAACCCGCCGACAGCGTCGTGGGGCTCGATGGCGCAGGACGGACGGGCTGCCTACGTCCTCCATCCTGAGGTTCTGTTCATCCCCAGCCTCGCGATCGCGCTCCTCGTCCTCTGCGCGAACTTCATCGCCGACGGCCTCCGCGACGCCCTCGACCCCCGCACGCGCGAGACGAATTAGCGATGGCACTCCTCGAGGTCAACGACCTCAAGACCTACTTCTACACCCGCGAGGGTGTTGTCCAGGCGGTGGACGGCATCACCTTCACGGTGGAGAAGGGCCAGACGCTGGGAATCGTCGGCGAGTCGGGCTGTGGCAAGTCCGTCACCGCCCTCTCGATCATGGGCCTGATCCCCAAGCCGCCCGCCAAGATCGCCGGCGGCGAAGTTCTCTTCGCGGGCAGAGATCTGACGAAGCTCAACGACCACGAAATGCAGGACGTCCGCGGGCGCCAGGTCGCGATGATCTTCCAGGACCCGATGACGTCGCTCAATCCGACGCTGAAGATCGGGACGCAGATCACAGAGACCCTGCGACGTCACTACGACACCTCGAAGGACGAGGCGCGCAAGCGCGCGATCGAGCTGCTCGAAGAGGTGCGGATCCCGCGCGCGGCGGAGCGTCTGGACGACTATCCGCATCGGTTCTCCGGCGGTATGCGGCAGCGCGTCATGATCGCGATCGCCCTCTCGTGCAACCCGCAGCTGCTGATCGCAGACGAGCCGACGACCGCGCTCGACGTGACGATTCAGGCGCAGATCCTCGACCTGCTCGACGAGCTCCGGACGGAGCACGACATGGCGATGATCCTCATCACCCACGACATGGGCGTCGTCGCGGAGACCGCCGACGACATCGCGGTCATGTACGCGGGCCAGATCGTCGAGTACACGAACTCGCTCGAGCTTTTCGACCATCCGGAGCACCCCTACACGGAAGCGCTGCTGGGCGCTCTCCCGCAGCTCGAGGGCGACGAGCGCGAGATCCGGGAAGGTCGCCTGACGTCGATCCCCGGTCGTCCGCCCAATCTCATCGACCCCCCCGGGGCCTGCCGCTTCGCGCCGCGCTGTCCTTACGCGAACTACGAAGACTCCTGCAGCAAGGTGCAGCCGGAGCTTCGTGAGATCCGCTCCGGGCATCTCGTCCGAAGCGCGCACCCGACGAGCGAGCGCGCCGGCGAGCGAGAGAAAGTCGAAGCGTGAGCGAGCACGATTCGAGCAGCAGCAACGGCTCCCTCCTCAGCGTCAAGGACCTGCACAAGCACTTCCCGATCCGGAAGGGAGTGCTCGTCGAGCGCACAGTCGGCGAAGTCAAGGCCGTGGACGGGGTCAGCTTCGACATCTCCGAGGGTGAGACGCTCGGCCTCGTCGGCGAGTCCGGCTCGGGCAAGTCGACGACCGGCTACTGCGTCCTCCAGCTGATCAAGCCCACTTCGGGCTCGATCCGCTTCATGGGCCAGGAGCTGACGGAGATCGGCCGTGAGGATCTGCGCCACATGCGCCGCGAAATGCAGATCGTCTTCCAGGACCCCTACGCGTCGCTCGACCCTCGTATGACCGTCGGCGGAATCGTCGCGGAGCCGCTGGAGGTGCATGGAATCGGAACGCGTCGGAGCCGTACCGAGACGGTCCGCCGGCTACTGGAGACCGTCGGCTTCGACCCGAACTTCACCAACCGGTACCCACACGAGTTCTCGGGTGGCCAGCGACAGCGCATCGGCATCGCCCGCGCGCTCGCGCTCAATCCGAAGCTGATCGTCTGCGATGAGCCCGTCTCGGCGCTCGACGTCTCCATTCAGGCACAGATCCTCAACCTGCTCAAGGACCTTCAGCGGGACTTCAGCCTTACCTACCTGTTCATCTCCCACGACCTCGCTGTCGTGCGGACGATGAGCGACAGGATCGCAGTAATGAACCAGGGGAAGCTCGTCGAGATCGGTACCGCCGAGCAGATCTACAACGAGCCGAAGGACGAATACACGAAGGCGCTCTTCACTGCCGTTCCGGTTCCGGACCCGCGGCGCCAGCGGGAGCGCAAGGCCGAGCGCGGGCGGTTGAAGCTCGAGCGCATAACGGCCGACGCCGCCGAGCTGGCCTAACCTCAGGCCTCAGCTATCGTCAGAGTGGATATGGCTGGCGATCCGCGTCCGCGTCCCATTTCAGAGAGCCACTGCGACCGCGTCCGGCAGTGGTCGTCGCTGCGCGTCGACGGCGAGCTCTCGGAGCTCGAGGACGTGCTCCTCGAGAAGCACCTCGGCGGGTGCGCGGACTGCCGTTCTTTCGAGGCAAGTTTGCACTCCGCGGCTCGAGTCTTGCGGACGGCCCCGGTCGAAGCGCCGACCGTCGCGTTTCGCGTGCCGCGTCGAGCCGCTGTGCGCTTCCCCGTCTCGCGCCGTCTTGCCGTGGCAGCAGTCGCGGTTGCCGTGGCGCTTGGCAGCCTCGTCGGCTCCCAGCTGAACCGCCCCGCCCCGTTGCCGAAACAACCTGCGCCGCAGGTCAGCTGGCTCACGCACGACCTGACCCAGCTCCGTCAGCTCCCGCGCCAGCAGGAGCTCAAGCCGGTCGCTCCCCAGCACGGCATCGGCGGTCCGCCCGAAGGCATCATTTAGCCCTCTGGATTGGGCCTCGGTTAGACTTGCTCCGGAAACTGACCGGGGGATAAATGGCTGAAAAGAGCTCGAAAAACGTCGGCAAGATCGTCGAGATTCGTGGCGTCGTCGTGGACGCTGTCTTCCACGAGGAACTCCCGGCAATCTTCCACGCGCTGCGGATTCAGGTCCCCAAAAGGGAGGGCCGGCCGGCTGTCGATCTCATCGCAGAAGTGCAGCAGCACCTTGGAAACGACCGAGTGCGCGCCGTTGCGATGGACTCCACAGACGGTCTTGCGCGCGGAATGGACGTGGAGGACAGCGGCGCTCCGATCTCGGTTCCCGTGGGCGAGCCCACTCTTGGCCGCATCTTCAACGTCCTCGGTGATCCGATCGACGACGGGAAAGAGTTGAAGAGCGGGGAGCGTTGGCCGATCCATCGGCCGGCTCCCAGCTTCGACCAGCTAGAGCCGACGATCGAGGTCTTTCACACGGGCATCAAGGTGATCGATCTGATCGCCCCCTTTGTCAAGGGTGGCAAGATCGGCCTCTTCGGTGGAGCGGGCCTCGGCAAGACGGTCCTGATCCAGGAGTTGATCCGCAACGTGGCGCAGGAGCACGGCGGCTACTCGGTCTTCGCGGGCGTAGGAGAGCGGTCGCGCGAGGGCAACGACCTCTGGCGCGAGATGACCGAGTCGGGCGTCATCGACAAGACCGCGCTCGTTTTCGGTCAGATGAACGAGCCGCCCGGCGCGCGCCTCCGTGTCGGCCTGTCAGGGCTGACGATGGCCGAGTACTTCCGCGACGAGGGCCGTGACACCCTCCTTTTCATCGACAACATCTTCCGGTTCGTGCAAGCCGGTTCCGAGGTCTCTGCGCTTCTGGGCCGGATGCCTTCCGCGGTGGGCTACCA
>Ga0307312_10001257_pt1 | contig 12878 bp, 13 predicted proteins | sample ER_DNA_202_FD_194489 | JGI IMG/M metagenome (GOLD analysis project Ga0307312, IMG submission 194489) | Bulk soil microbial communities from the East River watershed near Crested Butte, Colorado, United States - ER_DNA_202 | ecosystem: Environmental > Terrestrial > Soil > Floodplain | place...
CCTCACGGTTGCAGTATTCTCGGCGGTCTGCGCGTTTCATGCCGTCGGGCATGCGGCGTCGCCGGTGCCTGACAGAGTTTCTCTCAGCGAGTCGACGATTACGTGGAGCACCGTCAAGTACGCGACCAATGCGGAGAACGGATTGGTCAGCGGGTCGCTCGACAAGAAGACCATCGTCGATCGCACGTTCAGGACCTACGTGCTCGAGAATCCTTATCTGAAGGTCACGCTGCTGCCCGAATTTGGCGGGCGCATTCTTTCCGTCATTTACAAGCCGACCGGCCACGAACAGCTTTATCGCACCGAAGTAGGCGTGCCTTACGGGATCGAGGGCGGCATTTTTTATTACGACTGGCTGATGGTGTATGGCGGCATCGTCCCCACGTTCCCGGATCCTGAGCACGGCAAGACGTGGCTGAAGCCGTGGGATTTCAAGGTGGTGAAGGAGAGTGCCGGCGAAGTGACGGTGTCGATGTCGCTCAAAGACGATTTCGAGTTTTCCGCGGCACCGAGGAAGTTCACGGGCTCGACGGGCATCGAGGCGACTTACTATGTCACGCTGAAAGCCGGTCGCGCCGCGCTCGATGCGCGCGTGGTGCTGAAAAATCCGCACGACAGGACGATCAAATACGAGTACTGGACGTGCACGACGCTCGCGCCGGGATCGGACCCGAACAATCCTAAAACCACCGGCGGCGCCGAAATCATCGCGCCGATCCAGGCCTACAGCACGCCCCGCTGGTCGAGCAATCTGTCCGACGGCGACGAGAGCTTAGGTCTGGGCAGGAGCCGGTTCGAAAAACTGCGCTACTTCAGGAACTGGCCGACGATGGGCATCGCCTACGCGGCGCCCGATATGCAGGGCGGAAATTTCTGGGGCGTGATCAACCACGACAACGAAGAGGGGATCATCCGCATCGCCGACAATACGGTCACGCCGGGCTTGAAAATGTGGACGTGGGGATTTTCGTCGTTTACGAACGAAACCGACGCACGCAAGGACCCGAACGAAGCGCGGCCTTACATCGAATTGTGGGCGGGCGTGTCGGACGAGTTTTTCCACAGCGCTGACTTTCCCGCACTGGGCGAAGTGTCGATTCCGGAAACCTACAGCCCGAGCGTCGGCATGAGCAACGTGACGCATGCGAACGAGAACATCCTGGTCAATCTCTCGGCCGAGGCAGCCGCTGTGAATCTTCAGTTCTTCAGTGTCGAACCGGCCACGCCGTTGCGCGTAACGTTGAAACGCGGCGACACGGTATTGTTTAATGACGGCGTGAAAGCCGACCAGAAAAACGGAAATCGCATTTCCGCGACGATTCCCGCCGGCGGCAGCGGCGAACAGGTACAGCTGACGATCAGGACCGCGGAAGGTAGAGAGCTGATCGCGGCCGAGACAAAAATAAAATAAATTCCTGCCGGCCGCAAACGATTGGCCGGGTTGATGGCCTTCTCGCGAGGGCAACGCAATGACGATGTCCGGGTCGGGTCGATTTCGGAGCTCGGCGCGTCTCTAAACGAAGTCAGCCCTGCTCCAACAAACCGACATCACGCAGCGTGAGGACGCGGGCCGAAAAGCGCCACTAACAGAAGTGGCCTGTTCATAAAACCGCCTGAGCTTTTATGGCGTCAAGGCTTGCCGAGGAAACATGTGAACAGCCCGATCGTAACCGTCAGGGTTGTCCTCCCGGCATGATCGTACGTCGTTCTCAATAAAAGCTTAACTGGTAAGGAAATACTGTCGCCGATCGCTTCGGTCACGAGGGCGCTCATCATGCGACATCTCACTGTCTACAATCGTTTTGCGATGATCATCGCGGTTTTGACCGTTGTCTTCGTCGCCGCGCTGGCCGCTCAAGTGATGGTCCTTCGCGATACCGTCATCGAGGAACGTCGGACCAAGGTGTTCGATCTGGTCGAGGCCGCAAAGAAGATCCTGTCGAATTACGAGGAAAAAGCCAAAGCCGGCAAGATCCCGGCGGAGGAAGCACGGCAGCTTGCTTTCGATGCGATCGGCGCAATGCGCTGGGGCAAATCCGCTGACTACCTCGGAATCTACGGCGCCGGCAGCACCAATGCCGGCGTTACCTATGTGCACGCCAACCCGAAATACATCAATGTCAATCGCTGGGATTACAAAGACAATCAGGGCCAGCTGCTGATTCAAAATATCGTCGGCAAAGCCCGCACCGGCGGCGGTTACCTCCAATACCGGGTGCCGAAAGCGACAGGTGGCCCCGAGCTGCCGAAGCTCACCTATGCCGGCGGGTATGGTGAGGGCGACAAGCTGCTCGCAATCCAGGCAGGCGTCTATACCGACGATATCGACGCGGTGGTGTTCGACCGCGCCATCTGGATCGCCGCGGGCGGTCTGGCGGGATTGCTCGTCGCGGGATTGGCCGCCTTCGCTCTCGGTCGCGGCCTGGTTCGGCCGCTCGGTGCGATATGCGGTGTTATGGACGGTCTGGCGAAGGGTGACTTGAGCGTTGAGGTCCCGTTCGTTGAGCATCGTAACGAGATCGGCCATATCTCACGCAGCCTGGCCGTTTTCAAGGATCGGTTGATTGACGCCGAACGTCTCCGCGCGGAGCGGGAGGAGGCGACGGCTCGCGCCGTGGCGGAACGGAAATCGGCCATGAACCGGATCGCGCGCGAGTTCGAGAAAAGTGTCGGCGGAATTGTGGCCGGGGCCGCTTCAGCGGCCACCGAAATGCAGCGCTCGGCGCAATCGCTGTCCGCAATCGCGAAGGAGACGACGCGGCAGAGCACCACCGTCGCCGCAGCCGCGCAGCAGACCACGGCGAATGTACAGACCGTGGCTGCCGCGGCGGAGGAACTTTCGACATCGGGGCAGGAAATCTCCCGTCAGATTGTTTACTCGGCATCGATAGCGCAAAGCGCCGTTGCTCAGGCCGGCCGCACCAATGCTATGGTGGAAGGGTTGCTGGAGGCGACACAGAAGATCGGCGAGGTGATGGGGCTGATCCAAAACATCGCCGCACAGACCAACCTCCTGGCCTTGAACGCGACGATCGAAGCCGCGCGAGCCGGCGTGGCAGGCAAGGGCTTTGCCGTGGTGGCAAGCGAAGTGAAGGCGCTGTCGACCCAGACCGCGAAAGCGACCGAGGAGATCGCCGATCAGATCCAGGCGATCCGCGACGCTACCGGGGAAACGGCGGGGGCGATTCGCGAGATCGGCGCCACCATCGGGCAGATCGACGAGATCGCCACAACGATCGCCGCCGCGGTGGAGGAGCAGGGTGCATCGACCAAGGAAATTGCCCGCAGCGTGCAGCAGGCCGCGCAGGGCACGCAGGGCGTCATGCAAAACATTGCCGGCGTGACGCAGGCATCGGGACAGGTGGGAACTGCCGCCGAACTGGTTCTCGGTTCGGCCGGCGAACTCGCAAGGCAGTCCGAGAGCCTGAAGCAAGAGGTCGAGAGTTTTCTCGCGACAGTCCGCGCGGCGTAGCCTCGCTACTGAGGTAGAACAGGTGTTCGGCATCTTGAAAGACCGGCGGCGGCGGGTTCGGCGTCAGAAATGCCAATCTTTCCTCCTTCACGGCGCACCTCGCGCGTGGTCGCGTTGCTGGCTTCTGACACGTGAAGAGGCGTGGCGCATCGCCCCGCGCGTACGTGCTCGTGCAGGCGCCCGGCAGAACCTTGGCTTGATCAGATCGGTGCCATCTGGGCCGACGCCCGTCTAGATGTTCGGTTGAACAGGAGGGACCTCGCCATTGTCGGGGCCTGCGTCGGGCGCACTCACACCCGGGGGTATCTCGATGCGGCACATGAGTTGAATCGATGCAACGTAGGGAGCGGCCGGACGTGGTTGATAGGGATCTGGATTGATGTCGGCACGGTAGTCTATGCCGGTCGGCAGCGTACCATCGTCTGGTATCGCGCAGAACGTGATCGCCGTGCATTTTGGGTCGTCGGTGACGACAAACACTTGCAGAGCTTCGCGGATGACCTCCGCGACCGTCGTTCCGTTCTGAGCAGCCTTCACTGGGTCCGTAAGCAGGGTTTGCAGAAAGTATTGCCAACGGGCCTTTAGTTGAGCAGGAGTAGGCGGCGGCGGGCCATTGGGATGGATCCTCAATCGGAGGGAAATGCGGGCGAGATGCCTGGCGTTGCCAGGGTCGGAAAAGAAGTGGGGCTCCGGCGCGGCAGGCCCCCTGATGCGGTTTCTCAAGTTGCGGAGGTGTGGGTCCGAAAAAGTTGCATCCAGTTTTTGCATGACATTTTGGTCGTGCGGATTTGGAATTAGACCTCCCATTATTCCCTCCTGTATCAATCAACTATGAAGCTTTCGAAACTCGCACTCCACCACTGGCTGTACCAGGGCGGAGGTCAAGGCCATCTTCCGCCTTGTCCAGTCAAAACACCAGCGCTCGGATTTGAGGTCGGACGCTGGCATGAGGTCAGACAGGGCCAACTCGATTTCATTGAGCGCTGATCGGATGTCCAAGGCCATGCCGTGCGATGAAAACAAGCGCTGACCCTCGGCAACGGTCCAGCGATCCGCTGCGCAATCACAGCTGAGAGGGTTGGTCTGAGTGATCCGCGGCCCGGGAGCGACGTGATGGCCGATCTCGTGCAGGACCGTGAACAACAGTCCGTCCTTCTGCATGCGACTGTGAAAGGCCAGCCCGCCGAGCAAGGTCACGACCTGTCGGCCGTCCAGCACATAGGCCTGTGCATGGAATGAAGCGTTGTCTTCCTGAATTCGAAGCTCGATCGTTGGAAAAACTTTGCCCGCAGTCTCGGAAAGCCGCCGCAGAAGTGCATGGCGCTCGCTTGAACGATCTTGCTGGGTGGCGACCGTCCCCAGAGAACTCATAAGCATGACTTGCTGCCCTCGTCAGCAAAGCACTATGGCCCAGGGCCAACAGCTTTACAAATTTTTTTAAAAAGGTCGGCGCTGCGCCGCGCTTGTGGTCATAGGCGCTTCGGGCCAAAATTGGATCTCGATACTGGCAACAAAATCTCTGTTTGGCCCAATGAACTGACATCATCCAGGACTTCGGACCACGCGACACTCAGCTTTCAATCACGTTATCGAAGCAGAAATTTGGGGGCCCCGACCACGACATCGATGCGCGCGCGCTTCAGAGATTGGAAATCTGCAAAAGCCTGCGGTCGCCGATCCAGATTCTGGCAAGGTCAGCCTCGGCCTTGCGCGCTGCGGCGGTGTTGCCGCGCGACTTATGCAGTTGCGCCAGTCCGTAGTACGACCAGCCGTTGGCTGGCGCCCGGCTGAGCGCACGCTGGAACTGTCGCTCCGCCTCGGCGTAGCGGCCAGCCTGCAGCAGGGCAGCGGCAAGAGACTGCCGAATCGGATAGTACCAATATGGTGGCTCAGTGTAGGGCAGCGCGTCTTGCAACTCAGCCGCCCGCTCGAACCGCACGACGGCGGTGCGGCTGTCGCCTTTGGCCTGGGCCACGCGGGCCAGGACCAGTGTGCGCGCGATGCGAAGCACCTCCTGTGCCGGGACGTTTGAATCCTTCAGCAACTTGAAGTCCGCGGTGCGCTCCAGCGTCTCGATTGCATTGGCCGCCGCCGCCGCGCTCGCGAAGTCACGGCGCGCCGCCAGCGCGACCCCGCGCATATAGAGCCACATCGCCTTGACATAAGGGATGGCCTCGCCGGGATCGGGCAGTGCCAGGATGGTCTCGGGCGTGCTGAACTGCGCGTGGGCGAAATAAGGCGCCGCCTTGACTGGCTGTACCATCGCAATGCCACGGGCAGCCTCGTCGGGAATCAGCTCGCTCAGTTTCTGTGCGGCGGCGATCACGGTCTGGCCGTCGCCGGCCATCTGTGCCGACGCCATCACGAAGTGCACGTTATGCGGATAATAGCCGAGCCGATAGACGCCCATCGGCGCCTTGGTGTCGGCCAGGTATTTTTCATCGACCTTGACGGCAATCTTGTTGTCTTCCAGCGCGTCGAGATAGCGGCCGACCCGATAGTAGATGTGGCTCGGCATGTGCACGAGATGGCCGGCACCGGGGATCGCACCGCGCAATCGGTCGGCATAGGGCTCGGCGCGCTTGGGCCGGTCCGACGCCTCGACGGCATGGATGTAGAGGTGAATTGCACCGGCATGGTTCGGATTGCGGGCCAGCACCCGCTCCAGGGTCGGCACGATTGGCACGCTCTGCGGGTTGGGTTCGCGGCCGCCGGGCTTCCAGTAGTTCCAGGGGCTGAGATCCATCACCGCCTCGGCATAGAGCGTGGCGATTTCGTCGTCGTCGGAAAACTGCGTCGCAAGCTTTGCCATTTCGGCCGCGTAGGCTGCGTCGAACGGCGCGCGGGCGGCCTTCGGATCGCTGCCGTAGCGCGCCGCGAGGGCGCCGATCAGCGCCTGCTCGCGTGGGCTTGCTTTGCCGGCAAGCGCCTTCGCCTTCTGCGCGGTAGCGTAGGCGGGCGCGACCGCGTCCTCCTGCATCGGAAGATTGATGTTGGGACCGAGCACCAGCGCCTCGCCCCAGAAGCACATGGCGCAGTCGGGATCGAGCTTCTGCGCCATGCGGAACGCGCGCTGCGCCTCGCCGTGATTGAACGCGTAGGCGAGACGCAGGCCCTGATCGAAATAAGCCTGTGCGCGCTCGTTCGCGGTCGTGATCCTGTAAGTGATGGAGCCGAGGCCGGCCCACAGCGGTGGCTCGGTTTCCGCGAATGCCGGCGCGGAGCTGGCTGCGCTCATCTCGGCGCGTGGCACTTCGGTCTGCGCCAGGCGAAGCATGATGTTCGGCGAGCCGGTCGCGGCCGGCGTGTGGCAGACCGGAAAATCCGGGCCGGCGAATGGCGGCGGTATGTCCAGGGCGGTTGCGCCGGCACCCGCGAGGGTGACGATGTTGCCGGCCAGCAGCGTCGCCAGTGCAGCGCCGCCGAGTGCCGCCGCTGCCGCGGAAACCAGTAGACCTTGCGATCGCGTGAATGTCGCCATGTCGTCCTCCAAAATCGGGCGGAGAAAAAACCTGCCGAATCCGAGAGCCAACGGGTCGCACTGAGCCGGGATCCAAGAAGACCCCTGAACGCGAATTTTGAGACTTTTCCGGGCTTTCTGCAAGACAATTGCACTGTTGGCACGCCGTGATGGTGGCTTGCCAAGCACGGCTCGCCAGCGACCAAGCCGCAGCACGCTTTACGGCAAGCAACTTTTTGTCCTTCAGAACGGCGACTGCAACTTCAAAACAGCGCGAAAGGAGACGCTGGTTTTTCCAACCAGGGCAGTGCCTTCCACTTCGGCTCCTCCGTCAGAGTAAAGCCCCGTGAAACCGCAGGCTACCTCTCGGCCTCCAAACGCAAGGTTCACTCCGACCGCGTCGGTATGCTGGCGCGTGATCAGTTCACCACGCCACTTGCCGTCCTTGGAGGAGTATGAGCCCGTGTAGTAAAAATACGAGTCGCCACCTTGAATGCGGCCGTCGCACAGAACAATTACGCCCGTGGCATGGCCTCGTTTTCCGTCTCGCATTTCAATGCTTATGGAATACAGCCCGTTCTTTACTTCCATCATCCATGCGCCCGTTTTTATTAGCCCTGATCACTTTGTTTTCCAACGCGACCTGGGCCGCCGCAGAATCGATCGATGTGAAATACTACGGCAACAATTGGGACCCGGCGAATGGCATAATGTCCGCCCTTCTCCCAACAGCAGACATCCACCAAGGCGACGGTCACGTCCGAAAAGTGCCAGGAAGGGACATTTCCGCTAATCTTCAACCCGGTGAGCAGGCTAACGCGCGAGCGGGAGAGTTCGATGACTGAAGAACATCCGATGGTGGTGGGGGCCGCTACAGTTTTTGTCGTCAGTAACATAGCCAAGAGCATTGAGTATTACCGCGACGCGCTTGGCTTCACGGTCACTTTTCAATATGGAAACCCAACATTCTATGCATGCTTGTGCCGTGACGAAGTTGCTTTGCACCTGCTCGCGGCGCACGAGACCAAGCGGCTACCGGGCAATGGCGGAATCTGTGTATTCGTGACGGATGTCGGCCGTGTGCACGCCGATTTGGCGGCGCGCGGAGCCAACGTGATCAAGGCACCACAGAATTACGACTATGGCATGCGCGACTTTGACGTTGTCGATCTTGATGGCAATCAGCTTACATTCGGAATGGAGTCCGTCTCACCGAGCTGATGTCGGCTGTGATTGGGGCTATGCATTGGCGGCTTTCGCCGGCCGATTACCGCCGCGGGGGGTGGGAAGACGCTCCGAGAGGGCGTTCCGAGCGGGAAGAACTGCATACAAGTGCTCAAAAGCGAACTACTCAAAAGCCCCAATGTCAGTCCGGTACCGTTCTTAATTGCGGGATTGCCCCTGCCAGGTGGAAGCCCGTTTGCCAGTAATGTCTTGCAGTTAGGGATCATTGCCGCAGAAGTCGGTTTGCAGCAAAAGGTTTCTAATGTCCGGTTCCGGACATTTATTTTGCCGACGAAGGAACGATGGGGTCGGGCATTACTTGTAGAGGCTTAGCCGGAGGGCGTCGCATGGGTAATGCAGTCCCGAGACGGCCCGTTGTTCTTGTTGTGGAAGACGAGTTTTTCCTCCGCATCAATGCGGTCCTGATGATCGAAGATGCCGGATTTGACGTGCTTGAGGCCGTCGACGCAGATCAGGCCATTGAGATTTTGGAAGTTCGTCCGGACATCCACGTCATCTTTACTGACCTGGAAATGCCGGGCTCCATGGACGGCCTCAAACTCGCTCACGCGGTGCGGGGTCGTTGGCCGCCGATCAAAATCATCGCGACTTCCGGACGCGTCAATGTCCGGACAACCGATTTGCCGGACGGCGGACGCTTTTTGCCAAAGCCCTACGGCCCGGAGGAAATCGTCGGGACGCTTCGGGAATTGGTCGGAAACGTATAACGCAAAAAGATCGCTGAAAGAGTCAGCCAACGTGGCGGTCAGTTCGCGCGTCGCTCGGCGCGCACCTCACCTTGGTGGCTGAAGGCCCGGCGACGATACCCATTGATTGATATGGGATGCTAATTCCAGCTGGCGTGCCTTCCTCTCGAGCTCGTCGCGCTGTTTGCCGTAAGGAAGCTTTTTTGCTTCGGCCTTCATTGCCTCGGCCTGCTCGCGCCAACTTGCAGAACGCTTTTCGCGGCCCATGAATACCCTCCCTGAAGGGACTACTCCGCGTTGGTAATAATCCACCGTCAGGCGTTGAGTTTCAGTCCGGTTCCCGACTCAAGCTTCACAAAATTTGGGACTGGCCGAATTAGGCTACTCGTAAGTCTAAAGTAGGCCATTGCAACGGGAACGTTTTTTGGGCGGTCGAATTATTTGGACGTGCCAGCTCCTGCCGGCTCGGCATATAAGTACGGATGCACATGCCCCTGCGGCCTCAGCCCCTTCCCCGGCTGGGGCCGTTTCTTTGTAATGAGAAAATGAAAGAGGCCGCCAACTGAGGCGACCTTTCATGGCATCCCAGCCGATATTCATCCCGGCGTGGTGATTGCTGGCGTGAACGTCCTGATCGGAATCCCCCTGATTATCGTATTTGCACGGACGGCGCCGGGGAGGGAGTCGCTGAGGATCGCGCCGTCATTCCGGGGCGACGCGAAGCGTCGAACCCGGAATCTCGAGATTCCCCGATGTGCAATCGCACATCTGAGGTTCGCGTCTTCGACGCGCCCCGGAATGACGAAGCATCACGCCACGCTGGCGAGGAAGGCCTCTTCCGCCGCGTGCACGGCGTCGGGGGTTCCGACATGCATCCACACGCCATCGAGCCGGAGGCCGAACAACCGCTCCTGCTCGTTGGCGCGATCGAACATCTTGGTCAGCGAAAACTCGCCCGGTGGCGCATCGGCAAACAGCGATGGCGACATGATCGCAGCGCCGGCATAGACGAACGGCACCACCTGAAGCTCCTTTCGCTTGCGCAACGCGCCATCGGGCAGCATGGCGTAATCGCCGCGTCCGCCATAACCGATGCTGCTCGCCGTCGGCGCCATCAAGAGCAGGATATCCATGCGCGAGGGCTCGAAGGCTTCGGCGAGCCGGGCCAGATTGGGCCGCACGCCATCGATCCACAGGGTGTCGGCGTTGACAAGGAAGAACGGAGCCGGGCCGAGCAAGGGCAGCGCCTTGACGACGCCGCCGCCGGTGCCGAGCACCTGGTGCCGCTCGTCCGAGATGATCACGCGGGGCCGGGCGCGCGCGGCGACGTGATCGACGATCTGGTCGGGCAGATAGTGCACGTTGACGACAGCTTGGCCTGTGCCTGCGTCGCCGAGCTTGTCGAGCACATGATCGAGCAGCGCGCGGCCGGCTACCCGCACCAGCGGCTTTGGAATCCGGTCGGTCAGCGGGCGCATGCGGACGCCAAGTCCGGCAGCGAGGACCATGGCTTTGGTGGGTTTGACGGACATTTTCGGGATTTCTCGAACCGTGCTTGTGGTGGCGTTTGTTTTGGCCTGGATCATATCACGGTGATTCGCGGAGGCTACCGCTGGTCGATGCCATAACCGTCCGGCATGACAATTGTGCGACCGGGAAGCTGCCGCGTTCAGACTTCCGCGGCCTGCGGCGAACTGCGCCGTGCCGGCTTCTTTTTCTTTTCGCCGGTTTTGAGGAAATTGACGCCGATCTGATCGCCGTTGACCCAGGCCAGCTCGCAGCGGCGGTACGCCAGACCGGTGGACGACAGCAGCAGGAAGAATTCCTTGAGATGCAACCCCTCGACGGAGCCTTCGACAGTGAGCTTGGCGCCGTTCTCTGAAACGTCTTCCATCGTGCACCCGCGCCGCCAGGTGCCGTCGATGCCCATCATGTGCGCGCCGATGCCGCGTTCGAACGTGACGCGCTCGCCCTTGCGCCGTTCCGTCACCATGGTTTCGCTCCCGCCCTCAAGCAGCCGCCCCGGGCTTCAATGCGCGAGGTCCGGCAAGAGACTAAAGCGGGGTTGACTAACAACCGGTAAACTTAGTCTTGGTCTAAGATCGTCATTGCGAGGAGCGCAGCGACGAAGCAATCCATTCTTCCTTTGCGGCGCTCTGGATTGCTTCGCGGAGCCTGTCTGCTGTCGCCCGGTTGGCGTCGTGACCGAGATACGAGGTATGGTCCACGCTCGCCCGAAGTCCGAATGAAATTTCGCGAAGCGTTCCTGAGGGCTGGACTACCAGAATAAGTACGACGCGCCATCTCGCAGCATTCCTGCGCATCGCGCCCCGGTTTTGGACCGCGGCCCAGCCGACGAGCCCCTGATCCTTGACAAGTCAGTGGTCAGGCTCTCAGTGCGTGAGCGCTGCCCCATTCCCTGCTTAACCGTCAGTCGCGTTCGAAGATCTTGGCGCCCGGGTAGACCCGGCGGGCGTACGCAACGACCAGCGCGCGGTCCTGTGTCTCCAAGAACGGAGTCCGGATCTGACACGACCCCACGATGAGGTGCCACAAGCCGTTAAGCTTCTGGATGATGACGATCACGAGAGTGCTTCCTTCCTGCTTTAGAGGTGTTGTGGACGAATTAACCCGCCGGTTAAACGTGCACATAAAGCGACCGTTACATGTCCTGACACAACCGTGCGGGCAAACGCGAACGGACTGGAACACGAACGCGGAAGCTGGTGCTATGATCGCCGGTAAGGATAGGAGGGAAAAAGCAAGGCGGTAAAAGCCGATCAGCGCAAACTAACGCCGCCTCATGCTACACCTCCAGGCAAGTTTCGCGATCCGTTACTCCACCCCGCACTCATATTCGCGAGCAGCTGACCGAGCCAATGCCTTAGCCGCGTCAGCGTGTGCGGCTTTCTCAGCTCGCCGCTCATAGTCCTCAGCCAGCGCCTTAAGCTGACCCGCAACGTGTTGGTCGGTCATTGTTCGGGCCGCCCGGAGTATGGTCCGTGCCGTGTCCAAATATTCCTTGCTCAGCATTTCGCCTCCACAATCCCAGTTCGAACGGCATAATGCCGTCGAACTGCAACCAATCACAGAGAGACGGACCGGACCATTGCACAGACGTTCATCAGTGCCTTACATTTGTATGAGACGAGGATACTTAGGTTTACGATCGACCACCTGCGCGCCTCGGGAGCAGAACGGACATAGCGCCGGCGACCCATTTCGGCAGCGATTGATCCGTATCGGAAGTCGGCCCCGGGAATGGTGGGCCTGATCGTGTCCAATTCCGGTCATCCACGCAGTGCCAGATATCAGACAGTCATCGAACCGGCGGACCGGACTCCTCGCGGTCGAAGAACCGATTCGAGACGACGTATTCGATCTCACCGCGCGTCATGCCGATATCCATGAGCTCCCAGTCGTTCAGGCGGTACAACTCGGCGCGTTCCCTCTGTCGTTTGCGCCGTTCTTGGCGCCGTGCTTGAAACGCACCCCAATATCTCTGGAAAAAGCTGGAGACGCGCCGCGTCGATGCGGCCGTCTGTCCCAACCCTGCTGCACCATAGGTCGTGCTCATGGCGGCATCTCCTGGGTGGCGTTTCTATCCAGACGAGGATGCCAAGACATGGGCCGGCGTGCTTAACGTCCGACTTACATTTTCCTCACCGGCGGCTTATTCTTTGCGCCGCAACCGGTACTAGAGCCTCGACCATTCGGAGGCCACCCAAGGGAAGGGAAGCTTGCGTTATCTCTTCGAGGAGTACGCGTTCGACACCGACCGTCGCGAGCTGCATCGCGGGGCGGACGTCGTCTCCGTCGCGCCACAGGTCTTCGACATGCTGGATTACCTGATCCGCAACAGGGAGCGCGTCGTCAGCAAAGACGAGCTCATCAACGCCATTTGGAATGGGCGCAGCGTGTCCGATGCGGCGCTGACGACCCGCCTGAATGTCGCCCGGACTGCAATCGGCGAGTCCGGCGAGGAACAGCGGCTGATCAAAACATTGCCGCGCAA
>Ga0307312_10001260_pt1 | contig 12870 bp, 13 predicted proteins | sample ER_DNA_202_FD_194489 | JGI IMG/M metagenome (GOLD analysis project Ga0307312, IMG submission 194489) | Bulk soil microbial communities from the East River watershed near Crested Butte, Colorado, United States - ER_DNA_202 | ecosystem: Environmental > Terrestrial > Soil > Floodplain | place...
CGCGAGCTTCCTCGGTCCGGATGAAAAGGCAAGCTTTGCCAAGGCGTTACTGGCAGCACTCCAGGCCGCCCGGCGTGGCCCGAGCTATAATCCGCTGTCGTGACGGCAAGTCGGGAATCGGGTGGTGCGGACGCGGCGTCCGTCCTACATCAGAGCCATGATGAACCTCGCCATGAATGAGCACCGCCTCACAAAACCGGGCCCCCAGAACGCCGCGCTCCGCGACTATGATTCGGTGCGGCGCGCGATCGCCTTCATCTCGGAGCACTGGCGCGCACAGCCGACCATCGAGTCGATGGCGGATGCGGCGGGCGTGACGCCGGATGAGCTGCACCATTTGTTTCGCCGCTGGGCCGGGCTGACGCCAAAGGCCTTCATGCAGGCGCTGACGCTCGATCATGCCAAGGGGTTGCTGCGCGATTCCGCCAGCGTGCTCGACGCAGCGCTGGACTCCGGGCTTTCGGGTCCGGGGCGGCTGCATGACCTGTTCGTCACCCACGAGGCGATGTCGCCGGGCGAATGGAAAAACGGCGGCGCCGGCATGACGCTGCGCTACGGATTTCATGCTTCCCCGTTCGGCACCGCGATCGTGATCGCCAGCGGCCGCGGGCTGGCCGGCCTTGCGTTCGCCGATCCGGGCGACGAGCAGGCCGCGCTCGCCGACATGCAGCGGCGCTGGCCGCGGGCCACCTATGTCGAGGATCGCAACGGCACCACCGCACTGGCGCAGCGTATCTTCGACACCAGACTTTGGCGCGCGGATCAGCCGTTGCGCGTGGTCCTGATCGGCACCGACTTCGAGGTGCGGGTCTGGGAGACGCTGTTGAAAATCCCGATGGGCCGCGCGGTTTGCTATTCGGATATCGCGGCCAGGATCAACAGCCCCAAGGCCTCGCGCGCGGTCGGCGCGGCGGTCGGAAAAAACCCGATCTCGTTCGTGGTGCCCTGCCATCGCGCGCTCGGCAAAGGCGGCGCGCTCACCGGCTATCACTGGGGCATCACCCGCAAGCAGGCGATGCTCGGCTGGGAAGCGGGACAGGTAGGAATACATTAGTCTCAGTCATTCCGGGATGGTGCGTTAGCACCAGACCTCAGATGCGCAATTGCGCATCGGGGGAATCTCGAGATTCCGGGTTCGATGCGGAGCCTGTCATCGGGCCGGCCATGGGCCGGACCCGTTGGCATCGCCCCGGAATGACAACCAAAATCCTTTTGGGATCACCTATCCAGCCGCTTCCACATGATGGCCGTGTCGCAGAGCCGGCCATCCGGAAACAGCGCATAGTTCGGAACAAGGCCGGTCTCCGTCCAGCCCGCGCGCAGATAGAGGCGATGGCCGTTTTCACCCGGCACGGTATCGAGCACCAAAAGCCAGCGGCCGCGACGCTTGGCCTCTTCCTCCGCCTGCGCCATCAAGGCGGCGCCAACGCCGTGGCCGCGAAAAGAGCGATGCACCAGGAGCTTCTTGATATCGGCGCGATGCGGCTGGTTGGGCGGCGTATCCAGTCCGAGCTGCACCGTGCCGACAATCCTGCCGTCGAGCCGCGCCGCCAGCAGCACGGTGTCGCCCGAGACAACCGAGCCCGCGACTTTGCGAAAGAATGCCAGCGCTTGCTGATGCGAGAACGGCGACATGAAGCTGACGCTGGCGCCGCCCTCGACACAGTCGACCAGCACATCAGCCAGTTGCGCCAGCGCGCCATCGGCGACCGGGCCTTGGAGAGAAGTTATTTCGACTGCCGCGCTCACGCCAGATCGAGCTTCGAGGCAACGGTGGCGTCGGCATTCAAGCGGTAGATCACCGGCGCGCCGGTTGCGAGTTCGCGCGCGAGAATTTCCTTCGGCGAAAGTTTTTCCAAGACCATGATCAGCGCGCGCAGCGAATTGCCGTGCGCCACCACCAGCGTGCGCTCGCCGCGCAGCACGCACGGCAATATCTCCTGGACGTAATAGGGCAGCGTACGCGCCAGCGTATCCTTCAGGCTTTCGCCGCCGGGCGGCGCTACGTCGTAGGACCGCCGCCAGACATGCACCTGCTCTTCGCCCCATTTCTTTCGGGCATCGTCCTTGTTGAGGCCCGACAGATCGCCGTAATCGCGCTCGTTGAGCGCCATGTGCTCTTTGACGGGAAGATTTGTCTGGTCGATCTCGGCCAGTGTCAGGTCGAGCGTGTGCTGCGCGCGCTTGAGCACCGAGGTAAATGCGATGTCGAACGTCAGCCCCTGCGCCTTCAGCTTGCGGCCGGCCTCCCTGGCCTCGGTGATCCCCTGTTCGGTGAGATCGGGATCCTTCCAGCCGGTGAAGAGATTCTTCAAGTTCCATTCGCTCTGGCCATGGCGCACGAGCACGAGAAGGCGGTCGCTCATTTTCTTGATTTCCGTTCAGACCTCTAGAAGTCGCTGAGCCCGAGCACGTCGGCCATGGTATAGAACCCGGGCTTCTTGCCATGCGCCCACATCGCCGCCTTCAGTGCGCCGTGCGCGAAGATCATCCGATCCTCGGCGCGGTGCGACAGCTCGATGCGCTCATAGGGACCGGCGAAGATCACGCTGTGATCGCCGGTGACGGTGCCGCCGCGCAGCGACGCGAAACCGATGTCGCCGGTTTGGCGCGCACCAGTCTGGCCGTCGCGGCCCCGCGCCGAATGTTCCCCGAGCGGGATTCCGCGGCCCTCGGCGGCGGCTTCGCCGAGCAGGAGTGCCGTGCCCGAAGGCGCGTCGACCTTGGCCTTGTGATGCATCTCCAGGATTTCGATGTCAAAACCGTGGTCCAGCGATTGCGCGACGCGCTTCACCAGCGCCGCCAGCAGGTTGACGCCGAGGCTCATGTTGCCGGACTTCACAACGATGGCGCGCGAGGTCACGCTTTTGATCACGGCATCATCCGAGGCCGACAGACCCGTGGTACCGATGACGTGAACCAAGCCCCGCTGGGCCGCGATGGCGACGTTGGCGATGGTCGCCCCCGGCACGGTAAAATCCAAAATGCCGTCGGCGTTGGCCGACAGCGACCACAGATCCGCTGAGAGCAGGACGCCGTTGGCGGGCAAGCCCGCCAGCGTCCCGGCGTCCTTGCCCAGCAGTTCGGAACCCGGCGCTTCCAAGGCTCCCGTGAGGACCGCGCCTGAGGTTTCCGAGATGGCACGCGTCAGCGCGCGACCCATCCGGCCGCCGGCTCCCGCAACGATCAAGCGCATGTCGGACATCTCAACCTCGCCCTTGCCGTATAACCGGGGCAGCCTGTTCCGGCAACCAATCAGGCGCTAACCGCTCGTCATGCCCGGTTGTCCCGGGCATCCACGTCTTAACAGCAGAGGCACAGGAAAGACGTGGATGGCCGGGACGATGCCCAGCCATGACGGAAAAGGTGGATCCTTTCTCGATTGTCCCTCTAGGGCTGCGGCCCGTCGTAACCCTCGATGATCACGAGGTCGCTTTCGGCATAGGGGCTGCGCAGCGCGACCAGGCGCACATATTCCGGCGAATTGTAGCAGGCCAGCGCGGTTTCATAATCCTTGAATTCCAGCACCACGTTGCGCGAGCGCGAGGAGCCTTCCTTGGGCACATGCTTGCCGCCGCGCACCAGGAACCTGGCGCCGTATTTCGCAAATACCGCGCCGTTCTGCGCGACGTATTCCTTGTAGCCGTCCATGTTGTGAACATCGACACGCGCGATCCAGTAGCCTTTTGCCATTGGTTGTTTCCCTTTGTTTCAGGCCAGTGCCTGCACGATCTCGGCCTGGATGGCCTCCGCCACTGCTTTGGGATCGGCGGCTTCCATCACGGGCCGTCCGACTACCAGATAATCGGCCCCGGCTGAAATGGCGCGCGCCGGCGTCATGATGCGCTTCTGGTCGCCGGCGGCGCTACCCGCGGGCCGAATACCCGGCGTCACCAGTCTCATCTGATGACCCACGACCTTGTGCAAGGCCGCCGCCTCTTCCGGCGAACACACCAGACCATCGACGCCGAGCACCTGGGCCTGCTGGGCGCGGGCCTCGACCAGATCGGATACGCCGAGGCGATAACCGGCGGCGTGGAGATCGCCGTCGTCATACGAGGTCAGCACGGTGACGGCGAGGATCTTTAACTCCGATCCCGCGCGCGCCTCGACCGCGGCTTTCATGGTCTGCGGATAGGCGTGCACGGTCAGGAATGTCGCACCGAGCGCGGCGACGCTCTCGACGCCGCGCGCTACCGTATTGCCGATGTCATGGAGCTTGAGATCGACGAAAACCTTCTTGCCCGCGCCAGCGAGTTGCCGGACCAGCGGCAATCCTCCGGCAAACGCCAGCTGATAGCCGATCTTGTAAAACGTCACGCTGTCGCCGAGCCGGGCAATCATCGCTTCCGCCTTGGCGACGCCGGGCAGATCGAGCGCCACAATCAACCGGTCGCGGGGAGCGATATCCGATGGCTGCATATCACCTCACATCATGCGCTGGGAGACGTCGATCAGCTGTCGCACCAGCGCGTTGAGCGCCTCGATATCGGCGCGGTGTTTCAAGCGGTCCATATCATCATAGGCCTCGCCCGCGAATGACAGCGAGAGCTGATTCGGAATAACCGTGGCGTAGCAGGCGGTCAGGATCAGCCGCAGCGCCGCCAGAGACCGCGCGCCGCCGAAGCGGCTTTCCGAGGCGGCTGCAATCGCAAAGGCGCGTTCGCGAAACACCTGGCCGCGGGTTTCGTGTGCATCCTGGACGCGCGTCACCCAGTCGATGGTATTCTTGACCAAAGGCGGCACCGACGAATTGTATTCCGGCGTCACGATCAACACGCCATGATGCGTGCCGATCATGCGCTTGAGATTGATCGCGTTCTTCGGCACGCCCGATTTGCTGTGCAGATCGCCGTCATAGATCGGTAGCGGAAAATCGCCGAGCGAAATGCGGCTGACTTCAGCGCCGGCTTGGGCGAATTCATAGGCCGCCGCCGCCGCAAGCCTCACATTGAGCGAGCCGGTGCGAAGCGAGCCGGGGATCACGAGGATTTTCAGCGCGGACATGATTTAGATCGCATTCAGGCAAACCCGCCGCGCGGGCCGCGCAGCGCAGTTCAGCGCTTGCGATACACCCAGACGCGGGCCGGCGGAAGGTTCATCCAGATGCGCTCGGAGGCTTCTGTGGACACGCCCGGCAGCGATTTCGGAATTGGCGGCGCAACCGAATAGGTGAACTGCACGAACGGCGCACCCGGCGCCAGCGCCACGAAGGCATCGCGGATCAGTTTCAGGCGCGTCAGCATTGGCTTGGTGACGAGCGGCAGACCGGACACCACGGCGGATGCGGGAGCGCTCAACATATTCCACAGCGAATCGCGCAACGCATAGGCGTCGCCCTGGACGACCTTGGCGTGCGGATAGCGGTCGCGCAGCAACGCGCAGAAACCCGGATTATATTCGACCAGTACGAGACGCTTCTGATCGACGCCGTGCTCGATCAGCGCGCTGGTGATCGCACCGGTGCCGGGTCCAAGTTCTACGACCGGCTCCGAGGAATCGATATCGACATATTGCGCCATGGTGCGCGCCAACACGCGTCCCGACGGCATGACGGCGCCCATGTGAAGCGGCTTTTCGATCCATGAACGAAGAAAACGAACCTCATCGTCGAGACGAGGGGGCTTGGGCTTTTTCAACGCACGCACGGACGATTGCAAAGGCATTGTCGCTACCAGGCGGGACCGCAACGGGCGGCAGTGTCAGAAAATAGTCATAAAGAGGTATAGGCCGCAGGCGAAACGGTCAAGCCGGACGGTCACTGCATGTTGGCGCGATTGCCGAAGAAGTCCTTGACCTTGGTGAAGAATCCCGCCGCTTCGGGCTGGGTCGCGCCGGACGATAGTTTTTCGAACTCGGCCAGCAGCTCCTGCTGCTTCTTGGTCAGATTCTGCGGGGTTTCGACCACGACCTGGACATACATGTCTCCGGTCTGGCGCGAGCGGAGCACCGGCATGCCCTTTGACGCAATGCGGAAGCGCCGGCCGGACTGGGTCCCGGCGGGGATTTTCACCTTGGTCTTGCCCTTGTCGATGGTGGGCACCTCGAATTCGCCGCCCAGCGCCGCCGTCACCATCGAGATCGGCACGCGGCAATGCAGGTCGGCGCTATCGCGCTGGAAGAACTGGTGCGTCGCCAGCGACAGGAAAATGTAGAGATCGCCCGGCGGGCCGCCGCGGATCCCGGCCTCGCCCTCGCCGGCAAGGCGGATGCGCGTACCGTCCTCCACGCCCTGCGGGATATTGACCGACAGGCTCCGCTCGCGCGTCACCCGCCCCGAGCCCGAGCAGGAGGGACACGGGTCTTCGATCATCTGACCGCGGCCCTGACAGCCGTGGCAGGTTCGCTCGAGCGTGAAAAATCCCTGCGCCTGCCGCACGCGGCCAGCGCCGCCGCACATCGAGCAGGTCTTCGGCTTGGTGCCGGCCTTGGCGCCGGTGCCCGAACAGGATTCGCAGGTGACCGAAACCGGAATCTCGATCTTGGCGGTCTTGCCGAGGAAGGCTTCCTCCAGCGTGATTTCCATGTTGTAGCGCAGGTCGGCACCACGCTCGCGCCCGCCACCGCGGCCGCGCTGCCCGGCCATGCCGAACAGATCCTCGAAAATATCGGAGAATGATGAGGCGAAGCCCGCGCCGAAGCCGGGACCGCCGCCGCCACCCATGCCTTGCTCGAAGGCTGCGTGACCGAACCGGTCATAGGCTGCGCGCTTGTCGCCGTCTTTCAGGACTTCGTAGGCTTCGTTGATTTCCTTGAAGCGCATCTCGCTGGTGGCATCGCCCGGATTCTTGTCCGGATGCCATTTCATCGCGAGCTTGCGGAATGCCGCCTTGAGTCTGGATTCGTCCGCGTTCCGGTCGACTTCAAGGGTTTCGTAGTAGCACCGCTTCATCCTTCAAACCCGCCCGAAGTTTCTTCCTCATTCCGAAGGCATGCGTCCGTCAGGATGCAGCCTCCGGCTTAATGAAAAATGACCCCCATCCCTGGAGACGCGGCTCGCGCACTCTTCGGAATGAGGGTCATGGTCACCGCCGTTTAAGCAGACTTCTTGTTGTTCTTGTCGTCGTCGACCTCGGTAAACTCCGCGTCGACCACGTCGTCCTTCGCAGCATCCTTGGCCGCGTCGCCCTCGGCCTGCTGCTTGTACATCGCCTCGCCGAGCTTCATGGAAACCTGCGCCAGCGTGTTGGTCTTGGCCTTGATCGCCTCGGCATCGTCGCCCTTCAGCGCTTCCTTCAAATCGCTGACGGCGTCCTCGATGGCGCGGCGCTCGCTCTCGGCGATTTTCGAGCCGTGCTCGGCCAGCGCCTTCTCGGTGGAATGCACCAGACCGTCGGCATGGTTCTTGGCATCGACTGCTTCGCGGCGCTTCTTGTCCTCGGCCGCGTTGGCCTCGGCGTCCTTGACCATCTTCTGGATGTCGGCTTCCGACAGGCCGCCGGATGCCTGGATGCGAATCTGCTGCTCCTTGCCGGTCGCCTTGTCCTTGGCCGAGACGTTGACTATGCCGTTGGCGTCGATATCGAAGGTGACCTCGATTTGCGGCATGCCGCGCGGCGCCGGAGGAATCCCCATCAGATCGAACTGACCCAAAACCTTGTTGTCGGCGGCCATTTCGCGCTCGCCCTGGAACACGCGAATGGTGACGGCGTTCTGGTTGTCCTCGGCGGTCGAGAACACCTGGCTCTTCTTGGTCGGGATCGTGGTGTTGCGATCGATGATGCGGGTGAACACGCCACCCAGCGTCTCGATGCCGAGCGACAGCGGCGTCACGTCGAGCAGCAGCACGTCCTTGACGTCGCCCTGCAGCACGCCGGCCTGGATCGCAGCGCCGATGGCGACGACCTCGTCGGGATTGACACCCTTGTGCGGCTCCTTGCCGAAGAACTGTTTCACCACTTCCTGAATCTTCGGCATGCGGGTCATGCCGCCGACCAGCACCACTTCGCCGACTTCGCCGGCGGTGAGGCCGGCATCCTTCAGCGCCTTGCGGCAGGGCTCGATGGTCTTCTCGACGAGATCGTTGACCAGCGCCTCGAACTTGGCGCGCGTCAATTTCATCGTCAGATGCTTCGGCCCGGCCTGATCGGCCGTGATGAACGGCAGGTTGATTTCGGTCTGCGTGGTCGAGGACAATTCGATCTTGGCCTTTTCGGCTGCCTCTTTCAGGCGCTGCAGGGCAAGCTTGTCGTTGCGCAGGTTGATGCCCTGCTCCTTCTGGAATTCATCGGCCAGATAATTGACGAGCCGCATGTCGAAGTCTTCGCCACCGAGGAAGGTGTCGCCGTTGGTCGACTTGACCTCGAAAACGCCGTCGCCGATCTCGAGGATGGAAATGTCGAAGGTGCCGCCGCCGAGGTCGTACACCGCGATGGTGCCGGATTTCGACTTGTCGAGTCCGTAAGCAAGCGCTGCCGCAGTCGGCTCGTTGATGATGCGCAGCACTTCGAGGCCGGCGATCTTGCCGGCATCCTTGGTGGCCTGACGTTGCGCGTCGTTGAAATAGGCGGGAACGGTGATGACGGCCTGCTCGACCTTCTGGCCGAGATGGGCTTCCGCGGTCTCTTTCATCTTCTGCAGGATGAAGGCGGAGATCTGCGAGGGCGAGTAGGTCTTGCCGTCGGCCTCGACCCAGGCATCGCCGTTGGACGCCTTGACGATCTTGTAGGGGACAAGCTTCTTGTCCTTTTCGACCATCGGGTCGTCATAGCGGCGGCCGACCAGGCGCTTGACTGCGAAGAAGGTCCGCTCGGGATTGGTCACCGCCTGGCGCTTGGCCGGTTGGCCGACCAGGCGCTCGCCGTCATCGCTAAAGGCGACGATCGACGGGGTCGTCCGCATGCCCTCGGCGTTTTCGATGACTTTCGCTGTCTTGCCATCCATTACGGCGACGCACGAATTCGTGGTGCCGAGATCGATCCCTATGACCTTTCCCATGGTCCTTATACCCTTCTTTTTGCGGCAGGCTGGCTGGGCCCTGACGGCGCACCAATCCAACCCCCAAACGATCAGATGCTCGCGATATTGCGACGGTGAGCCTCATATAGGAGGAGGGGACTGGCCTGCAAGGACCGGGGCGCAACCTTAGCCCTCGAAAACCGCGGCCTGTGAAAGATAATGTCAGCTTGCCCCGGGCCGGCCTGACGTCGTCCCATCGACGGATAGGTCAGGAAGCAGGGCCCCAGGTGACAGGGTCAGGGGAGCGGAAATTGCGGCTTGGCCTGTTGCCGGAACATCAAAACCGCTAAAAGCGAGCGGACCAAAAATGTGGTCTCCGCAAGACGGCCACGAGCGGCTGACCATTGAACGGCCTCAATGCAGACCCAGTAGACCTTTTCATGAAGCCCATTCGATTATTGCCCGCGGTTGTCCTTTTCGCCATATGCGCTGCCCTCTGTCCTGCGTTCGCGGCGGATCCGGTTTTTCCGCCAGGCGTTCGGGTTGGCATGACCCCGCTTGTCGGCCTGTCCCGCGCGAAATCATTCGTCGGATTCGAAACCGAGGACCAGAGCGTCAAGGTATTGGTGACAGAGCTCCCGGCCGAGGCCTATGGCGAAGTCATGAATGCCTTCAAGGCCAATCCTGCAGGCAGCGGCGGCATCAAGCCAGAAAGCATCGAGACATCGGCCGGCCTTGCCTACTACACCGCCGAGAACGCCAGGGATGGCGCGACCCCGGTGCGCCGCTATTCGATGATTTTGCCGGGCGGCACGTTCTCCGGCTATGTCGCCGTGCAGATTCCCGAGAATGCCACCAAAATCTATACCGACGACGCCGTGCGGCAGATGTTTGCCTCGGCGGTGATCCGCAAGCAAGTGCCGGTCGAGGAGCAGCTTGGACTGATGCCGTTCAAGATCGGCGAACTCAGCGAGTTCAAGAATATCCGCACGCTGGCGCCCGGCGCTGCGATTATTCTCGCCGACGGCGATGAAGTAACCGGTTTCGAGCCGGCACCCTTCATGGTGATCGGGCTGATCGGAGCGACGCCGGCTCAACCGGAGGATCGCGGCCGGTTTGCTCAGCAGGCCGCGACGACGATCCCGGGCGTACGCGACGCGCGGATCACGATGTCCGAACCTATTCGCATCGACGGCATGCCCGGCTATGAAACGCGCATCGATGCGACCAGCGGCAAGGACAATACCGCGGTGACCGTGGTGCAATGGTTACGGTTCGGCGGCTCGAACGCCTTGCGCATTATCGGAAGCGCGCCGCGCGACGAATGGCCGAAAGCGTTTCCACGCTTCCGCGCCGTGCGCGACGGAATACAGCCGCGCTAGGCAGATCGAGGTGCGTGCGGCGGGTATGTCTGCTCGCCCTGCCTGAAAGCGTCAACGCACTCTACTGAGAATGTCGATACGGTTGACGGTTTCCGCCAATTGGTAATCTCTCAACAGACCGGAAACGTCAGGATGCGACTGCAGCCATACGCTCCCGTCGCCGGTCAAATTGTCCACCAGAACGACGCTCGGCCGCACCCGATTGATGTCTTCGATCAGCATCGCACGTTCGCGAGCGGCATAGATATCCAGCCCCGGATTGGCTTGCGGTCCGATCATGTCGTGTTGCCGCATGTACTCAAGATAGGCTTGCACCCACAACCCCTGCTGCCGTGAGACCCAGGTGCCGTTCAATGCGCGGACGAGCGGATGCCCCAGCCCGGGCTCCGCGGTGATCGCAAGAATCTTTGGATGGGGGCCAAGCCGCGCGACCGCGGCCTGAAGCGGCCGTGCATCGAAGGCAACATCGAACCACAGCATCGACCGCGCGAACAAGATCGCAAACAGGGCAATGGCCCCCGCGCGCCAGGTGCGATCAAGCGCGGTGCGGGGCGTGTTCGACGCAAGCGCATAGCCGAGCGCGAGCATCACCAGCGCGATCATGGGATACGAATGATAGGGCCATCCCTTCCGCTGCAGAACGAATATCGCCGCAAACCCCAGCGATGTCGTGAGCAACAGCACGCACGCCGCATCGATCTTGTCGCGTCGTTTCAAGGCAATTGTCGCAAGGATGGCCACGCCCCAGATCGGCAAGGCGGGTTTTTCCAGAAGCGCCTGGAATGACAGACCGACGGGGATATAAACATCGCGAACCAGCGGCCCGATGATGGTGAAAAACTCCGGAAAGAACGCGACAATGCCTGCCGCGTAAAGCAAAGCAATCGCTGCTGCGGTCAGATTTTCCGGCGTAAAGGCTGCTTTCCACGATCGCGAGTGGATGGCGAGCCAGCCGACCGCGCAGAGCATTCCGACCGCAAAATGCGGCTTAAACGACAATGCGAGGCCGGCGCCACACCCGGCGAGGACGGCCATCGAGATCGGCGGCGCCTGCCCATTCATGCCCACAACAAAGACGGCGAGTAACGGCAGCAGCCCCGCGATCGCGATGTGTTCGCGTTGACCGAACGCCTGCGTTGGCAGAATGGCAAGCACGGCAAATGCGAGAGGTGCCAGCAGCCTGCCCTGTGCACCATCAAGAACCGATGATTTTCTCTGGATGCGCGCGACGATCGCGAGCGAAATGAATATCAGGGCGAACATCAGGCTGTCCGTCACAACTTCTGCCGGCAGCCCGAGTGCGCGCGCTATGGCGATTCCCGGTATGTACGCCAGGACCGCCATCGGCGGATTGGTCTCGACCACATCGATATACAAACGCCGACCGTCAAGAACCCGTTCGCCGGCCGTGAGCAGCCAGCTCACGTCGGTGTTCGCGGCGAGGAAGTGTCGGAGCACAATGGCCACCACAAACAGGATGATGATCGAAAGCCACGGCAGCAGCGCCGGTGCAGCCACCCGGCCCCCCTGTCGGTGCAGGAGGTGGGGCCCAGCCTCGCTATTCATGGTCATGGCGGTGTCCGGCGATGATACCGCCAAACGCTACGGAATCAGCGTTAACAAGCTGTTTCCTGTCTCGCAGTATAGACGAGGATCAATCCCCGCCGGGGATGATCAGCTCTTCACCGACGCCTCGGCGCGGCATGCTTCTTTACGCTCCCTTCGCGAAGTGATTTGCTGGCTTTGCCTTACAGGGGAGATGCAACATGCCAGACCGAAGGCGCATTCTTGCGGGCCTAGCCTCGACGGCTATCGCGGCTGTCGTTCCAAGGCAGGCTTGGGCGGCAGCATCGATCAAAATCGATGATGCTTCCGCTCTTCTCGTGATCGATGTCCAGAACTGTTTCCTGCCCGGCGGCAGCCTAGCCGTTAAAGACGGCGAGCAAGTCATCCCGGTGATCAACCGGATCGCAAAGGCCTTCGCCAACGTCGTGATGACGCAGGACTGGCATACGCCGGGCCATATCTCATTCGCGTCTGTTCATGCCGGCAAAAAGCCCTTCGAGATCATCGATCTCGCCTACGGCAAGCAGGTGCTGTGGCCCGATCACTGCGTGCAGGGAACCGACGGCGCCGCGCTTTCGAAGGACCTTTCGATCCCGCAGGCAGCGCTGGTGATTCGAAAGGGCTTCCACAAGGACGTCGACAGCTATTCCGCTTTCACCGAGGCCGACGGCAAAACAACCACCGGGCTTGCCGCCTACCTCAAGGCGCGTCAGATCGAGCGCGTGTTCGTGGCAGGACTCGCGACCGATTTCTGTGTCGCGTGGACAGCGTTGGATGCGCGCAGGGCCGGGTTCGAGACCTTTGTCGTCGAAGACGCCTGCCGCGGCATCGACACGCAGGGCTCGCTCGCCAAAGCGTGGGCGGACATGGACAAGGCCGGCGTCAAGCGCATTCAGTCCAGCGATATCTCGCTCTAGATCATCATCCGATTGGATTGAATCGGATCATGATCTCATCTCTTTGCTTGAGCATGATCTTTTCGGAAAACCGGTTCCCACCTTTCCGGATCATGCTCTCTAGCATT
>Ga0307312_10001263_pt1 | contig 12868 bp, 8 predicted proteins | sample ER_DNA_202_FD_194489 | JGI IMG/M metagenome (GOLD analysis project Ga0307312, IMG submission 194489) | Bulk soil microbial communities from the East River watershed near Crested Butte, Colorado, United States - ER_DNA_202 | ecosystem: Environmental > Terrestrial > Soil > Floodplain | place: USA...
CGCCTGCAGCGAGGCTGCGGGCGCCATGCCATATTTCTCGTAGACGCGCCGGAGCTTGGCGTTGTTGGGGCGCGCCAGATAAACCGCGCGCGCGAACTCGGGTTCGCGTCCGCGACGTTCAATCCATACCAAGAGATTGAATGTGACAGCATTGAAAGATCCAGTCGCGAGGATCTGTCTGAGCTGAATATTCATCTGAACGCGCAGGAGGAACGTCAATTCGTCCTCATCGAAGGCCTCCACGAGACCTTCCTGGAACTCGCCGAAATCGACACCCGGCATAGGCACGTGACGTTCCCCCGAAATTCGGCCGTCAACAAATCCCACCGCGCAGACAATCAGCGCTTGCTCAAATGAAGCTGCAGCAAAATGTCGCAACCGACATGCAGCCTTCGGTTGCACCATTTTGCGTTAGCATTTCGAACTGTACAAGGAGATTTTTCGTGAAGATCGACATTAAAGACGGTGAAAGGTTGAGGGGATGCGGCAGCCAAGCCCTACCGAAGGCGCGGCCTCGCCGGCGGTATCGAAAGCCGCAAGGCAAGGAACCTCGCTGAGCCGGCGGGCCGCCGCGCATCTATCAGATGATGGTGGAAGCACTTCACGTCGATTCCAAACGTTGCGTCTATCTCGACGATCTCGGCGTCAACCTGAAGCCCGCGTGAAATGGGCATGACCACCATCAAGGTCGTCAATGCGCCGCAAGCCATCGCCGAGGTCGAGAAGGCGACGGGGTTGGTCCTGCGTTCGTGTCCGTGACTTTGTACCTACAGCTCCACCATGTCGAAGTCGCTCTTGGGCGTGCCGCATTCGGGACAAACCCAGTCGTCTGGAATATCGGCCCACCTGGTGCCCGGAGCCAGGCCTTCGTCCGGTGCGCCGGCTGCTTCGTCATAGATGTAGCCGCAAGTCCGGCACTGCCAGGATTTGTAGGGCTCGTCGTTCATTTTGATTCTCGGTCTTGCATGGCTCGTGGCCGGGACGTGTCACGAGTGTAGTGGGGAGATTTCCCGAAGACCAGAGGGCTGCGCCGCGGCAGCTTCCACCCCTCATCAGCGCAGCGCCGCCGCGATGTTGCCGCCATCGACGGTCGTCACGTCGGCGGTGGTTTTCAACGCCAGCGCCTGGGCCAGGAAGGCCTGCGCGACGTCCTCAGCCGCGACCTCCCGGCCGAGCAGATTGCCGCGCATATAGGCCTGCTCGCTGAGCCCGCGGGCTTTTGAGCGTGACGCGATCATCTCTTCGGTCAGGAGGCCGGAGCGGATCCGGTCGGCATTGACCGCATTGGCGCGAATGCCTTCGCTGCCGTAGTCGAGCGCGTATTGCCGCACCAGAAACAGCGTCGCCGCCTTCGGCAGGCCATAGGGACCGAAGTCGGGTCCGGGATTGACCGCCTGTTTGGAAACGTTGAACAGCAGGCAGCCGCCGGTGCCCTGCGCCCGCATGATCCTGACGGCGGCCTGCGCCACGCGCTGGTGACCATAGAAATTCAATTCAAAACTCTGCCGCAATACCGCCTCGTCGACCTCACCGATCCGGCCCTGCCAGGCGGCGCCGGCGTTCGATACCGCGATGTCGACCCCGCCGAAGGCCGCGGCGACTTGCGCAAACGCATCCTTGACCGAGGCTGCGTCGGTGACGTCGCATCGAAGCCCAAGCGCCGCGCCGCCGATCGCTTTTGCCTTAACCTGCGCGGCAGCTTCGTCGACATCGAGCAGCGCCACTTCGGCGCCGGCCGCGGCGAATGCTTTTGCCGTTGCAAAACCGATGGCGCCGGCGGCGCCGGTGATGACGGCGACCTGCCCCGCCAGCGGCGGCCCCTTGGCGTTGCCCAGTTTTGCCTGCTCCAGCGACCAGTATTCGACATCGAACAGATCGGATTCCGGCAAGGGCTCAAAGCGGCCGACCGCCTCGGCATCCGTGATGGTGGCAACCGCAGCCTCGGCGATATCGGCGGCGATTTTCGCGTCCTTCTTGCTGCGGCCGAGGCCGAACAGGCCGACGCCTGGCACCAGCACCACCCGCGGCATTGGATCGAGCATGGCCTTGATCCCGCCGACGCGTGCATTGTTGCGGTCAAAATAGCCTTTGTAATACTCGCCATACGCGGCGACAGCGTCACCGACCGAGTTCTTGAAATCGCTGAGGTCGCCGTCCGCAGGCGCGGCAACCACGAGCGGCCGGTTCTTGATGCGGATATTGTGGTCCGGCGTCACCACGCCGGCCTGGCCGTAGCGCGCCACTTCCGTGCCATTGACGAAATTCATCACCGCATCCTTGCCGCGGAAGTCCAGAATAAAGCGCTTCCAGGCGCCCTCGGTTTTATCCTCCGGCAGACTGCAGGCGCCGCGGATAATCGGCGCGACGTCTGCCACCGGCGCCGGGCAGGCCGGCAGCTTTGCGCTGGTGAAGGCCGACTTGCGCTGCCTCGCCAGCCGCTCTTCGGCCAACGTCACCAGCGTGATCATGCGCTCGTAAGCTTCCCGCGCGTCGGCGCCGAAGCTGAAAATGCCGTGCTTGACGAGGATCAGGCCTTCGACGGATGGATCGGTATCGAATACCGCCGCCGCAGCCTTGGCGAGACCGAACCCCGGCATGAGGTATGGCACATAGCCAACGCGCACGCCAAAAACCTCGCGGCACAACGCTTCGCCGTCGGGCTGATCGGTAAGCGCAAGCACCGCCGTCGAATGGGTGTGGTCGATGAATTTGTGCGGGATGAACGCGTGCAGCAGCGCCTCGACGGACGGGTTTGGCGCCGCCGGGTCAATCAAATTGGCCCGCTGCAGCCGGACCATTTCCTCATCGGAAAGTTTTTCGCGCCCGCGAAGCTTTAACAGCGGCGCGAGCCGCACCGCCGGCAGGCCCGCCGGCTCGATCGAGCCCATATCCCAGCCGGAGCCCTTGACGCAGAGAACATCGACCGCATCGCCGTTGAGGTCGCTAACGCCCGTCTTCACCGAGGTATTGCCCCCGCCGTGCAGCACCAGCCGCGGATCCTTGCCCAACAGGCGCGTGGTATAGACCCGGAGCGCCAGATCGCGGCCGAGGTTCTCGTAGCGAGCTACCGCCGCTTCGGCATCGCGATCGTTCCACGCGCTCTGCATCAACCTGCTTCCTTGGCTATTCGGCCGCTGCCGCTGTGCGTTCGGGAAATGCGACGGCTAGCGCGGTGCGATCGGCTTTGATCACGCCGCGCTCGGTGATCAGGCCCGTCACCAACCGCGCCGGGGTGACGTCAAAACCGTAATTCGCAACCGGCGAACCCTCTGGCACGATGCGCACCGTCTCGATCCGTCCGTCGGCGGTCCGTCCTGTCATCATCGTGACTTCGTCGGCGGCACGTTGCTCGATCGGAACCTGTTTGATGCCGTCATCGACGCTGAAATCGATGGTCGGCGAAGGCAGCGCCACATAGAACGGCACGCCATTGTCATGCGCGGCGAGTGCCTTGAGGTAAGTGCCGATCTTGTTGCATACGTCGCCGTTGGCGGTCACACGATCGGTGCCGACGATCACGAGGTCGACCATCCCGTGCTGCATCAGATGCCCGCCGGTGTTATCGGGGATCACGGTATGCGGCACGCCGTGATGGCCGAGCTCCCAGGCCGTGAGCGAGGCTCCCTGATTGCGCGGGCGGGTCTCGTCGACCCAAACATGGACGGCATGGCCAAGGTCGTGCGCCAGATAGATCGGCGCGGTCGCGGTGCCCCAATCGACCGTTGCCAGCCAGCCGGCATTGCAATGGGTGAGCACGTTGACGCGCTCGCCTTGTTTCTTTCTCGCAGCGATCGCCTCGATCAGCGCAAGACCGTGCCGGCCGATACCGCTGTTGATAGCGATGTCTTCCTCGGCAATCTTGCCCGCGCGCGAATAGGCTGCCGCGGCCCGTTCCGAGGGCGGCAAATGCCGCAGCCCCGAGCGCATCTCGTCGAGCGCCCATTTCAGGTTGATCGCCGTCGGCCGCGTCGCGATCAGCGTCTTGTAGGCATGATCGAGCGCGGCATCCGAACTGTCGGCCCGCATCGCCAGCGCCATCCCATAGGCTGCGGTCGCGCCAATCAGTGGCGCGCCGCGCACCAGCATGGAGCGGATCGCATCCGCCGCGGCATCGCAGTCCGCCAGCCGCGCCACGGCAAAATCGTGCGGCAATAGCCTCTGGTTGATCGCGCCGACGGTCCAGCCGTCGGGCTCGAGCCAGATACTGCGGAAGTGCTTGCCCTCGACTTTCATGACGTACCCATCGGCATTAAAAATCTCACGCGCGCAAAACCCGCCCCGCTACCGCATCGAGCTTCTTCAAAAGCTCCGGATCGCGCGCTTCCGGAGCGGTGATCAACGCGGTATCGAGCGCGCGGTCCGACCCGATCGGACACGGCTCGTGCTCCCTGGGAAAATCCCTGGCCAGCCGCGCGACAAGACTCTTGGCCTTGCCGGCGTTCGACGTCAGCACCCGGATGATGTCCTGTACCGTGACGGCATCGTGGTCGGGATGCCAGCAATCGAAATCGGTCACCATGGCAACGGTTGCGTAACAGATTTCCGCCTCGCGGGCGAGCTTGGCCTCCGGCATGTTGGTCATGCCGATCACCGAATAGCCGAGATTCTTATAGGTCATGCTCTCGGCATAGGTTGAGAATTGCGGCCCCTCCATGCAGACATAGGTGCCGCCGCGCGCGATCGCGATGCCCTCGGCTTCGGCTGCGGCGGCAAGGTGGATGCGCAGCCGCGGCGACACCGGATGCGCCATCGACACATGCGCAACGCAGCCCTTGCCGAAGAACGAGCTTTCGCGCTTGTGGGTGAGGTCGATAAACTGGTCGACCAGCACGACCGCGCCGGGCGGCAATTCTTCCTTGAACGAACCGCAGGCCGACAGTGAGACCAGGTCTGTGACACCTGCGCGCTTCAGCACGTCGATGTTGGCGCGGTAATTGATGTCGGATGGCGACAGCCGGTGTCCTTTGTCGTGACGCGGCAGGAACACGATCGGCAGGCCCGCGATGGTGCCCCGCCGCACCGGCGCGGACGGCTCGCCCCACGGGCTCGTGATCGCCTCCTCGCGCGCGTTCCCCAGCCCCGGCAGGTCGTAGATGCCGGAGCCGCCGATAATGCCAAGCACCGCCTTGGTCATGCCTTCTCCTTGTACCAGTTCGTACCGCGATTCAGCATGCCCGCGAAGCAGCCACAACTGTATTTCGGCCGTGCGGCGCATATTTGCCTGAAGCCGGTTTGGAGGTGAATATGCGGGACTTCCCCGAATCGGACGACCCATCCCGCATGCCTGTTCCCTCAGCCCGTGACCGAGAGACCGAGAACGCGCCCAATGCGCTTTCCGTGCTGAATTCCGTGTTCGGCCTGCCCGGCTTTCGCGGCGCGCAGGAAGAGATCGTGCGGCATGTCACAAACGGCGGCAATTGCCTGGTGCTGATGCCGACCGGGGGCGGCAAGTCGCTATGCTATCAATTGCCATCGTTGTTGCGCAAAGGCTGCGGCATCGTGGTCTCGCCGCTGATCGCGCTGATGCGCGATCAGGTGGCCGGGTTGATCGAGGCCGGCGTCAAGGCTGCGGTGCTGAATTCCACATTGTCCTTTGACGAAGCAGCCGCGGTCGAGGCGCGCCTCATCGCCGGAGACCTCGATCTGCTCTACATTGCGCCTGAGCGGCTGTTGACGCCGCGTTGCCTCGCTTTGCTCGATCGCGCTGATATCGCTCTGTTTGCGATCGACGAGGCGCATTGCGTGTCACAATGGGGGCACGACTTTCGCCCGGAGTATATCGGGCTGTCGGTCATTGCCGAACGATTTCCGGATGTGCCGCGGATCGCGCTGACCGCTACCGCCGATGAGCTGACGCGAAAGGAGATCATCGAGCGGCTCGGGCTTGCCGGCGCGCCGGGCTTTGTCGCGAGTTTCGATCGACCGAATATCAGATACGAGATCGTCGAGAAGCAAAACGCGCCGGCGCAGCTCAAGGCCTTCATCAACGAGCGCCATTCCGGCGACGCCGGCATCGTCTACTGCCTGTCGCGCGCCAAGGTCGAAGACATCGCCGCCACGCTGAGCGGCGCCGGCATAGAGGCACTGCCCTATCATGCAGGCCTGGACGCCAGCTTGCGTGCCCGCCATCAGGATCGCTTCATCAACGAGGACGGCGTCGTGATCGTCGCCACCATTGCGTTCGGCATGGGGATCGATAAATCGGACGTGCGCTTCGTGGCGCATCTCGATTTGCCGAAAAGCATCGAAGCCTACTATCAGGAGACCGGGCGCGCGGGGCGCGACGGCAGGCCATCCAGCGCCTGGATGGCGTATGGCCTGACGGATATAGTGCAGCACAGGCGCATGATCGAGGAGTCCTCCGGCTCGGAAGCGTTCAAGCGCGTCTCGATTGCCAAGCTTGACGCGCTTGTCGGTCTGGCCGAAACCGCGAGCTGCCGACGCACCCGCCTGCTCGGATATTTCGGCGAGGCGCTCAGTGCCGCCAAATGCGGCAATTGCGACAACTGCCTGTCGCCGCCGCAGCTGCGCGACGGCAAGGTCATCGCGCAAAAGCTGTTGTCCTGCGCCTATCGCACCGGGCAACGCTTTGGGGCCATGCACCTGATCGATGTTCTGGTCGGCCGCATGACCGAACGCGTCAAGCAATTCGGGCATGACAAGCTATCGGTGTTCGGCATCGGCCGCGAGCTAAATGAAAAGCAGTGGCGCGCCGCCCTGCGTCAGCTTGTTGCCATGGGTCATCTTGCGCCCGACAGCGAGGCCTTTGGCGCGTTGAAGCTGACGGAGACCGCGCGCGGCGTGCTAAAAGGCGAGACCGAGGTCATGCTTCGCGAGCAGGCTCCGGGCTCCCATACCCGCGCGACCCGCGCCAAATCGAGACGCGGCGACATTGCGCTGCGGCCCGCAGGCCAAGGTGAAACTGTCAATGCAACGTTGCTCGGCGCTCTCCGGACGTGGCGCTCGGCGATGGCGCGCCAGCGTGGCGTGCCGGCCTATGTCGTGCTGCACGACGCCACGATCGAGGGCATCGCGACCGCGCGCCCGACGACGCTGGCGCAACTCCGCGGCATCCCCGGCATAGGCGACAAGAAGCTCGAACATTACGGAGACGAACTGCTCGCGCTGGTGAAGAGAACCGAGGCCTGAGCGGGTGACGGAGAGTTCGAACCGGCGCGCGGAGAGGCCGAAGCGGATGGAGCGAGCAGGCGAAGAGCGACCTCGTCTACCGGGAAATGGTCGGTCTTTTGGCCCTCGGCCAGGGCTAGGTCCATGGTGTACGCGCCTAATTCGCACATCACCTGCGAAGCGATATCGCCGAGCGGGATGAACTCTTTGGCCAGATATTCGAACTGGGCACGCGCCTGACGCAGAGTCGTTTTCGGCACCACAGCGTTGGCTTCTCCGACGACGGCATCCCGGTCGCCGGGCTGCGGCGGTACCGGGTTCGCTTCAAGCCGAAGCCTTGCAGGAATAACACGGTCAGCGCCGCCGTAAGATTCGATCGTTTGATTTTTGAGATCGTTGATCCGATCGACAGCGGCGCGAAGTTCGGCGCGTTTGGCTTCAAGAGAAGCGACCTTTACCTCGAGTGCGTCGCGCTCGCGGTCAGAAGCGAGTCTAAAGGCAGTAAATTCGTCTTCCTGCGCCCTCAACCGGACCTGAAGTTCAGCGCGCTCGCGTTCGGCAACAAGACGAAGCGCGGACAGTTCGCCTTCGCACACTTTTAGCCTTGCCGCGGAATCCTCCCTTTCGCGGCGCAGCCGGTCCAGTTCCGCACCGCGTGCCTCAAGCGCCGCCTTAAGCGCTTCGTGCTCCCGATCCAATCCGTCGCGAAGCTCGGAAAGTTCGGATTCTCGCGACTGCAGCGATGCAGAAAGCGCGTCCCGTTCGCTCAGGATCGAGGATGTGAGGTTCAGATGGCCTTCAATGTCATGCTTGAGCGCATCGCATTCGGCTTCCAGCGCATTGGCATGATCAGCCAGGCTTTCGTACTTGCGGCGCCAAAGTTCATCCTCATCCGACGCGGCAAGCACGCGGGCCGTCAGGGTTTCGAGAAGTTCGGCTGCCCGTTGCAGATAGGTCGAGTTGTACGTATTGGACATCAGGTCGGCAAACCGGCGCAGAAACCTTGCCGTGTCCGCGACGTTGGGCATCTCGGGAGACATCGATGGGTCCGTCATGAAGCCTCCCCTCGTAAAAGCCATCCCTGAGCGCCCGACGGGAAGAAAATGCGGTGCAACCCGACAAAGCGCGGCTCCGGCCAAAGCTGGTCCGAGGCCGCTGGCTTTGATTGGCTCGCAGATGGTCTTCCAGATCGGCAGCGGCAAAAATAGGGCGTTGAATAGTGGCTATCTTAGTATGGGTTAAAACCACTGCAATCGCGCAACGCGATTCCTGACGTGGGCGCCTGTACATGGAGCGAACGTTGCGTCAATCGCGGCTGTTTTATCACTCGGAAGGTTGGGTCGACGAACGCGGTAACGCCGAGCTAACTTCCTGCGCGGTCCCGTGAGGTTGATCGAACTTCGAGATCACCGGGGCGCCGGTGTCAAAACGGACACGATAGACCTGCAAATTCTCCATCACGCGCTGAACATAGTTGCGCGTTTCGGAAAACGGAATCCGTTCCACCCAATCAATCGCATCCACAGTGGGATCGCGCGGATCGCCGCGCTGCTTCACCCAATCCCGCACGCGGCCGCGGCCGGCATTATAGCCGGCGAAGGTCATGATATGAGAGCCCTTATAATCCTGCAGCAGCGCGCTGAGTTCGGCCGCGCCCATTTGCGTGTTGTAGACGGGATCCGAGACCATCCGCTCCCAGTCGTAGCTGACGCCGAACCTTTTGGCGGTGTCGCGCCCGGCCTCTGGCGTGACCTGCATCAGGCCGACCGCATTTGCTGGCGACTTGTCGCGCTGGTCGAACGCACTTTCGGTCCGCGCCACCGAATAGATGATGCTGCGGTCGATTTGAGGACCGATCGGGCTGTGCGGCGGAATCCCGATCGTCGGGAAGGCGTAAGGGTCCAGCGCCAGGCCACGGCCGAGCGCCGCCTTTCCGATCTGGAGCATGGCGCGCGCATCGTTGCGGCGTCCGGTCAGCTCGCCAAGCGCGGCCAGCGCTGCGACGTCAACGCTCTGTTCGGCAAGGTCCGTCGCGAAATACAGCACGACGTCACGCTCGCCGAGCGTATAGAGCATGTCGGCGGCACGCACGAGTTCGTCCAAAGCCGGGGGAACGTTAACCGGATCGGGCTGCAGCGGGAGCCGCAGCTCAATCTTGTCGAGGCCGAGTTTGGCGCGTGCAAGCTGTCCGTAATAGGCAGTGGGATAGCGCGCGGCAGCTTCATAGCTGGCTCGCATCTGGTCGTTCTCGCCGATCGCCTCGGCGGCGCGGCCTCGCCAATAGTTCGCCCGCGCAAGGACGATCGGATTAGTCGCTCCATCGTCAATACGGGCAAAATGCGCGCGCGCCGTCAGGGGATCGTTGAGGTAGCGCAGCGCGATCCAGCCGGTCATGAAATGGAAATCTGCCCGGTAATATTCATTGGCCGGCGGCGCGGCGTCGCGCACCACGTCATAGGCGGTCTGGAACTTGGCCTGATCGAGCAGCTTGCGGGCGAGAATACGCCGCTGCCGCCACCATTCGTCCGTCTCCTGAAGCGCCATGGTCTCCGGCGCTGCCGCCAGCATCAGCCGGGTTGCGTCCTCAAGCCGATCGCGACGCACCATCCATTGAATACGGCATAGCGTGTAGCCCAAGTCCTGCCGGGCCTCGGTCGCAACCGCATCGAGCAGGTCGAGCGCCTTGGTCGCGTTGGCCGCAACAGCGGCACAGGCCTTCACGATCGAGCGATCGTCGTCTCCGAGGCGACGCGCGGCCCGCGACGCTCCCGAAAAATCCTTGGCGCCGATGCGCTTGTCCATGCGTGCCCGATGGTCCTCGCCGGTGAGAAGGTCGCGGAATGTCTCCAACGCCTCGGTCTCAGCGCGGTCCGACAATTCGTCGGACCGCCAAGCCTCGCGAACCAGGCGCGCGGCACCGTCACGATCGCCTTCGGCAAGCAGGACGCGCGCGAGCGCAAACCTGCCCTTGGCGCTCGTCGGCTGACCAGTGATGAAGCGGCGAACCGTCGCGGCGTCGCCTCGCTCCTGCCACAGCCGCCCTTCCGCCCGCCGGCGGAACAGGCTCATGCTCGGCCAGTGCGGGTTATCGGCAATGAAGGCCGCAAAGCGATTAAAATTCGCCTCCCCGTCGGGGTGGCGCAGAATAAACCATTCGACGAGTCTTTGGGCGGCCGGATCGCCAATGGTCTTTCCGATTGCCGTCGCTTCGCCGGTTTTGCCCTTGCGCGCCAGATCGATGGCCTGCCTGACGACAGCGAGGTCGCCCGACAGCGGAACGGCCGTTGCAGCCGGAGCAGACGCATCTGTGGACTTTGCCGACTTGCGCCGCGCCGCCGCAGCGTGCGCCGCGTGCTTGCCTTTCTTATGCGCGGCGTGGTGCTTACGGCCCGCATCCGTCTTCTTGGCATGGTGAGTTTGCTTGTGGCGGGCAGCCGCTACCGCATCGCTCGAAAACGCGGTGAGCATGGCCAAGGCGAACAAACAAGTCAGCGGCCGAAAGCGCTGGTCCATTCCGTGATCCCCCCGCGAACCCAACGGCTGATGCCATGGGATCGCCCGATACATGCGGTTAGAACTGCACTGAACGTATCATACCGCCAATTCTCAACTGTCACGTTTCGGCAACAGCATGGCGAAAACGTGGCGCACGATGGACCGAAGTGTTGCTCCAGCATTATTTATCGCGAATTGCGGTTGATTTCGTATGCTTGGAGATTGCACGAGGCGGCGCTAAAGGAGCGGCGTGCTGACACCACGACGCGTCGCGCGCTCCACCAGATCACCGATCGCGTGCTCGTCTTCAGTGGGCCGGCGATCTCCCGCCGACCACTACCCCAGCTCAAAGGTGGTGACGCCGAATATCCGCTCCAACCGCAACGGCGGGATCGCGCCTGTATACATGCGCGCAGCCTCGAACACTGGCGCGAGCCCCAGGTCTTGCGCCAACGCGACCGCGTCGCGGTTGATGCTTGGAACGTCGAGGAAGATCTCGCCGCCGCCCACGCCGGCCAGCAAAGCCGACAGAACCACCTCGGCGGTGGCGCGGTCGTCGGCCACTAGTGGGCCGATCTTGCGGCCCTTCCGGCATGGACGGATCACGCCCCAGCCCGCAAGCACTCCATCGCGCACGAGCGCGCGACCGACATGACCGGGCGAGCCGATCCAGGCGCGCAGGAACGCGGTGCGCGGAGCCGGGAATACGGTCGCGTCGTACGCCTCCACTGTCGCCAATGGGACTTCGGTCAGCGCGATGACGCCAGGCTGCGGCGCTTCCGGGACCACGACGGTGCCGCCGTAACGGACGTTGGCATAAGCGAGCTCGAATCCGGACATCCTGTAGTTTTGCTGCTGCGCTACTACGCCATCGAGCCCGATCACGCGTGGGCCAGCATGCGCGATGGCCGCGTTCCATATCCGCAGTCCGTAGCCGCGGCCGCGCAAGTCCTCTCGCACGATATAGAAACCGAGGAAGGCGAAACTCGCACCGTAATTGACGCAGGAGACGGTCGCGGCCGGAGCGCCGTCGAGCTCGCCGATGAAGAAGCCTTCCGGATCGGCCGCGGCGAAGCAGGCGTCGTCGGCGAAGCCCGGGTTCCAGCCTTCGGCGGCCGCCCAGTTTACAGCTATCGAGATTTCGTCCGGCCGCATAGGCCGGATGCGGAAACCGTTCATGGCGGGCATCCTACTGATGGACTCATGAACCGATATCACACGCTGACGCCTGTGCCAGGAATGAAGGTTACTCACGACTTCAAACGCGCCCGCGGCCGGAGAAGGAGTGGAGGGCTTGGCTTGGGAGTCGAAGTTGTTCGCGATGTCGAAGCTCAGAGGGCAAAAACAGCCGCGCTCCGGCGCTGAGCGGCACTTCCGCTAATCGGAAGGTTTACGCCGCCGGTGAATAACGGGTTCACTTTTCAGCGAAGCACAAGCCCTTTTTTCCGCTTCTTCTCTGGTGGATTCGGCGCTTGTCCATACCTGTTGGACACCGTTGAAGAACAGGTAGCGACAATGCTTCTTATAAAATGGTACCGGATAGTCGTCGCTCAGTCGGGCAGTTTCTATCCTGGATCCGACCAAAACCCCGCGATTTAGACCGTAGCCAACCAATAACACCACCGCCAAGCCGACCAAGGCCCAACGAGCTGACGGTAATCGCATGGCTTTACCCCGGTAGATGCGCCGAAGAGGCGCTACTCTAGCTGGGCGGAGAGGACGTTGTCGAGGATTGGTTCCCGGTCCTCCGATTCAAAACTGGTATGGATGGTCAATGGCAAGTTGCCCACCGCTTGTCCTCGCCCGTTAATCTTCCATGCATCGAAGAATGAAGGCTGTGCGGTCTCTGGGCAGAACACCCTGAACATCGGCCATTTGTCGGCATTTGAGCTGCTCGACATGTGCGGCGATTATCTTGGCACGACGCTCTTCGGCAGCTGGATCGGAAGCCCGGATCATCCTCACCTTGATTGGTGAGCCATCCGACTCGAACTGGACTTCATACTTCCTTCCCTTTTCATCGGTGGCGATACAAGAGACGCTGGACACCTGTTGCATCGCGAACTTCCCAATCTGCTTACACGTTCCAGTCGATAGCTCGACTGACGGTATCGGCAGCCCATCGGCCTTGGGCCGGTCCTTGGATTTTAAAAGCATCCGATCGACTGATAGCTCGTACAGATTATCTTGCTCCCTCTTACTTTTTTCACCCGAAAACGTGATGATGTGAGTATCATCGTCTGGA
>Ga0307312_10001266_pt1 | contig 12842 bp, 9 predicted proteins | sample ER_DNA_202_FD_194489 | JGI IMG/M metagenome (GOLD analysis project Ga0307312, IMG submission 194489) | Bulk soil microbial communities from the East River watershed near Crested Butte, Colorado, United States - ER_DNA_202 | ecosystem: Environmental > Terrestrial > Soil > Floodplain | place: USA...
ACCGTGACCTACACGGTCCCGGCCTCGACCCCCGCAGGGAACCAGACGAACTCGGCTACGGTCCACTCGCCGACCGACCCGAGCGATTCCACCGCCAACGACACGAACACGGTCACGACCCTTGCCGACCTCACGATCAGCAAGTCTCACTCACCGGAACCGGTCCTGGCGGGCACACAGGTGACGTACACGATCACCGTGCACAACTCAGGGCCGTCCGATGCGAAGTCCGTGACCGTGTCGGACACGATGCCGGGCGGGCTCATGGTGGCAAGTGTGAGCTCGAGCCAGGGTGGATGCGCAGCGCTCCCGTGCAACCTTGGGACTCTGGCTGCCGGTGGGACTGCGACCGTGACGGTCGTGGCCAACACCCCGGCCGCGAACGCGAACGTCGCTTCGAGGACGGTCACGAACACGGCCAGCGTTTCCAGCTCGACGACGCTGACCAATCCGGGCGACGACACCACGACCAACAACACGACGATCAAGCGGCCTCTTGTCACCGTCAGCAAGTCGGTCGACAAGTCTCAAGCCACCGTCCTTGATCAGCTCACCTACACGTTGACGACAACGAATGATTCCGCCGGTGCCACGGCCTACAACATCGTCGTCAAGGACACGCTGCCCACGAACACCGTCTACGTGTCCGGCAGCGCTACGACGGGCGTCGGCATCACGACCGAGTACTCAGCGAACGGGACGACCTGGTTCGCGACCGAGGCCGGGGCAGGTGGCGCCGCGAACATCCATTACGTCCGGTGGACGATCCTTACCCTCACGGCCGGAGGCAACAAGGTCCTGAGTCTCAAGGCGAACGTCAAGTTCCCGACCGCGCCTGGCACAGTCTTGGTCAACTCCGGTTCGGTCGACAACTACTGCAGCACGATGGACAGCTCGATCTGTTACTCAGGGAACACGTCGACCGCCTCCACGACGATCGTCCTTGTTGGGGTCGGCTCGACGAGCACGATCACGGACTCGTCCTTCTTGCTGAAGGACGACCTGAGTCCGTGGACCATCTCGGACTTCGAGATCTTGCTAAGCCCGAAGAACGTGGTCGTCGCGACGAACCCGGGGCAGTTCTATTACCACCAGCGCGTGACGAACACGTTCGGCTCGACCACATCGATGGACTTCACCCTCAACTGGCCGTCTGACTTCGTAACCCAGACCGTCGGCGGACAGCCGCTCCACGCCTACGTTCAGTACGCCTCCGACCCAGCGAACACGTGGCGCGACTGGACTTCGCAATCCACGGGTATCTGCTGGAGCCCAACACCCACGCCCGCCTGCACCGGCAATGACGGCACGATCACCGTCAATAACGTGCCGGCTGGGGCGAAGGTGTGGATCACCGCCCACCTGGATTACAACTTGAAGGGCACGACCCAGGCGAGCACGTTCACGAAGAAGCCGATCCTCTACGCGCCGTTCAAGTCGGACATCGTGATCAAGGACCAAACCACGGGCGTCCCGGTCGGAGCGAGCACGTCGTCGGAGAGCCTGCTTGGTCGCGGCAAGAAGGTCACGGTCGTCTACGGAGTCGTGCAGGATCAGAATGGCAACCCGATCAATCACGCGTGGGTCCGCTTGGATCTCGGAGGGAGAACCGCGTGGGCGGCCACGCAAGTGGATGGGAGCTACGTGTTCTACGACGGCCAGTTGTGCGACGGTTCCGATGGCCTCGAGAGCTGTTCAGGCGCGACCTCCACGCCGTGGACGTTCCCGACGGCGACCACGACGGGGACCCTCAAGATCCTGGGCGACGCTCAGATGCCGGTGCCCAGCAACACTACCGGGACGCTACCGGCAGGCCTGCCGTCCGTGCCGACATATCCGAGCGGGAAGTCGCAGCACATGATCGCGGCCGGGGCGACGACGCTTCAAGCGTGGACGTCCAACCCGCCCACGCACAGCATCAGCATCGTCAACGGGAATGCCTACGACCGCGAATGGAGCTTCCGGCCGTAAGAGGCATATGGGTGTCACACCAAGGGGGGCGGGTAACACCGCCCCCCTCCCCCTCCCGCCGAGTTCGTGGGGGGCCCGGGCGGTAAGGCCCGGGCCCCCCGCCATCTACTTTGCTCCGGGTCCTCCACAGGGCAAGATGTGGTGATGACTCAGCGGACGCGGCGCGGCTGGCTCGCCGGCTTGCTCGCCTTGATCGGGGGCGGGGCGATCGTCGCGGGCTCCTCCCTCACGTGGCTGGACGTCGGGGGAGGCGTATCGGTGGGGAGCGTCTCCGTCTCGGGTACGCCCAAGGGGAGCGAGCTCCTGCTCGGTCAGATCGCCCTCGGGGCCGGCGTCGCAGTCGCCATCCTCGGGCTTCTGTTGCTGGGAATCCGGCGCGCGCGAAAACTCCTCGGTTTCCTGGTGATCGTCGGCGGGCTCGTCGCGATCGCGTCCGGTGTCTTCGTGGCCTCCTCGCCCCAGGATCGATACATCGACTTCGCGGTCGAGAAGGGAGCACCCGCCGGCCAGGCCGATGAGGTCCGCGCCTCGCTTACCAACCTCTTCGAGGTGTCGGGTCAGGAGGCCGATCTCGGCATCGGCCTCTACATCGCGATCGGCGGCGGTGTACTGTCCGTCATCGGCGGACTGACGGCTGTCTTCGGTCGCCGTAGGCGCAAACCCGTCGAAGAGACGAACGAACCATCGGAGCCGAAACCCGAGGGCCTGCCGGAAGAGTGGCTGGCCGCTCGAGCGCTGGAGGCTGAAGCTCGCACCGCACCCGCCCGGGAGGCCTCTCCCCAAGAGCTCGTCACGCAGGCGGTGTCGCCCCCGCTGCCGGATCCGCCTCCGGAGCCGGAGGAGGCCGCGCCCTGGAGGAGCCCCCTCCCCGAGGCGCCCGAGAGCCCGCCAGAACCCGAGAGCACGCCAGAACCCGAGAGCACGCCAGAACCCGAGAGCCCGCCAGAGGAGGAGCCGGTGGCTCGAGCCGAAGAGGTCGAAGCTCCGAGCGAAGCCGCAGAGGAGCCGGCCCCTGCCCCTGAGCCCGTCACAGAGACGGTCGCGACGCCTGAACCAGCGGAAGAGCCCGTGAAGCCTGACGACCGATCCGGCTGGTCCGAGCCTCTTCCCGACGACTGGACCGCCAAGCCGGCGAAGCGCCGACGCCGCCGCCGGTCGTAGACCCTTGTCTACCGGGCGGTAGATAACCGATAATCTGCCGCGTGGTAGAGAGTCGACCGGCCGGCACCAGCATCGTCGACGCCCTCGCGGGCAAGCGCATCTTCCTCACCGGCGTTACCGGCTTCCTCGGCCAGGTGGTCCTCGAGCGGCTCCTCCTCGACTTCCCGGAGTCGACGATCACTGTCCTGGTCCGTTCGCAGACCTCGGCGACCGCCGTCGAGCGCGTCCACTACCTGACGCGCAAGCCGGCGTTCGATGTCCTCCGACAACGCCTCGGCGGCGACGACCAGCTCCTGGCGCTCCTCGACGAGCGCGTCACAGTGATCGACGGCGACTTCACCCGCGGTGAGCCCGAGCTCCCGAGCGGGATCGACGTCGCGATCCACTCGGCCGCCACCGTCAGCTTCGACCCGCCGATCCAGGAGGCCTTCCAGACGAACCTCCTGGGGGCGCAGAACCTCTACCGGGCCGTCGCCACCAACAACACGCCGCACCTCGTTCACGTCTCGACCGCGTACGTCGCCGGCGTCCAGAAGGGCGTGATCCCGGAGGGGCCTCTCGAGCATAAGGTCGACTACCGCCAGGAGGCCGAGATGGCGATGCAGGCCAAGGCCGAGGTCGAGGCGGCGTCGCGCAAGCCCGAGATGCTCGAGCACTTCATGGCGAAGGCCGCGAAGGACCACTCGCGAGCCGGGCCGAGCACGGTGAGCCAGGACGCGGAGGAACGTCGCAAGCAGTGGGTGGATAAGCGCCTGATCGAGTACGGACGGATGCGCGCCCGGACGCTCGGCTGGCCGGACGTCTACACGTTCACGAAGGCGCTGGGGGAACGTGCCGTCGAGGACATCGCGCACGAACGGCGGCTCCCGCTCTCGATCGTGCGGCCGTCCATCATCGAGTCCGCCCTCGAGCACCCGTTCCCCGGCTGGATCGACGGCTTCAAGATGGCGGATCCCATCATCCGCGCGTACGGGCTGGGCCAGATCCCGGAGTTCCCGGGGATCCCCGAGGGGATCGTCGACCTGATCCCGGTGGATTACGTGGTGAACGCGATCTTGGCGGTCGCCGCGACACCCCCACCGGCGGGCGAGCCGGCTCATTACAACGTCTCCAGCGGCGATCGGAACCCGCTCCGCTTCTATGAGCTCTACGAATGGGTCCGCGCGTACTTCGAGGCGCATCCGCTGCCTGAACGCGGGCGCGGGGAGCACAAGGTCCCCGAGTGGAAGTTCCCCGGCAACATCACCGTGGAGCGGATGCTGCGGCGCGCGGAGCAGCTGACCGACGTCGCCGAGAAGATCGTCACGCACCTGCCGAAGTCCCAGACGATGCGCGACGCCGTCTCACGCTTGGACCGGGACAAGGCGCGCGTCGACTTCGTGAAGCGCTATTCGGATCTCTACGGGATGTACACCGAGACCGAGGTCGTCTACACGGACGAACGCGTGGTGGCCCTCTGGAACTCCCTGACGCCGGAGGACCGGGCGCGCTTCCCGTTCGACGCCGGCGTGATCGACTGGAAGCACTACCTCCAGGATGTGCACAGCCCCGCCGTGACGCAGTCGCTCCGCGAGCTCAGCCGTCGTGATCGGGAGAAGAAGCCCGCCGTCAGGATCCGGCCTCGCGACGAACCCGTGCTGGCGCTGTTCGACATGGAGGGGACGATCATCTCCTCGAACGTCGTCGAGTCGTACGTCTGGACGAGGTTCGCCGATCTGGAGGCCGACGAATGGCCGGCTGAGCTCGTCAGCGTGTTCGGCCGGATCCCCACGTACCTGACGATCGATCGTCGCGATCGGGGCGACTTCCTCCGGACGTTCTTCCGCCGGTACGAGGGCGCTTCGGTGGAAGGGGTGCAGCGCTTGATCGACGGTCACGTCGCCGAGTTCATGCTGCAGAAGGCCTCACCGGCGGGCATCCGTCGGATCCGGGAGCATCGAGCCGCGGGTCATCGCACCGTGATGATCACGGCGGCGGCGGAGCCGTTCGTCCGGCCGTTCGCGCCACTGTTCGACGTGTTGATCGGCGCCGAGCTCGAGGAGCGCGACGGGCGCTACACCGGGTTCATGTCGCAGCCGCCGCTGGTGGGGGAGGCACGGGCGGCATGGCTCCGGCGGTACGCGCAACAGGAGGGCGTCGACCTCCGGCATTCGTACGCGTACGCCGACTCGTATTCGGACCTGCCGCTGCTGCGCGCCGTGGGGAACCCGGTTGCCGTGTCGCCGGATTCATCGCTCTACCGGTTCGCGCGTCGGCGACGGTGGCCGATCGAAACGTGGGCGATGTCGAAAGGGATGCCGAAGGTCCGGTTCCCGAGAGCGGCAGCCAGGTAGGACCAGCCCACCTAGTGCTGCGTTTGTCCGCTCTTCCGAGGCGCGAACTCGTCGCAGGTCTTGGAGCCCTCGATCACGCCGCGGACGAACCGGCAGCTCCCGATCGCGAGTGGAGGGAACATGAACTTGCAGACCCTGCATTGCACGGCGGGCGTGGGCGCGTCCCGATAGTTGGCTTGCTCCTTCGAGAGTCCCCAGACCGACGGCACGGCGTTCCCTCCCCGGGCGAGTCTGCCCCGTCCGGGCCGTCGGAGGCAAGCTCGGTTCTCTCTACCAACCGGTAGACAAACGAGACCGACGCGGGGCATAATCTGCCACATGGTAGAGAACCGGCCGTGGTAAGGCCATGACGACCCTTGCGCTGGAGTACTTCCGGTCGGCACCCCGGTTCGTCGCCGCCCGGACGGTCGGGGCGAAGGCTCCGGGCATGATCGCGGGGCCCTTGGCTCCCCTCCGCTTGAGGAGCATCACGGACCCCACCCCGCCCGCGGGGCGGGCGGGGTGGGCCCGCGTGAAGCCCACGCTGAGCGGCATCTGCGGCTCGGATCTGTCCACGCTCGCCGGCCGCTCCTCGTTCTACTTCTCGCCCCTCGTCTCCACGCCGTTCGTCCCGGGGCACGAGGTGGTCGGCGAGCTCCTGGACGATTGCGACGACCTGAAGGCCGGGCAGCGCGTCGTCCTGAGCAGCGTCCTCAGCTGCGAAGCCCGTGGCGAGGAACCACCGTGCGCGAACTGCGCCGCCGGCGACACGGGGCGGTGCGACCGGGTCGCGGTCGGCCACCTGAAGCCCGGGCTCCAGACCGGCTACTGCAACCAGACCGGCGGCGGCTGGGGCAGGATGTTCGTCGCGCACCGTTCGCAGCTGCACGCGATCCCCGACGGTCTGAGCGACGCCGTTGCCGTGCTGGTCGAGCCGTTCGCCTGCGCGATCCACGCGGCGCTCCGCGCGCGCGTGGAGCCGGACCAGAGCGTGCTGATCGTCGGTGCGGGAACCGTCGGCATCCTGACCCTGATCGCGCTCCGGCTCTTCGCGCAGCCCGGTCATGTGACCGTCGCGGCGAAGCACGAGAAGCAGCGGGTCGCCGCACGACTGGCCGGGGCCGACGAGGTCGTTCGCCCTGAGCACGTCACGAAGTCGGTGCGCCGGCACACGAGCGCCCTGAAGCTGACGCCGGAACGGGGCCCGGATTTCCTGTTGGGCGGCGCCGACGTGGCGATCGAATGCGTCGGGTCACGGAGCAGCCTCGACATCGCGCTCCGGTCGGTCCGAGCCGGAGGGCGGGTCGTCGTCACCGGCATCCCGTCGACCGGGGCCGACCTCACGCCGCTGTGGTTCCGCGAGCTCGAGCTGGTGGGCGCGTACACGAGCGGCACAGAGACGCTCCCCGACGGAACGCGTGAGCCCACGTTCGATCTGGCGATCCGGTCGTCCGAGGGCCTCCCGATCCTGGAACGACTCGTCGGCGCCACTTACCCGCTGGACCGGTGGCACGAGGCGATCGATCACGCGATGTCGGCGGGGAAGCTCGGCACGTTCAAGGTGGCGTTCGCGCCACAGACCTAGGGGAAGAGGAGACCGGACCCACCATGCCACGGCCAGGATTCGTCCTCGAGGTAGACGAACGGACCCCGCCGCTCATCGTCCACGAGGGCGAGGGGTACCGGATGCAGAAGTTCCCGCTGGGGACGCGCGTCGTGTATCCGCCGGACGCGTTGCCGGGGGTTCGCGATCTGAACGCCCAGATCCGCCGCGCGCTGCTGAACCCCGTCGGGGACTCCAAACCGCTTCCGGAGCTGTTGTTCGCCGGGATGAAGCTCACGATCGCCGTCGACGACATCTCGATCCCGCTCCCGCCCATGGTCACCCCCGACATCCGGCAACGGATCCTCGAGCACGTGATCGAGCTGGCCGCTCGCGCCGGCGTCGACGACCTCGAGATCGTGGTCGCGACCGCGCTGCACCGCCGGATGACGGCCGCGGAGATCCGCCGCATGGTCGGCGAGCGCGTGTACCGCTCCTTCTGGCCATCGCGCCTCTACAACTTCGACGCGGAGGACAAGGACGGGGTCGCCCACATCGGGCAGACCGACGAGGGCGAAGACGTCGAGATCATGAAGCGGGCCGCGGAGTCCGACCTGATCGTCTACGTCAACATCAACCTCGTGGCGATGGACGGGGGGCATAAGTCCGTCGCGGTCGGGCTGGCGAGCTACAAGAGCCTCCGCCACCACCACAACGTCCACACGATGCTGCATTCGAAGAGCTACATGGACCCGCGCCCGGGACACTCGGCGATCAACGACTCCACGGTCCGGATGGGCCGGCTGCTCGCGTCGAACGGTCTGAAGATCTTCCAGATCGAGACCACGCTGAACAGCGAGACGTTCCCCTCCCAGCTCGGCTTCCTCAACAAGCGCGAGTGGGAGTGGTCCACGAAGGACCAGGCGCTGATGATGGCCGCGAAGAAGGCGAACGAGGTCGCGCCCCCGCGCGTCCGTCGCGAGTTCTTCCGGCGGATCGAAGCGTCCTACAAGGTGACCGGCGTGAACGCCGGCGAGGTCGAGGCCGTTCACGAGCGGACCCTCGAGAACCTGCACCGGCAGCAGCTGGTCGAGGTCGACGGGCAGTCCGACATCGTGGTGATGGGCATCCCGTACGTGGGTCCGTACAACGTGAACTCGATCCTCAACCCGATCCTGGTGCACTGTCTCGGGCTCGGCTACCTGTTCAACATGTACCGGAACAAGCCGCTGGTGCGTGAGGGCGGGGTCGCGATCATGTACCACCCGGTCCCGTGGGAGTTTCACACGATCCACCACCCGAGCTACATCGACTTCTTCGAGGAGGTCCTTGCCGACACCACAGATCCGAAGGAGATCGAGGACCGGTACGAGGAGCGGTACGCGACCGATCCCTGGTACGTGCATCTGTATCGGACGTCGAACGCGTATCACGGCGTGCATCCGTTCTACATGTGGTACTGGGGAGCGCACGGCCGCGATCACTGCGGCGACGTGATCTTCGTGGGCGGCGAGCCCAAGAGCGTGGCGCGCCTGGGGTATCGCCGAGCCGATTCGCTGCGGGATGCCCTGGAGATGGCGAAGGACTCGGTCGGCCCGTCGCCATCCATCACGTACTTCCACGCCCCGCCGATCATGATCGCGGACGTTCGCTGAGGGACCCGTCATGAGCGTCCGCGGCGAGCTGAAGGAGATGGCCCGGGGGTTCCGGTGGGGACGGCGTCCGATGGTGCCCCGGTCGGCCGAGCCACACACCGAGGAACGCGAAGACGTCGGCTTCCCAACGGACTGGGCGCGGAGCGAGGCGGGAGTTGCTGCGCGGCAGGCGATCCTCCAGGGGATCATGCACCCGCTGGTCCGCAACGAGCTCTCGCTCCGCGTGTACGGGCTCGATCATCTCCAGGACGTGCGCGGACCGGTCGTGTTCTTCTCGAACCACTCGAGCCATCTCGACGCGACCCTGATCCTGTGCACGCTGCCGGATCGCTGGCAGCGTAGGACCGCCGTCGGCGCCGCCCGCGACTACTTCTTCGACGTGTGGTGGCGCCAGGCGTTCACCGCCCTCGTCTACGCGGGGTTCCCGATCGACCGGGCCAAGGGCGGGAAGGGGATCGACAAGGCCAGACAGCTGATCCGCGAGGGATGGTCGATCGTCGTGTTCCCCGAAGGGACCCGCACGCCGGACGGCCACATGCAGCGGTTCCGGCACGGTGCGTCACGGCTCGCGCTCGAGCTCGAGGTCGGGCTCGTGCCGATCGCGATCGTGGGCGCCTACCAGGCGATGCCGAAGGGCAGGTGGTGGCCGGGCGCCGGCCGTCCGGTCGTGACGATCCGGTACGGGGACCCGATCTATCCGGAAGAGGGAGAGACCCACCAGAGCCTCTCGCTGCGGATGCAGCAGGCGGTCGCGCAGCTGTTCGACGAGGATCGGACCACGTGGTTCGACGCGATCTCCCGCGCCGAGCGCAGCGAGACGCCATCGCTGGCTGGCCCGGCCGCACCCGCCTGGCGCCGCACGTGGGAAGGATCCCGGCCGGTCGCACGTCGCGGCCGGGCCAAGGCCTGGGAGTAGCGCCGTGCCGAGGACGGGTGGGGAAGGCCGGCGGACCACGATCGTGGAGGAGTCCATCCGCCAGTTCGGCCGCGACGGGTACAACGGCGCGTCGTTGGAACGGATCGCGCAGGCCGTCGGGGTTCGGAAGCAGACGCTGCTCTACTACTTCCCGACGAAGGACGACCTGCTGGAAGCGTGCCTCGCCGCCGCCGGGAAGCGCGTCGCGGAGGAGATCGCGTCGGCCCTGGAGGGGCCGGCCACGCCCGGCGAACGAGCGGAGCGCGTGATCCACGCGGTCTACTCCCTGGCCGAGGAATGGCCCGAGTTCCCGATGTTCATCCGCGAGGCCGGCCGGTTGGGCCCGAAGGAGTTCGAGCGGTTCGGCGCGTTCCTCGAACCGCTGCGGGTGAGCGCCACCGAGTTCCTGCGAACGGGGATGGATGCCGGGTTGATCCGCAAACAAGACCCGGCGCTCTTACTGTTCACGCTCTACACGGCCGTGATCGGGTCGCTCACGGAGGCGAGCGTCCTGTCGTCGTTCGTGGGTGCCGACGATGCCCGTTCGTCGCTGAAGCGTCGCGAGGCCGAGGTGGTGGAGCTGGTTCGAGCCGCGCTCCGGCCGCCCGAGGCTTAGGCGCCGGGCTCGCGGGCCCGCTGCGCGACCTCATCGCGAAGGGCGCCCAGCACTTCGACCTCGATCAGGTCCTTCGGCCGGCCGGCAGCGCGCTTCATCGAGATCAGATCCTCGATCGAGGCGACTGCGACCGTCAGGCCATCGATCGTGAACACCTTCGCCTCGCGTTCGAGGGCGTCGAACCCATCCACACCCGCGGGCGTCCCGAGGATATCGAGGTTGCCCGCGTCCGTCGTGAGCGTGAAGTGATCTCCTGCGGCCAGGGCCTTCGCGTCGAGTTGGAACGGTGCATCGCCGTCGGCGCCGCGAAGTCCGGCGTGGAGCTGGCGGAGCGCAGCCGCGAGTCGTTCGAGGTTCGCGGGGGCGCGCTGGCAGCAGACGTCGGTGTCGTTCGTGACGGAGGGCGACCCGTGGAGCCTCGCCCCGAGGCCACCGATCACGACGAAGCGCACGTCGTGTCGCGAGAGGGTTCGCAGTGCGCGGAGCGGATCGAACGGCCCCGGGGTCAAGCCGACGCCGACCGTTCGAGCCGTTCGAGGTTCCGACCCTCGCGGGTCGCGACATGGATCCGTTGGGCCGGCGTGAGTCGGAGGAGCGCGCGGATCGAGGTGCGATCGATCCCCAGGCCCGGGCGTCGCTCGATGCCGAGCTCTTCTCCACACCCGGCGAGCAGCCGGTCCAAGGTGTCGACTCGGGGGACGACCGTGCCGCGTTCGATCCGTGCGATCGCCGGCTGGGGGATCCCGGTGCGGGTTGCGAGCGCCCGCTGCGTGAGCCCCGCGCGCCGCCGTGCATCGCGAAGGGTCCTGGCTGCATCCATGAACCGGATGATAACAAAGAAGGTATCGAACCCGATAGGTCGTGACATCGCCAGGCGCGCGGCCCGGGTTGTTCCGAATAGTGGAACTCGGTTCCGATATCTGGAACAGGGTCGAGCCTGGAGGTGCCGCCGAACGGGTTCCTTAGGAGTAGAACTCGACGATGAGGCGCTCGTCGAGGGTCACGGGGAGCGGGATCTCGTCACGCTCCGGGTGCCGCGAGAGCACCCCCGAGACCTCTTCTTTGTTCCGGTAGAGGTACACGGGCGGCTCCGGCGTTACTTCGAGGGCCTCGCGGACGTAGATGAAGTTCCGCGCCTTCGGTGAGAGTGTGATCGTCTGACCCGGCTTGACCTGCGCGCTGGGGACGTCGTTCCGGCGGCCGTCGATGGCGACGTGGCCGTGCGAGACCAGCTGGCGGGCCTGGCTGGTGGTGAGCGCGAGGCCGAGCCGCAGGCACACCGTGTCCAGGCGGGTCTCCAGCTGACGGATCATCTCCTCGCCGGTCACCGCTCTGCTCTGGTTGGCGCGCTCGTAGTAGCGGCGCATCTGCTTCTCGTTGACGCCGTAGATGTGGCGAAGCTTCTGCTTCTCCAACAGTCGCGTCTGATACTCCGAGATGCGCTTCCGGCCGCGGCCATGCTGCCCGGGGGGATAGGGTCGTTTGTTGGACGGGCAGTTGGGACGCCCGCAGAGCGGCGCGCCGACACGTCGACACATCTTGTGCTTGGGGCCGTTCTTGTCCATGCGGTTGGCCAGGCTACCAGACGCTCATATGGTGTGACCTGCGGCGATGCGTCAGAAGATGTTCCGGAACAGCGCGAGGCCGCCGCCAACGACCAAGATCACCGCGGCGAGCGCCCAGATCGCCATCCGGATCGCCCCTCGGAGCAGCATGCCGACCCTGAAGAACAGGACGGCCCGCCGACCATCAGCCACCACAGGTCCTTGTCGCCGAACCCGCCCGAGAACGAGCCCGCGCGAGCGCGGCGAGCCCGAGGACGACGAACAGCAGGCCGAGCGCGATCCGCACGGAGGCATGGTACGTATCCTCGCCGCCGTGGGCGAGGACATCCGTCGACGCGCCGCGGGGGCGATCGTGGGTCTCGCGATCGGCGACGCGCTCGGTGCTCCCTTCAGATCGCTCCGCCGGGATGGCGTTCCCTCGCCGCTCCCGCAGCTTCACGGTGCCGGGGTGGGAGGGGATGCGACGGCGATGGCGCGGAACCTGTGGAGCTCCCTGATCGCGGACCGCGGCGTGCTCGTCCTGCCCGACGTGCTGGCGCGGCACCTCGCGTGGTTCGAGACTGGCCCCCCCGACGTGGGCGCTCAGACCAGGCTGGCGCTGGAGGAGGCGAGGCGCGGGACGCCGGAGGCGGCCCGCGCCGTGTTCGAGCGCCGAGGTCCGGAGGTCTCCGCCGGCAACGGCTCGGTGATGTACTGCGCGCCGCTCGGGGTCGCGCGGGCGGGCGACCCCGAGCGCCTCTTCGCTGAGGCGCCGGGACTTTCGAGGCTCACCCATTGGGATGAGCGGTGCGCGACGGCCTGTCTCGCCGTAACGCTGGCGGTCGCCGCGCTCGTCCGAGGCGAGGACCCGCCGGCCGTTGTGACCGGCGCCGTCGGCGCGGTCGGCGGCCGGGAGGGCGCCGACGAGCTCGAGCACCTGGTGGACGAGGCCGGGAGGTCACGTCCGATCGACGGGCCCGACCGCGGGTTCGCGCTCTTCACGGCCGGGATCGCGCTGCAGGTCGCCGGCGAGGGGTTCGGGTTCGAGGAGGGTCTTCGCCACGTCGTGGGACTCGGTGGCGACACCGACACGAACGCGGCCGTAGCTGGCGCCCTGCTGGGCG
>Ga0307312_10001267_pt1 | contig 12840 bp, 10 predicted proteins | sample ER_DNA_202_FD_194489 | JGI IMG/M metagenome (GOLD analysis project Ga0307312, IMG submission 194489) | Bulk soil microbial communities from the East River watershed near Crested Butte, Colorado, United States - ER_DNA_202 | ecosystem: Environmental > Terrestrial > Soil > Floodplain | place...
TCGGCCATTTGCCGCAGCCGCGCGAAGTCTGATCGACGGCTCATGTAGGAACTTGTTCATGAGTGAGCGTGACAATTGTTCGATGGCATCGTGATCGGCGGGAGTGAGGTGCGGCATCCTGCGCAGGAGCTGCGCCACCTCGCGCTCGCGCATCTGTTCGGCCGCGGCTCGCACGCTGGTGAGCACTGGCACGGCCTGCAGGCCCGCGAGCCACTCCCAGTATCGATCCACCTCACCGCCGATCACCTGTTCCGCCGACGGCAGCTCTTCACGGCGCCGCTCGATGCTGGCGGCGACGACTGCCTGCAGGTCGTCGAGGTCGTAGAGGTACACGTTCGATAGCGCGCGCACAGCGGGATCGACGTCGCGAGGCAGCGCGATGTCGAGAATGCAGAGCGGACGACCTCGCCGGCGCTCGATCGCAGGGACGACATGCTGCATCCGAACCACCGGATGCGGAGCCGCGGTCGAGCATAGCAACACGTCGACATCGGCCAACCCCGGCCAGCATTCATCGAGATGCATCGCCGTCGCGCCATGACGTTCGGCCAGCGTCTCCGCACGTTCGAACGTGCGATTCGCCACGATCGACGTTCGTACCCCTTCGGCAACGAAGCATTGGAGCGCGAGCTCCGCCATCTCGCCGGCGCCGATCACCATCGCGCGGCGCCCGGTGAGCGAGCCGAAGATCTGCTTTGCCAGCTGAACCGCCGCCGAGCTGACGCTCGCCGCGCCTCGTCCGACAGCCGTCTCGGTCCGGATACGCGCAGCGACACCGAGGGCGTTCTGGAACAGTCGGTTGAGCACGACGCCAGATGCCGCGCGACCGAGCTCCCACGCCTCGCGCACCTGACCCTGGATCTGAGCTTCGCCGAGAATCATCGAATCCAGACCCGCGGCGACGCGATAGAGGTGCGCCACCGCCTCACGGTCATGTCGTACGTAGGTGTAGGGTGAGGCATCATCGCCGAGACGGCGGCTGAGCAACGCGAGCGCACCCGGGGTCGAATCCTGCTCACCTTCGACCAGATAGAGCTCCGTGCGATTGCACGTCGAGATCACGACCGCTTCTCGGGCTCCTGTCTGCTCGGCGATGTCGGCCAGCATCGACGTCAGGTCCGACGGATTGATGACGAGCCGCTCGCGAACGTCGAGTGACGCCGTTCGGTGGCTCACGCCGATCGCGATCAGTGCCATTCGCGCGCCTCGCTCAACAGGCGTCCATCTTCGACACGGTTACAGAAGTCCGCGCCGAGGAGCTCGGCGCTGGCGGACTCCCACGCGGAGCGTTCGTCGCTCTCGAGCAAGCGCTCGCGAAGCTGGCGGAGCGCCTCGAGTGCCGCTCCATACCGGGCATCGAACCGCGACGTGATGGCATCGAGCACGCGGCTCGCCGCCGCCGGCACTCCGTTCGCTCCGACGGCGACTAGGAGCGCTCCCGTCGTGCGTTGCGCAACCGACGAAAACGTCCCTTCGTCGGCGCGATCGGCCACGTTGCAGAGGCGGTGCGCGGCCCGTGCATCGTTGGCAATGCGAGCGTTAACCTCACGCTCGTTGGTCGCCGCGACCACCAGCTCCGCGTCGGCAATGTCGCCCGGATCATAGTTGCGAAGCGTTAGGTTCAGATCGCCGTGAGTCGCGGCATCGCGAAGCCGGTCGGTCGCGCGCCGCGCGACCACGCGAACTGACGCTCCGCGTTCGGCGAAGGCGAGCGCTTTGCGTTCAGCAACCGGGCCGCCGCCGACGACCAGGACGCGAACGTGGTCGGCGTGCACTACGATCGCGATGCGCGCGTCGCCAGCCGACAGGCCTGTCACAGGAATCTCCCGGGCTCGCTCGATGCTACCCGAACGGCGAGCCACAACGCGACGACTGTGACGAATGCGGCACCGGAGGCGAGCGCCGCACGCCGCGCCTGCCATCCGCCGAACAGGCGGCCCAGTGACAGCATCGTCACGCACAACCAGGCGACGAACGCCCAGAGGAGGTGCGGCACGTCGCGCTGGTGATACGCGAAGGAGTATCCAACGGCCATTGCGATGCCGAGCGTCAGGCCGCCCCATGCCGCGAGTAGCGCAACGTGGTTCACACGGTCGAGCGTCTCCAGCGGTGGAAACAGCCGGAAAAGCGCACCGAACTGCCGGGACCGCAGCTCTCGGCGCTGTATCAGGTACATCGTACCGGCCGCGGCGGAGGTCGCGAGGCCGGCGATGCCGATGAAGCTGAACGCGATGTGCGCGACGAACCACGCCCCGCGCGCTCCGGGCGGCTCGGTGATGGGCGTGGACCCTACCAGATTGGCGGCGATCGTCGAAAGGGCGGTGAGCGGTGCCGTGATCAGCGTCAGGCTGACTTCGCGAGCGACCAACTCGATGACGAGCAGCATCGCCGCGAGCACGAACCCGGCGAAGGAGAGCGCTGGGCCGAGTCCGGTCATCGGTGCCTGCCCCTGGACGCGTGCAACGGCAGCGAGGCCCGCTCCGTGCGCGAGGACACCTGCTCCGAGAAGAAGGATGACCCAGCGCACGGGAGCGCGCACCGGACGTGCGAACGGCGCGGCGGCGAGGGCCGCGGCGCCGAGGTAGCACGTGGTGGCGACGGAATGGGCGATCGCGATCATGATTCGCTTTGGGGAATGTAACCGTCGCCCCTGGTGCGTCCTAGGCGGAAAATGAAGCGGGGCGCCCTGGTGGGCGCCCCGCTTCAGACACTGTGAATCAGATCACCGTCAGGGCATGCGAGCCATCTGCCGAACGCGCGTCCCTTCCTGAATCGCCGGATGACGCTGATCAGTGACGATCAGGGTCGTGGCGTGCTCGCTGACGCGTACGACCTTCGCGGTCGCGATCTTCTCCATCGGCAAGCGATCGCCGGTATCCATCTTCTCGCGAGGACGGTACAGCTGGAACTCGTCACCCAGCTTGACGCCATCGCTCGACCTGAGATCGATCACGAGATAGCTCTGTAGCGACGCGAGCGCAGGCTCTTCCATGATCCAGAGGATGCGCGACTCCGCGCCGAAATTGATCTGCTGCAAGTTGGCCGCGGGCTGCGGAACGAAGTTCTCGAGCGGCATGATCATGTTGCCGATCATCGCGTCCTGAAACTCGCGCTCGACACGCGCCACGCTGGCGTCGCCGCTGCTCGGACGCTCGACGACGAGGATGGCCGTCGGCACGATCACCTGCCCGACTCCTGGAAGGTCGGGGCCCAGGCGGTAGGCGAGGAAGCGGTCACCGACCGCCGGAATGCTCTCCGACGGCACTCGGATGTAGGCACGCTCGTGCGGCTGAAGCGTCTCACGGTCGCGCGAGTCCGCGATGCCTGTGATCTCCGTGCTCGCGATGATCTTTCCGCTTTCCCTTCGCTGACTCTTCGAGGGGACGTAAGGCGCTGCCAGATACTCCCACTTGCGGACAGCCGGCGCCGGATCGATTCCGCGCCGACCGCTGATGCGCTGGGTTCCTGCGTTACGCTGGGTCGTTACGGCTTGCCGCGTGGGGGATCGGCGGAACATTGTCGGCCCCGTCTCAGCTGGGGTCTCCTCGACGGACGGCTGTTGCTGCTGCTCCGACGGAGTGACCTCAGCGACAATGGCCGGCACAGCCCCGATTCCACCAGGGATTCGCAGCACTTCGCCGGGATAGATCCAGTGTGGATCTTCGACGACGTTGGTGTTGATGCGGTATATCTCCGGCCAGAGGAACGGATCGCCCAGATACATCCGAGCGAGGTCCCACAGCGTGTCGCCCTTTTTTACCGTGTGCGTGGTTGGGCGCGACGTCGTGTCAGGCTCCTGCGCAGAGACCACGCAGGGCGCCAACAGGATGGCGACGGCGATTGCGCTGAAGAGCGACACGTGCCGCCGTGGAACTCGGTCCTGACTGCGCGGGAGAGATGGTGTCATGAACGGAATGCCGGCGGATGTGACGTCCGGCAATGGCCGGACCGGACACGCTCGGCCGAAGGGCCGAAGCTCACTACGGGGAGGACGCGGAGGGCGGGACAAAGTAACGGCGGCCCAGTGCGGTAAGGCGATGCAGCACTTGGAGGTGCGAGACTCTACATCGCCGCTTTGACGCTTCTGGGCTCGACGCAGCGCAGCGAGGGCTGGGGGTCTCTCCGCGCCGGGATCGCACGCACGACGGGCGGCACCACCAGGTGCCGCCCGCCTAGCAATGTCCGGACGTTCGGTCGTCAGAACGGAAGATCGTCGTCCTCGTCCTGAAGCGCACCCGGAAAGTCCTCGAATTCCGTGCCCGTCTTGGACGCTGCCGCGGTCTTCGTCGCGGCAGCCGCAGCACGCGGCCGAGCGGCGCCGGAAGCGCTGTCACCGTCGAAGTCACCGCCGCCGGACTTGCCCGTGAGCATGATCAGCTCACGCACGTTGATTTCCGTGCTGTAGCGGGTCTGGCCCTCCTTGTCCTGCCACTGCCGGTACTCGATCCGGCCCTCGACGTAAAGCTTGTCGCCCTTCTTCACGTACTTCTCGACGATGTCGGCGAGCTGCGACGTCTTGGTGTTCCAGACGACGCAACGATGCCACTCCGTCTTTTCCTGGCGGTCGCCGGCCGGACCATTCCACGACCGACTCGTCGCGAGCGAGAACGTCGCTACGCGGTTTCCGCCGCTGGTCGAGCGAACCTCGGGGTCGTTCCCCAGGTTTCCGATCAGCGTCACCTTGTTCAGACTGCGGCTCACGATTCCTCCTGGGCGAGAGTCATGTCCTCGCCGGCCATAATATGATATGCCCAACATGTGGGCGCAAACGAACCACTGCGGAACGCAGCGAACTCTCCCCGAACTTCACCTCTCGCTGGCGTTTGCCGAGCTGGCTTGAAGCGAAGCGCGCAAAACGAGCGCGTCCTCGATCGGTTCGCGGTAGTAGCGGCGGCGCCGGCCAACCTGCTCGAAGCCCCGCGCCGCGTACACCGCACGCGCGGCTGCATTCGACTCGCGTACCTCCAGATACATACACGAGCACCCTCGTTCCTCGCCATAACGAAGTGCTGCGTCGACAAGTGCCCTACCCACGCCGGCGCCTCGCGCAGACGGAGTGACGGCGAGGTTCGCGAGCTCGGCCTCGTCGACGGTGCACCACGCGATGACATACCCGAGCAGCTCCGCACTTGTCGACTCGGCGACGACGAACAGTACCCGTTCTTCGGCAAGCGCAGCTCGAAACGACGCGGAGCTCCACGGATCGGCGAAGCTGATTCGCTCGATCTCGGCGACTGCAGCAAGGTCGGCCTGCACTGCCCGGCGCAAGCCGATCGAATTCGACGGAGCTCGACCCGCCACTGCGTCTCCTTCCCTTTCCCCTCTCATGACGCGGGTAGCTCCCGTCCGTGCGCGGCCTCCCACTTGACCTGAGCCTCCGCAAGGCGACCGTACGCGGGCTCCCAATGTTGGAGCGACACTGGTCCCTCATGGAGAAACGCGGACATTCGCGCCACTCCGCGCGCGTGCGGCCCACCCTCCGTCGGACGGCCCGCGCCGATGACCAGCGCATGCTCCGACGCAGCCAGCAAGTCCACGTCGGCGGCGGGAACGAGGGTCGCGGGCGCCACGGAAATCACTTCGCCGTCCGCTCCCACTTCCACCAGGCTCGCGTGCACGTCACCGCGCATCGCATCGAGCACCGCGAGATAGCGGCCGGCGCTCCGTCGTCGCGCGGCGACGATGAGCGCGAGTGACGACACGGCGATGAGCGGTAAGTCGTGCACGAGCGCGATTCCTTTCGCGATGGAGGCGGCGATACGAAGCGACGTGAAACTTCCCGGGCCACCACCGCATACGACTCGATCGAGGTCGGCCACATCCGAGTTCGCCACGGTTAACACCTCGGCAACCGCCGGCATCAGTCGTTCTTCGCGCTCTCCTCGCATCTGTGCTTCGCCCTCGGAGACGACGTCGCTGCCGCGCAATACGGCGACCGTCCCCAGATAGGTGCTCGCGTCCAGAGCCAGCGTCAGTGGCGCCTTCATCCGGCGAGGAGCATGCGCCGAGTCGGATCCGCTGGGAGGTGCTCGAGATCGATCGGCACGTGCTGGGGCAGCGCGCCCTTCGCGCGCTCCGGCCATTCGACGATGACCAACGAGTGCGACGACACGATCTCGTCCCACCCGATGTTCGTCAGCTCAGCGGGTCCTTCGAGCCGGAAGAGATCGAGATGATAGACCGTAGACCGGTGGGCGTCATAACGGTGAACGAGCGCGAACGTCGGACTCGTCACCGGCTCGTTGACGCCGTAGCCGCGGCAGATCGCCTGCGCCAGCGTCGTTTTGCCGGAGCCGAGGTCGCCGGCGATCGTTATGACGAGCGGCGGATGCGACGCCCTTCCGAGCGCCTCGCCCCAGACGACGAGCTCGGGCAGCGTGACCGCGAGTCGACTGCCGGGTGCGAGCGTTGGAACGCGCGGCGCTACGTGGCCCGACGCGCTCACCGGGCGGCGCGCCGAGTCGCACCCTTCCCTGCCCCCGAGCCCTCGCCAACGCTCGCGCCGCTCCGGGAATCGGCGCCCCGGTTGCTGGCATGCGCACGCAGCGTGAACAGCTCGTCACGCAACCGCGCCGCCGTCTCGAAGTCGAGATTCTTCGCCGCTTCGCGCATCTCTTCCTCGAGCGCGGCGATCGTCGCCGTTGGATCGGACGCCGAGTAGTTGCGCAGCTTCTCGGCAACGCGCCTCGGCGCCTTGCCCCTTTCTTCGTCGCGCTCCGTCCGTGCGTCGGCGACGCGGGTGATGAACCGCACTTCTTCGACGCTCTTCAGGACCGATACGGGAACGATTCCGTGCTCCTCGTTGTGTTGCGTCTGAATCGCGCGACGCCGGCTTGTCTCGTCGAGACAGCGCTGCATCGAGCCGGTGATCCGGTCGGCGTAGAAGATCGCACGCCCGTTGAGATGTCGCGCTGCACGACCGACGGTCTGAATCAACGAGCGCTCACTGCGCAGGAAGCCTTCCTGGTCCGCGTCGAGAATCGCGACGAGAGAGACCTCGGGCATGTCGAGCCCCTCGCGCAGCAGGTTGATGCCGACCAGCACGTCGAATTCGCCGAGCCGAAGGCCGCGCACGATCTCCATCCGCTCGATGGCGTCGATGTCGGAGTGCATGTAGCGAACGCGCACGCCCATCTGTTGCAGATAGTCGGTGAGATCCTCGGCCATCCGCTTCGTGAGCGTCGTGACGAGCACGCGTTCGCCCTTTCGCTCGCGCGCCCGAATCTCGTGCAGCAGGTCGTCGACCTGGCCGCGCACCGGCCGGATCTCGATCTCCGGATCGATCAGGCCCGTCGGCCGAATGATCTGCTCGGTGACGACGCCCTCGCTCAGCTGGAGCTCGAGTTCGCCGGGCGTCGCCGACACGAAGACAGCCCGCGGCGTCAGCGTCAGGAATTCGTCGAACATCAACGGCCGGTTGTCGAGCGCGCTCGGCAGACGAAAGCCGTAGTCGACGAGCGTCAGCTTCCGTGCACGATCGCCGTTGAACATGCCGCCGATCTGCGGCAGCGAGACGTGCGATTCATCGACGACGACGAGGAAATCCTCGGGATAGTAGTCCATCAGGCAGGCTGGCCGTTCCCCCGCCGCCCGCCCCGACAGATGGCGTGAATAGTTCTCGATGCCAGCGCATGTGCCGACCTCGAGCATCATCTCGACGTCGAAATTCGTGCGCGACTCGAGTCGCTGCGCCTCGAGCAGCTTGCCCTGCGACTTGAGCACCGCCAGCCGCTCGATGAGCTCCGAGCGAATGAGACCGACCGCCCGCTCGAGAGTCGGCCGAGTCGTCACGAAGTGCTTCGCCGGGTAGATCGCCGCACGGTCCAGCGTTGCGATCGTCTCGCCGGTCAGGACGTCGATCTTCGAGATGCGCTCCACCTCGTCGCCCCACATCTCGATACGGACGCCCTGCTCCTCGTACGCCGGAAGAATCTCGACCGTGTCTCCGCGGACACGGAACGTACCGCGCTCGAAGGCGACGTCGTTGCGCGTGTACTGGATGCGCACCAGCGCGCGAAGCATCTCGTCGCGGGCGATCTTCTGCCCTCGCGTCAGCGTCACCATCTGCTCGCGATAGCTGACCGGATCACCGAGCCCGTAGATCGCCGACACCGTGGCGACGATGATGACGTCGTCGCGCTCCATGAGCGACGACGTTGCTCGAAGACGAAGCCGGTCGATGTCTTCATTGATCGACGCGTCTTTCTCGATGTACGTGTCGGTCGTCGGCACATACGCCTCGGGCTGGTAGTAGTCGTAGTACGAGATGAAGTACTCGACCGCGTTGTGCGGGAAGAAGCTTTTCAGCTCCCCGTACAGCTGAGCCGCGAGGGTCTTGTTGTGCGAGAGAACGAGCGTCGGTCGGCCGTGCGTGCGAATGACGTTCGCCATCGTCATCGTCTTTCCCGATCCCGTAACGCCGAGGAGCGTTTGGAAACGGTCGCCGCGTGCGAGCCCTGCTGTGAGCTCGGCGATGGCGCGCGGCTGGTCGCCGGCGGGCTCGAAGGGGGCGCGGAGGTCGAAGTCAGGGCCGGTCATAGTCTACCAATATACCACGGACTTCCGGTCTTTGTTCGGCCCCGACTCAATTCCGGGGTTGTTATGGCTACCGCCCACCGCCTACCGCCCGCAGTTACTCCTCAGCCGACACGTTGTCGCGGCGCGCGACGTCGGTGATGCCTTTCACCTTTCGCGTCGCGCGGATGATCTTCTCGAGGTGCACGAGATTCTCGACCTCGACCAGCATTGACCCGTTCGCTTTCCCGTCGACGGCGTGCAACTCCATGGCACGTATGTCCGTGCCCGTCGCGCTAACGGCGGCAGCGACGTCGGCGTACAGCCCGCGGCGGTCGTTGCCTTCGAGCATGAGCCGCACGTGAAAGCGCTCGCCTTCACGCTCCTTCCACTCGATCTCCAGCCGGCGCTCCGGCTCGTGCACGAGCAGCAGCAGGTTCGGGCAGTCCGCGCGGTGGATGCTCACGCCGCGCCCTCGGGTCACGTAGCCGGTCACTGTATCGCCCGGCACCGGCTGGCAACATTGGGCGTAGCGCACCATCAGCCCGTCGACGCCCTGGATGCGGACGCCGCGAGGGACGCCGCGGACGCGGTCGACGATGCGCTCGATGACGTTTTGCACCGGCGGGACGTCTTGCGCGGCTTCGACGTTGGGATAGAGCGCCTTCAACACCTTCCCGACGTCGATGTCGCCCTGACCCAGCGACGCGAAGAGGTGCGTCGAGTCGGCGAGACCGAATTCCCGCGCCGCGAGCACGAGTGACGCATCGTCAACCTTACCAAGCTTACGCCGGCGGACCTCGCGCTCGAGCATCTCGCGGCCGAGCTTCGTCGACGACGTCTGCTCTTCCTGCCGCAGCCATTGCCGGATCTTGTGCCGCGCGCGACCCGTCTGAACGTGCGCTAGCCAATCGCGGCTCGCCTTCTTCGCTGGCCCGCGAAGGATCTCCACCGTGTCCGAGTTTTTCAGCTCGCGGGAGAGTGGTGCGATGCGCCCGTTGATCTTCGCGCCGGCCAGGTGCAGTCCCAACTCGGTGTGGACGGCGAACGCGAAGTCGATCGGCGTTGCGCCTTTTGGCAGCTGAATGACGTCGCCCGTCGGCGTGAAGACGAAGATCTCGTCCTGATAGAGATCCAGCTTGAGGAACTCGAGAAACTCGTCGGGCGTCTTTGCGTCGAGCTGCAGCTCGAGAACCTGGCGGAACCACGTGAGGTGGCGATCTAGCTTGTCAGTGTTGCGGTCGCTCTCCTTGTACAGCCAGTGCGCCGCGATGCCATACTCCGCCGTGCGGTGCATGTCGCGCGTGCGGATCTGGATCTCGAACAGATGCCGCCCTGGGCCGAAGATGGTCGTATGCAGCGACTGGTACCCGTTCGATTTCGGTTGTGCGATGTAGTCCTTGATCCGCTCCTGCACGGCCGTAAAGCCGTCGTGGATGACGCCTAACGCGTGGTAGCAGTCGGGCACCGAATCGACGAGCACGCGAATGGCGAGCAGATCGAAGATTTCTTCGTACGGCTTGTCGCGCTGCTTCATCTTCTTGTAGATGGACCAGAGGTGCTTCGGCCGGCCCGTGACCTCGACGTTCCGGATGCCTGCGGCCTCGAGCTCGCGTTGCAGCGGTTCGCGAAGGAGGGCGATCAGCTGCTCGCGCTCGCCGCGCTTCTGGGTGACGAGCTTCGCCAGCTTCTTGTATTCCTCCGTCTCGATGTGCTTGAACGACAGATCCTCGAGCTCCCACCGGACGCGCGCCATGCCGAAGCGGTGCGCGAGCGGCGCGTAGAGATCGCGCGTCTCGAGTGCGATGCGGGTGCGTTTGTCGGCCTCGAGATGCTCCAGCGTCCGCATGTTGTGCAGGCGGTCGGCGAGCTTGATGAGAATGACGCGCGCGTCCTTGGCGATCGACAGCAGCAGCTTGCGATAGTTCTCGACCTGCCGTTCCTGCGACGACCCGAACGGGAGACTGGCGATCTTGGTCAGTCCGTCGACGATCGCCGCGATCTCCTTGCCGAACTCGCGCTCGACGTCGGCGACAGTCATGTCCGTGTCTTCGACGACGTCGTGAATCAGCCCGCTCGCGACCGTCACGGTATCGAGCTGCAGCTCGGCGAGAATCTTCGCCACCTCGACGCAATGCGACACGAACGGCTCGCCGCTCTTCCGTCGTTGTCCCTCGTGTGCGCGTTCGCTGAAACGATACGCCCGCGCAAGCAGATCGCGGTCGAGCCGATCGGGAATCGAGTCAATCGTGCCCCAGCCCGGAATTACGGCGGTTGCCGCGGGCGCGGTCACAGGAGGCCAGCCTCGGCGAAGCTCGTGTATCGACCGCGACCGATGATGACGTGATCATGCACCGGGATGTCGAGCAGGCGGCCAGCGGCGACGAGCTGCTCCGTCACCAGCCGGTCATCCGCCGACGGCGTCGGATCGCCGCTGGGATGGTTGTGCACGAGGATGATCGCGGCCGCGCGCTCGGCGATCGCCTCGCGAAACACCTCGCGCGGGTGCACCAGGGAGGAATTCAGAATTCCGCGCGTGACAGTTATGTCACGCTCGAGGCGGTGCTGCGCGTCGAGCACGGCGACGTGGAACTCCTCCACCGGCAGATCCTCCAATCGCGGCGCAAATGCCGCGTAGACGTCACTCGGCGAGCGGACCGGCGCCCCGTCTTCGCGGGCCTCCGCCGCCATACGGCGCCCGAGCTCCAATGCCGCATGAATCACTACGGCACGCGCCGTACCTACACCCGGATGCTCCGTCAGTGCAGCGACGGGTTGTGCGGCTATCCGGCGCAGCGATCCGCCGGCCCCGGCAAGAACCTCCTGACCAAGGCCCAGCGACGATCGACCGCGCAGACCCGCTCCGAGCACGATCGCGAGCAGTTCGGCCGAGCTTAGTGCTGATGCACCATGATGTTTGAGCCGCTCGCGCGGGCGCTCGAGTCGCGGCAGCTCTCGAATACTTAATGCGGGGGGCACTGGAGGGAAAGGAAGGCGATGGTCTGGCCGCATCACATACGTGATACCGGCCCGGGATCCCCATGAATCTCGCGCGGCTTCCGAACCGATCATCACCGCCCCATTGCGTTGGCCATCCTGGGGCAAACGGATACGAAAAGGGCGGACGCGCGATCGCGCGTCCGCACCCTTGCACCACCCCTCGAGGCATTCAACGGGGACTAGGCATTGGCGCCGTGGCATTTCTTGAATTTCTTGCCCGACCCACACGGGCACGGGTCATTCCGGCCGACTGTCGACCAGTCCGTCGGACCTCCCCCGTCTCTTCCCTGGCCCTGCGTCGGCGCGTTCAGCGACCGTGTACGACCGCCGCCGATGATAAGCGGATCACGCTTCGCCATTGTTTCCTGCGCCGGAGGCTCGCCTGGCGCCACGTCGAGCACCGTGCCGCCGCCCTCCTCGGACACGTCCTCGAGCATCCCCATCGCGTCGTAACGCTTGGTGGCGCGGCGCTGCGTGTCGAGCATGACCGGTGGACGCGGCGTCTCCTCGTAGACGATCTGCATGCGCAGGAATCGATCTGTGAACGTGTTGTAAACGTCCGCCATCAGGTCTACGAACATCGAATACGCTTCCTGCTTGTATTCGACGAGCGGGTCCTTCTGGCCCCACGACCGGTATCCGATCGCGTTGCGCAGCTGATCGAGATCGTAGAGATGGTCCTTCCACTTTTCGTCGAGCACGCTGAGCATCACGAAGCGGAGGAACTGATCGGCAACTTCGGCGAGGCTCTGCATCTTGGCCTCGAACGCTGCGCGTCCAGCGGCAACGACGACGCGCGTCACCTCCTCCAGCTCGCTCGGACGCGTCTGCTCGCTTTCGAGTTCGGGCACGACGAGCATGTAGTGCATCAGCAGATCCTGGCGCAGCAGATCTGCGTCCCAGATGCCGTCGTCGCCGGCGAGGGCGACCGCATCCACGACACGCTTCGTCAGCGCCTTCTCGAACATGCTCAACGCTTCGCCCTTCAACTCCTCGCCGCCCTCGAGCGCGAACGAGCGCAGCGAGTAGACGACCTCGCGCTGCTGGTTCATCACGTCGTCGTACTCGAGGAGGCGCTTGCGGCTCTGGAAGTTCTGGAGCTCGACGCGCTTCTGCGCTTGCTCGATGGAGCGCGTGATGAGCGGATGCGTGAGGACGTCACCGTCCTGCGCCCCCATCCGGTCCATCAGCTTGGCGATGCGCTCCGACCCGAAGAGCCGCATCAGGTCGTCCTCGAGCGAGAGGAAGAACTGCGATGCGCCCGGATCACCCTGACGGCCCGCGCGTCCGCGTAGCTGGCGGTCGATGCGGCGGGACTCGTGGCGC
>Ga0307312_10001270_pt1 | contig 12827 bp, 11 predicted proteins | sample ER_DNA_202_FD_194489 | JGI IMG/M metagenome (GOLD analysis project Ga0307312, IMG submission 194489) | Bulk soil microbial communities from the East River watershed near Crested Butte, Colorado, United States - ER_DNA_202 | ecosystem: Environmental > Terrestrial > Soil > Floodplain | place...
TCCTCGCGCTCGTAGTGGCCGGCGTCGGCGCCGACCAGCTTCATCTGCGCGCCCGGCAGCGTCACGTTGAAGACACGAGTGTTCGCGGTGTTGGTGAAGTAGAAGCGCACGACCTCGCCTCGCTTGGCTTCGAGCGCAAGGTCCGGCTCGCCGGCGACGAGCATCACGTTGCCGAAGCGGCCCATCGCCACGTGCGTCGTCTCCGACTCCCGGAAGGCGGCGATTTGTCCATCCTCGATGAGAATGTCGTCGAGGGTGAGCGGCAGCTCTCGGTTCGCCGGCGCCCACTGATCGGGCTCACTCGGGATGGCGAGGATGTTTCCGTACAGGCCCATTTCCTGGCCGTAGTCCTCGCGGATGTGCGGGTGGTACCAGAAGGCGCCGGGGTCGGGCACGCGCACTTGGTAGGTGAAGGTCTCACCGACCGGGATCGGTGCCTGCGTGTCGTGGGTGCCGTCGTAACGGTTCTCGAGCCGCAGCCCGTGCCAGTGCACGGTCGCGTCGAGGTCGCCGTGGTTGGTGACGTGAACCGTGATCGTCGCGCCCTGCGGGACCTTCAGCGTCGGACCGGGCACCGAGCCGTTGTAGGCCAGCATCCGCACCGTCGCGTCGCCGATCCGCTTCTTGACGGGCACGATCTCGAGCTCGAACTCGTCGCCGTCAGCGAGCTCGACGATCTCGGTCGGCCGAGCATCCGGCAGCCCCTCGGTCTCGCGCGGGAACTCGATCGTTTGTGCGTGGCCTTCTGAAGTCGGTTCGTGCATGGTTAGGTCCCTTCGCCTGGTCGAGCTTGAGCAGGTGCGCCGGCGCCGACCTTCGCGTGGGCCGCCGGCGCCTTGGATGCCTGGTACGCGGCGATCTGCTCGGCAATGAACTCAGCATCATCTCGCACCCAGCCGATCAGCGCGGAGCCGCGCGTGTACTGCCAGGTGAGGCCCACGAAGTAGAGCCCCGGCACGTCGGTGACGCCGCGGCGATGGCGCAGCCGCCCGTCGTCGAGGACGGGCAACCTGATCCATGAGTAGTCGGGGCGGTAGCCGGTCGCCCAGATCACGGCGTCGAGCGCGAGCTCGCTGCCGTCTTCGAAGCGAACCGTGCGGCCGTCGGCGTCGGCTGCCCGCGGTTCTAGCTCGACGCCGTAGCGGCGCTTGAGCTCGCGCGGGCTCGAGCCGATCAGCGTGTCGCGCGTGCTCAGCTTGCGGCCGAGACGAGACTCGATGTTCTTGTTGAGGATGCCCGCCTTCGTCAGCCACCAGAACAGGTCGCGGCCGAGCAGCCGCTGCGGCAGGGGCTTCTGGCGCGAGCCGACCGAGAGCACAACCTTGTGCGTGGCCGACAGTTCCTTGGCGACCTGGAAGCCGGTGTTGCCGCCGCCGACCACCAGAACCGTGCCGTCTGGCACGTCGCTCGGCCTGCGGTAGCCCACCGCGTGCGTCTGGAAGACGTCGGGGGAAAGCCCCTGCGCGAGCTTCGGGACGAACGCCTTCTGGAACGGGCCGGTCGCGACGACGACCTGGTCGGCGGTGATCGTTCGGCCCTCGAGCTCGAGGCGGAAACGCCCGTCGTCGCCGAACTCGAGCTTCTTGACTTCGCTGTTCAGCTCGATCGGCAGCTGGAACGTCTCGGCGTAGCGCTCGAGGTAGCCGATCACCCCGTCCCGGGTCGGGTAGCCGTCGGGATCACCGGGAAAGGGAAGGCCCGGCAGGGCGCTGTAGCGCCGGGGCGTGAAGAGCGTCAGCGACTCCCAGCGCTCAAGCCAGGCGGAGCCGATTGAATCGGCGCGCTCGAAGATCTCGAAACGACGTCCTTGGCGGACGAGGAAGTACCCCATGGTCAGGCCGGCCTGACCGGCGCCGATGACGGCGACTTCCACGTCGTCGCTGGAATGAGGCCGTGCGCTGGAGTCGCCAGTCGCGCTTTTCATCATTCTTCGCCTTCCCGCCCTGGGACTAGCCAAACGCCCTTGTTAGGCAGGTTGAGGAGGGCCCCAGTGCGAGAGTCAAAAGCCCTGTTTCCTGGCCAAATTCCGGTCGCTATCCGGCTAGCAAATTGCGGCTCGAAGCCTCAGTCAAGGCACCGTGCACGGACGTAGCGCCCCATACCCCGCTAGGGTATGCTCGTTGCGGAGCCACACGGCAGGCTGAGATGGCAACGATCCAGGCGCAACGCAACGAAGTGAGACTCGAGCTCGAGGGAATGACCTGCGCCTCCTGCGCTGGTCGGATCGAGCGCAGCCTGAACAAGCTCGAAGGCGTCGAGGCGAGCGTCAACCTCGCGACCGAAGAGGTAACCGTCCACCGCGCCAAGGATGTCTCCGTCGAGGCGCTCGTCGGGGCAGTCGAGGCCGCCGGCTACGGCGCGCGTGTGGCACCTGCTGCCCACCAACTCGAACACGATTCCGGCCACCATCACCATGACGAGCCGCTAGCGCTGCTGAGGCGCCGGCTGGCGCTGGCCGTCGTGCTGACGGTGCCGATCGCGCTGCTGGCAATGGTGCCTCCGCTGCAGTTTTCGGGCTGGGAGTGGGTTGCGCTCGCGTTCTCGATCCCGGTCGTCTTTTACGCGGGTCTCGGCTTTCACCGCGCCGCGCTCAAGAGCGCGCGTCACGGCGCCGCGACGATGGACACGCTGATCTCACTCGGCACGCTCGCCGCTTGGACCTGGTCGACGGTCGTCCTCGTCGGCTCGATCGCGGAGGACACCTATTTCGAGGTAGCCGCGGTGATCACAACCCTGATCCTGCTCGGGCGTTACCTTGAGGCGCGCGCGAAGGGCCGCTCCTCGGAGGCGATTCGCAAGCTGCTCGAGCTCGGCGCCAGGGACGCGCGCGTGCTGCGCGACGGAGTCGAGACGCTCGTTCCGATCGCAGAGCTGAAGGTCGGCGACCTGCTCGTCGTCAGGCCCGGTGACAAGGTTGCGAGCGACGGTGTGGTTGTCGAAGGCGAGTCGGCGCTCGACCAGTCGCTCCTGACCGGCGAGTCGGTTCCCGTCGAGGTCGCAGCCGGCAGCGAGGTGGCCGGCGCGACCGTCAACAGCTACGGGCGGTTGATCGTGCGCGCGACCAAGGTCGGCGCCGATACCGCGCTGGCACAGATCGCACGCATGGTGCAGGCGGCCCAGTCGGGCAAAGCGCCCGTGCAGCGGCTCGTCGACCGCGTCTCCGCCGTCTTCGTGCCCGTTGTGATCGCGCTCTCGCTCGCGACGCTCGCCGGCTGGCTTTTCACCGGCAACACCGCCGCCGCCAGCTTCAGCGCTGCGGTCAGCGTGCTGATCATCGCCTGCCCCTGCGCCCTCGGGCTGGCGACGCCGACGGCGCTCATGGTCGGGGCCGGCCGGGGCGCCCAGCTCGGCATCGTGATCGAAGGCCCGGAGATTCTCGAGCAGACACGGCGCGTCGGCACGATCGTGCTCGACAAGACCGGGACGATCACGGAAGGGCGGATCGAACTGGTCGGGCTCACGCTGCTGAACGGCGCCACCCGCTCAGAGGTGCTGCGCCTCGCCGGCGCGGTGGAGGCCGCCTCTGAGCACCCGATCGCGCAGGCAATCGTTGCTGCCGCGCGCTCCGAGTTCGGCGAGCTGCCCAGCGTGAGCGGCTTTCGCAACGTCGCAGGCGCCGGCGTCACCGGCGTAGTCGAGGGGCACGCGGTCGAGGTGGCACGCCATGACGGCGCGATCACCGCATCTTGGGACGGCATGCCACGCGCGGAGTTAGTTGTGCGCGACACCATCAAGCCGACGAGCGCACAGGCGATCCGCGAGCTCAAGGCGCTCGGCCTGACGCCGGTGCTGCTGACTGGCGATGCCCGCGCGACCGCCGAGCGTGTCGCCGCCGAAGTCGGGATCGAGCGCGTACTCGCGGAGGTGTACCCCGACGAGAAGGTCGCCGAGATCAAGCGTCTCCAGGAGGCGGGTGAGGTCGTGGCAATGGTCGGCGACGGGGTCAACGACGCTCCCGCGCTCGCGCAGGCCGACCTCGGCCTCGCGATCGGCACCGGCACAGACGTCGCGATCGAAGCCTCCGACCTGACGCTCGTTTCCGGAGACCTGCGCGCGGCCGGCGATGCCATTCGCCTCGCGCGCAAGACCCTGCGCACGATCAAGGGCAACCTCTTCTGGGCCTTCGCCTACAACGTCGCGGTCATCCCGCTGGCGGTCGCAGGGCTTCTCAACCCGATCATTGCCGCAGCCGCGATGGCCGCCTCGAGCCTGTTCGTCGTCACCAACAGCCTGCGCCTGCGCCGCTTCTCAAGCACACGCGAGGAAGGAGCTTCATGAGCACCGCTGCCACCGAGCACACGCACGGCTACACCAAGGACAAGGATGCGCTCGTCAAGCGCCTGCACCGGATCGAGGGTCAGGTGCGCGGCATCGAACGGATGGTCGATGGCGACCGCTACTGCATCGACATCCTCACCCAGATCGCGGCCGTCAACACGGCGCTCGAGGCGGTCGCGATCAAGATTCTCGACGAGCACGTGCGCCATTGCGTCGCCGGCGCCTTGTCCTCGGGTGACGAGCAGGACGCCGGCGTCAAGACCGAGGAGCTGCTCGCGGCCGTGCAGCGGTTCGCGCGGACTCGGTAGGCGCGCTAGCGCGTGTGCAGGCGGATGAGGTACGACGCTGAGCCGGCCGCTGCTTTGACATCGAGCACTATCACTCCTGGGCCGCGCGCCCGCCAGCTGAGAATCCGATGCCGCGGCAGCCGGTAGTGCCTGAACCGCAGTCCGCGGTAGAGGGTCAAATGGACGTCGCGCGGGCGAAAGGCGAGGTGGATTCGCAGCAGCTCACCTGTGCGCGCGATGAGAACGGGGAGGTCGGTCCGCGCCTGCACTGGCGCCATGTCGACGCAGACCTTGTTCCAGCAGTAGCTGGAGAACTCGAGCCAGTGCGAGCGCACCCGTGTCTCGATCCAGGCCGGCGGCGGCCCGGTCTGACTGAGGCGCGGCGGCTTCGTGAGCGGGCGCCCCGGCCAGCTGTGTGCGAAGGCCGTCGCCGCCAGCATCCCGGCCGCGACGATCGTCACAACGAAAGGCGCTGCGCGCACAGCCTGTGGCTAGCCGCTCGTCGCGGCGGCCTCGACCACGCCTCACTGCCGCCGCGCTGCAGTAAGCAAAGGGTGCGGCGATGAGCGTGCATCAGGAAGCTCGTGATCGTGGCCGCCGCGCCAACGGCAAGAGTCGAACGGCGACGACCGTTCTTCATGTCGGGGGCCTGCACTACGCGACCGAGAAGGCCGTTGTCGAGCGCGTGCTCGCAGGCCGCCCCGGCGTCGTAGCCGTCGGGGCCAACCCGGTCGCGCAGACGGCGACGGTCAGCTTCGATCCGGCAGAGACGTCGGTCGAGGAGCTCGCCCGCTGGGTCGAAGAATGTGGCTATCACTGCGCCGGCCGGTCCGTACCGGGGCACGTCTGTGACCCGCTCGCCGAGGCCGAACCACTGGCGCCCGCCCACAACCACGCTGCCGTTGTACGCGCCGACGACGCCGACGGGCACGGCCATGGCGGACACGCCGGCATGTCGATGGCGTCGATGGTCGCGGACATGCGCAATCGCTTCCTGGTTGCGGTCGTCTTCGCCGCCCTGATCGCCGTCTGGTCGCCGCTGGGCGACTCCCTGTTCGGCTCGACCCCGCCGACGCCGTTCGGGATGCGGAACGAGCTCTGGGAGCTCGTGCTCAGCCTGCCGGTGATCTTCTACTCGTCGACGATCTTCTTCACCGGCGCCTGGAAGGCGCTGCGCGCGAAGACCCTCGACATGATGGTGCTGGTCGCAGTCGCGATCGGGACAGCTTTCGTCTACTCCGTCGCCGCGACGTTCTTCATCGCCGGTGACGTGTTCTACGAGGCCGCCGCCTTCCTCGCGACGTTCGTCCTGCTCGGCCACTGGTTCGAGATGCGCGCCCGCGGCGGTGCAAACGACGCTGTTCGCGCGCTCCTTGACTTGGCACCTCCGATGGCGGTCGTCCTTCGTGACGGCGAGCCGTTCGAGGTGCCGACAGCCGAGGTCGCAGTTGGCGACCTGCTGCTGATCCGCCCGGGCTCGAAGGTCCCTGTCGATGCCGAGGTGGTCGAAGGCGAGAGCGAGGTTGACGAGTCGACCGTGACCGGCGAGTCGATGCCGGTCCCCAAGCGGCCTGGCGACAAGCTCGTTGGAGCGACGATCAACAAGAACGGGACGCTGCGTGCGCGGGCAACCGCGGTCGGATCGGACACCGCGCTCGCGCAGATCGTCAAGCTCGTGCAGGAGGCGCAGAATTCGAAGGCGCCGGCGCAGCGCCTCGCTGACCGGGCCGCGTTTTGGCTCGTGCTGGTCGCGCTGGTCGGCGGGCTCGGAACCTTCCTTGTCTGGCTCGGACTCGGGCGATCCGTCACCGACGCTCTGCTGTTCGCGATCACGGTCGTCGTCATCACCTGTCCCGATGCGCTCGGCCTGGCGACACCGACCGCGATCATGGTCGGCACCGGCCTCGGTGCCAAACGCGGCATCCTCTTCAAGAACGCGATCGCACTCGAGCAGGCGGCCGCGCTCGACACCGTGGTCTTCGACAAGACCGGCACGCTCACCCGCGGCGAGCCACAGGTGGTGGCGATCGAGACCCCGGACGGCATCGGCGAGGACGAGCTGCTTCGCCTGGTCGCAAGTGCCGAGCGCGAGAGCGAGCACCCGCTTGCCGAGGCGATCGTGACGGCCGCGCAGGAGCGCTCGCTCGAGCTAGCGCGGGCGGAGTCGTTCCAGGCGGTGCCGGGGCACGGCGCCCGCGCGGTCGTCGCCGGCCATAGCCTCGAGATCGGCAACGCGCGCCTGCTCGAGCTTGACGACATCGCTCTCGACGGCCTCGGCGAGAGGGCGGGCGTGCTCGCCGAGGAAGGACGGACTGTCGTGCATGTCGCGCTCGACGGACGTGCGGCCGCCCTGATCGCGATTGCCGACGCCCCGCGCGAAACGGCGCGCGAGGCGGTGGCCGCGCTGGCCGAGCAGGGAGTTCACGCCGTCATGCTCACGGGCGACAACGAGCAGACCGCCAAGCGGATCGCGCGCGAGGTCGCGATCGAGGAAGTGATCGCCGAGGTCCTGCCCGGCGACAAGGCCGCCAAGGTGCGCGAGCTCCAGGCGCAGGGCCGGAAGGTCGCGATGGTCGGCGACGGCATCAACGATGCGCCCGCGCTCGCCCAGGCCGACGTGGGAATCGCGATCGGCACCGGCACCGACGTGGCGGTGGAGACCGCCGATGTCGTGCTGATGCGTTCCGATCCCTTGGACGTTGCGACCGCGCTCACGATCAGCCGCGGGACCTTCCAGAAGATGCGCCAGAACCTCGGCTGGGCGATCGGCTACAACTCGCTTGCGATACCGATCGCCGCCGGCGTCTTGGAGCCGTTCGGCTTCGTGCTGCGGCCGGAGATCGGCGCGATCTCGATGTCCGGCTCGAGCATCCTCGTCGCGCTGAACGCGGTCTCGCTCAAGCGTCTCCACCTGCCGGGCCAAGGCAAGGTTTAGCTGCGCCAGGCTCAGTCTCGCCGGCGCCTCAGCGACCGTCGCCAGCTGGGCTACAAACCCGCTTGCCGTGCGCCCGCGCCAGCTCTTCGCAGCGGCAACCCTGCTGGCTCAGGTGATAGCCGATCGCCAGTCCGGCCTGGCCGCTGCCGATGACTGCCACATCGGAGGTGCTGCGCGCTGCCGTCGGTGGAATGGCTCGAATCCGAGTTCACGCACCCCTTTGTGACTCACGTCGCGTTTCGGACGGGAATAAACGACTACGTTCTACCCGTGTCAAGGGACGCCGAAGCCACCTTCTTGTTCGCCGACATCGCGGGCTTTACGGCGCTGACGGAGGCGCATGGAGACGAGCAAGCCGTGCAGCTCGTCGAGGAGTTCGCGCATGCCGTTCAGGGGGAGCTCCCAGGCGTCGACGGCGACTACGTGAAGACGGTCGGCGACGCCCTCATGCTTCGCGTGCCCGATCCCGCCGATGCAGTTCACCTCGCCTTGTGGATCACGCGCAATGCGATGAGCGGCCACCAGGCGCCATCGGTCCGCGTGGGCGGCAACTACGGCTCGGCTGTCGAGCGCAACGGGGACTACTTCGGGTCGACGATCAATGTCGCGGCGCGGGTCTCGGCGCTCGCCGCCGGTGGCGAGGTACTTGTCACTGGGCAGACGGCAGCGCTCGCGCCTGATCTCGAGGGCGTGCTCTACGAGTCTCGCGGGCGGCAAGTCCTACGCAACGTCGCTGAGCCGGTCGAGATTTTCGCCGTCGTTCGGGTGGACGAGAGTACCGATCACCTGGCGATCGACCCCGTCTGCCAGATGGCGGTCGATCCAGATCGCGCGGTCGGTCGCTTGCTGCTCGACGAGAAGGCGTACTACTTCTGTTCGCTTACGTGTGCGGCAGCCTTTGCCCAGCACCCGGAGCGGTACGCGGAATAGCTGCGGGACACAAGCCACGCCATCCGCTGCAGGCAGAGCCCAGCCAGCGCCTGATGCAGCGGTCATCCGGCCAGCCGGACTCGCGCATCCCCTCGCGGTAGAGCCGGCGGTACTCCTCGACGGACGGCGGGTGGCCGAGCTCGCGCGCCGCGTGGTTCAGGGCCGTGAGCGCTTGCGCGACCCAGGTCGGCTGGCTGCCCTCAGCGGCGACGTCCTCGGCGTGCAGCTTGACGTGAAGCGCTCGCAGCATCTGGTGCTGGCTTGCCCCGTCGAGCGACTTGATCGCCGCATAGACAGGCTCGACCGCTGGATCGGAGAAGCGCTGCCTGACGCCGGGTGGCAGTGGCGCCTGGTCGGGCGTGTTCGGCATGCCACGCACCGTAGACACGACCAAGCGTGCCGCCCCGGGCTGGCGCCGGCGGCTGCGTCAGTACGTTGGGTGGCGCGGCCGCGTGCGAACCCGCATGGTTACGTCATTGCTGGCGTAAGTTGCAGTAGGTATGGGTGCCAAGGTCCGGAAGTTTGGGTCAGCTCCTGCAACTAGCGCTCGTGCCAGCCCGGGAAACCGGGTCTCTGCGTTTCGAACTCCGACCCCTGTTGAGACCGCTTCAAGGAGAGAGCAGCTCGGCGATCCAGCCCTCGCGCGCGCGCGTGTACCGAAAGCGGTCGTGCAGCCGGTTCTCCCGATGCTCCCAGAACTCGATCGCGTCCGGCCGTAGCCGGAAGCCGCCCCAGTGTGGCGGCCGCGGCACCTCGCGCCCTTCGTACTCTTGCTCGAGCTCTGCGTAACGGCGCTCGAGCTCCTCGCGGCTCTCCAGATGATGGCTCTGCTGCGACGCCCAGGCCGCCAGCTGGCTGCCCCGCGGCCGCGTCGCAAAGTACGCGGCTGATTCGGCCTCGGAGACCCGCTCGACCCGCCCTTCGACCCGGACCTGCTTGCCGAGCGGCCGCCAGTAGAAGGCAAGGGCCGCACGAGGATTCTGGTCGAGCTCGCCGGCTTTGCGGCTCACATAGCCGCTGTAGAAGACGAACCCCTCGTCGTCGGCGCCCTTCAACAGGAGCATCCGCGCGGACGGGGCTCCGTCGGCGTCGGCCGTCGCAAGCGTCATCGCCTCGGGGACCTCGACGCCGGCCCGCTCGGCCTCCCGGAACCACTCCCGGAAACGTTCGATCGGGTCGTCCGTCACTGGGCGCGCCGCCATCCCGACTCGAGCAGCGCGCGCACTTCCTCGACGCCCGTTTGCCAGATTTGCAGCATCTCCTCGTCGTCGCGCCGGTAAAGACCGCCGAAGCTGCCGTCCCCGATCACATCGCGCAGCTGCTCCGGGCCCGCAACGAGGTAGGCGGCCTCGTCCAGCATCGGCTTGCGCTCGGCGGGCGCCTCGACACCCGGCAGGCGCGTCCACGGAAAGTTCTCGCCCCAATTCGCGTGCGAGTACTCCGGGTCGATCGCCAGCGCGACCTCCCGCACCTTGGGCCCGGCCCACCAGGAATGGAAGATCGCCTGCGCGTCGGGATGATCGGCCGCCCACTCGCGGGCGAGCGGCCCTGCAGGCGTGTTGCCGCCGTGGCCGTTGACGAGCAGGAAGCGGCGGAAACCCTGGCGGTACAACGAGTCGAGCAGCTCGCGAAGCAGCGCGGCGTAGGTCTCCAGCCTCAACGTCGGGCTGCCGGGATAGACAGCCGCGAACGTCGGCGTCAGGCCGTAGGGCAGCACCGGGAGAACCGGCACACCGAGCGGCTCGGCGGCCTCGACCGAGACACGTTCGGCGAGGATGTTGTCCGTCTCCAGCGAGAGGTAGGCGTGCTGTTCCGTCGATCCGAGCGGCAGCACCACACGGTCGTCGCGCTCGAGGTACTCCTCGAGCTGCATCCAGTTCAGGTCGCGGACTCTCATGACCGCTCGAGCGTCGCGTAGCGGCGGCTGAGCACCTCGAACCAGCGCAGCAGCGAGTACCCCGCGACTCCGTAGATCGCGCCTACGAGCAGCTCCGCACCGAGGAGTCCGCGTACGTCGCCGAGGCTCGCGCCCGCCGCGAGCTCGCGCGCGGCCTTGATCGCGTGGGTGAACGGCATCCCCTGCGCGGCGGTGCTGATCCAGCTCGGGAGGTCGTCGAGCGGCACGTTGGCGCCGGTGAAGATCAGCAGGAAGCCGAAGATCACGTTCGAGAGCACGGCGTTCTCCCGGATCCGCAGGCTCGCCGCGGCGTTGACCAGCCCCAGGCCGGTGCAGGAGAAGGCCGCGATCAGGACCACGAGCCCGAGCGGCGCGAGTGAGCTCGCCGGCAGGTGGACCCCGAGGATTAGCGCGCCGGCGAGCAGCGAGAACGCGGCCACGAACGCGCCGTTCAGCACGACCGGCAAAGAGCGCCCGAAGAAGAGCGGAATCCTTGGCGCGGGGCTGACGAGGATGGCGCTGAGCGTGTTCTGGTAGCGCTCGCCGCCGACCATCTGGGCCATTGCGAACAGGCATGGGATCGAGGCGTACTGGAGGGCGTTCCCGATCAAGTAGAACTCGTCCGATTCGAGTCCGGCAGAGCGCCCGATGTAGGCGAAGAGCAGGATCTGGAAGATCGGCGCCACGAGCATCGTGGGCACATAGATCCAGGGGGTCAGCCAGTAGAACAACGCCCGGAAGCTCGTCAGCCCGCCGACGACGAAGATGCGCGCCGCGACGATCACGTCAGCGAGAGAGTGCCGCGGCCGCGCGCGTCGTAGAGGACGCGGTCGGTCACGAGCACGCCGAGGGCCACGTACGCGGCACCAAGGCCAAGGCAGACAAGCAGGTCCGGAAGGGGCGTGCCGCCGAGCGCCGACTCGCGGATCGCACTCATGCCCCAGGTCGGCGCGAGAATCCAGGAGATCGGACGGACCCAGCCGGGCAGGAGCGCGAGCGGAACGAGGAACCCACAGATCAGCCAGACCGGATACTCGAAGAAGTTCCCGAGCACCCAGGCCGCGCGGAAGCGGACGAACGACACGGCGAAGAGGAGCCCGAGGCCGCCGAAGGCGAGGACGGTGCCTACTACCGACAGTGCGAACAAGAGCGGATGAGTGATCGTCAGCGGGATGCCGAAGACGAAGCGGCCCCAGAGGAGTGTCGCGGCGAGGTTGTAGATCCCGACCGTCGCGAGACCGAGAGTCGCAGGGAGCATGACGAGCGAGAAGTGCCGCGGGGCGGCGACGAGGAGCTCGAGCGTTCCCCACCAGCGCTCCCGCTGCATCGCCGAGCCGGCCGAGGTGCTGACAGACGACCACATGCCCATTACCGCGGCTCCCAGCGACGCATAGATCAGCGTTCGCGGACTCTGTCCGGCGCGGAAGACGAACAAGGCCGTAGTGGCGAAGAACAACGGGTAGAGGACGTTCCCGATGCCATCGAACGGCGATCGCAGGATCATCTTGAACTGGAAGTACCAGCCCACGCCGAGGAGCCGAAGAGTGCTCCTCATTCCTCGGTGACCAGCGCCACGTAAGCGTCTTCGAGTGTCGGCTCACGCTGCGATATGCGCCCAACCTGACCGCCGTTCAGGTTGCCGAGGATCGCGGATGTCAGCTCCACTTCGGCCTGGGTCTGCACGACCAGCACCTGCGCCTGCTCTCGCTCCTCGACCGAAACCGCCAGTACTCCGCCGAGGCGCCGAACTCGCTCGATCGTCTCCTCGTCGACGCCGTAGACCTCGACCTCGAGCACGCTGCCCTGACCGACTCCGCGCTTCAGGTCGGCGGGCGTTCCCTCGGCGACGATCTTTCCTTTCGAGATGACCGCGATCCGATCGCAGAGCGCATCCGCCTCGAACATGTAGTGCGTCGTCAGCAGGATCGTCTTTCCCGCAGCGGTGAGCGAGGCGATCGTCGAGCGCAGCTCCCGGGCTCCGACCGGGTCCAATCCGATCGTCGGCTCGTCGAGAAAGAGCACTTCGGGGTCGTGCAGGAGACCGCGAGCGACGTGTAACCGCTGCTTCATGCCGCGCGAGTATCCCTCCGCCCGCTCGTGCTCGCGGCCTTTGAGTCCGACGAGCTCGAGCAGTTCCTCGATGCGCGGCTTTTGGAGCTTGGGCGGGACGCCATAGAGCTCGGCGAAGTAGCGCAGGTTGTCGTAGCCGGAGAGCCGCTCGTAGACGCCACGCTCGCCGCCGAAGACGTAGCCGATCCGCTTCCGGACCTCGCGTGCATCCTTGACCACATCTAGACCGAGCACCCGGGCGGAGCCGGCGGTCGGGATCAAGAGCGTGATCAGCATCTTGATCGTCGTCGTCTTGCCCGCTCCGTTCGGGCCGAGTAGGCCGAAAAGCTCCCCCGGCTCGATCGTGAAGCTGACCGCGCGGACGGCCTCGACTTCCTTGGACCTGCGACGGAACGTGCCGGTGTGCGTCTTGTAGGTCCGGCACAACTCG
>Ga0307312_10001272_pt1 | contig 12825 bp, 9 predicted proteins | sample ER_DNA_202_FD_194489 | JGI IMG/M metagenome (GOLD analysis project Ga0307312, IMG submission 194489) | Bulk soil microbial communities from the East River watershed near Crested Butte, Colorado, United States - ER_DNA_202 | ecosystem: Environmental > Terrestrial > Soil > Floodplain | place: USA...
GGTGCCAGGCCACCTCACCGTCACCCTGGTGCATGACGTGCCCCGGCGCGCGGCGGGAACAGCCGAGACGCTCTCGTCGTCGGGAACGGCTTTTGAGCGACGGCTGGAGGAGTGCCGCACGCTCACCGGCCGCATCCTTCCGGGTGTGGACTTCACCCGTGAGCTCGCTCTCACCCGCGAGCTTGGTATCGGAGACACCACGCTGTGTCGGGACGGAAGGACCCTTTCCGGGTTCGCCCTGTGGCATTCGACCCCACTAGCCGCCGGACGGCCCAAGGATGAGCTGCGGGTTCTCAAGTTGGTGGCGTCGAACCCGGCCACCTTCGAGCGTCTGGTGCAAGCGCTCCAGCTTTCCGCGGTGAATGAACGGGTGAGTCGGATCGCCCTCCGCTGCCAGACCGAGTTCACTCAGCCCTACCTTCGTCTCATCGACCTCGGATATCGGGTTCACTGGACCGATCTCCGGATGCTGCTCCAGGGCTTTCCTCAGCGCCTTCCCGGCGAGGGGATCGTGATGTCGAACTGGGAGATTTGAGGCGTATCTCCCACCGCTAGGCCCTCTTAGGCCCTCCTAAAGCTCCAGAACCGCTGACCGATACTTGACAAGCGTGGGGGACCATGTCCCCCCTGTGTCAGCACCTGCAATCTCTTCCACCGGGTCCAGGCCAACGCCAGATCCCTCGCGTCAGCAACTTTGCGACGAGCCGCCGTTCCGGCCCCGCCGGCGTCGGCCCCTCGAACCGCCGCGAGCCGTAGTCCACCTCAGCTATGTAGGAAGCCCAGAATGACATACCTGTTCAAATTAGCCAGACGGGCAGCCCGTTTCCGAGCGCTCCTGCTTCCCGCTCTCGCACTCGTCTTCGGCGGGTGTGATACCGACCGACTCGCGAGTCCGTCAGGCGATGCCGCGACTACGGCCGTGTCCGGGCCTGTAGCCGCTCCCCTTGCGATGTCTCTCTCGAGCACCTTCCGGGGCGGCATGCCCTTCGGCACCACCCGCCACCCGTATAGCGACCTGGGAGGCGTGTACAACGGTGTCCTGCGGATCATCGGCCCTCAGGACCTCATGCCGGACCTGGCGACCATCAAGGCGAGGGGTAGCAAGGTCGTGCTCAACCTGGCCGGCGGTCAGTCCCGGTACACGGATGGGTCGGGCCACTTCAGCTTTAGTCTGTGGAAGGCCTCGGTGGATCGGTTCAAGGGCCTCGGCCTCACTTCCTACATCGAGGACGGGACCATCATCGGCCATTACCTGGTCGATGAGCCCAACGACCCCACCAACTGGAATGGCGATCCGATTCCGGGTTCCATGCTGGACGCGATGGCGGGGTACAGCAAGCAGCTTTGGCCCAAGATGCCGACCATTGTCCGGGCCTATCCGAGCTATCTAGCGCAGTGGAGTGGCGATTACCGCTATCTCGACGCGGCCTGGGCCGCGTATGTCTACCGGAAGGGCGATGTCGGTACGTTCATAGCGGAGAACGTGTCTCTGGCCAAGAGCAAGGGACTGGCCCTTGTTATCGGACTCAACATTCTCAAGGGTGGGCCCGACCAGGCGAAGCTGACCGCGAGTCAGATCGAATCATGGGGCTCCGAGTTGCTGTCGAATACCTATCCCTGCGCCTTCATCAGCTGGGAATACGATCAAGCCTATCTGGACCGGTCGGACATCAAGACCGCAATGTCGCATCTGTCCCAACTGGCGGGCGCGATGCCTGGGCGTAGCTGTTCGTCGGCTCCGATTTCTCTTCCCAGCATAACTGGAATCGTCTTGAGTGCCACGCGACAGGTTAATGCTGGAGTGCAATCCATCCTTCTCAAATGGTCACGGGCGTCAGGCATCCATGTCGACCTCTATCGTAACGGGGTCCTGGTGAGAACGCCCATCAACGACGGCCTGGCGGTCAGTACCCCCCGTCGCGCCGGCAGGTATGTGTTCAAGGTGTGCGAGACGCGGAGCTCCAAGTGCTCGAACTCGGCTGCCGCTACGATCTTCTAGACGATCTTCTAGTCGATCTCGAATCTCAAGAGACCCTCGGGGCTACCCGGGGGTCTTCTTGTTTTCCTCCAACGACCCGACCGCGGTGCGCTACCAGAACGTCCTCATACACGGCGAGCGTCTTCGTCACGAAGTGACTCAGGGTGAAGTGCGCCTCGTACCGGCGGCGACCGTTGATGCCGAAACGAACCCGCAAGGCAGGGTCGATGAGGAGGCGCGCGATGCGATCTCGAACCAGATCCACGTTCCCGCGAGGCACCAGATATCCTGTCTCCCCATCGCAAATGGCTTCGCCGATGCCGCCGACGGAAGACGCCACGACCGGCAGGCCGGCCCGCATCGCCTCGAGAATACTGAGGGGAAAGCCCTCCCAGTTGGTAGTTAGCAGGCTGGCCTGGGCCCCGGCCAGGATCTCCTCCACGTCCAGCCGTTGACCTAGGAAGCGTATGCGTTCGCCAATGCCAAGGGTTGTGGCCAGCGACTGCATCTCTGCCATCAGGGGACCATCGCCGATGAGATCGAGCTCCCAGGGGTGGTCCTGCAGCCCGGCAAGCGCGCGCAGAAGGGTCGGGTGATCCTTTTGGGGCCCGAAGCGGGCTACCATGGCGAGGCGAGGCGGCGCCCGACCCGGATCGGCTCGGAGATGCTGGGGCACGTCGGGCATGCCGTTGTACACCGTCACAATGCGGTCCCCGGTGGTGAGGCCGGCCTGCATCGCGAGTTGCCGGTCAAACTCCGAGACGGTGATGATCTTGCTGGCGAACGGGCCGACGAGCCGTTCGATCTGGCGGTAGATCGCTGCCTGCAGCTTCGGGATGCCGGGAGTGAAGTTCCAGCCATGGGCCGTGAGCAGGACAGGAAGCCCTAACGAGCGCGCGGCGATCCGGCCGAGGATTCCGGCCTTCGAAGAATGAACGGCTACTAGGTCAGGACCCAGATGCTTGAGCACGCTGTGGATCTCTCGCAGGGCGCGTAGGTCTCGCGGGGGATTGATCGGCAGCGACAGATGCCGGAGGATCACCGTCGGAGTACCTTGGGTCCGAAGCTCATCGATCAACGGCCCAGTTCCGCCCGTGATCACGGTCGGCGCGTGGCCCTGCGCCTGCAGCGCCCCCGTGAGGTCCCGCAGGTGGATCTGCACACCCCCAATAGGATCCAACCTCGTCACGACGTAAGCGATGTTCAAACTTCAGGATCCTTTCGGGTCGGTTCTGAACGTTGCTGCGGGCGATTCTTGCCAGCACCGAGTTGGCTTCGAATGGTGGCCAGTAGGTCGTCATTCCGGAACGGCTTGGCCAGGAAGGCTAGCTGCGGCGACACCAGTCGCATGTCCACGAGCTGCGCGGTGAATCCCGACATGAAGACGATGGGCAGGCGGGGGCGCACCCGGGCGAGGGCAGCGGCGAGCTGGCGTCCGTCCATTACCGGCATCCGAAGGTCGGTCAGCACCAGCTCGACTCCGGCTGATGCCTCGCTCCCGGTCAGGAGCTCGAGCGCCATGGCTCCGTTCTGGGCCTCCAGAACGGCATAACCCTCAGTTTGCAGCAACCGCCGGATGGCGCTGCGAAGGGGGCCCTCATCCTCCACGACCAGGACGGTAGGGCCAGAGCCTGCTCGGCGGGGTGCCGGTCGGGCGCTGCCGGGTTGGGAGAGATCTGTCATGGTTTGGGGCTAGGGGCCGTTCGGAGCAGATGGACTGAATGTAGGGCCTCCCGGAACGGAGTCTAGTGGCCAGTAGTTATGCATCGGTTTGCAGGCTGCACCGCCTCACGCGACTGTAGTAATACTATACACTATCTTGTTACAAATGGGATTTACTGTCACATGTAACATACTGGAGTAGATGCAGTTATGATACTGAGTGAATGCTCACCATTCCCTAACTGTTCGGAACTTTCCACTTGAGCGCAATGCCATACATTCGTATAGTAACTGTAGCCCAAGGGTGGTGGTGGATTTCGGGGAACGGTTGGGACTGATCCGAGGAGAGCGATGAAAGGGTAGACCGATGACGTACACCTTTAAGCTTGCGCGGAGACTGGCAATTTCACGACACTTCGCTATGCTGCCGGTCCTACTGCTGTTCGCTGGGTGCACAGGTGGCGATGCCACCTCGCCAGACAACTCCCCCGTTGACGTCCCTGGATCCGGCATCTACGCCTGGCGGCCTCGTGAAAGCACTCCGGTGGCGCTGTTCGTCAGTCCCAGCAGCGTCATTGTCGAAACCAACCAACTGCTTCAATTCCGTGCGCGCGGCCGTAATCGGGCCGGCGATGAGGTCGTAGCTCCCGTAGCCTGGAGCACGACGGGCGGGACGATTCTGCCAGACGGCAGATTCTCCGCCGCGTCGGTCGGCATGTACCAGGTCGCAGGAAGTGCGCGCACGAGTGATGGCACCGACGTGGTCCAGACCTCCACGATCACGGTCGTTCGGCGCCAGGCTAAGCTAAAGTCGGTCGTAGTGACGCCCAGTAGCGCCATGCTGAACCCGGGCGTGAGCCAAACCTTTGCGGCCACTGGCCGGCTCGCAGGCGGGGACACAGTGCCCATCGGGGTCACGTGGACTGCCAAGGGCGGCACTATTGACGCCGGCGGGCTCTACGTGGCGGGTGACACCGTCGGGACCTTCCAGGTCATCGCAATTAGGAACGCGGGCACTCTCGCGGACACGGCCAGGATCACCATCAGCGCGCCGCCGTCGCCACCGCCCCCGTCGGATTCGGTGATCGCTCCCGCCCCACCGACTATACCCATAGAGCCGGCGCCTCCACCACCGGATACCGCGCCGACGCCACCGGCTCCTGTGCTTGCCCAAGTGACATTGCTACCGGCATCGCTCACCTTGGCCCCGGGCACTACCAAACAGCTCTCCACCTATGGGCGCACTACCACCGGGGATAGCACCGCAGTCAATGTGGCGTTCTCGGCGACCGGCGGGACGGTGACGGCGGGCGGCCTGTTTACCGCGGGTTCGTCGGCTGGATCTTTCCGAGTGATCGCGAGTATCGATGGGCTGGCGGACACTTCGAGCGTTACCATTACGGTGCCCCTCGGAACCACAACTCCATCAGGCATCCCTTTCGGTGCATTCGACTCCTGGGATGTGACCACGCTCAAGCCTTACACCAACGCCTTCACGGCGACGGTCGGACCAGTCAACGCGACCATGATTCTCGACCTGATCGCCGCAGCCCGGACCAAGCACATGAAGCTGATTCTGGCGATGACAGGCGGATCGCACGACAAGTACATGAGCATCATCAACGGCGTGTACCAGTTCGACATGGTCAAGTGGCAGGGCACGATGCAGACGTATAACACCTCGGCGATCAAAACCGCTGTTGCCTCGGCAATAGCAGACGGGACGATCATCGGGAACTTCGTGATGGATGAACCCAACGTCTCAGGAGCGGGTGACGGCAATACCTGGGGACCGGCGGGGACGATGACGAAGATCCGGGTGGATTCAATGTGCGGCTACGTCAAGACCATCTTCCCCGCGCTGCCGGTAGGTGTGGCGCATGGTCACAACACCTTTGAGCCCGGGAATTCCTACAGGGTCTGCGAGTTCTTGCTCGACCAGTACGTCTGGCGTAGGGGAGATGTCACCACGTACCGGGACGACGGACTCGCGCTAGCGAGACGCGACGGCATGTCCATTTTGTTCAGCGTCAACCTCCTCAACGGCGGCGTCCCAGATCGTGACGGGATTTGGGACTGCAGCGGCACGGGGGGCATGGGGACGTACGCGCCCAACTGTCGTATGACCCCTCAGCAAGTTCGAGACTGGGGCATCCTCCTGGGCTCGGCCGGTTGTGCGCTGACCATGTGGCGATATGATGGGGCCTTCGTCTTGAACGCCGATAACCAACAGGCCTTCAATGACGTCCGGTCTCGGTTGGCGACATTGCCGGCCAAATCCTGCAGGCGACCGTAACTGCCCATTCGCTGAATAGCGGTCGGCGCCGCTCCTAACGCCGAGCTCCACCAACGACCGGGGTGTTTCCCCGGTCGTTGGTTATTCCGGCTAGGAAGACCGGTGTGGCCTGAATCGCTTCAACCCTCCCCATACTGTTGGTCGGGCGCAACAATCCCTAGGTCCGCAGATCCCGGCTGTGATGCCTGACACCGCCTCGAAACCCGTTGCTTACTCATAGTGCGCCGAACGGTTTCCCGATGTGCACTCCGGAAGCATCTCTGCTACATTGCCTTAGCTTGCGTGCTCATACGGAAGCCGAGACTCCGAGGCCTACCGGGGCATAGTTCGTGCGCCCGCGGGACGGATGTTTTACGCTCAGGGCCATATTGCTCTACCAGATGCCGCACACGCCCACCTTTCGATGACCTGGTGAGGTTTATGCCACGTTCGTTTCTGCGTCCCCTTCTTGTTATCACCGCGGCCTCGTTGGCTTGGGGTAGAGCCCAGGCCCAGAGCCCGGCGCCGACCACCGAGCAGGTTACACTAGCCCCTGGCGACTCGGTGCGCGTCGTGGTGTGGCGCAAGCCGGAGATGAGCGGAGACTTTATCGTGGGCCCGGATGGCACTATCACCCACCCGCTCTACCGTGCGGTGCGCGTTGGGGGGGTGCCCTTCAGTACGGCCGAAGCCAACGTCCGGAATTTTCTGGCTCGTTTCGAGCAGGACCCTCAGTTCGTCGTCGAGCCGCTGGTGCGAGTAGCCGTGTCGGGTGAGGTCGGGCGAGCCCAGGTATTCGCCGTACGTCCCGAGACCTCGATCGCAGACGCGGTGGCCCAGGCTGGTGGTCCCAGCCAGTACGCCAACCGGGACCGGGTGAGGGTGCTGCGACAGGAGGCCAGTGGGCGGCAGCGTGAGCTGGTCGTCAGTCTACTGGATCAGGAGGGTACGGCCGCGAAGATCCGAGTGCACTCCGGAGATCAGATCGTTGTTGACCGGAAGAAGTCGTTCTTCAAGGACATCGTCATGCCGACGCTCGGGGTCATAGGCTCGGCCGCCTCCATCTATCTCTTTATTGACCGCGCTAGCAGGAACTAAGGCCCATGCCAGACAGGAACTAAGTCCCATGCCAGACATGTATCAGCCCGCGCGGCAGCTTCCTTCCGGTCCCGCTCCCTACGACAGCGCATTGGAGCGTCCGGGTCACGGGGGGGAGTTCATCTCGCTGGGACAGATGCTCGGGGTTCTCCGCCGGCGCTATCGCCTCGTCTTGGTGCTCACGCTCCTCGGCGTCGGCGCGGGCGCTTACCTCGCCCTGAGGTCTCCTGCAACCTACAAAGCGGGCGCGGTACTCCGTCTGGCCGGGGAGCGCCAGGCCCTCACCGGTGGGATCGAGCCGACGCCGGAGCTTGATCGTTTGGCGGATCCCATCGCCTCGATTGTGGAGCTGGTGCGCAGCCGAAGCGTAATGGGTGCGGTCGTGGATTCCCTTGGCCTACGACTGATCTCAATGACACCGGAATTCGCCAGCAATCAACTGGAGGGGGCGAAGGTCGATTCGGGAGTCACCAGTGATAGCATCCTCGTGACGTTTTACCAGAACGGCGTGAAGGCCAAGGTAGCTAATCGAGAGGCGCGGGCTTCCTACGGGGAGATGCTGGACCTCGGCCACGTCCGATTCGCCGTCCGCAAGGCGCCCAACATCCCTGAGGCCACCCTCTACGTAATCTCCAGAGAGATGGCGATCGACAAGCTGTATGCCGGTGTGAGTGTGACTCATCGGCTGGAGACCGACATCCTGGATGTCAGTTATGTCTCGCTAAGTCCCGGCATGTCCCAGCGAGTAGTCAACACGACCGTCCTCGCCTTCCAGCATCTCAACATCCTGTCCGCCAGGCAGAAGTCCCAACGCCGCCGGCAGTTCTTGGAAGAGCAACTACAGCAGACCGACAGCATGCTTGCCCGTGCCCAGAGTGAATTGGCATCGTTCCGCAGCCGGCAGCAGCTGGCCAGTTCTCAGAGTGCGCTGGACCAGGTCCAGACGTTTCGGACGACACTCGAAGGCAGGGCCAGTCAGCTCGAAGCCGATCGCGCCACATTCGCCACGCTGCTCGCCCAGTTCAAGAAGGGTGGCGAGGCGGGTGAAACCGAGGCGCTCCGGGCGCTTGCCACATCGCCGGCGATGGCAGAAAACCCAACGGTAAGCAGCAGCTTTCGACAGCTCGAGACGTATCAGTACCGGGTTGACTCAATGACGACAGGTCCCTGGCGGGCGGCACCGACCAACCCGGATCTGATACAGCTCAAGGGCCTGGTAGCCACCACCAAGAACCAGCTCCGGCAGGCCGTGGCCAGTCACGTGGCTAGTCTCGATGCTCAGATCCAGTCACTCCGGGCCCTTCGGGCCCGAAGCGGAGCTTCGCTGCAGGTGCTGCCTGCAATGGCTGCCGAGGAGGCTCGCCTCACCAGCCGAGTCCAAACCCTGACTTCTTCCAGCGACCAGGTTCGTCAAGGGTACCAGAACGCCCGGATGGCCGAGGAAGTCGAAGCGGGGGACGTCGAGATCATCAGCTTGGCCGACCTCCCGTACATGCCGGAGTGGACGACCACTCCCCTCAAGCTCAGTCTGGGTCTTTTGCTGGGGTTTCTGCTGGGGACCGGCGGTGCGTTTCTGCTCGAGGCCCTCAACACCTCGATCCGCAAGCCGGAAGATCTCGAGATCGCCTTACACGTGCCCGGGCTGGCCGTGATTCCGCGCCTGACGGGGACGGGGTCGAACCAGCGGCGCCTCGGCGGCTTGCTCGGTCCGGGGAAGAAGGCAAAGCTGGAGTCCAACGGCGCGGCCACCAATTCACTTGGCACAACGACACAACCGTTCTCGGTCGGGGTGGAGGCGTTCCGGATGCTGCGGAGCAGCCTGTTATGGTGCGAGCAGGGGGACAACATGAAGACCCTCGTCGTCACCAGCGCTGCTCCCGGCGAGGGGAAGACTGTCACTGCGGCCAATCTGGCGGTCACCTTCGCCTACGACGGGCTGCGGGTGCTCCTGATCGATTGCGACGTCCGCCGCCCCCGCCAACACGGCCTCTTCCAGGTGCCGCGGTCTCCCGGCCTGATGGAGCTGCTGACTCCCTCCTACAACGGCTCGGATGCTGCCCAGTCGCTCACATTTAATCCGGCTGTTGGCTCCAGCGAATCCGGCCGGCCGGTTACCGATGTAATCCGCCCCACCCAGGTGAGAGGGCTATCGCTTCTTACCTGTGGGGCTTTACCGACCAATCCCTCCAACCTCCTGAGCGGAGTGCGGATGCGGGTGCTGCTTCAGGAGCTTGCCAAGAGCTTCGACCTGGTCATTCTCGACACCCCACCGGTCCTGGCCACGGCGGACGCCGGAATTCTTGCCTCTCTGGCAGACGGCGTGCTCCTGGTGGTACGGGCCGGCCAGACGGACCGCGTCGCTGCGAAGCGGGCGCACCGGCAACTCGTCAATGTCGGGGCAACGGTGGTAGGAACGGTGCTCAACGATCCGGGTGGGGAGGTGTCGCAGTATGGGGACTACTACTATCCCTTTGACTATGCGGCGGAGGAGCAGTGAGAGGTCGTTCCACCGCTACGAGCTCGCAGGAAATTCGGTCTCAAATTCTCGACGGAGACAGGTCTGACCAGCATTTCATCGCACCCCACGCTGCAGCGAACGTCCGCGGCCCCGCCCGACGGGCAGCAGCGGATGAACATCGTGATCGTGGGCCACGTCGATCACGGCAAGAGCACCGTGATTGGTCGCCTCCTGGCCGATACGCACTCCCTTCCCGAGGGGAAGCTGGAGCAGGTGCGGGCCCAATGTGAGCTGAACTCGAAACCCTTCGAGTATGCGTTCCTGCTCGACGCTCTCAAGGACGAGCAGGCGCAGGGCATCACCATTGACGCCGCCCGCGTGTTCTTCAAGAGCGACCTCCGCTACTACCTGATTCTCGACGCGCCCGGTCACATTGAGTTTCTCAAGAATATGATCACGGGTGCTGCCCGCGCGGAGGCGGCGCTGCTGGTGATCGACGCGGCCGAGGGCGTACAGGAGAACTCACGGCGCCACGGCTACATGGTCTCCCTCCTCGGCATTCGCCAGCTCGCGGTCGTGGTGAACAAGATGGATCTGGTCGGGTGGGACCGCGGCGTCTACGATCGTATTGTCCGCGAGTACGGCGCGTTCCTCGACCAGGTCGGCATCCAGGCCGCCTGCTTCATACCGGTCTCCGCCCGCGGCGGAGACAACATCGCCGAGCAGTCACCCAACATCCCCTGGTACCAGGGACCCACCGTCCTCGACGCGCTGGACGGGTTCCGGAGTGAACCGGCCCCGACTGAGCGGTCGTTCCGCATGCCGGTCCAGGACGTCTACAAGTTCACCAAGCAAGGTGATGATCGGCGCATCGTCGCTGGCACGATCGAATCGGGCTCGGTGAGGGTGGGTGACTCGGTGATCTTTTACCCATCGGGCAAGAAGAGCCGGGTGAAGAGTATCGAAGCCTTCAATCGGCCGGTGCAAAGCCGGGCCGAGGCCGGCCGGGCCATCGGGTTCACGCTGCAGGAGCAGATCTACATCCCGCGCGGGGAGATGGCCACGCTGGAGTCCGAGCCCCGCCCCCAGGTGACCACCCGGCTGCGGGTGAGTCTCTTCTGGCTCGGCAAAGAGCCGATGGTAAAGCGGAAAGAGTATCTGCTTAAACTCGGAACCGCCCGCGTGACCGCCCGAGTGGAGGAAATCCTCCGGGTAATGGACGCTTCGACTCTCGATGCCACGGAGCAGCGGAAGGTGGTCCAGCGGCACGATGTGGCCGAATGCGTCCTGAAGCTGGACCGCGCCATCGCCTGCGACCTGGCCGAGGATGTTGCGGCCACCAGCCGGTTCGTAATCGTCGATGACTTCGAGATCCGGGGCGGCGGCATCGTCCGGGAGGCGCTCCCCGATCGCCAGGCCTCGGTACGCAACCAGGTGCTGCTCCGCAATTACAAGTGGGAGCCCAGCATCATCCAGCCCGAGCATCGGGCCGAGAAGTACAATCAGAAAGCAGCACTGATCCTGGTGACCGGCTCGAACGAGACTGAACGGAAGGGTGTCGCCAAGGCCCTCGAAGGCAAGCTGTTCGAGGATGGCAAGGTGGTGTACTTCCTGGGCATCGGCAACGTGCTCTACGGCGTGGATGCGGACATCGAGCGCAAGCAGGTGAACCGGCTGGAACACATGCGCCGATTGGCCGAGGTCGCCAACCTCATGCTCGATGCAGGCATCATTCTCATCGTTGCGGCGGCCGAGCTCACCCAGGACGACCTCGAGGTCATCAAGACTGCGGTCCAGCCCGACCTGATCGAGACTGTCTGGGCCGGTGACAATATTACGACGGATCTTGCCTTCGACCTCCATCTGCCCCGCGGCCCCGTGGCGGAGTCAGTGGACCGACTCAAGGCGCACATCCAGGACAAGGGAATCATCTTCCGGCCATGGTAGCGGCTGAGCTTCGGTCGGCCGTCACCGGCCTCGCCCGTGAGGCCGGCCGGGCGACGATGACCTACTACAACGGCGCGGCGGCGGTGGCAGTGCGGGAGAAGGACGACCGCAGCCCCGTCACGCTCGCCGACGAGGTAGCCCATGGGCTCCTGGCTGACGGGCTCCGCCGGCTTGACCCGGCCACCCCGGTGGTCTCCGAGGAGGCCGAGGCCGCGTCGTTCGAGGCCCGTCGCGGATGGCGCCGGTTTTGGTTGGTTGATCCGCTCGATGGCACGAAGGAGTTCATCAAGCATCGGTCGGAATTCACCGTCAACGTCGCACTGATCGAGGATGGCGAGCCGGTGCTGGGTGTCGTGCTCGCTCCGGCGCTCGACCTGCTGTACTGGGCTGTGAAGGGCGAGGGAGCCTGGCGCGAGGAAAAGGGGAGACCAGCCGAGCGCATTTATTCGACCGCTCCCACCCCAGGGAAACCGCTCACCGTAGTCGAGAGTCTCTCCCATCCCTCGCCGGAGCTGGAGGAGTACCTCCACACCATATCGGTCGCTCGCCGAGTCAAGGCCGGCAGCTCGCTCAAGTTCTGCTGGGTGGCCGAGGGACGCGCGGATATCTATCCCCGCCTGGGGCCTACCATGGAGTGGGACGTGGCTGCGGGGGATTGCATCTACCGCCAGTCCGGTCGAGATGGCGAGCGGCCCTCACCGCTCACCTACAATAAGCCTGACCTTCGCAACACCAGCTTCGTCATCGGTCTGTGAGCCGGACCCCGACGCGGCCTGACTCTTGCCCCCGACCCCATCGCTCCGAGACTATGTCGCGCGAGTCTCGAACTAAAGCAGCCGCCCCGGTGTTATGGTTTACCGGACTCTCCGGGTCGGGGAAGAGCACCATAGCGACGCGGGTGCGCGCCGAGTTGGAGAGCAGGGGTGTGGAAGTGGAGTACCTCGATGGGGATGCCCTGCGGGACGTCTTTCCCAACACCGGCTTTACCCGAGCTGAGCGGGAGGAGCATCTCCGCCGGACCGGGTACATGGCAAGCCGGCTGGCGGCCCACGGAGTGACCGTGGTGGCGTCGCTCGTCTCCCCTTACCGCGAGTCGCGCGATTTCATCCGGAAGCTCTGCCGCGACTTCGTCGAGATCTACGTGGCAACGCCGCTGGAGGAGTGTGAGCGTCGGGACGTGAAGGGATTGTACGCCAGGGCGCGCCGCGGCGAGCTTCGAAACTTCACGGGCATTGATGACCCTTACGAGCCGCCGGAGACCCCGGAGCTGACGCTCGACACCCGCGCCCTGAGCGTGGAGCAGTGTGTCGCGGAAGTACTCGCGCGGTTTGAAGGCCAACTCTGAGGGCAGGCAACATGGATCATCTCGACCAGTTGGAAAATCGGAGCGTGCATATCCTCAGGGAG
>Ga0307312_10001275_pt1 | contig 12823 bp, 9 predicted proteins | sample ER_DNA_202_FD_194489 | JGI IMG/M metagenome (GOLD analysis project Ga0307312, IMG submission 194489) | Bulk soil microbial communities from the East River watershed near Crested Butte, Colorado, United States - ER_DNA_202 | ecosystem: Environmental > Terrestrial > Soil > Floodplain | place: USA...
GAGCGAGAGAGAGCCGGCCAACTGGTCGATCTCCTTGCCAAGGCCGACGCGCTCGATCTGGCGCGCCGCTTCCGCCAGCAATCTTGCTTCGTCTGATCGGTCGAGCCGGAACATGCTGGAGAGCGCGCCAGCGCGGCCGCGCAGATGCGCGCCGATCGCGACGTTCTCCAACACGCTCATCTCGGGCACCAGTTTGACGTGCTGGAACGTGCGGGCGATGCCAAGCTTCACCACTTCCTGCGGCGGTGCGTTATCGATCTTCTTGCCGAACACGGAAATGGTACCGCCGGACGAGGTGAGCACACCGGTGATCAGGTTGAAGGTCGTGCTCTTGCCGGCGCCGTTGGGGCCGATCAGCGCCACGATCTCGCGGGTTTTGACGTCGAAGGAGACGTTGTTGACGGCGATCACGCCGCCGAACCGCTTGCGTGCCTGATCGATCCGCAGCAGCACGCCGGCAGCGGCCGGCGCTTTGAGGCTCGCGGGCAAGGTCAGGGAAGTGTCGGGCCGCTTGCGATTTGATTTGAGCGGCATTCGCGCCGTCAGCCAGGGCCAGACGCCGGCCGGCGCCAGTTGCAGCAGCACCACCAGCAGGATGCCAAACACGATGGTCTCAAGCTGGCTCTCGCCGTGAATCAGATAGGGCAGGTAGCTCTGAAGAATTTCCTTCAGGATGACGACGATGGCGGCGCCCAGCACGCCGCCCCACACATAGCCGGCGCCGCCGACGACTGCGATGAAGAGATATTCGATGCCGGCCTGGGCGCCGAACGGCGTCGGATTGGCGGCACGCTGGAAATGCGCATAGAGCCAGCCGGAAAGACCGGCCAGCACCGCCGCATAGATGAAAACCAGAAGTTTTGCGCGAGGCGCGTGCACGCCAAAGGCTTCGGCGGCGATGTGTCCGCGCCGCAATGCACGGATCGCGCGGCCGGTGCGCGAGTCCAGGAGATTCGTGGTAAGCAGCGCGCAGACCAGGACCGCCACCCAGATCGCGAAGTAGATCGCGCCGGGGTCGATCATCCGGAATGAGCCGATCGAAAGCGGCGGGATGCCGGAAATGCCGTCGTTGCGGCCGAGGAATTCGAGCTTGCCGAACAGATAAAACAGGCCAAGCCCCCAGGCGATGGTGCCAAGCGGCAGATAATGACCGGACAGCCGCACCGTGACGAGGCCGAGTGCGACCGCGGCGATGCCGGAGACTAGAAGCGAAAGCGGCAATGTCAGCCACGGCGACACGCCATAGGCCGTGGTCAGGACCGCCGTGGTGTAGGCGCCGAAGCCGCAAAACGCCGCCTGGCCGAATGAGGTGAGACCGCCGACGCCGGTCAGCAGCACAAGGCCCATCGCCACCAGCGCGGCAAGCCCGATATTGTCCAACAGCACGATCCAGAACGGCGGCACGCCCGGGATGAACGGAATCGCCGCCATCACTAGCGCGAATAGGATGATGGGCAAGCGCTGCGGCATCGCCATCAATCCTTCTCTTCTTCCACCGCCGGCGCCGCCAGCGAGCGCAGCAGCAGAACCGGAATGATCAGCGTGAAGACGATGACTTCCTTGAAATTGCTGGCATAGAACGAGGAAAAGGCTTCGACGGATCCGACCAGCAGCGCCGCGACCGCCGTCAGGGGATAGCTGACGAGCCCGCCGATGATCGCGGCAATGAAACCTTTCAGGCCGATCAGGAATCCGGTGTCGTAATACAGCGTCGTGATCGGCACGATCAGGATTCCCGAAATCGCCCCGATCACCGAGGCCAGAAGGAAAGCGATCTGTCCCGATAACGTGGTCCTGATGCCGACCAGACGGGCGCCGAGGCGGTTGACGGCGGTGGCGCGCAGCGCCTTGCCGTAAAGCGTGAAGCCGAAAAACAGCCACAGCGCGACAATGAAGGCGATGGTGATGGCGTAGACGGCGATGCTCTGGCCGGTAAAGCGCAGCGGGCCGACGCTGAAGGCGGTATCCGCAATCGTCGGGCCGCGCTGGCCCTCCGCGCCGAAAAACACCAGGCCAAAACCTTGCAGCGCCAGATGGCAGCCGACGGAAGCGATCAGGAGCACCAGCACCGAGGTATGGGCAAGCGGTTGAAAGGCGATGCGATAGAGAAACAGTCCGATCGCCGCGACGATCAGCAGCGACAGCGCGATATTGACGGCGATCGGAGGGTGGCGGCCGGCGAGCCAGAAGGTCAGGGCGAAGATGACCGCGGGCAGGAAGATATTGACTGCGAACGCCCGCCCAATCAGCCTCGGATGCAGCGATCTGCGGCCGGCGAACAGGTCGAGGCCAAAGGCCACGATCCCCATCGCCACCGCCAGCCGGGCGGTGCCCGGCACCTGGCCTGCCGACAGCGAGGCATAGGTCAGCGCGCCGTAGGTGACGAATTCGCCTTGCGGAATCAGGATGACGCGGGTAACGGCGAACACCAGCACCAGCGCAAGGCCGAGCAACGCATAGATCGCGCCGTTGGTAATGCCGTCCTGGACCAGGAACAGCATGATCGTCGTGTTCACGGCCGGGCGCTCCCTTACATCGGGCCGATCGCGGCCCGAAAGCCGTCCGACCGTCCATTATGGCAGTTGTAAAATTCCGCCAATATGTATAAGCTATAACAGTTATAAATTATAATCAAGCCCGGTCAGCTTCGGCTGTGCCTGTTCAGCCTACCGGGATTGCGAGCACCAAGCGATGACCGTTTCCAAAGCCGCCCCCATCCATGTCGCCAAGGCGTCCCGTCCCGCCCGCAAGGAGCCCGCCGACGCTGCCGCGGAAAGCCCCGCGCTGCAGCTCGGTGAATTGTCCGAGCATCTGGGCTATGCGCTCAAGCGCGCGCAACTGAAGATCTTCGAGGATTTTCTGCGCTGCGTGGCGCCGCTGCAACTGACCCCGGCGCAGTTCTCGGTTCTGATGCTGCTCGACAAGAATCCGGGGCGCAACCAGACCGAGATCGCCAACACGCTTGGTATCTTGCGGCCGAATTTCGTGGCGATGCTCGATGGCCTGGAAAGCCGCGAGCTCTGCGCGCGGATTCGTTCGACCAACGACCGGCGCTCCCACATTCTTGTCCTGACCGACAAGGGCCGGGCGGTGCTGGTGCGCGCCAGGAAGCTCGTGGCCAGCAAGCATGAAGCGCGTCTCAACGAGTTGCTGGGGCCCGCCAACCGCGCCGCGCTGCTCGCGATGCTGGCCACGATCGCGCGGGAGTTTTGAATAACGTCGTCATTCCGGGATGCGCCCCTTGGCGCAGGCCCGGAATCCATAACCCCCGATCGTGGTTATGGATTCCGGGCTCGCGTCTTCGACGCGCCCCGGAATGACGACGTCCTTTGTTTATGCTCCTGAGCGGGCGGTGAGGGTGAGGTGCCCGCGATCAGGCCGCGACGATGCGGCCGGGGGCCTTTCGCGGCTCGCGCCCTGACAGGAACAGCCGCTCGATCTCGGCTGCCGGCAGCGGCTTGCTGAACAAGTATCCCTGCATCTCGGTGCAGCCTTCGGATGTGATCTTGTCGAGCTGTTCTGAGGTTTCGACGCCTTCCGCGGTCGCCGTCATGCCCATTCCATTCGCGAGCGCCGCGACCGCCCGCACGATATTGAGCGAGCCTGGGTTTTCCGTAATGTCCTTGACGAATGACCGGTCGATCTTGATCTTGTCGAACGGGAAACACTGCAGATAGGTAAGCGAGGAATAGCCGGTGCCGAAATCGTCCATGGCAATCCGAACGCCGAGCGCGCGCAGCTGATGCAGCAGTTCAAGTGTCGTTTCCTTGTTCTGCAGCAGGACGGTCTCGGTAATCTCGATCTCCAGCCGGGTCGGATGCAGGCCCGAGGCGGCGAGCGCACCGACGATGACCTGCATCAGGCCTGGGCTGCGGAATTGAACCGCTGAAATATTGACGGCGACGTGGAGATCTCCTGGCCATTGGGCTGCGGTGGCACATGCTTGCCTGATCACCCACTCCCCGATCGCAACAATAAAGCCGATCTCTTCGGCCAGCGGAATGAATGTCGCTGGAGCGACCATTCCTTTTTCCGGGTGGTTCCAGCGGATCAGGGCCTCGAATCCGCTGATTTCGTTGCTCGCGAGATTCACCACCGGCTGGTAGTACAGCTCGAACTCGCCGGCAGCCAGCGCCTTGCGCAGGTCCTGTTCCATGATGCGGCGGGCTTGCATTTGCTGGTCCATCGCCGGCTCAAAAAAGCGGAATGTGCCGCGTCCGTCGCCTTTCGCGCGGTACAGTGCAAGGTCGGCATTGCGCAGCAGCCTGTCGGGTCTCAATCCGTCGCCCGGACCAACCGCAATGCCGATGCTGGCGCCGATGATCGCCTGATGGCCGTCGATGTCATAGGGCTCGCTTATCAGCGCGATGATGCGCTGCGCCAGAGAGGTTGCCTCGGCGGGATCGCGGATCGGCCCCTGCACGAAGACGAATTCATCCCCGCCCATCCGTGCGATGGTGTCGGTGTCGCGCACCAACCCGCGCAACCGCCCCGCGACGATCTTCAGGAGCTTGTCGCCGGCGAGATGGCCAAAGGTATCGTTCACGGCCTTGAACTGATCGAGATCAAGGTGATGCACCGCCACTATTTCCTCGCGGTGAATGCGGTGGCCCAACGCCTGTTCGAGCCGCTCGTTCAGCAACACCCGATTGGCGAGATCGGTGAGCGAGTCGTGGTGGGCCATATATTCGATCTTGACCTCGGATTGCCGCTGCTCGGTGATGTCTTCATGGGTGGCAACCCAGCCGCCGTCCTGCATCGGCCGGTGGCGAATCTTGAAGGTGCGCCCGTTTCGCAGCTCGACGACGCTGTCGGTGGGTTCGGCAGATACGGCAACCTTGGCGCGCCAGTGGAGGTATTCCTCCTTCGACATCGCGGGAAAGCTTCCCACTTCGAAACGCATGTCGACGATTTCGGCCAGCGAGGTGCCGGGACCGATTCGGTCACGCGGAAGATTATACATCTCGACATAGCGGTCGTTGCAGACGATCAGGCGATGCGCTGGGTCGAAGAAACATAATCCATGCGACATGTTGTTGATCGCGTTGTCGAATTGCAGATTTCGGATCCGCAAGGTTTCTTCCTGCTGCTTGCCGAGCTCGTACTGCTTTTTCAAACGAGCCCTGATTTCCTCCCGTGCAGTGATATCCTCGTGCGTGGCCATCGCTCCGCCGTCGGGCAGCGGATAAACTGTGTAGGAAATGATCCGGCCATCGGTGTATTCATGCACGGTCGTGCCGGGAACCACGGCGTTTTTAGTGCGCCCCCGGGTATACTCATCGGGCTTTGAAAGCACCTTGAATCCAAGATTAAATCGGTGCTGGATCAGTTCACGGACCGGAGTGCCGGGCTTTACCTGCTCGGATGAAAGCCCATAGATTTCCATGTACCGCTTGTTGCAGAACACGACCTCATACTTCTTGTCGCAGATGATGAGTCCGAGCGACAGATTGTTGAAGGCCTGCTCAAGAAGCCAGGCTCGGTGAACCGGCTCCGGAGCGTTGGCCCGCTCGATAGAATCCGTCATTGGCGTTCCCCTGCCGCAATTCGTGAGTTCACGGCGCTCCGACAATGGGGGGAGCCCGTTATTAGAGGGCAAAGCTGGTGGATTGCCCGCTTGAAATGTCACTATTTTCGGCAGGTTCTTTGGAATTCGCTCAATAAAGGGTTAACAATTTCGGCTCCCGGAAACGGCGTGGTAGCTGCGGGAACTTTAGAGACACCGTCATTCCGGGATGCGCCAATTGGCGCAGGCCCGGAATCCATAATCCTGATCGTGGTTATGGATTCCGGGCTCGTCGCTTCGCTCCGCCCCGGGATGATGACGCTGGGCCGCGTCTCACACGCGATCCACCAGAATCACCCTGATGTCGTTGACGTTGGTGAGCGTCGGGCCGGTCAGCAAGAGATCGCCGGTCGCGGCGAAGAAGGCCGTGGCGTCGTTGTTGTCGAGATGGGCGCTTGCGTCGAGGCCAAGCGAGGTCATCTTCGCAAAGGTGTTGTGATCGATCGTCGCGCCGGCCGGATCGGCGGCGCTGCCCGCGCCGCCGTCGGCGCCGTCGGTATCTGCCGCCAATGCCGAAATGCCGGGCGTGTCCTTGAGAAGCCCGGCCAGCGCCAGCGCATATTCCTGGTTGGGGCCGCCACGCCCGTTGCCGCGCACGGTCACGGTGAGTTCGCCGCCCGACAGGATCGCAACACGCTTGCCCGCGGCGCGCGCCTGTAGCGCCAGTTGCGCGTGATCGGCGGCAACGCTGCGGGCCTCGCCCTCGAGATCGGGGCCGAGGTCGACGATCTCGTAGCCGGCATCCCTTGCTTTCCTGATCGCTGCGTCGAGCGAAGCCCTCGGCCGAGCGACCAGCTCCAATTGCGCGCGCGCAAACGCGCCGTCGCCGGGCTTGCAGCTCTCGTTTTTCGGGTCGTCGAGCGCGCGGCGGATGGCGTCGTCGAGCTTGAGGCCGTATTTCGCGACGATGGCGCGCGCATCCGCAAGCGTGGTCGGATCCGGCACCGTCGGTCCCGACGCGATCGCGGACGGATCGTCGTGCGGAACGTCCGAGATCGCCAGCGTCACGATTTCGGCGGGCATTCCGGCGCGCGCGAGCCGGCCGCCCTTGATCCGCGACAGGTGCTTGCGGACGGTGTTGACCTCACCGATCGGCGCGCCCGAGCGCAACAGCGCCCTTGTCACCTGTTGCTTCTGCGCGAACGACACGCCTTCCGCCGGCGCGATCCAGTTCGCGGAGCCGCCGCCCGACAACAGCACCAGCAGGAGATCGTCGGCACCGGCACCTTGCGCCAGTTGCAAGCTTTGCTCCGCGCCCTTCAGCCCGGCCTCGTCGGGCACCGGATGACCGGCTTCGATCACCTTGATCCGTCGCGTCGGCACGCCATGGCCGTGGCGGGTGGTCGCAACGCCCACCAGCCGCTCCGGGTCCAGTTCCAGCGCATCGAGGTAATGCCGCTCGGCGGCCGCGGCCATCGCGGCGGCGCCCTTGCCGGCGGCAAGGCAGATGATGCGGCCCTTCGGTGCGGGGCGCAGATGCGCCGATAGCACGAAGTCGGGATGCGCAGCGGCGACCGCGGCATCGAAGATCGCGCGCAGGAGAGGGCGTCTGTCGGTCATGGTTTCATGGGACTCGAGAGAGACATGCGATGCCGGTTATCCATCCGATTCCGGCAAAAGAAAACCCCCGCAGCGCGCCGCGGGGGTTTGCGTAAGGCGATGGTAAGGCGTTAGCCCCCGACGTCCGCGTCGATGATGTCGCCGAAGCGTTCCCAGGCCTCGCCCTTGAACCTCATCAGCTGAACCGCGGAGAGCGGGGCGAAGTCGGTGGCGCTGGTATTGACCTTGATGCCCGGGAGCAGCCCACCGAGCTCAAGTCCCTTGATGCTGGCCGCCTGCTTCATGACGTTCTCGCGCGTGAGATTGTCGCCGCAGGCCTTCAGCACATGCACGAGGCCTTGCGCAACCGTGTAGCCGTACATCACCGAGCCATCGATCCTGTTGCCCTCAGGGAAGTACTTGGTGAGGAACTCGTCGAAGGCCTTCATGCCGGCATCGTTCTTCCACTCCGGATCAGACGTGTCCTTGAGGTAGGCGGATGAGATGATGCCCTGCGCGTTCTCGAATCCGGCCGGCTTCATCACGCTGCCGATCGACGCGGAGACGTTGTTAAGGAGGTGAAGCGGCTTCCAGCCGATTTCGTTCATCTTCTTGATTGCCTGCGCCGCGAATTTCGGCGTGGTGACGTTGAAGAACACATCGGCGCCGAGCGACTTCAGCTTGACGATGTGCGAGTCGATGCTCGGCTCCGTGGTCTCGTAGCTTTCCTCAACAACGATCATCGAGGCGGCTTTGGCGCCGAGACCGTCTTTCAAGCCTTTCAGATAATCCTTGCCGTAGTCATCGTTCTGATAGAGCACGGCAATCTTGGCATCCGGCTTTTCCTTCAGGATGTACCTCGCGTAGATTATTGACTCGCTCTGATAATTGGGCTGCCAGCCCATGGTCCACGGAAAATCCTTTGGGTCATTCCACTTGGTGGCGCCGGTGGCGACGAACAGCTGCGGCACCTTTTTCGAATTCATATATTTCTGAATCGCCGTGTTCGGCGGCGTGCCGAGCGAGTTGAAGATGAAGAGGACTTCGTCGCTCTCCACCAGTTTGCGCGCCTGCTCGACCGTTTTCGGCGGGCTGTAGCCGTCGTCGTAACTGATGAAGTTGATCTTGCGGCCGTTGATGCCGCCCTCGGCATTGATCTTCTTGAAGTACGCCTCTTCGGTCTTGCCGATCACGCCGTAGGCGGAGGCCGGACCGCTATAGGGCATGATGTTGCCGATCTTGATTTCGGTATCGGTGGCGCCGGTGTCGTATTTCTTTTGCGCGAGCGCGCCGCTGCTGGTTACGGCAAGCAAGGCGATGGCGGCCGAAAAAGCCCCCAATCGCAACTGGATAGCAGGCATGTGGGTCTCCCTGGTCTCGGTTGAACGCATCGTATTTTTGATTGAAGCGCTTTTCGGCGCTTGGCCGCATTGAATACCTTCTCCAGGTGCCCATCAAGGAAAAGCCCCCTGCGACGGGGTCGCAGGGGGCTTTATTTAGTCGAAGGGGCTGGCAACCCCTGCGAGCCCTAGTGGCTGAGTTCGCCGCTGATGATGTCGCCGAACAATTCCCATTTCTCGCCCTTGAACCGCATCATCTGAAGCTGCTCGATCGGGGCGAAGTCGGTCGCTGAGGTGCTGATCGTCACGCCGGGCAGCAAGGTGTCGGGCGCAAAGCCCTTCAGGCTCGCCGCCTGCTTCATGACGTTTTCACGGGTCAGGTTGTCGCCGCACATTTCCAGCACCTTCACCAGGGTCTGCGCCACGCCGTAGCCGTACACGACGGAGCCATCGAGCTTGTTGGCTTCCGGGTAATATTTCTCAAGGAAGGCGAAAAATTTCTTCATGCCGGGATCGTTGTCCCACTGCGAATCCGCGCCGTCCTTGGCATAGGCGGCCGAGAGAATGCCTTGCGCATTCTCAAAGCCGGCCGGCTTGATCACGCTGCCGACCGAGGCTGAGACGTTGGAGAGGATATGCAGTGGCTTCCACTCGATCTCGGCTAGCTTCTTGATCGCCTGCGCCGCGAACTTCGGGGTGGTGATGCTGATGAAGACGTCGGCTCCGGTGGCCTTCAGCTTGACGATGTGGTTGTCGATCGTCGGCTCGGTAGGCTCGTAACTTTCTTCAGCAACGATCATCGACGCCTTGGCGCCGAGCCCGTCCTTCAGGCCCTTGAGGTAATCCTTCCCAAAATCGTCGTTCTGAAACATGATCGCGATCTTGGCGTCCGGTTTCTCCTTCAACAGGTACTTGGCGTAAATCCGCGCTTCGCTCTGATAGCTGGGCTGCCAGCCCATGGTCCAGGGAAAGTCCTTGGGATCGTTCCACTTGGTGGCGCCGGTGGCGACGAACAGCTGCGGCACCTTCTTTGCGTTCAAATACTTCTGGATCGCCGAATTCGACGGCGTGCCCAGTGAATTGAAAACCAGCAATACTTCATCGCTCTCCACCAGTTTGCGTACCTGCTCGACAGCCTTCGGCGGGCTGTAGCCGTCGTCATAGCTGATAAAATTGATCTTGCGGCCGTTGATGCCGCCCTCGGCGTTGATCTTCTTGAAGTAGGCCTCCTCGGTCTTGCCGATCACGCCGTAAGCGGAGGCAGGGCCGCTATAGGGCATGATGTTGCCGACCTTGATTTCGGTGTCGGTTGCACCGGTATCGTACTTCTTTTGGGCGAGTGCACTGCCGCTGACGGCAGCGAAAGCAATGACCGCCGTCGAGAACGCGGCGATACGTAGTTTTTGTTTAGAAAGCATAATGTCTCCTATGTTCAGTTTTTCTTGAGCTTGCCGATCAGTTGCTGGGCAACGATGGCGATCTGCCTTGCGCCGTGCGGCACCAGGAAGATGACGAGGAACAGGAGTATGCCGAACACGGCGCCGGAGAGGCCCTTTGAAATTCCCTCCGCGATGTTCGGCACGAAGATGATGAAGGCCGAACCGACGATCGATCCGGGCAGCCATCCGACGCCGCCGACCACCATGCCGAGAAACAGGTTGATCGCGAGTAAGATGGTGTAGCCGTCCGGCGCGACGAACTGCACGGCGATCGCTCCCAGGCCGCCGGCAACCCCGGTGATGCCGGCGCTGACGCCGAACGCCAGCGTCTTGTACAGCGCGACGTCGATGCCCATCGCGGACGCCGCGATTTCGTTGTCGCGGATTGCCATGAAGGCCCGCCCGGAGCGCGACCTCAGGAGATTGACCGAGAAAATATAGATCGCGACCGTGACGACGAGCGTGAAATAATACAGCCACATGTCCTGCGACATCGGCAGGCCGAAAGGCGCATCCGGTTTGGTCACCACCAGCCCTTGCACGCCGCCGGTCCAGTGCTCGAAATATCCGAGCTTCAGGAGCTGCGGCATGGCGGTTGCCAATGCAAAGGTTGCCAGCGCCAGATAGACGCCGCTCAAACGCAGCGCCGGTTGGCCGAACAGGAATCCAAAACCGAAGCAGATGACGCCGGCGATGGGCAGCGTCAGGGCGTAATTCATGCCGACGTGTTCCATCAGGATCGCCGAGGTATAGGCGCCGACCGCGTAAAACGCGCTCTGGCCCAGCGAAAACTGGCCGCTGCCGCCGGTCAGAATGTTCAGCGCCAGAACGGCGAGGGCGTAGACCAGCAGCATCGTGAGCTGGAAGATGATGAAGTTCTTCACGAACAGCGGCGCAGCGATCAGCAACGCCAGCATGACCAATGAGGTTCCGTAGCCGAGTGTCATGGCCCTCTTGGGAACGGCCTCGACCGCCGGTGCTTCGGTGACGACTTCCTCGGCTGCGCTCATGATCAAACTCGCTTCACGATGGGCCGGCCAAACAGTCCGGCGGGTTTGACGACCAATACGGTGACAATCAGCGCCAGCGCGATCGGCAGTTTCAGTTCATTGCCGACGCCGGGGATATAGGTTCCGACGAGATTTTCGAAGACGCCGACCAGGAAGCCTCCGACCACCGCACCGAGCGGACTGGTCAGCCCGCCGAGCACGGCGGCGGCGAATCCGTAGATCAGCACACCTAGCATCATGTTCGGCTCCAGAAACACCACCGGCGCGATCAGCATGCCGGCAATAGCGCCGATCGCGGCCGCCATGCCCCAGCCCAGCGCGATCATCCAGCTGGTATTGATGCCGACCAATCGCGCCGATTCCGGCAACGAGGCGGCCGCGCGCATCGCCAGGCCCATTCGCGTAAATCGAAAGAAAAAGAAAAGCAGAAGGAGCAATATCAGCGTGACGCCGATCATGCCGGCCTGATGGGTCGAGATGAGCTGGCTGCCGAGAAACGATGACGACCCGAAGGGCGTCGGGAATTGCTTGATCGTGAAGTCCCAGATCAGGCCGGCGACGCTGTTGATGATCGCGTACAACGCGATGAAGCCGGCTACGTTGGTCAGGATCGGCGCCTTCGCCAAAGGCTTGAACAGCAGCCGCTCGATCGCGATGCCGCCGGCGAACGAAAATACCAGCGTGACCAGGAACGCTCCCCAATAGGGCACGCCCCATTGCATCAATTGCCAGCAAACAAAGGTCGAGAACATCGCCATTTCGCCCTGGGCGAAATTGAGGTGATCGATCGCCTGGTAGATCATGACCACCGCAAGCGCCATGCACGCATAGATCGCGCCGGTGGCGATGCCGGCCAGGACTTGGTTGGTAAAAAGCTCCATGGCCGTGCTCCTCAATAACCCAGATAGGATTTACGGACGTCTTCGTTGTTGGCGATCTCGTTCGCGCTTCCCGACATCACGATGCGCCCGGTTTCGATCACATAGGCCTTGTCGGCAAGCTCCAGCGCCAGCTGCGCGTTCTGCTCCACCACCAGGATGGTGACCTTGTCCTCGCGATTGATCTTGCCGAGGATCTTGAACAGGTCGCGCACGATCAGCGGCGCCAGGCCGAACGACGGCTCGTCCAGCAGCATCAGCCTCGGACGCAGCATCAGCGCGCGGGCGACCGCCAGCATCTGCTGTTCGCCGCCCGACAGCGTGCCCGCCTGTTGGGTGTGCCGCTGCTTCAGCACCGGAAAGTGATCGTACATGCGGTCAATGTCGGCAACCACGCCGGCCCTGTCTTTTCGCGTGATGGCGCCAAGCTGAAGGTTTTCCTCCACCGTCATGGTGGTGAAGGTGCCGCGGCCTTGCGGCACATGGGCAATGCCGAGGCGGACGATGTTTTCGGTCGAGCGGCCGGTGAGCGGGGCGCCGTCGAATTCGATCGCGCCGGTCGAGCGTACCATGTTGCAGATCGCGCGCAGCGTGGTGGTCTTGCCGGCGCCGTTGGCGCCGAGCAGCGTGGTCACGCTTCCCTGATTGAGGGCAAACTCAAGACCGTGAAGCGCCTGGACCTGGCCGTAATAGGCCCTGAGATCCTTGATGTTGAGCATCGCGGTCATTGGTCCTTGCTCCCGAGATAGGCCTTGATGACATCCGGGTCGGACTGCACCGCGGCCGGCGTTCCCTCGGCAAGCTTGCGGCCGAAATTCAGCGCGACCACATGGTCGGCGATCGACATCACCAGGCCCATGTGATGCTCGACCAGCAGGATGGTGACGTGGCGTTCGTCGCGAATCCGGCGGATCAGATCGCCAAGCACGTGGACTTCTTCGTGGTTGAGGCCGCCGGCGGGCTCGTCAAGCAGCAGGATCTTCGGTTCGGCGGCCAGCGCCCGCGCCAGTTCCACGCGCTTCTGGGTGCCGAACGGCAGGCCGGAAACCGT
>Ga0307312_10001276_pt1 | contig 12821 bp, 8 predicted proteins | sample ER_DNA_202_FD_194489 | JGI IMG/M metagenome (GOLD analysis project Ga0307312, IMG submission 194489) | Bulk soil microbial communities from the East River watershed near Crested Butte, Colorado, United States - ER_DNA_202 | ecosystem: Environmental > Terrestrial > Soil > Floodplain | place: USA...
TCAAAGGCGTACACGCGATGCCCGTCTTTTCTGCGAATGGCCAGTGGCTCGCGTATACGTGGCGCGGTGAGGAGCCGGACAGTCTAAAGAAAGAGACATGGCGCACGCGCGTATCCCCCACAGCGATCACGCGCGGACCCGATCCCAAGCGGTTCGACGGGCGCGTTTATACGTCGATCCCGGTTGTCGCGGATGAGCGCGGCTATCTGCCGCCGCGCGAGACGCGCCGGCCAAGTCACATCTATCTCGTGCCGCTCGCCGGCGGGACGCCGCGCCAGCTCACCAGTGGGGATCTGAGCCAGACCTCGCCGGCGTTGTCACCGGACGGCAAGACGATTGCGTTCGAGCAGGATTCGACTGAAAACCGGGAGGTGCGTGACGACGCCTATCCCGCACTGTTCCTGCTGAGCGTGGCGGACGGGACCGTACGTGCGCTCGTGACCGGCTTCCCGCAGAGCGGTTCTCCGTCTTGGTCTCCCGATGGCCGGACGATTGCGTTCGTGTGCTCGAAGGGGCGCGGCATGGAGAACGACGTCTGTGTCGTTCCGGTGACCGGTGGCTCGGCCAGGAATCTCACCGCCGACTGGAGCCTGGACCCGAACTCCCCCACGTGGTCGGCCGACGGCAAAACGATCTACTTCAACGCCGAGACCAACGGCAACGTCCATCTGTTCGCGGTGGCCTCGACCGGTGGCGGGGTCCGTCAAGTCACGACGGGAGAGCGGCAGCTGCGCGGCTTCTCGCTGAGCGCCGACGGCCGTTCGCTGGCCTACGCGGCGAGCGACATCACGCACGGAACGGAGTTGTATGTGGCCCCCGTCGCCCGCGGGTCCGAGCGCCGGCTGACGAGCTTCAACGACTCGCTGTTCAAGCAGGTGACGGTGATACCGGCCGACACATTCTGGTTCACCGGCGTTGGCGGATTGAAGATCGAAGGGTGGCTCATGAAGCCCCACGGCTACCAGCCGGGCAAGAGTTATCCGCTCGTGCTGTCGATCCACGGCGGCCCACACTCGAACTACGGCAACGTGCTGTTTCCAGAATTCCAGATGCTGGCGGCCCAGGGTTATTGGATGTTGTTCACGAATCCGAGGGGCTCGACCGGTTACGGCCACGCGTTCACGTTCGCGACGCGGGCGCGCTGGGGGATGGAAGACTATCAGGATCTGATGCAGGCGGTCGATGTCGCGATCGCGCGCGCCAAGGGCGGCGTCGATACGACGCGGATGGCGGTGCTGGGCGGATCCTACGGCGGCTTCATGACGAACTGGATCGTCGGGCACACGAACCGGTTCCGCGTGGCGCAGACGGACCGCTCGATCTACAACTGGTACTCGTGGTACGGCTCGTCGGACGCGCAGGGACTGACTGAATACGAGTTCAACGGCGCGCCGTGGGAAAGCGATTCGCTCTACCGCGTCCTGTCGCCGATGCAGTACGCCACCAGCATGCACACGCCGATGTTGATCGTGCACTCCGAGGACGACAAGCGCGTGCCGATCACCGATGCCGAGCAACTGTTCGTGTCGTTGCGCAAACGCGGCATCCCGGCCGAGTTCGTGCGTTATCCGCGTTCCTTCCATGGTCTGTCGCGCACGGGGCCGCCCTGGCTGCTGGTCGACCGCCTGGAGCGGATCCGCACCTGGTTCGCGCACTGGATCGGGACGGGCGAAGCGGCGCCCGCGGCGACGACGAGCCAGCATTGATGGTGCCGAGGAGCGTTCTCGTCGTGCTGGCGGCCATGCTGCTGGCAGGCTCGGCGCACGGCCAACAGCGACGGGCGCGCCGGCCTGCGCCGCCTGCACCGCCTCCCGCCGGCGCCGCTCCTCGCCGCCCCTCTCCCGCGGCGCCCGCTGTCATTCCGACGCCCCGATCGGTGCTCGGCTTCGAGCCCGGAGACGACCGCAAACTCGTCGAATGGCCGGTGTTAGTGCGCTATTTCGAGGCGCTGGCCAAGGCCAGCGACCGCGTCGATTATCGGGAGCTCGGCAAGACGACGCTGGGTGCACCCTTTGTCGCGCTCGTGATCTCGAGCCCGCAGAACCTGCGGCGGCTCGACTATTACCGGCAGCTGAATGCCGGGCTCGCGGATCCGCGCTCGTTTCGCACCGGTCGCGCCGCCCGCGACGCGCTGCAGAACGGCAAGGCGATTGTCCTCATTACGTCGAGCATTCACTCGACCGAGGTCGGTGGCCATCTGTCGCCCGTCGCACTCGCGTACCGGCTGGCGACCGATACCGGCGCCACGACGCGCGCAATCCTCGACAACGTGATTCTCTGGCTGGTGCCTTCAGTCAACCCCGACGGCGTGACGATCGTGGCGAAGTGGTACAACCGCACGATCGGCACAACCGCGGAAGGAACCTCGCCGCCGGAGCTGTATCACCACTACACCGGCCATGACAACAACCGCGACTGGTACGCGTTCACACAGGTCGAGACCCAGCTGACGGTCGATTCGCTGTACAACATCTGGCATCCGCAGATCGTCCATGACATCCACCAGATGGATGCGAACGGCGCGCGGCTGTTTCTGCCGCCCTACCTCGATCCCGTGGAGCCCAACGTCGATCCGCTGCTCATCGACGGCGTGAACGCATTGGGAAGCGCGATGGCGTGGGAGCTCGCCGGTCAGGGTAAGACCGGCATCTCGATCAATTCCACGTACGATGCCTGGACGCCGGCCCGGGCGTACCAGCACTACCACGGGGGCGTGCGAATTCTCTCCGAGACCGCGAGTGCCGACCTCGCGTCGCCGGTCGATATCCCGTTCGATCGGCTGCAGGCCCGGGAGCGGGGCTACAATCCGCGCGAGCGGTCGTGGAATTTCACGAACCCCTGGCGCGGGGGCCGGTGGTCGCTGCGCGACATCGTCTCCTATCAAAGCGAAGGCGCGTACGCGCTGCTCGCGCATGCCGCGCGCGAGCGCGAGCGCTGGCTCGCCAACTTCTTCACCATCGAGACGCATGCGATCCGCGGCTGGCGCGAATGGCCGTACGCGTATGTCATTCCCGCGCGACAGGACTCTGTCGCGCTGAGCGCATTGCTCGGTATCCTCCGCCGGGGTGGCGTCGAGATTCGCACGGCACTGCAGTCGTTCAGCGTGCAGGGTCAACGTCACTCGGCAGGGACGTACGTCGTCGTGTTGCGGCAGCCGTACGCGGCGTTCGCCAAGACGCTGCTCGAACCACAGCACTATCCCGACCGGCGCCTGTATCCCGGCGGGCCGCCGGAGCGCCCATACGACGTCACCGCACACACATTGCCGTTGCTCATGCGCGTGACGGCTGTCGCGGCGAACGACTCGCTGCGTGTGCCCCTGTCGTCGCCAATCACGCCCAAGTGGGTCAGCCCCGTCCCGCCATTCGTGGCGGACACGCCGCGGATCGCGCTGTACCAGTCGTACGACGCGACGATGGACGAGGGCTGGACGCGGTGGGTGTTCGACAACTGGAAGGTGCCCTACACATCGCTCGTTGATTCCGTGGTGCGCGCCGGCAAGCTGCATGATCGGTTCGACGTCATCATCTTGCCCGATCAATCACCGCGCGAGATCCTCGAAGGTCTGCCGCCGCGATACCCTGCGCCGTATGCCGGCGGCATCGGTCCCGATGGCAGCGAAGCGCTGCGACAGTTCGTGACCGACGGTGGAACGCTCGTCGCGTTGAATGAGGCGAGCCGATTCGTGATCCAGGCGTTGCTGCTGCCGGTGCGCAATGTGCTCGAAGCGGTGAGCGACGAAGACTTCTACGCGCCGGGCTCGATCTTCCGGATGGAGGTCGACACGTCGACCGCGGTCGCGCACGGCATGCCGCGCGAAACGATTGGCTGGTTTCAGGGTGGACCCGCGTTCGAGGTGTTGGACTCGAACGTCACGCAGATCGTCGCGAAGTGGCCGGACGATCCCGAACGCGTCTTGTTATCCGGGTGGGTGCTCCATCCCGAGCGCATCGCCGGAAAGGCTGCGATCCTCGAGGTGCAACAAGGAAACGGGCGCGTGATTCTGTTCGGCATCCGGCCGCAGTATCGCGGCCAAAGCATCGCGACCTATCCATTGCTGTTCAACAGCTTACGATGAAGTGAGAGGTTAATCCTTGCCCGGCCAGGGGCTAATTTCCTATGTTGATGGCCCCTATGAAGTTGGTTCGGCAGGTCAGCGCTTGCTTCTTCTGGGCCGCGATCGCAAGTCGCGGCCTTTTTGCCCAGCAGCTGCCGTCGTCTCCCGCGGCGATGCAGCTGCGCGGGGTCGAGCTCCGCTACGTCCTACCCGACCCGATGTTCGACAACTCGCAAGTGGATCCGGTCAAAGCACTCTACGTCAACGCGTGGGCGTTTGGATCGCCCAAGCTTGCGCACCTCGTCCGTCTCGCTGACTCGACCGAGATCAATGCGTTCGTCGTCGACGTCAAGGATGACACCGGCTGCCTGCTGTATCCCTCGGAAGTCAAAGTCGCGCAAGACATCGGCGCGACGAAGTGCGTGCGCACGAAGGACGTGCAATCGCGTCTCGACACACTGCGCGCGCACGACATTTACGCGATCGCGCGCATCGTCGTCGCCAAGGATCCGCTGCTCGCCGAGCGCAAACCGCAGTGGTCGGTACAGAATCGTGACGGCAGCGGACTGTGGCGGGACCGGATCGACATCGCATGGGTGGATGCGTACAACGACTCGATCTGGATCTACGCCGCGCAGCTCGCAGAGGAAGCGGTGCGGCTGGGCTTCAGCGAGGTGCAGTTCGACTATGTGCGCTTCCCGGACGAGCCGAAGGAAGCGCTGGCGCAAGCGATCTTTGCCGCGCGCAAACCGGGCGAGACGCAGCGTGAAGGCGTGCAAGCAGGCATCGGCATTCTCACGCAGCGCCTCCAGCCCTTGGGCGTGCCGATCACGTTCGACATCTTTGGTCTGACGTCGTCGGCGACCGGTGACCTGGGCATCGGGCAAGTATGGGAAGATTTCGTCAGCGTTGCGGACGTCGTATTACCGATGGTCTACCCCAGCCACTACTACAAAGGCAGCTACGGCCTCGCGTGGCCGAACGGCGAGCCGTATCGCGTCGTGCGGAACGCGCTCAGTGAAGCGTTGGAGCGCTCGCGGCCGCTCGTGCGCGCGGCGACGATTCGACCCTACCTTCAGGCATTCACCCTCGGCCGGCGCAAGCCGCGCTATACGCCGCACGAGATCCGCGAGCAGATCCGCGCCGCCGAAGAACTCGGGATCAACACCTGGGTGTTGTGGAATCCCCGCAGCGTCTATCAGCGCGATTCACTGCGCCCGTATCGGGTGCAGCTCATGACAGTTACCGACAGCGCTCAGTAACGCCATATTCCCGCACATGAGAAAAGTGTTGCTCTCCCTGGCGTTTGCCGGGGTAGTCGTTGCGTGCTCTGACGCCGGCGGCGTCGATCCCGACGCGATTCCCGCGGCGCAGAAAAGCGCCCTCTGGATGGCTCTCGACTCCGCATTTCGACATGACACGACCCTAGATGCCTCGTTCACAGGAGATTCCGGACTGTACGCGCTCATGTCGACACTCGTCATACCATTCGTCGATCGCGCGTCACGCATCGCCGTGGGCGCAGACACCACACGGGCTGTGGGAATCGAATTCGACATCGATGCGACGCAGGGCGGAACGCACATCGTCAGCAATTTGACGGCGACTCTGGCATGGAAGGGATACGATTCCACGAGCCGGACCATCGACACGGTGTTCTTCCTGCTCGGCTCCGGTCGCGCTCCGGTGAGTGACTCGCTGTGGTCGCAGTTCACGCTGGACCAGGCGGGCACAGGTACCGGTTTCGTGATCCATCAGGCGGCGGACTCGACCGTTACGAAATGGCTGTCGCGAGGGGGGCATCTGCGCACGACATCGAGCCAGTACGGCTCGACTCAAGGCGGATCTACGTTCAACGTGGCTCGGGGGATGGTGAACGGCGAGTTCACAATCAGCGCGAAGTCGGTGCCGGATTCGAATACGGTGACGTCGGCGCTGGATTTCGGCAGTGGCACGCGCGCCGTGAAAGTGAAGATCCGCGGCACCCTACCCTGAGTAGGACGTCTCCAGCACCACCCCGGGCGACCACGCAGTGATGTAGCCAGTGATCGCGGAGGCGGCGACGGTGTAGGGATTGGCGAGATAGAGCTGGCCGGGTCCTGAACGGCCCGGAAAATTTCGATTGATTGCGCTGATCGTGACTTCTTCGCGAGTCTTGGACACGCCGGGCCCCGCATTGATGCAGGCCCCACACGACGGCTCGAGAAACGTGGCGCCGACCCGCCGGAACACATCCAGGTAGCCCTTCGCTTCGCAGTAGCGCTTCACGTCCTGCGAGCCGCATTGAATGAAGAACCGCACCCACGGCGCCACGCGCCCACCCCGTCCCGCGGCCTCGGCGAGGACCCGCGCGTACATGTCCATGTCTTCCTTCTTGCCCGCCGTGCAGGAGCCCGCGTACGCGATGTCGACCTTGATGCGCTGGCCGACGTCGTCGATGTAGAGGCCGTTGCCGGGGTCGCCGGGCAGGGCGATCATCGGTCGAATGCTCGCCGCGTCGATCTCGATGACCTCGCAATACTCGGCATCCGGATCGCTCGCGAGCCCGGCAATGAGCTTTGCCGCTTCGGCGCGGGACATAGTGCGGTAGTCCATCAGATACTCGACGGTCTTCTCGTCGGGCGCGACGTAGCCCGTGAACCCGCCCACCTCCGCCGTCATGTTGGTCATCGTGGCCCGCTCATCCACCGACAGCGACTCGACAGCATCGCCACAATACTCCACCAGTTTGCCGATGGCCTTGCCCGTTTTGACGTACGGGTTGCGCAGGACCTCCAGCATGAAGTCCTTCGCGGTGACGTTGTCGGGTTTTTGCCCGGTGATGACGACTTTGACCGTCTCCGGCACCTGTAAACGCACGTCCTTGGTGATCCAGGAATTGAAGATCGCCGTCGTTCCCACCCCGAACGCGATGCACCCCACCGCGCCGGCGTGCGGCGTGTGCGAATCAGACCCGATGATCACCTGACCGGGGAGCGCATGGGACTCGAGGATCTTCGAGTGACAGATCGCTTCGGAGCCATGGTGGCCGAGCCGCAGCTCGCCGTAGAGCTTTATTCCCTGCGCTGTGGCGAATTCGCGCTGCTTCTTTTCGAGCTGCAGCGCGACGTCGAGCAACCCTTCCTTCACGCGCTCCGGCGTCATCGCCTCCGGGAGGAAGGTGAGATGGTCGCGGAACATCAGAATGGAACCAGGATCGTTGACTTTCGCGTCTTTCCCGACGAGCTGCTCGAAGAAAATCGCCGCCATCGGCGTGACGTACTCGTGGCTGAAGCGAATGTCGGTGAGCACGAACCCTTCATCGCCGGGCTTCACGGCAGGAACGCCGATCTTCCCCTTTGCCGGATCGACGACCCAACGGCGGGCCAGAATCTTCTCGCCCAGCGTCATCGGCCGCTTCGGGGTTTGGGGCGGATGCAGCACGACGTCACCCTTGAGCCGGGCCATGTTGTAATTGAACAACCCGCCATGCTCGATGATGCCGCGCGTGATCTCCCCCTCGCCCGCAGTGAACGCCGACAGCGGAATGACCTCGCCGCGCCGCACTTTGTCGAGCATCGAGAAGTCTGTCGTCGTCAGCACGCCGAGGTTCTGGCAATTCTCGCGATAGATGCGCTCGATGCTCTCGGCCACGACCAGCTTGATCCCGGCACACATCTCGGCATAGGGCGATTGTTCTCGGGAAGAGCCCTTTCCACGCCGCTTGCCGCTCACCGCGGCGACGAACCCGCCGGCCTTGACCGAGCCACGCGTAATTGGGAACTCGTCGCGGCACTTGAGTCCCAGGTAGGGGAATTCGCCCAGCGTTTCGTCGTAGTAGTAGCAGATGTAAGCGGGAGTGATTTCGTCGGTCGAGATGTCGTCGCGGAGCTTGGTCGCGGACGTCCAGGCCGGATCATCCCCGGCGAGCTGCGCGCGCACGAAGCCCGGATCCTCGGTGAGATAGAGGATCCGACCTTGCAGTCGCACGTTTGCGTCACGCATGTGCGAAGTATCTTCTTGCAGGCTCATGTTGGCAACCACGCTGCTCCTCCTGCAAGCGACTTTCCAGAGTCCGCGCGTCGTCGAAAGCTCCGGCGTCGCGGTGAGTCGCGCGTATCCCGGTGTATTGTGGACGCACAACGACTCCGGGGACGGACCGTATCTCTACGCAACGGACCTGCGAGGCAGCAACCGTGGCGCTCTGCTCGTTCCCGGCGCCGTGGCGATCGACTGGGAAGACATATCGCTCGGCCCCTGCCCGGTCGCCTTTGCGCTGCAAACGCGTCCCACACGCCACGACGCCGAGACCTGCATCTATCTGGCGGACACCGGCGACAATCTGGAGTTCCGGCCGTTCGTAACCATCTATGCGATTCCTGAACCGACACCGCCGGAACGTGCGAGCGACACGCTGGGCACGACGCGAGCTCCTGCCGTACTGCAGTTGCGCTACCCGGACGGCGCGCACGACGTCGAGGCGATCTACGTGTCGCCACGCGACACCGCGGTGTATCTCGTCAGTAAGGGGCGCGGAGGGACTATCCGATTGTATCGCGTCGATCGCAGCGCCTGGCATGTGACCGATACGACGTCCGACGTCGCGGTCGCGACGTTGGTTCAAACCCTCGATATCCGTCCCAGCGCAGAGGCGGGCCGCCAAATCACGGCGGGCGCCGTCCGCTCCGACGGCCGAGTGGTGGCGTTGCGAACCTACGGCGAGATCTACCTTTTCTATCCTGGAGTCGGCGGCCGGCTGCTACCTGCGCGCGAGCGCCCCTGCAACATCGCGGGGATCGAGATCGGCGGTGAAGGCATCGACTTTCTGAATGACTCGACCTTCGTCATGACCAGTGAAGCCAGCCGCAACCGGCCGGGTACGATTGACACCGTCAACTGTCGTCTTTCACGGGAGCGGCCCTCGCAGTGATGATCAAATGTTGGAATACTGTCGCGATGCTGGCGTTCGCCGCGGCGACCCTCGCGGCACAGCGAGCGGCGCCAATTCCGGTCGATACGGCCGCCATGGACGCGCACTTGCGCTTCCTCGCGAGTGATTTACTCGAGGGCCGGGCGCCGGCGACACGCGGTGGGCGGCTCGCCGCCGAGTACATCGCCGCCCAGTTCCAGGCGCTGGGACTCGAGCCCGCGGGAGCGAACGGGACCTATTTCCAGCCCGTCGCCCTCGTGGGAATGACGCCGGAGCCGACGCTATCCTGGGGGAAGGCCGGCGGCGCGGCCGATACGCTCGTCTATCGGGACGCCTTCGTCGCGTGGGCGGAACGGCCGGAAGCAGACATCGCAGCGAGCGGCGAGGTCGTATTCGTCGGATACGGAATCCGCGCGCCGGAGTGGCAATGGGACGACTACAAGGGTGCCGATCTGCACGGCAAGGTGCTGCTCATGCTGGTCAACGATCCGGGCCTCGTCGATTCCACCGTCTTTCTCGGCAAGATCCTCACGTACTACGGCCGCTGGACGTACAAGCTCGAGGAAGCGGCGCGTCAGGGTGCAGCCGGCGCCATCCTTATTCACACGACGGAGAGCGCAACGTACCCGTGGGAAGTCGTGCGCGGCTCGTGGTCGGTCGAGCAGTTCAAACTCGATCAGCCGCATTCGCCGAGTATCGCGTTCGCCGGCTGGGTGACCGAGGCGAGTGCGCGCTCGACGCTGTCGAAGGCCGGGCTCAATCTCGATTCGCTGAACCGCGCGGCAGCGCGTCGCGATTTCCGTCCTGTCGCGACGGGCGTGACGGCATCGGTGCGCATTCACAGTGCCCTCCGACGCGTGGAGTCGGAGAATGTCGCCGCGCGTCTCCCGGGCCGCGATCCGCGTCTGGCGTCGCAGGCGGTGTTGATCACCGCGCATTGGGATCACAAGGGCATCGGTCCCGCGATCCGCGGCGACTCGATCTACAACGGCGCAGAGGACAACGCCTCGGGTGTGGCAGCGATCCTGGGAGCGGCCAAGTCTCTCACACAATTGCCGCGGACCGCGCGCTCGATCGTGTTTGTCGCAACCACTGCCGAGGAGAGCGGCTTGCTTGGGAGCGAAGCGTATGTCCAGCATCCGATCATTCCGCTCGACCGGACCGCGGCGGTGTTGAACCTCGACGTCACGAATGTCCGCGGCGCGACACGCGACATCGGCGCCCTCGGCATGGATCGCTCGACGCTGGGGGCGGTGTTCGAGGCATCGGCCCGCGCCGAGTCGCTCACCACAGAGCCACAACCCGACGTGCGCGGTTCCTTCTTCCGGTCGGATCACTTTCCGTTTGCGCGCTCCGGCGTGCCGGCGCTGTCGATCAAGCCCGGTGTCGATTTTGTCGGACGTCCGAAAGGCTGGGGAGAGGAACAGGAGAACCTTTACAACCAGCAGCGCTATCATCAGCCGAGCGACGAGTATCAGCCGTCGTTCCGGTATGCCGGGATGGCGCAGCAAGTGCGCGTGACGGTGCGAGCAGCACGCGCGATCGCGAATGACGCCGTGATGCCGCGCTGGCTGCGCTCATCGGAATTCCAGCGACCGCAGCCCTAAGGGCCGGGTGCACCAAGTTGCACGCTCGGACGATTCTCGGAACACCTTGGAGCACAACGGGTTAATCTCCCGCGATTGCCTATTCGCCAGAGGGCGGGTAAGTTTGCGCCCGTTTTTGAGCCCGCAGCACCAGGTGGTCCGAACTCCTACCATTGGAGCGGCGGTTGGAGATTCCCTCCACACATACGGTGCCTCTGTCGTGGTTGTATGAGGCCGCCAGTCTCCCGATCCAGTACCGGACGCTCACCGAGGTCGTGCCCGAACCAGCGCGCGACGTCGAGCGCGTCACGGCATTGCGCGAAGCGATGCTGCATTACAAGGAAGCGCTCGCGATCGTTCGGAAGCAAAAAGAGACCGGGCTGTGGGGGGGGAATCTCCTCGCGCCTGCCCCGTCAAAGGCGATGGGGTGGAAAGAGCTCGGAACGATCTATCAATACCGGCGCCTGCTCGAGCTGGGATGGCCGGCCGATGCGCGGGTGTTCCGCTTCGCCGATCGCTTCCTGTTTCGGTTGCTCTCGCGGGACGACGATCCGACACTGCTCGTAGAGTTCCAGCGGGTCGCCAAAACGGATCCCGGTGTGGCGCTGTGGGCGCGCAACATTGGGGCGCAAGGCGCGGCCGCAGCGCTCTCGCGCGGTGCGCATCAGGACGACCCGCGTCTGCGCGGAGCGGCGCATCGCTTCGCGAGCGACATCTCGATGTATCTGCGCAGCGAGGTCGCGCAAAAGCCGTTCAAGAAGGCGCAAGGTAAGACAGTGCTCGATCCGCTTGCCTATCCGCCGACGGTGTTCTCAGTGGAAATGCTCGCCTTCATGCCCGCAGTCCAGCGCGAACGCTCCGGATTCCTCGAGCGATTGGCAGCCTATTTTGCCGTGCCGACACCCCGCCGCTCGTTTTTCATCCTTGCGGGGAAAAAGATCTTGCGGCCGTTGTTCGAGATCCTGGGCGACCCGCTGCACGCAGACGCACAGGGCCGGATCACCGATGTGCCGTTTGCCCTTTACTGGCTGGAGCTCCTCACTCGGCTGGGCATCGTGCGGCAGGTTCCGAGTGCATCGAAGGTGCTCGCGAGGCTGTACAGTGAATGCGATGACCAGGGAATCTGGAGTCCGGCCGGCCTGCGGGTGATGCCAAAGTCTACTAACCCTGTGGTATATCACTACTTCCCGCTCGAAGGACCGGGGAAAAGCCCCGCCCAGCGCCAAACCGACGTCACATTCCGCCTCGCGTTGATCGCGCGGCTGCTTGGCATGCCGCTGAACGTCGTCTAGGATGGCACGTAGTACGTCTGAGTAGTAGTATCTGCTACTACAGTGGCACTCGATCTAACGCCCTTCGGCTTCACTCCGACCGAGTCGCTCGTCTACGCGACCCTGCTTCGGCTCGGCCCTTCGACCGGGTATGCCGTAGCCCGCGGCGCCCGGCTCGCGCGCGCCAACGCGTATGGTGCCCTGGAAGGTCTCGTCTCTCGCGGGGCTGCGACGCGCACGCCGCCGCCGAATCGACCAGCTCGCTATCGCCCGATCGATCCGCAGGCACTGGTCGCGTTGCTGGCCACCCGGCAGGGAGAGGCGCTCGACCGGTTGGGACGGGAGGTACGAGATCTCTCCCGACCCGGGGATCCCGTGACCAGAGAAGTGGCGGGCAGTCGCGCGGTAGCGAACCTCATCACCCAGCTGGTCGCTCGCGCGGAGCGGAGTGTAGAAGGAATGATGGCGCTCGAGCTGTGGCGGCCGACGCTGCCGGCATGGCGACGCGCGGCAGAGCGTGCGTCGCTGACCGTGCGTGCGCGTGGTGGGATGCCCCCGGACGCGCCGTCATGGCTGCAGCCGGCCCCCGAGGACGCTCCCGCAGCAACGGTGCTATTGATCGATGATACGCAGCTGGTGATGACGACCGGCGAGGGTGAGGCCATCGCCGGCCTCTGGACGTCGCATCCGCTCATCGTGCTGCTGGTGCGGCGCGCGCTGCAGAGCGTGGTGTGACCGCTCACCGAATGTTTTGTTATCTCGTGCTAGTCGCCGGCGCGTGCCGCGCGGCACCCATTCCCGAATCGCAGCGCTATCCCGCCGGCACGCCATTCCGCGCACAATACCGAAATATCGATGGGACGCGGCTGCGGATGATCGATACCGGCACCGGCACACCGGTCATCCTCATTCACGGGTTCGGTGCGTCGATGTATGGCTGGCGCTACCAGCTGCCGGTGCTGGTCACGGCGGGCTATCGGGTCATCGCCATCGACAAT